>Ga0209737_10000281_pt1 | contig 44844 bp, 41 predicted proteins | sample TergutCu122P3_FD_187284 | JGI IMG/M metagenome (GOLD analysis project Ga0209737, IMG submission 187284) | Cubitermes ugandensis P3 segment gut microbial communities from Kakamega Forest, Kenya - Cu122 P3 (SPAdes) (version 2) | ecosystem: Host-associated > Arthropoda: Insects > Digestive system...
TATTAGCTATGTTGTTCGTGTTCAATGTTACACTTTGACCTTCACATAGATTTACCGTACGGGGGGTGCCGGTTGCTGTTACAGATGGTGTAATGGCTATCGCTTTAGGCTCAGTACATTTGGGACAATCTATGGTGACTGTAAGCGGTTGGGAAATTGAAATGTCTTTACACTTGCTCGAATTTGCCGCATTCGGATTTGTAACGAAATCAGCCAACAAACCGGCTGTTCCTATTAGCATTCGAAAATAAACAAATGGCTTTCCTGCGTGAACTGTCATTGGTTCACTAATCGAAGAAGCTGATTGTATCCCGCCGTTAGTACCCGTGATATTAAACCATGTAGTACCATTATAACTATATTGATACAAATATCTTATATTTGAAGCACCAAAATAATTACTCAATAACGGATTGTTCGGCGTAGCAATAGTAATTTTATCGGTTTCGCAGAGTGTCGTATCTTGTGTTAATGTTGTTAGATTTGAATAAGTATCTGCTGTCGGAGGTGTACAGATACGAAAAATAATATCATCTAACAGTAAATCGTTTCCGGCAGACCAATTTTCCCCTTGACTATCAACCACTAATCGTACAGAAGTAGTTCCCGTCGGAAGAATAATATCATCTATTTTTAATTTTACCCAACCACGTGTAGATGTCGTTAAATTAGACGATACTCTTTTTAATTCCGTAGTTCCGTTTATATATATAATCAAATCAACTTTTGGTGGTGTGGTGGTATTCAGATAACTCGCATTGGCAATTGATGCCTCGAAAAAAAGTTTCTTATCATCACAAAGACCAGTAATAGTTTGATCAAAAATGGGTCCTTTAAAAGGTGAATTAGGGTTCAAAAATAGAAAAGCTCCATTAGGATCACCGGAAGCATCACCCGAAAGTCCCCCAGTTTTCCAAGGGTTGCTGGTCGATTGTCCTATGGAAATAATCTCATTATTCTCGAATGTCGCAGCAGTAGTTCCCGGGACTGCTGGTCCCGGAACTATATAATTTGTTGCCGCCCTAGGATTCCCGTTTTTATCAACGTATGATGTTGCACTAAGAAACCGCCCAAAATCTTCGTGAAAAATAGTTTCGCGCGAAGAACCAACTCCCGGAGCAATTTCACAACATTTTATTGTTGTTACTTCAATCACTTCCGAAACAACACCATTTACGGTACATCTGTAAAAATATCTTTGAGTAACCTGAGTTAAAACATTTTTGGCACTCCCAATAGCCGTCCATCCTCCGGTACCGGTTGTTGAACGTTCCCATAGATAAGTGGAAGCATTATATTCTCGGTCTAATTCAAGACGAACTTGCTCTCCCTCACAGACTTCTTTTCCTTGACTTGATTGTATTTTAGGATTAAGACAGCCTTTGACTTCGATTTTTGAAAAACCAACAGCCATACAAGTGCCATAGTTATACCCTGATTTTACCATAAAAGAAAAACTGGTCTGATTAGCTGGCAACTTTTGTGTAATAGTTATCGTAAATTTACTTCCTCCCAATCCTGTCCTTATGCTTTGATCTTTTTGATGATTTGCCCAATTAGCATTGTTTCCGTTATTTGTTTGAGGATCAAGTAATATTTGTAATGATGGGTCATTTGTGCTACTGCCGGGTGCTCCTCCACAAGCGGCATTAACAGAACTATTTAACAAATATCCTTCAAGAGTGACGGTGAAATTACTTCCGGGTTGTAATCCTGACACATCGAAAGTAAACAACTCACTATTTGTTCCTACACCTGCAATAACCATCATGGGATCATTGACGACTAAATAATCTTCATCCACAAGGGTTGGATTATCCACTACTACATAAAAAGTCCCTGTTTTAACGTTTGTTGTCGGTTGTATTAAACCAATCGGAGTACTAAGTTTATTTCCGGATGGACCAACTTGTGCCGTTGTGTTAAGATCATGATGTGTATCTGCCCCCGGCATCCCTTCAAAGTTTGAACCTCCAACAGTCGTTGTACACGTTTGCGCATACGCCTGTCCCCCGAACAGCGTCAAAAGCGCAACCATTAAAATTTTTTGATAGAATCTAAGTGTTTTCATAACTATACTATTTTTACCCTATTAATAAATATTTATTTTCGTTTTTTTAATTCGTCGTATATGATTCCTACAATTCATCTTTTATGACATCTGTAAAATCACTCCAATCTTCTACTCTGAACGCTCTTATATCCCTGACCGACTTTCTAAACCAATCAACCTTTTTTAGTACTTTTATGGCTCAGTATAGGCTTAGATATAATTTATTTTTGTCAAATAATTTGAATAAAATATCTTTCTTCTCCAAAAAACATTCTCCCTAATTTATCTTTTATGGCAATAACGATACCTTTGAACGGATTTTTTTCGATGTCAATTACTTCGCCTGCCACCCATTCATCTTCACCTGTAAGATCGGGCGAAACTTTTGCTTTGTCTCCTGTTTTCATAACTATATCATTTTTACCCCGTTAGTTTCCCATAGGATAAATCCTACGGTTATTCAGATACTGTCCTATGGACAGTTATCATATACAAAATAATTTTCAAAGATACGGTTTATTAGGGGGATTTGCAAGAAGGCGTGTGTGTGTTTTATAACATAAATCTACGACATTTAACCATCCACAACTTTCAGACTGTGGTTAGTTAAATGTCGCGTTACAGAAATATTGTGCGCAACGTCTTTATGATGTTTCTCTGTCTTTCGACATCAAATTCTCAAGTGCTGCAATTTTTGCTTCGAGAGCTTGACGTTCGGCTTTTTCTTTTTCGAGTTCTGCATCTTTCTTTTCAAGAGCGGTTTCGAGGGCTATGCGTTCGGCTTTACCTTCTGCAAGACCTTCTGCACGTCCTTCTACAAGTCCTTTTGCAAGTCCTTCTCTTTGTTTGCCTGAAAGGAGTGTTTTTTCAGTACTAATAACATCCCAATATTTATCATAGAGATACATCTCGGCATCGGTGTAAGCTCCTTCTTCCAAATAACGAAGCGCTTCGCGGGTATCAATATCCTGCATGAGTTCCTCCGGAACTTCGCGGGTAGCGTCTTTTATTTCTGTCAAAAAACGGAGCCATAGCTCGTGAAGTTTCTTTTCTCCTTTGTTACCAGGTTTGAATTTTGGCAGCTCGATAAAGACAAATTCAAGTCCTTTGATTTGCTTACCGGTATCTTTGATATTTACTACCTTATAATGATGGTAGTATTCGTTAGGTTTTTCCGTTTCAAAAATTTCGTTGACAAAAGCCAGTGCATAAACCGGTTGTAACAGTTCATAATTTCGCCCTCTATCCAATTGCTTAACGTACGCTTTTGAAGCATTGAAAAGCACACGGGAAGTAAACGAATCCGTCCAATACATCTGCATCTCAACGATAAATTGACGACCTACTTGATCGGTACAACGAACATCAACAATGGAGTTCTTTTTTTCGGGGATTTCGGGAGTTAGCTCTGCCGGCAGGTATTCAATGCTGACAATCGGATTATCCAATGGCAACATGCTATTGAGCAAACTCATACACAAGTGTTTGTGTTCGCCAAATATACGTTTGAATGTTAAATCGTTTTTAGGGTCTAAGTAGCGTGTCATAATTTTAAGAATTAAGAGTTTAAAACAGAAGACAAAGGTATAAATAAATTTTTGAATGAAAAAATGAAAAACAAGAGTAGGATTTACATCCTAATCCTATACAATATCGTCCCGTTGAAACTTATTTACAATTTCTTCTTATTAAACAAATTCATCGTATTCTGAATTCCGGTAAGGCAGAAGCTTTTAATCATTTCGCAAGCAGTTTCAATTTTCTCCGGTAGTTTTTCATTTTCCTCTTCCGAGAAGTTTCCTAAGACAAAATGTATTTGTTGCCCTTGCGAGAAACTACTCCCGATGCCGAAACGCAGGCGCGGGTAATTTTCGCCGATTAACTCCTGTATGTTTCTCAAACCGTTGTGTCCGGCGTGACTGCCTCGCTCCTTCATACGCAAGGAGCCAAATGGAAGCGCCAAGTCATCGACGACAACCAGCAGGTTTTCAACCGGAATCTTTTCTTTGTTCAGCCAATAACGCACCGCGTTTCCGCTGAGGTTCATAAATGTGGAAGGTTTCAGCAGTACCAATTCTTTGTTTTTCAACCGGCAAGAGCAAGTCGCGCCATACCGGTTGTCCGTAAAAACAAGATTGGACGCCTTCGCAAAAGCGTCCAATACTCTGAATCCTATGTTGTGCCGGGTATTTTCGTATTCTGATCCGATATTACCCAATCCTACAATCAGATATTTCATTGTAAATGAAGAATTTAGAATGAAGAATTAAAAATCCTGAAAAACTCTTCATTCTTAATTAATTATTTTCCGCTTTTCGCCATTGCACCTCTTGCCGCTCTTGTCAGCTTAACGGCTGCAACTACGTTGATTACATTGTTCAGGATAGTCAAGTTATCAAAAGAGAGAGCTCCTACTTGGATTGTTTTTCCGAGACCAAGGTGATCAACGGCGATTTCCAATCTTTCAGGAATATTTTTGTAAAGCGCTTTTACTTTAAGTTTACGCATTTCCTGGCTCAATTTACCCCCTTGTTTCACACCTTCTGCCAAACCGGTCAAACGAACAGGAACTTCCATCGTGATTGGTTTGTCTTCAAAGATTTCCAAAAAGTCGATGTGAAGAATAACGTCTTTTACCGGGTGAAATTGGATTTCTTTCAAAATGGCGTTTATTTTTTTGCCTTCGATGTCTAACGCGACTACAAAAATTTCAGGAGAATAAATCAGTTTACGTACATTAGCCACCTCTACTTGGAAGTGTGTAACTTCCTTTCCGCCGTAAATAACGCAAGGGATTGATTCGCTCGTGCGGATTGATTTAGTCGCTTTTTTGCCAATTTCAGGTCTGGCAGTACCTTTTAATTCAAATGTTTTCATTTTTTTAAATTTTTGTGTTACTCAAAATTAAGTTTCGTGAAGGACTTAATTCCCCATCACACTTCTGGAGATTTACACAGCAAATCTCAAAAAGCGCACAAAGGTAGTTTTTTAAATTTGGATTATCAATAATCGGATTAAAAAAAGTTAGAACAAATCACAAATAGATTCCTCACTCCATTCCGTTGCATTAATGGCGGCTTATTTGTAGGAGATTCCTTCCTACTCTCCGGAAACACTGGTCATTCCGACCGTAGGGAGGAATCTCCTACAATTAGTAACGAATTTTCAAATTTTTCCTTTCTTAAATAAAAACAATCACTACCTTTACCGCTGTCAAAAAATCAAACGAATTGAAATCGAAAAAAGACATCTTTAAATACAGCGGCGTACTGTTGACGGCACTTTTAATAATAGGCGCTTACTTTACGTTTGACGGAAAAAACGTTGATAAAGAGAATTTTTCTTGTCAACAAGAAAGTGATGTCTTCTGTTTTTTTACGGAAGATAAACCTCTGTTTGAAAAATTATTTTGTTGTTTCAGTTTTTCGGGCATCGCAATTGACCTAAATGATAGCCGGTACGCTACTTTTTGTCCAAAAAAATGTATGGATGACAGTGATTCTCTCGCTAAATTACAGTCGGAAAACGGAAAATTATTCCAACACGCCTCGTTTCTGCATCTTGAAGACAGCTCGTTTACTTTATATCAAAAAGATATTTATCTTTATTTGAAAAAACTATTGATTTGATTCCGGCGACATTTTCTTGTCGCAAAACCACCCTTTCATTCATATTTATATTACGCTTTTTGCTTTTCTAATGAACATTCTAATCTATACAGGTGTTCAAAACGGAAAAGGAGGTTGTTTTTACATCCTTTTTAATTTGACATTAAAATTCAACTAAAATAATCAGTATTAATAATTTATTAAAAAATTTATGGAGACTAAAGAAAAAATGAAATCGGCTAACGGATTTCAACTATCAGCAGGATTGGTAATCGCAATCTGCTTTATCATTACTTTGTTTATTTTTATGGGCGTATTGGGTAATCCCAACAACTTTCAAGGTGGAGCTTATCAAGGCGGATTACCGGGAATTACAGAAAGTTCTTCGATGTGGGAATATATGAAAGTACGTTGGTTTTCTCTTGAACGCAGCAATCCTCTTCCGGGCAATTTATTGGGAACCATCTTCAAAGGCGGAATCATTGTTCCCGTTATTCAATCGTTGTTATTGACTGTAATCGTACTTAGTGTAGAACGCTTTTTTGCCATCAGAAAAGCCAACGGAACAGGCAATTTGACTCAATTTGTCAGAAACATCAAAGCTGCATTACAAAGCGGAGATATAGCAAAGGCAGAACAAATATGCGCGTTGCAAAAAGGTTCGGTTGCCAACGTGGTCAACTCGGCATTAATTAAATACCATGAAATGGAAAACGCCAAAGGGTTAAGCAAAGAGCAAAAACTAATCACAATCCAAAAGGAAATTGAAGAGGCTACCGCCTTGGAATTGCCTACATTGGAACAAAATTTGGGAGTTATCGCAACAATGACTACGCTCGGTACCTTGTTGGGGTTATTGGGAACGGTAATCGGGATGATCGGAGCTTTCGCCGCGTTGGCAACTGCCGGTTCGCCTGACTCTGTTAAGTTGTCCGAAGGTATCTCGGAAGCGTTGGTTAATACCGCATTTGGTATCGCAACAGCGGCTGCGGCAGTAATTTCTTACAACTACTTCACAAGCAAAATTGATAAAATAACCTATTGCATTGATGAGGTTGGATTCACGATCGTACAATCTTATTCGGCAACTCACGAATAAAACTCGAAGATTATGCCAAAGGTAAAAGTAAAAAGAAAAAGCACGCGCATTGATATGACGGCGATGAGCGACGTTACCGTTCTCTTGCTGACATTCTTTATGTTGACTTCGACTTTTATTCAGAAAGAGCCGGTAATGGTTACTACGCCTTCTTCCGTCTCGGAAATCAAAATTCCGGAAGTGAATATGCTGCAAGTGCTGGTAGATCCGCACGGAAGGGTTTTTCTTAGTCTGGATAAACAGGAAGACAGGGTCGCCGTATTGAGAGCAATGGGCGAAGAATATAGCATTGAATTTACCCCCGAAGAGATTAACAAATTCAAATTGGCGACCTCTTTCGGAGTTCCGATTCAGCAGATGAAATCGTTTCTCGCACTAAATTCGGAAGAACAAGATAAGGTGTTAATAACGAAAGGTATACCGTGCGACAGCACGAATAACCAATTTAAGAGCTGGGTGTCGCAAGCAAGGCGGCAAAACAATGATTTGAGGATTGCGATTAAGGCTGACCAAGCCACTCCTTATCCGATGATCAAAAACGTAATGTCGTCGCTTCAAGAAATACGGGAAAACAGGTATAATTTGATTACCTCCTTGAAGACCGTTCCGGCGGATATGTAAAAGTTAAAGGTTCAAAGTTTAAGGTTTAAAGTTAAAAAAATGGCAGAAATACAGGAAAAAGAAAAAGGCGGAGGCAAGGGCAAACAGAAGAAAAAAAGCACGCATATTGACTTTACTCCGATGGTAGATATGAATATGCTATTGATCACTTTTTTTATGTTGTGCACATCGCTGATCAAGCCGCAGACCATGGAGATTGCGATGCCGAGCAAAGACCAAGTTTCCGAAGAAGAGCAAAACAAGGTACACGACAGCCGCGCCATCACGTTGATTCTTGATGGAGATAATAAAGTCTACTACTATCTTGGAGAGGCTGATTATGAAGACTACACATCTCTGGTAGAAACCAATTATGGTCCGAACGGATTAAGATCTTTGCTGCTGAACAGGAATAAAAAGGTGGTTGAAGAGATGAAAGAGTTGAAGAAAAAGCGGCTCGACTTGGAAATCTCCGACGAGGAATTTACGAGCCGGTCGGCTGAAATAAAGAAAGATAAGTCGTCTCCGGTAGTGATGATAAAAGCAACCGATGCATCAAACTACAAGAACTTGATCGACGCATTGGACGAAATGCAGATTTGCAGCATCAGCACGTATGCAATCATTGATATGTCGGAAGGGGATGATTTTTTGTTGGCAAACCTGAAATCAAGAGGAGCGTTGACAAAAGAAATTGACAAGAAAAGTTAAGTAACTAACACACATAAAAAAGAAGAAAATGAGTAAAATAGATTTAACTTCGAAGGAATGGTGTGAAGTGGTTTTTGAAGGAAAAAACAAGGAATACGGGGCATATTATTTGCGTCAAAATTCAAACAAAAGACACGGTATTGCACTGCTCGCTGTGGCAGCATCGGGGTTGTTTATATTTTTTCTTTCAATGCTGGTTAGTATAGTTACACCAAAAACGGATGAACGCATCGTGTCAATGGAAGTAACCTCTTTGTCGGATTTACAGGAAGCCGATAACAAACCGGAAGAGGTATTGGAAGCAAAACCGGAATTGCCTCCCCCACCCCCTTTGAAAAGTTCCATTAAATTTACGCCTCCGATAATTACCAAATCGGAAGTGCGTGAAGAGGATGAAATGAAATCAACCGACGAGATCATAAATTCTAACGTAGCCGTTTCGATTGCTAACATACAAGGAACCGACGAAGTGAATGGCAAGGATATAGCCGAGTTGAACGACATCATTCAGGAACCCGTGCAAGAAAAACCATACGAATATGTGGAGCAAATGCCTCAATATCCGGGTGGAGAAGCGGAGATGCGGGCATTCATACAAAAAAACTTACATTACCCGACTGTTGCGATGGAAAATGGCATACAGGGCAGAGTGTTTGTTCGTTTTGTGATTTCCAAAACGGGAGAAGTTTCTGAAATAGAGATCATAAGAAGCCTTGACCCATCTTGTGATAAAGAAGCGATAAGGGTGGTTAAATTGATGCCCAAATGGATTCCGGGCAAACAGAATGGGAATGCGGTTTCGGTCATCTACACGATGCCGGTAGTTTTTAAAATACTTTAATTTTTTTTCGTATGAAAAACGTAAATAATCCAACATTTATTTTCGGACTATTAATGGCGGTGCTTTATATTATAGCCGCTTTCGTAATAGCCTTTACCTCTTTCTTTGAACATAGTTTTACACAGCCGATCAGGTATGGTATCGGAGCGCTCTTTTTGCTTTACGGAATTTTCCGGGGTTGGCGAATTTTCAAACAATACAAAGATGAAGGATAAGGCATTGATTATCTCATATCTATTGGGTATATGCTTATTTTCGGCTTGTAGCAACAGTACGCCGACGGGTAGACACACCGACACGCTGACCTCCGGAGTAGTGGGAATCAGTGCCGACGAAAGTTTTCGCCCCATTGTGCAACAGGAGATTGATGTTTTTGAAAACAAGTATCCGAATGCGGGAATTGTTCCTTTCTTTGTAAGCGAGGTAGATGCAATCAATTTGCTGTTGCGCGACAGCGTACGCTTGGCAATCGCCACCCGAACACTGACAAAAGAAGAGAAAGAATACCTGAAAAGTCGTAAGTTTTTTCCCCGCGAAATCAAAATTGCTACCGATGGCATTGCCGTTATCGTAAACAACCGGAATGCAGATTCACTGATTTCGGTCTCAGATTTGCAAAAAATAATGACCGGTAAAATTACCGATTGGAAAGAGTTGAATCCGAACTCTACGTTGGGTGAATTGAAGTTGGTTTTTGATAACCCCAATTCAAGTACGGTGCGTTATGCGATTGATTCCGTTTGTGGAGGAAAACCGTTTTCCACTTCCAACGTGTATGCACAAAAGGACAATCCAGCCGTAATTGAGTTTGTGGCGCAAACACCCGGAGCCATCGGAATTATCGGCGCTGCTTGGATTGGAAACAAAAATGATTCTACGCGACTCTCTTTCAGGGAAGATGTCAGGGTGATGAGTGTAAGCCGGGCTGTAATCGCAACTCCTCACAACAGTTTCAAACCTTATCAGGCATATTTGGCGTTGGGCGATTATCCGTTGACGCGAAATGTATATATTCTGCTTACCGACCCACGTAATGGATTGTCGTCCGGTTTTACCTCGTTCGTAGCGTCGGACATCGGGCAGCGGATTATTTTGAGGAGCGGGATTGTTCCTGCTACGCAATCCATTCGGATTGTAAATATAAGAGATAGTTTTTAACCATTGTGCCGTACACCGTAGAGACGGGACGCGCCCCGTCTTTACATACGAACACGAAAATATTCACATTAATTATAGAAAAAATGAAAAAAAGGTTATTGTTATTTACTGTTCTGATTAACAGTATTTTATTCTCAATATTTGCCATAGAAGAAAGCAAAAAAGGAATAGAATTTTACAAATTCGGCGCAATGGAACCGGCAAAAATGATTTTGCTGAACAGCTATAAAAACGGCAACGCCGATAAAGCCGAAGTGAGCTACTACCTCGGAGAAATTTATTTTTCGGAGGAAAAAAAAGATTCCGCAGACTATTACTTCAAACAAGGTCTTGCTGCCAACCCCGATTATGTGTTGAATGAGGTCGGATTAGCAAAGCTGCAATTGAAAAGTAATCAAGCCGCTGCCGAGGCATCATTAAAGAAAATTGCCGACAAGAATAAAAAGAGAGCCGATGTGCTTGTCGCCATTGCAAAAGCCTATTTCCAAAACGAAATGAATGAAAAAGCAATGGAATATGTTGCCAATGCAAAGAAAGCAAACAGCAAATACGCCGAGATTTACGTGCTTGAAGGAGATATTCACGCCGCCAACAAAGAAATCGGAAAAGCATCGGGGGCTTATGATCAAGCATTATATTTTGACCCGAATTGCAAAGAGGCATACGTTCGTTATGCCGGCATCTATACAGCCAATAACCCCAAACTTTCGATCGAAATATTGGAAAGATTGATTGCCTTAGACCCGAACTCTCCTTTGGCACAGAGGGCTGTTGCTGATGCGTATTACAATGCCGGACAGTTTGGAAAAGCTTTATCTGCTTACTCAAAATACGCCGCGAGCGAATACAGTTCGCCTGCCGACTTGTCGAAATACGCCACGATTTTGTTTTACAGCGGCGACTATGCAAAATCTTCCGAAGTAGCGCTTTCGGCATTGAAAAAAAATCCCGATGATTTTGTGATGAATCGTCTGTTGATGTACAACCTCTTTGAACAAAAGAAATATCCCGAAGGATTGGCGGTTGCCGAGAAGCTGATGAATATGAAAGGCAAACAGGATTTCATCTACCTTGACCATGTCTATTACGGAAGGCTGCTGCAAAAAGAGAAAAAAATGAACGAAGCATTGGCTCAATTTGAAAAAGCCCGCACCACCGACCCGAGTAAAGTGGCGATTCACAAAGAATTTGCCGACGTGTATGAAACCATCGGCGAATACGACAAGGCGATCGCACATTACGAAACATTCCTGAAAGAAGGAGGTGACCAAGTAAAAGTAAGCGATTATTTTACGCTCGGCAAAAGTTTCTATTCTGCAGGTACAGCTATCACCGGCATCGATAAGGAGTCGCAAGCTAAAAAAAACGGATATTTGACCAAAGCCGATGAGTTTTTCGCTCACGTGGCTGAAAAAAGTCCGAACAGCCACTTGGGGAATCTATGGAGAGCACGTGCAAACTCAGCGATAGACCCCGAAACCGAACAAGGTCTTGCCAAACCGCACTACGAGGCTACGCTGGTCATTTTGAACGACAACAATAATAAAAACGTAAAAGAGATCATCGAATGTTACAGTTACCTCGGATACTACTATTTTGTTAAAAACGACAAAGCAGCATCTAAATCATATTGGAACAAAATTTTAGAACTTGACCCGAATAATGATACGGCGTTGAAGGCATTGAAAGGGATTTAAAAAACTTTTATTTCTCTGCCATATTTTTTTCATCAAAAGTATTGCAGAGAAATAAAAAAATACCTACTTTTGTACTCACAAAATTACACGGTGATCATAGCTCAGTTGGTTAGAGCGTCGGATTGTGGTTCCGAAGGTCGCGGGTTCGAGCCCCGTTTTTCACCCAAAGAAAGACAAATTAATTAAACTCATTGAGCATTATTAATTTGTCTTTCAGTTTTAAATTACCAGTTTTTTCGGCATTCCCCAAATAATCTATATTTCAGTTGTAAAGATAAATCGCAGCCGGATCCGTATCATTATCGGGCATAAAAACATTCCCGAAAATCCGGTTCGATTACAACAATTCCAAAATCATTATTTTCTTCGTTTTAGCATCTATCTTAAAACGATCGTCGCTTCGTTCGCCTATAATCCAAGCAATTTCTCTCCCCGAAAGCAAAAGCCACGCCTGCTCTTTTTGAAGAATGGAAAATTGCCGGTCGATAAAAAAATCGCTCACCTTTTTCCGGTTTTTCATTCCGAAAGGGACGAAAGTATCGCCCCTCTCCCACCTTCGTATTTCCAACGGGAAAGTTAATTTATCGACATTCAAATAGCAGAACCGCTTATCTTTAATAATCTTGAAATCAGGTATATTTTCTTGATAAGTAATTTTTATTTTCAACGGAATTTCAATGTTAACATCCGTACTTTGCAAGGTGTATATTGTCTGTGTTTCTTGTCTTTTTTGGGAAAGAACCAAATATTTGCGGTCTTTCAACAGTCGGTATTCTTCGGAGAAATATTGTTTTCCCGGCATTCCGTCCAATCCGTTGTAAACATCCTCAATCGCCGATGCCGAAAAGCCGTAAGGGTACAGCAATTCGTATAAAATGAACAACGGTGAATCCTCTTCTTTCAATTTTTCGATGGTAATATATTGAGCATCCCCTTTTTCGGTAAAAAGAATTGCCTTTATCGCATTTAACCTGTTTTCCACAAAAGATTCGGTCTTTTGTAAATTTTCAATGGTTTGCAAAATAGACTCCTTGAAGGACGGATTTATTGTTTGCAACAACGGGATAATTCGGTTTCTGAATTTATTCCGGACATAGATACTCTCTTTATTGGTCGAATCTTCTACAAATGAAATATTTTTTTCATGCAAATATTCCTCAATTTCCTGCCTCGAAAGAGAAAGTAGCGGACGAACCACATCGCCATTTTTCGGCTTGATGCCTGTCAATCCCTGAATGCCCGTCCCTCGTGTCATATTGATCAGAAAGGTCTCCACCACATCGTCCGAATGGTGGGCAATAGCGATGCAATCAGCGTTTTCCTGTTCTTTCAATTCGGCAAACCAAGCGTAACGCAGTTCACGCGCCGCCATTTCGATAGATATTTTCTGCTCCGAAGCATATTTTTCTGTCTGAAAATCAATGCTGCGAAGCGGGATATTCAACTCCTCTGCCAACAATTTCACAAAAAGCGCATCCCTATCCGACTCTTCGCCCCGTAAATGGAAATTGCAGTGAGCAACAACACAAGTGTAACCTAATTCACGCAAGATGTGGATTAAAAAGACCGAATCAGCGCCACCGCTTACTCCGACAATTAATTTTTGATTGAGAGAAAAAAGGCGCTGTTGGGTGATGAATTGTTTTATTTTTTTGATTGTTTTGTTCACTTTCTATACCCTCTCCAACACCGTCTCAATCAACCCCTCCATTGAACCTTTGTATTCCGTATTCATGTTTTTATCGACCCTGCCGGCGATGATGCAGCAGACGGTCATTGCCTTGTGGCCTAAAAGAAGCGCTAATCCGGCTAAAGCGGAACTTTCCATTTCAAAATTGGTGATTTTTTCGCTTTGGTAATCAAACGAGATGATTTTTTCGTTCAACTGTGGGTCGGCTAACGGTATACGGACATAACGCCCCTGCGGACCATAAAATCCGGGAGCCGAGATGGTAATGCCTTTTATCATATCATACCCGATCCGGTTGATCAACTCTTCATTCGCACTCACAACATAAGGGGCTGCCAAGCGTGGCATCCAATTTACGTGTTTGCGGAAAGCCTGCTCAATGTCCGTTTCCAAAATTTCGTCAGGAACGGCATAATAGCCCAACAGCCCATCAAAACCGATTGAGCGGTTGGAAACAACATACGTCCCGACGGGACAGAAAGGTTGTAATCCACCCGATGTTCCAATTCTGACGAGGGTTAATTCCGTCAATTCGTCTCGAATTGTACGGGTTGTAAAATCGACATTCTTCAACGCATCCAATTCCGTCAGCACAATATCTATATTGTCAGTCCCGATACCATGCGAAACACAGGAAATTCGTTTTCCCTTGTATTTGCCTGTGATGGTATGAAATTCGCGGCTCTGCACATCACACTCTATTGAGTCTTTGTCAAAAAACCGGGCTACCATCGTTACTCGTTCCGGGTCGCCGACCAAAATCACTGTATCGGCTAATTGTTCCGGTTTCAAGTGCAGGTGAAAAATGGAACCATCGGCATTGATTATTAATTCGGAGAAAGGGATTATTCTCATTTTTCAATCAAGTTCTCCATCCATATAGTAACCTTTTTGATGTTCATCCCCGTCAACCATATTTTTAACCCTTCCTGCTCTCTCTTTTTCTTTCTGATAGAGTTCTTCGTAGTCCGGCGTGTATAACGAATAAGGCACGACATGCACATCAAAAACTATTTCCATTTTATCGGTCGTTTCAAAATTACCGTAAAGGGCAATATGATGTCTCACATACCCTATATTCTTATTGCTGTCATACTTTAAGAGAAGGTGACCTTCCGACCCCGCAGGAATAGAATTTATTGAGCTTTTTTGAAGAGTCAAACAACCACACGATGTTATAATATCGTCTAATACAAACGGATTTTCACCTATGTTTTTTATCGAAAAAACAACATCCAACACCTGCCCTTGTAATATAGGGAAATAATGGCGACCATTATCCACAATTTCAAGGGTAGTTTTCTTATCTTTAATATTACAGCCTGCCATTACGACCAGTAACAATAGGATTGGTAAAAAAATCTTTTTTCTATTCATCTTTCAAACCTTTTTTTAATCTAAAAATACTATTTCGTCGCAACCAATTATACTTTTCTTAGCCTGTTTACATACAAACTTCAACTCAATGTCCGTTGCTTTCGACAGGTTAACAGCAAGACTTCCTTCCACAACATTTCCGGAAGTTTTCATTCGTTCTCCCAAAACAACACCTACTTCTGCTCCATCTACAATTAATATAATCTTTTCCGGAGGAAGAATTCCATGCCTTTCATTATTCAAGAAACGGAATTTAACGGATTTTGCACGGCGTAATTTTTCTGCCGAGAATCCCACTCGCAGGTCTTTGTTATTATTACTCAAATACCAACCCTGATGATAGTCGTTAGCAAAACCAAATGTACCATCGTTCAGTAACTCCCTCTCAAAACCTCCGTCCGAGTCCGACAATATTTTAATTGGAGTATCCATCAATTCATTTACAGAAGGTCTTCTTGCGATCAATTGTTTCCACTCTACCACATAGTCAGAAAGGAACCCATCAACTTCTTTATAATGTTGCATATCGGTATACTCCCGAAAGTTCTCCAATGTTTGCAAATACAGTTTTACTTCCGGTTTTACAATCATCTTATTTTTCTCCCTGTCTGCATAACCCCATTCCCTCGCACCGGCTACATAAGCAACTTGTAAACGAGCATAAGAAAGCGCAGTGTGCAGTTTTCGCAATTTTTCTTGTTCTATCTCTTCTGTATCGGACAACTGTTTTTCCAACTCAACATAAAAACGAACAAAGTTACCGGCATTCAAATAAGTTCTCAATGTTTCTCTCATTCCTCCATACATATTGTATGGTATGTTCTTTGAAAAAAAGTCGCGTTCGAGTTGCAAATAATAATCGGACAGCAATTTATGACTTATCGGAAATTCTTTTTCAAAAAACCTCCGGCAAAGCTCATCCACGTCCACATTCACATTCATCATCAGAGCTGCTAATACAAATGTTTTCACATTATCAAACGGAGTATAATCATAACCGCTACCGTTTATGAAAATACCTTTTACACCCAACTTTTTGAAAAATTTGAATTGCTTTTGCATACCATATAGAACCGGTAGGGGCGTCAGGTAGTCGTCAAAATTGGAGGCATAATCCCACAAATAGATGTTTTCGGTTTTATATTTCCACTCTTCTATTTGTTTTTTAAAGCTCTGTGTTTCAATCTGATCGTTAGTCAGCTCAATTCCTCTGGGCAGATCTATCGTACTAAGAAACACGTTGACATTTTTAGGCAATCGATGCTTGGGTAAAGCAACTGTTGTCCCATACGCAGTTATAAAGAACTGCTGCTTCGGAAATTTTACCGCAAGTTTACCAACAAATCTCACAACAGACGGGGTAGAATTATTTTCCGTATTTCCCAACTCGGCACACGCAGGACACATACATACCAAATTGTTATCTTCCGGCATAATCATAAACCGGTAATCTCTGTCCCCGAAGTTATCTCTAATATATTCACTCGTAAGATTAAATAGCAACAATGAAGAAAAACATAGTTGATTCTTGTTACGCTCTTCCTCCACTATGGCATAAATTTCATCTGTATTATCACCTTCCGGAAGCATTTTACCAACAACCTTCGCAAGGTTATGCCCCCATAAACCCCAATCAACCTCTACGTTATTGGTACCAATAACAGACGCGTATTCAAGGTCTAAATTCGGAGCAAAATGAGGCTCCCGATAGATAAAATCGAATTTTTTACACCCATTCGTAAATTCAATGATTGCAGGAGGCAAATCCTGAGCCTGAACCCGGTTGTCTTCCTGTGCGATTTTTTCTATCAACTGATAAATAAGCCAAATGGCTGTTCGATTTTCATGAAAACTAATATACAATTGATTCTTAGAATGTTTTATACAATAATCATCTTTCAAATCATTCGTCATTTCCAGATAAATGACCTTATAGTTTCCACGGAGTTTCTTAATTTCCGAATCATCGCAAATAATCACAGCAGCCGTATCAGTCATCCGTTTCGACAAGTGAGTGAAAAGATATTCTGCCCAACGCTCGCTTCCAGCGTCTCCCGCAGAAGTAACGACATAGACATCTGCTTTGAACGTATGCGGAGTTCCGTTATGACAAGCTCCCAAAATCAAAAGCAATACCGGTAATATTCTATATAACTTTTTAAAAAACCACATTCAGATTAATATAAAGAGTATAAAGATTACGATAACTAAGATTTTCTACTCCCGGGTTAGTTAAAGCATCTATGCCATAGTTGTGCCAAGTACCTAACAGGCTGGCAGAGATTGTTGACGACAACATACGTCCTACACCTGCTCCAACCATCGTATTCAATACAGAGAATCCATTATAGAGCGGATAATCAATTATATCTACATCAGGCGAAGAACCTACGCTCGACATAGCCACTAAATAATTACGGGTTGGCGCAAAATTATACCGCGCAGTCCCGGAAAGATTGCAAAGCCACTTACCATTGAGCAAAAAGTTATTGAAACGAACATTCAAGCGCCAAGGACCCTCTTCTTTTGTTGCCCCCACTACTAAATTCCATAGATTCTTGTCCGGTTGAGGCACCATCATAATTGTATCGGGATAGATCAGTTTAACCGGTTGAAAATTGAGTCTTCTGTAGCCCACTCCCAGTTCTGCTTCTATTCCATCTAAAATATTGAAATCTCTGTATATCGATACATTCAAATTAACCTTCGGGAAAAACCGATCCGCCCAAGCTGCATTTATCATGGTACGAGTCTTCTCATTCCACGCTCTATTCCATTCTGTCTGCATCTGAATACCCTTACCCGCTTCCCGACCGGCATAATTGGTTCTTCCGATATAAGTATTTTTATTATCGTAACGAGTATACTCTACCGTAGAAATAGTGTTGATTGTATAATCGTCGCCAAAGCGGCTGCGCAAATGATACAAACCGATTTCATTCCTGTGACTTTTATACTTCAGATAGTTTAATTGCATCTTGAATTCTTCCAGTTCCAATGGAGCCGGTTCATAAAAGGACTGATAGTAATGTGCCGAATCGAAATATTGCAATTTCTCAAAGGCTACCCCTTTCATATATTTCAACGTCCTGCTCTCCGGAGCATAATGCAAGGCTGTATCAAGGACAACAAGGGCTTTTTCGCTCTCTTTATTCTTAATCAAAGACCTACTATAAGATTCCGATACGATTTCAAATGCCGCTATCAAATCTTTATGATAAGGCGACGCTTGCAATTCTTTGTGCAAAGCCTCGTATGTTTCCGGATAGTTTTCGTCCTTCTTTCCATCTAACTCCGCCAACTTTACTTTGAAGAACACTTCATTGGGATGAGCTTCAGCTCCCCTCTCGGCATACATCCGCATTTCTTCAGGGTTATTTGTAATATGCGCTAAATTCACCGCATATTTCAAAGCCTGCATATTGTTCGGATCATACATCAACCATCTTTTCACAAATTCTTTTGCGTCGTTGTAGCGATACTGTTCGTTCAGTTCTTTCACAATTGCCGAAGCTATTTCACCATAGCCGCTCAAATATTGCGGTCTCCGATCTTCGTCAGCCCTGTTCAGCGCTTCTTCGTATGACGACAGCGCTTCACGGTAACGCCTTTGTTTCAGATAAACATCCGCTCTCTTCGCAAACAAATCGGGATTTCCCGGCTCAACTTCTATCATTTTGCTCAACATATTGAGCGCATTGTTTTGATCTCCAAGCAACATATAGGCGTTATAAATAGCATTCCGTGCAACTTTGTCTGTCTCTTCATCTTCTTTATGACTATGACGCAACACTTCGTTCCAGTCTTCAATGGCTGCAAAATAATTCTCTTCCGCCATATTATTTTTAGCTTCATTTATTTTTACTTTCATGTAAGCATCCTCTATATCACTGTCATTCGGATATTGCTGAAAGAGTTCTTTTGTCAAAGCAACTGCCCGGTTAGTATTTCCCATACGCTCATGAACCATCAATTCTTTCAATGAGAGGTTTTTTGAATTTCCTCTAACTCTCCTATGTTCATTCAATACGCGCAATGCTTCGTCATATTGGTGATTCCCCATCGAATTATTAAACACATAATTAAACGCTTCTTCATCGCCGGGGTTATTCATCAAAATTTTTCCATAAAGAGTACCTGCATCTTTATCTTTTGCGTTTCGGGCGGCTTCTGATAAATAATAACTATGTTGCCGTTGCAATTCAGCCGAATTACCTATTCTCTTTTGTTCCTGCAAAAAAGACAATAATTCATCGTAACGTTTCTCTTCCGCCAACATACCAACTTTCTTATTTATAAAGCTCATATTGCCGGGAAACTGACTTATTCCGCGTTCAGTATAAGCTAACGCATTAATCCTGTCTCCTGCTTTCAAAAAGTCATTAATCAAGGTCAGATAGTAATCTGCATTTTGGGGTTGCTCTTTCACCAATGTTTTACTCAATAAGACAGCATCATCTATTTTCCCTTCTTTTCGTTTTTCACTGGCTTCTACTTCGGCGCTATATAAGAAATCATTTTTCAGATTAGCATCTCTCGGATATATCTGACTGAGACGCCTGCGCAGCCTGTTTGCCTCCACATGGTTACCTTGCAATTCATACAGTTCTATCTTCTTAACCCATAGTCCCCGCCAATAAGGATTCACTTCCAACAATTCATTGACGTAACATATTGCACTCGAATAACGTCCCGACTCCGTTTCAACATTCACTAAAATCTGTTTTGCCTCAACATTATTCGGGTTGACTTCCAATGATTTTCTCAGCTCGAAACGAGCTTTGTCATATTGTTTCCTGTGATGGAAGTATTTTCCTGCAAGCATCCTCAAGTCGGAATCCTTGGGATATTTCTCTAATCCGGCATCAAGGCTTCTCTTCCCTTCCTCCCAATTACCTTTGTCGAATAGACCATTAATTTCTTTTGCATAGTCCACCCGGTCGTCCAACCGCACCACTACTTGTGCGGAAAGACTTCCATACGAAAACAATATTAATATCGCTAAACTTATACCCTTGATCAGGATATTAGATATATTTTGTTTATTCATATACGTATTAACTTTTAATAATTATTGAAATAAACTAATTAAGTAGCAGCTTGCGCAGTCTGAGTTCTAGTAAACCCTTGCCGGGTCATCGCTCCCCATTTAAAGTCTCTTTGGGTAAGATACTCCCAATATCCCCTTAAACTGAAAATAACGATGAGCGGATGGTAAAGGAAAGCCTCCAACGACGAGAAAAACACCAATCGAAGATATTCCCTATAAGTTCGATATATTTTCTTCACCATCAAGTCATTAATAATCGTATTGAGCGACACCACCAATCCTACCAGATAAACATACAATAATATCAACCAAAAGGTATTGAAATTAACCTGATTAGTAAATAGCAGGAATAACAAGAAAATGAATCCGATAGCTTCTATTATAGGCGCTAAAAACTCAAAGATCAAAGCATAAGGCATTACCCACAAACCCGTACGTCCATACCGGAAGTTGAACAAGAACCTGCTATGCGTGGTAAAGATTTGTAACAAACCTCTCCCCCAGCGTGTCCGCTGCCGGTTAAGTACACTAAGGTTAGGCGGTCCCTCTGTCCAGCAACACGAATCGGGAATCTGTACAATCTTGTATTTCAATCCGTTTTCCCTCATATACGCAACCATACGCAAGGTCATATCCATATCCTCGGCGTGAGAAGCCGGGTCGTATCCCCCCGCATTAATACAAACTTGCGTGTTAAAAAGTCCGAAACCTCCGGAAACGTTAGGAATAGCGTTAAAGAAAGACCATCCCATCTTTGCTACCAAGTAAGACCGCAGATATTCTGTTTCCTGAAAAACAGGGATGAAGCCTTTAGGGGGCTTTACACGGGTTATAACCCCATCCTCCACCTCACATCCGTTAGACATACGCATAGTGGCGCCTACGGCTATAACCGGAACTTTCGAGTCCAATACCGGCAAGATCACCTTTGTCAGTGTATCCCGGTTCAAAATACAATCCACATCCGTATTAATGAAATAATCATACTGTGCCACATTTACACCTGCATTCATCGCGTCGGCTTTCGTCCCTCCGTTCTCCTTATCTACAACAGTGAGTTTATCGTATTTAGGGTTCGTCGATTTAAAAATATTTTTAACCGGACGACAAGGCACTTTTGGCATATAAGGATAATCTGTCTTTACCAGCTCGAATCTTTCTATCAACAATTCCAGCGTACTATCTTTACTACCGTCATTCACGATAATCACCTCAAATTTAGGATAATGAAGACTCAATAACGAGTTTACATTATCAATGATAATAACCTCCTCGTTATATGCCGGGGCTATTACCGAAATACCAAGCGTTTGCGCTGGTAATAAATTATTTAGTAATTTTTCTTCTTTCTCTGTGTACTTTATTTTTGTTCGATGTATATTGTAATAACCGACAGCGGTCAAGACTATGTATATGATCGTAATTAAAAGAGAGTAGAAAAAAACTAAATAATGGAATCCGAATACAATACCATCCATATATGAGTTATTTTAATTTAATTAATGCAATTTCATCCTTTTTTTCCACGTAAGAGAAAATCGAGCTCTGAAAATCATCATTTGTCGATTTTTGTTTCAGATTATTGAAAACACTTTTGTCTTTATCCAATTTATAAATGCTTTCTACAATCTTTATCAGTAAGGCTCCATCTTGTGTTTGCTCGTAAATTTTCACGAGAAAAGAGAGAGACTTCGGTAAATCAAGATTACCCAACGCTTCGATTACACTAAGCTGTACCGATACAGGGTTAAGTCCATAGCTATTGATCAGAACGTCTACCGCATCATCGTATTTAAGAACCCCCAGCGTTCTCGCTATTTGTTCTTTTACATTGTAGCTGCTCTTTTCACTCTGATACATCTCCACCAATTGGGGACCACTTTCTTTCTGATCATAAAATCCGATTTCCTTAATCAGAAAGCATTTGTATGCCTCATTGTGAGCCGTATATGCCCAACGAATAAGCAACGGAAGCGGCGCTTTTTTAGCACGTTCATCAAGAGCGGCGCGCATTCTCATTTCGTCCAAACTATTAAATTCCTTATCGAAATCGTCTTCCAAAAATTTAAAAGCGTCGTATGATGCATGTTGCATGTGACTATGCTTGGTATGTTTCCGTAAATCGGAATTTTGCGATTGGGCTTTGTGGACTACGATATTACCTTTATGAGGAATACCTTTAGTCAACTCTTCCAACTCCCTTAAAGCTTGCTTGTTCTTTTTTAAGTTATTTTTCCGTAAATGTCCTTCCCAGTATGCAATAAGTCCAAATATATCTACTACCTCAGAATAATTAAGTTCGTTGAGAGTTTGGTCATCATCGCCGCCATTTTTTTTCACAAACAGAAGTAAATCGGTAAGAGTCTCTTTTTCTTTATTTTTTTTGAGAGAGCCTTGATGATCTATCTCCAATTTACTGGTTATAACATCTTTAGAATAACTTTGTCGAGCGAAAAGAATCGATTTCAGTTTTTCTTCAAAACGATCCGACATCTTCTTGTATAATTCGTTTTTTTTCCTCTGTTTACGTACTATGAAAAAAAATCTTATCACAGAAAAGATGTAAAATAGGATCAAAAACGTTACTATGAGCACTACAATACGGATTATCAAAGGAAATCCCGTAAAATGAGAGTCTAAGTAATACAAATAATATTTCACTCTATCCATAAATGCAACAAATTATGATTTTGTTTTTTCAGAAAACGAAAAATGACTTACAATTACGCCAACCTCCAAGCTCCAATTAGAGAATAATACGAATGGTAGAATCACGTTAAAATTTATAAAAAATCCGAATAGACTACTAAATTTTATTCACAAGCTGTACAATATTTTCAAAGTCTATACACAAATATACTTATAATTTTTACAACTTTTGTTAAATTAAGTTTTTTTAACTATAAAAATAAATTGCGCTCAACTTTTTTCATTCTCTGCTATCTTTTGGATATGTGCGGAAACAAGTTTTTCAACAGTCGGATCACTCTCTTGGAAACTTGATAAGCACATTTCATCATCCTTGAAACAGCAGTATTGTTCGTAAGCATGTTAGTATCAAGTGAGGCATTGGTCAAATAACCATTCAATGAATTGTTGTTTTGTCATAAATAATTGTAATTAAAGTCTATTTTTACAAAAAAACAACACTCTCAACTCTCATAGATTATCTACGTTTTACCTTATACTTTCAACTGTAAATAAATGTATGTCAAATTATTATCATTTTAAACAATAACAACAATAAATATTACCTCTTATTCGGATTATTTACCCGCATAACCTGCGGTTTTAATCCAAAGCGTGAATGTTAAGAATCTCTACTCAATACACGTTACAAATATAGCTATTATTTGATTAATTGTTGGTTTTTTTGGTTTTTTTTAACCGAAAAAGACAGAATTTACACATCAAGCCTAACATTCGGTAATATTTTTTTTCAAAATAATATCAAAACTCCTCAAACAACTCATTCAAATCGATTTCCAATCCTTCAAAAATACGTACAGGTGCTTTTTGAGAGGAGTCATATACGGTTCCATCATCATATTTACCATCGGGTTGCAATAAGAAGGCATTGACGACTTTTCCCTTCGGATCTACAATCCAATACTCCCGTACCCCGGAGGCTTCGTAAAGGTTGAACTTGTAATTCCAATCCTTTTTTAGTGTAGAGGGCGATAGTACTTCCACGATCAAATCGGGCGCACCGATACATCCATTGTTGTCTAATTTGGATAAATCGCAAACGACGCAAAGATCCGGTTGAACAACGTTATATATTTTATCATCCGCCGTTCCATTGTTTACGGGCAAACGGACATCAAATGGAGCGTGGTAAACGTGGCAGCCGCCTATCTTTTTATCTACAAACCAGTCAATCTCTCTGTTTATTTTTTGTAAAATGCGAGCGTGTATGCGTTTAGGCGCCGACATCAAGTAAATAAAGCCATTTATTAACTCCCGCCGCTTATCGTCTACCCAAGTCAAATAATCGGCATACGTATAACGCAGGGATTCGTCCAAATTTAACGTACCGTATGGCATAAACGGCTCCTCTACAATAGTTGGTTTCTGAGAAGGTAATTCATATTGTTTTGGTTTTTTCTCTTCCTTTTCCATAAAATATATTAGGCATTATTGGTCTGTTGTTTGTTTTTCATTTACAAATATATAGAAAATTTTCGAATAAAACAAATAAATGATTGAGATATGCGTAAAATTTACCCAAAAAATTAATGCTTATCCACAATATTACCCCTTAATTAATGATGGTGCAATTTACGGGAGATTCCTCATTCCACTTCGTTTCATTCGGAATGACGGGTGTTTTCGACTTGTGAAGGGGTAACGGGAGCGGCTTTACCGCCGCTCCCGTTACTCCCATCCCCATAATTCGAGGGTCATCCCGAACATAGCGGAGCGGAGAGAGGGATCTCTAAAATGAGAGGTAATATTGCGGATAAGCATAAAAAATTCGTATACCGGTAGCCGGTAGGCTGTTACTTCTCCCCAAACCGCTTAATAATATTATACGCAATATACATCCCCAATTCACCTGCTTTGCTGAGATCGGCTACTCCGCGCTGATTGTCGCCGAGGTAGATGTAGGTTAAACCCCGGTTGAAGTAGGCTTCGGCAAAATCATTTTCCAGTTCGATCGCTTTCGTGTAGTTGGCAATGGCGTTGCGGTAATCTTTCTGTTCGACCAGAATGTTGGCGCGATTGAACCACGCAAAACTAAAATCGGGAACCAGTTGAATCACCTTGTCGTAATCTTTCAGTATCAGTCCGTATTCAAATTTTGTGTCCGGCATCCGGCTGTTTCCATCCATCTGCTCTATTTTATCGGTCAGCGAGGCTTCGTATTCCATTTTCTTGTAGCGAATGTTTGCTCGATTGAAATAGGTGAACCAAAAACCGGGGTTAGCCTCTTCTGCACGGTTATAATCCTCTATCGCGCTTTGGTAGTCTTGTATCAACCCAAAATCATTTGCCCGTCCGAAAAAACAGAGGTAATTCGGATTGTTGTCTATCTTATGCGTCCACGACTCAATGGAGGCAAAATGTTGCTCTATTTGCGCTTTTGAGAGCGATGGTTCCGAATTGGTAATTTCCAACGGACGAGGCAAATCGCCGCTTTTATTTAGCTTATTCAACTCCCGGTTAAAATACGGAACTTTTTTCACTTCCGTCTCTTTTTTATAATAAGAGAGTAAAAAAACAGGCTCTACATCAATGTTGAAGTTTACATTTTGCACCTTTCCGCGTATTTCGTTCTGATAAGAAATTCGCTTTTCCTCCTCTTCTCTATCGGCAACTACCAAACGGTTGAATTTACGGATGTTTTTGTCCGATTTTTCACGGGTTTTATCTTCCTCCTCCTTCTTATTTCCCGATTTTTGTTGTTGCGTCAGACCTGTATTTCGCTCCATAAGCATCGCTGTGGTGTAATCTTTTTCGTACCCTTTCATGTCTCCCATTTTTCTTTTTGCCTCTGCCCGACTATAATAAAGCTGGTGAAAATCGGGGTAGACTTTCAGCACCTCGTTAATATCTTTAATTGCACTATTAATCTGACCGATTTCCATTTTCAGCAATGCGCGGTTGTATAACGCCATATAATTATCCGGCTCAAATTCCATTACGCGGTCAAAATCGTCGATTGCCCGGTTGATGTCGCCGACCTCGGCTCGCAATAGTCCTCGATTGAAATATGCCATCGAATTGTTTGGATCAAGTTGAATGACAATATCATAATCGCTCATTGTACCACGCAGGTCGTTGAGGTGGTAGCGCACCAACCCGCGATTGATGTAATAACCCGGACGGCGAGATTCTAACCGTATCGCTTCGTTGTAATCGGTAAGCGCATCCGTGTATTTTTTTTGGAGGTAAAAAATAATTCCGCGCGCGGCGTAGGCATCCGGATTAAATTTATCCAACCGCAACGCCTTTTCAAAATCATTCAACGCCGACAATGTGTCTTCCTTATCCAAATAGGCGCGCCCTCTGTTCAGATAAGCTTCCGTGAATTTCGGATATTTTTCAATCGCAACGGAAAAATCGGCAATGGCAGCCTCCGGCTCTTTATTCTGCAAATAAGAAATACCTTTACAGAGCAGCAACGTCTTATTTTCGGTATCAAATTCTAATCCTTTGTCAAAATCTTCGACCGCTTCCTTGTATTTACCTTGGTTGATACGGGCAATTCCCCGGCAGTGATACGCTTTTACCAAAAACGGATTTCTTTCCAACGCCAACGAGCAATCCTGCTCAGCTCCTTGATAATCTTCCAAGTTGATTTTGGCTACCGCTCTGAAAAAATAGGGTTCAGCCATATACGGTTTTACCCGAATTACCTGATTAAAGTATTGGATAGAAAGGACATAGTCCTCAAAGTAGAGTGCATTCCTCCCGATAGAAAGTACGCGATTGGTGTTTATCTGCGCGTGAACGCATATCGAAAGAAAAACGAAAAGAAAAAAAAATGAGCGTTTGAGCATAATTGTAACATTTTGGTACAAATATAAACGTATATATTCATTTTTTTATTACCTTCGCGGCTTTGATTTATAGATAAATAATATACAGATGAATATTGTAAGAAAAGACATCAACGGAGTAAATGCAACGCTCACATTGCAAATTGAAAAAAATGATTATCAGGAAAAAGTAGAAAAAACGCTTCGGAATTACCGTCAGAAAGCAAATATTCCGGGATTTCGTCCGGGAAATATTCCGACATCTCTTGTAAAAAAAATGTATGGAAAAGCGGTTTTAGCGGAAGAAGTTAACAGGTTGATTTCCGAAAAACTGTTTGGATATATTCGCGAAAATAACATCCGGATATTGGGAGAACCGCTTCCGAGCTTGACCGAACAGAAAGAGATTGATTTCGACACGCAAGATAGCTTTGAGTTCGTTTTCGACCTTGGTATCGCTCCTGAATTTGATGTGGAACTGAGCCAAAAAGTGTCGGCTCCTTTTTACGATATTCAGGTAGATGAAAAAATGATTGAAAACGCCGTTAAGTCATATACCGGACGTTTCGGTTCTTACGATCAAGTTGAAACCGTTGAAGAAGACGATGTACTGAAAGGCGAATTACTGGAATTGAACGACAAAGGAAAAGTAAACGAAGAAGGGATAAAAGTAGCGGAAGCCGTGCTTTCTCCTAAATATATAAAAGACGAGGCTCAAAAAGCGTTGTTCGCAGGCGCTGTAAAAGATGGCGTGGTTGTTTTCAATCCGAAGAAGGCTTTTGAAAATGAGACTGAAATCTCTTCGATGCTCAAAATCTCAAAGGAAGATGCCAAAGAATTGACATCCGACTTCCAACTGACTATCAAAGGCATTACCCGTTTCAAAGAAGCTGAACTAAACCAAGAGTTATTTGACAAAGCCTTTGGAGAAGGAGTGATAAAATCGGAAGATGAGTTTAAACAAAAATTGACGGAAGAGATAAAAACCTCCTTGGTGGTCGACAGCGATTACAAATTGATGATTGATGCCAAAGATATACTGGTTAAAAAATTGGACGGATTGCAATTTCCGGACGTATTCTTGAAACGCTGGTTGTTGGCAAGCGACGAAAATAAGACGGAAGAGATTATCGACGAGCAATATCCAAAAATGATTGAGGAGTTGAAATGGCACCTGACCAAAGAAAAGATTGCCAAAGACAAAAAAATCAAAATCGAAAATGACGACTTGATGGCATTTGCCAAAAAAGCCGCCCAAGCGCAGTTTGCTCAATACGGAATGATGGGGCTACCGGATGAAATGTTGGAAAATTACGCAAAAGAGATGTTGAAAAAAGAAGATGCCGCCCGTAATATGGCTGATCGCGTGATGGATGAAAAAGTATTGAATGTTATTAAATCTTCTATTAAACTTAATACAAAGAAAATTTCTTTAGACGATTTTAACAAAATGTTCGAAAACGCAAAATAAAAAACAATGTCATTTAATTAAGCTATAACTTATCAAACCTGTTAAGTTTATGAAATTTAACAGGTTTTGTCGAAACTTTTTTCCTTAACTAAACGACATTGAAATAAAAAATAGATTTTTCGAGAAATCCCAGCAAATTTTGTTGGGATTTTTTTTATTTCTTAAATAATATTATTTATATTTGTCGGGTTAAAGTATCTTTTTAAGATTTAGAAATACTTTTAAGGTGATTACTAATCGGTGAAAAACATTTTGTGATGAAATTTAGACATATTGTTGTATTCTTTGCTTTAATGTGTGTTTCCACACAGCTAAAAGCGCAAGAGGAGATCGTTTACGATCAGTATTATTTCAATTATTACTTGGTAAACCCTGCCGTAGCAGGGGCGGAGCGTTGTTCACACTTGATGCTGACCGGCAAATTCCAGTGGGTTGGACTGCAAGATGCGCCAATGACGCAGACACTCAGTTTCCGTACTCGTGTGCTGAACAACGTAGGTCTTGGAGCATATCTCTACAACGACCGTAACGGTTATTCTTACCGTCAGGGCGGACAGGCTACTTTCGCCTACCACATTCCGCTGACCGAAAATTCACGTTTTTTTATGAGAGAACGCTCCATTGAACGCCAATTGTCGTTCGGGATCTCTGCCAAGGCAAACCACTTCAACTTTTCCGGCGCGTTGTTTGACAATCCGGCAAACGCGGGGGATATTGTGATTGATAACGACGGTAGAAGCAAAGGAGTTTACTTCAATGCCAATTTTGGTGTCTATTTCTTGTGGGATAATTTCTTCCTGGGAGCATCGGGAACAAACTTGATACCAACCAAAATGACCGAATTTGGCGTAGCCGAGCCGGTTCCGCCGTTGACCGTATTCGCCTTTACCGGATATGATTTTGAAATGGATTACAATATGACATTGGAGCCTGCTATTATGTTCAAGATGAACGATTTAGGAAACCGTCAGTTAGACGTAAATATGAAATTTATGCAAACTATGCCTGATAACGAAGACTTCGCGTATTGGTTACAAGCCTGCTACCGTCAAAGCTTGGATAGCGGGAATGCGCAAGCCTTATCCATCTCTCCGATGGGCGGTATCCGTTACAAAGGTTTCCATTTGGCGTATGCTTATGCACTTGGGTTGACGGCTATCAATCGTCACAACTATGGTTCGCACGAGATTATGCTTGGCTACACTTGGTGTGTGACGAAGCATTTCTGTCGTTGATAAAGAGATTAGGGGATAAAGAAGATAAAAAGATTTAAAGGATATATTAAAGACAAAAAGCTCCCAATTTGCATTGGGAGCTTTTTGTCTTTAATATATCCTTTAATCTTGATTATTATACGTTAAACCGGAAGTGCATAATATCACCATCTTGCACAATATATTCCTTTCCCTCTACGCTCATTTTTCCCGCTTCCTTCACGGCTGCTTCGGAACCGTATTTAATGTAATCGTCAAATTTGATGACCTCGGCGCGGATAAATCCTTTTTCAAAATCGGTGTGAATCACGCCGGCGCATTGAGGGGCTTTACTGCCTTTGAGGTAAGTCCACGCACGCACTTCCTGCACACCGGCGGTAAGGTAAGTTTCCAATTGTAATAGCTTGTAAGCCGATTTAATGAGGCGGTTTACGCCCGATTCTTCCAATCCGATTTCCTGCAAAAAGAGTTGACGTTCTTCGTACGATTCAAATTCGGCAATTTCGCTTTCTATTTTGGCGGCGACAACGAGGATTTCGGCATTTTCGTCCTTTACGGCTTCGCACACGGCATCCACATATTGATTGCCTTTTACGGCGCTTGCCTCATCCACGTTGCAAATGTACATCACAGGTTTGCTTGTAAGCAGAAACAATTCGCGAACTGCTTTTTGCTCGTCTTTGGTGTCAAAGGTAACAGTTCGCGCGCTTTTGCCTTGCTCCAATGCCTCTTTGAATTTGACCAACACTTCGTAAATCAATTTTGCTTGTTTGTCGCCACCGGTTTGAGCCTGCTTTTGTACTTTGGCAATGCGGCTTTCGACTGTTTCGAGGTCTTTGATTTGCAGCTCGGCATCAATGATTTCCTTATCGCGAACCGGATTAACACTACCGTCCACATGTACAATATTGCCATCGTCAAAACAGCGCAACACGTGCAATATGGCATCCGTCTCTCGAATGTTTGCAAGGAATTTATTTCCCAATCCTTCACCTTTGCTTGCCCCTTTTACCAATCCGGCAATATCCACGATCTCTACCGTGGTGGGAACAATCCGTTGCGGATGTACGATTTCAGCCAACTTATTCAACCGTTCATCGGGAACAGTGATAACGCCTATATTCGGTTCTATCGTGCAAAACGGAAAATTTGCAGATTGTGCTTTTGCATTTGATAAACAGTTAAAAAGAGTAGATTTTCCTACATTGGGAAGCCCTACGATGCCACATTGTAATGCCATTTGTCGTCTTTATTATGATTTTCAGAGTGCAAAGATAATGTTTTAAAGCTAATGTCGTTTAGTTAAGAATAAATTTCTTATTATATTACAATTGTAGGAGATTCCTCACTTCACTTTGTTGCACTTGGAATGACTGACTCATTGAAAATATTATGGGGAAAATGCCAGTCATTCTGAATGCAACAAAGTGAAGTGAGGAATCTCCTACAATTGGTTCTAAAAACTTACCTCTTCACAAACTCTCTCGCAAAAGTCCCTTTTTCCGTTTCATAACGAAGAATATAGGTTCCATTGTCTAAAAATTCCGTATTGATCTCAATCGTTCCTTTCGTGTTCGGATGCGAAACAACTATCTGCTTACCGGTCAAATCAATAATCCGAACGGTGTTGACCGTTTCCGGCGCATTCAAATACAAATGAGTTGAAACGGGATTAGGATATATGGAAAATCCGGTTGATTTTACAATTTCATTTTTATCTTGGGTCGTTTCTCCATCAACCAATGTAAATAGCATATACGAGCCGTTTGCAGGCGAAAAAGAAGACCACGTATTTGCAACGCTGTTCCAATAATAGATCTCAACCATATATTGCCCCGGTTCCAAGTCAATGTATCCGGAAAAGTCAACGGTTTGTTCCGCATTCGCATCCAATATCAACTCCTGATAACCAAAAGAGGCGATCGAAGCTCCTCCTGTTGGCGGAAACACAAATGCTATCACATAATCTTCAAACAAGTTACCGGCATTTTTCAACTTAACCGTCAGAGAAGCATATTCCTTATCGACCATACTTGGATCCGAAAAAGAGATAGGAGATGTCAACGTTAAAATAGGCAACTGCGAAGGAGTTGCTTCCACCGTTACATTTAATGTGGTAGAGAAAGGTACAAATCTAGGAGCATATTCGTCATTATTGAGATCGTAATCGATCATCAATGTATATTGTCCCGGTATAACCGGAATCAACTTATCTATTTCAATTGTTTTTGTCGCTCCTGAAGCAATCTCAACCGGCTCGTCGATAGCGATTGCAGTAATTACATTCGTTATGTTGGATTTCAAATAAAAACGAAACAACGAATTATACTCGGCTCCCGAATTGGTTAACGAAACGGCAATAACACCTGTTTTATTTTGATATAAGTTGGTTACCAAACTTATCGAATCAATCGTCAACTGAGGAAACTCATTGGCAAGAGTAGTAAAAACAGCTTGACCGGAAGAGACCGAAACCGAATAATGGTTTAATGTACCGGCTTTCCCTCTGATAATATTCCAATCCGCCTCTCCTACTGCCTGATAAATCAGATATAGCTTATAACCACCCGGAGCTACGCTATCGGGAATAGAACCGGAAAAATCCAACGTACTCCACCCTGAAAACGAAGGAACCGGTTGAAGAAACTCCTCCGTAACAACTGCATATTGAAGCAAACCGCTTATGGAGTCAAACAATCCAATCCCGAAATTTCCGGTAAATGAATTAACACCTTCATTGTATAAGTTGGAAGACGTTATTGTAAAAGGCGTTCCCAAACCTACCGCTGTAGAGGAGATTGATAACGGGCTTTCAAAATAAATTTGATAGGAAGGTTTGGAAATAGACGAAGGAGGTTGTATACCAATGATTATTTCCTGTGCCGAATTAAATCCGCCGCTACTACCACCAATACCCATTACAGGCGGGTCAAGAGCTGATAACTGAAAATATCCATCGGACATACTGCTCCATCCCCAATTAAAATGGTACAATCCATCGCTGTCATATCCATCGCAAACGAAAAAATGTCCGCCTTCCGTTGAACTGCCGGCGTATGCTATCGGTCTGCCTGCATTTAATTCCGTTTTAATCATATCCTCCCATTCGGATTCCGTAAAGTAATCCCGTTGGCAATATTGTAAGTTTTTATCATAGCCAAAATTTTGGATTAACGCTTGCGCCATATTTATTGTATAGGCACCACTTGAAAGACCGTAATTCATATTACACGCCACGCCGCAGTTGAACATCAGAGTCGCAACGGCATTTTTCTGAGCAGCGGTAACTGTTACTCCCGATTCGCTGTAAGAGTTGAGCATATTTACCCAATCAAAAGTAACCGAACTAAAATCGGAACTCAACGGAATACGGCTGGTCGAGGTAACGTATGAATTGGAGCCGATTCCCGTATGAGGATATTGATGATAATTCATAATTTGCGCCGTTCCGGTCGCCACACAGCCAGTTACGGCTCGTTGATTTTTCGCGTTCGGAATTATCGGGCAAAGCGTATTGTACGGGTATCCTTGATCCCATATTGTTTTGACAAGCGGGGCTATTTCCCCGGCATAAGCGGTTCCCGATCGCAATTTGGAAACAGGAGACGGTTGACTCCAAGCTGTATTATTCGTCCCGCTTTCCAATCCTTTTAACTCCGTTTCATAACACGAAAGCCAATAACGAAGATTTTCGGGTATGGACTGTATATCAAACCGTCCTTCTTTGGAATAACCCAAAATCTCTTTTGCCCTGTCGTCTCCGCCAACAATAATAAAACCACCGTTTTCATCAACATTAAAAACATAGTAATAAGCAGCTTCCGAAGATTTTTCCGCTTGCCGATTATTGCTAATGTATTCTAATGTTAACTTCGGACTGCCACTTCTTAGGTAAGTCTGCGACTTAGATAAAAATTGATTAGCAATACCTTGCGCGTCACTTTCCGAACGCACACCTGCTTCTGCCGTAATAAAGAAAAACAGAGAAGCAATGATAAAGAATAGACTTTTTTTCATTCTCTTTTAATTTTTAGTGAGTTACTTTTACTTTACAACAAACAGGAATCTATTTTGTTGAGATAGGAATCTATTTTGTTGAGAAAAGTATCTATTATTTAATTTATTCCAATACCATCAAAAGATTTCTTTCGATATTATTGGAAGATTTCTTTTGTTGTCATCAAAAGAATTTGTACCTTTGTTACAAATTTAATCTCAAAAATTATGTTACGGCAAGAAGAAATAGCGAATATAATAAACATCCAATGGACAGAATTTTTGAAAGAAGATGTTGGATTTGAACGCGAAATGTTACGAAAAATTCCTATAGCCCAATCGTTTGCAACGATTATCACAGGTATCCGCCGAAGTGGTAAAAGTACGCTTCTGTTACAAGTTTTACGACAAAAATACGAAACGGCTGTTTATCTGCATTTCGACGATATTCGTTTGGCGGCTTTCAAAACAGGTGATTTTGTCCGTTTACACAACGAAATCGCAAAACGAGGCGTGAAAGTTTTGTTTTTCGACGAAATACAGTTAATACACGGTTGGGAACTATTTGTAAACCAACTGCTTCGCGAGCATTACACTGTTTTCATAACAGGCTCAAACGCTTCGATGTTGAGCGGTGAAATGGGTACGCACCTGACAGGTAGGCACTTGTCCGTCGAACTTTTTCCGTTTTCTTATACCGAATTTATCCATTTTCTCAACAAGGAAAACAACACGTCAGCAGTCGAAGCGTATCTATACTCCGGAGGTATCCCAGAATATGTAAAAACAGGCATTTCGAGCATTTTAAGCACACTAATTGACGATATTCTGTGGCGTGATATCGCTGTCAGGCACGCTGTTCGCGATATTGCTTCGCTGCGGCAACTGACTGTTTTCCTGCTCACAAACATCAGCAATACGGTTACGGCAAGTAAGTTGGCAGGTATGTTCGGCATCAAGTCTCCAAGCACCTTTTTAGAATATTTTTCGTATCTTAAAGATGCTTATTTATTTGATTTTGTGCCGCTTTTCAGTCATTCGTTGAAAGTACAGGCGCGCAATCCCAAAAAAGTTTATACGATAGATTTGGGGTTATATACTCAAAATGCCGTTTCTACCAGCGAAAACACCGGCAAACGCTTGGAAAACCTTGTTTTTCTGCATTTACGCCACCAATACAAGGATGTTTTTTATTTTCAGGCAAAAGGCGAATGTGATTTTGTTGTACTCGAAAAAAACGAAATAACAAAAGCGATACAGGTTTGCCTGAATATCACGGACGAAAATTTCGAACGTGAAATGAACGGCTTGAAAGAAGCAATGCAAGCGTTCAAACTTTCTTACGGACAAATAGTTACACTAAATCAATCGGATAAATTTGAAGAAAACGGCATAACAATAGAACTCGTACCCGCAAACGTTTTTCTCGTTCAACATGCCGGATAAACATATATGTCATTCCACATAAAATATTTTGAGAAACGAGGGAGCCTTTGAAAATAAGGATTTAAAAATATCCTTCATTCTGTAAAAATGCAAAATAAAAAAACTATCTTTTCCCTGAATTTTATATTTTTGTACTTGTATAAAGACAACAAAATGTTGGAACTTAATTTACCCAAATACCCATTTAAAATAAAAGAATCGGAAGGAAAAAAGATGATTTTCGACCGGTGTCGGAAAAAATATGTAACTTTGACCCCCGAAGAGTGGGTACGGCAACATTTGGTAGAATTTTTGGTGTCGGAAAAAAACTATCCCGCCTCTCTCATTGTTAATGAAGCGGCAGTAGAGGTTAACCGGACAAAAAAACGTTGCGATACGGTTGTTTACAATAAAAGCGGATTGCCGGAAATCATTGTGGAATATAAGGCTCCGCACATTGACATAACCCAAGAGACGTTTGACCAGATTGCAATATATAATTTTGCGTTACAAGTCAATTATTTGATTGTTTCAAACGGGATAGATCATTATTGCTGCCGGATTGATTACAACAATAAACGGTATACATTTTTGGAGGAAATTCCGGAATGCTTTTTTTAGAAGAACCTCTCCCCCAACCCCTCTCACAAGAGAGGGGCGACTAAACAAGAAGGGAATTCTGATAATTGAACAAATAATGAAATATGCTCCTCTTTCTGGGGTTGTCTCAAAAGTCCGTCATTCCGCGCTTGACGCGGAATCCCCTAAAAAACGATATTGATTATTAGGGGATTGCGGGTCAAGCCCGCAATGACGAAGCGTGTTTTTTGACTTTTGAGACAGCCCCATGGAGGAGAGGCTTTAAATAAAAACTTATGACCACAAAAACTAAATGGATTACCGGAACTTTTGCAGTCCTACTTGCAGGATTGGCTATTTTTTTCTATATTCGCTTCTGCTTTGTTTTCGGGGAAGGAGTGAAAAGCGGACAGTTGAATTACATTGTCTATAAAGGATATGTATTCAAGACGTATGAAGGAAAACTGATTCAAACCGGACTAAAAGGCGGGCAAGGAGGAATTGTGCAATCCAATGAATTTATTTTTTCGGTAACCGACCCGAAAGTCGCCAAAGAATTGGAATTATTGAGCGGAAAAGAGTTGGATTTACGTTACAAGGAATATTTGTCTCCGCTTCCGTGGCGAGGAATGAGCGTGTATGTAGTAGACAGTATCATTTCGATACGATAAAAAATAAGAAATGAATGAAAATCAATTTTCGTCGGCTTTGCTGGAAAATGCGGTGAGCGAATTTACCAAACTTCCCGGTATCGGACGAAAAAGCGCGTTGCGATTGGTGTTGCATCTGCTTCGTCAGGATACGGAAGATGTGGAAAATTTTGGAAACGCTTTTATTACTTTGCGAAAGGAGATAAAATACTGCCGGGTGTGCCACAATATATCTGACGCGGATACCTGCCGTATCTGTTCCAATCCCAAAAGGGATACAAGTTCTATTTGTGTGGTCGAAAATATCAAAGAGGTACTTTCGGTAGAAAATACGCAGCAATTTACGGGATTGTACCACGTACTCGGCGGAGTTATTTCGCCAATGGACGGGATTTCTCCATCAGATTTGAATATTAAAAGTTTGATTGAGCGTGTAGAATCTGGTACGGTTAAAGAGGTTATTTTAGCTCTTAGCCCGACAATGGAAGGCGATACGACCAATTTTTACATTTATAAAAAACTCGCCGACAGCGGCGTTACCATCACCACCATTGCCCGCGGCGTTGCCATTGGCGACGAGTTGGAGTATGCGGATGAGATTACGTTGGGGCGTTCTATTTTGAATCGGACACCGTTTCAAGAGGCGTTAAAAATAAGATAAAGAATATGGAAAAACAATTAGCACAATTAATGCGTAACCTAAAATTTTATTTTTGGTTGCTTTTTCTTGGTTCCGCAGCAATGGGGATTTCTCTGATGTTATTCATTCCAGAACTTACAATAAATGAGGAGGTTAGTGTGCGAATACGAACAGCGGCAATCGTCAGTTTACTCGGATTGATACCATTGGGGCTTTGGCTGTACAACAAAAAAGTGGTATCGGCAACTTTACCAGATGACGCGAAACAACGTGCTTCTCTTATATTCAAATGGTTTATGATTCGGTTTGCATTAATTGATACGGTATTTTATTTTAATATGATCGTTTATGCGCTGACAAGAGATACCTCTTTGTTGTACGGCACCGGTATTGCGTTTCTGTTCCTTTTCTTTTTGTGCAAACCCAATAAAATAGAAATAACTCAATTGTTAACGAATGAACAAGAAGATGAGTAAACAAATAAACAAGATTCAAAATACTCATTTTCTTGTTTACTCGTTTACTTATCACTCGTTTACTAAAAAAATAAAAATATGATCATCGCAGTAGATTTTGACGGAACAATCGTCACACACGAATATCCGAAAATCGGGAAAGACATCCCGTTTGCTATCGACGTACTGAAACGCTTGCAACAGGAGGAGCAACACCTGCTCATTCTGTGGACGGTTCGCACCGGCGAATTGTTGGAAGAAGCACTCGAATATTGCCGGGAAAGAGGGTTGGAATTTTACGCCGCCAATAAAAACTATCCGGAAGAAAGTGATAACGAACCTCGTAAACTGAATGCCGATATGTTTATTGACGACCGGAATGTGAACGGATTGCTCGATTGGGGCAGAATCTACCGTATCGTGAAAGGTCTGCCTGATGGAGATGATTACGAATTTCCAAAACAAAAAAAGCGTGACCCGAGAAAACCTAAGAACTTTATTCTTCGTTTCGGCGAATGGCTCGATAAATTGGGCGATGAAATAGACAAACGAAGATAAACGGTGCAAAGCAACTTTCACAGTCATTGTCTGTTTTGCGACGGGAGAGCCTCTATGGAAACTTTCGTCCAATTTGCTATTGCCAAAAAACTTGGTTGTTACGGCATTTCCAGTCACGCGCCCGTCCCGTTTCCGAGCAGATGGGCAATGAGAAAAGAGGATATGGACGAATACCGGCAGGAGTTTTTTCGTTTGCAAGAAAAATATAAAGATAGAATTGAACTGTATCTCGGTCTGGAAGTCGATTATATGCCCGAAGTGATAAACGTAACGGATAGTGTTGTTCAATCTCAAAAATGGGATTACTTGATCGGTTCAATCCACCATTTGGGACAACTTCCATCCGGAATTTTTTGGAACATCGACGGCAGTTTTGAGACATTCAGGAAAGGATTGGATAGTATTTTTTCGGGAGATGTTTTCGCCGCCACCAAAACATTTTACCGCTATACTTGCGAAATGATTGAGTTGGGCGGATTTGACATTATCGGGCACTTAGATAAAATTGCAGTGAATGCGAGAAAAATTCCAGGATTCGATCTATCCGATAAATGGTACAATGACCTGATAGAGGAGACTTTCCTATTAATCGCCGAAAAAGAAATAATCGTAGAGATCAACACCAAATCATTTTACGATAAGAAAATTGTTTTCCCCAATGTCCGCTATTTCAACCGGTTACACCAACTGAACATTCCGGTGATGGTCAACTCGGACTGCCACTATCCCGACAATATAACGGACGGATTTCCGGAAATGTACAAATTATTACAGAATGCGGGGTTTCGAACGGTCAGAGTGTTGAAAGAGGGGCGGTGGACGGATGTACCTTTAAAATAGCGCAAAAGGGCGAAAGCACGAAGGCGCGAAAGGAAAAAATTCGCACTTTCGCCCTTTCGTACCTTCGTGCTTTTTATGCGAAGAAAATCCAATAAAAAATTTGCTACATAAAAAAAAATATATACTTTTGCAGTCGGGTAAGTCCTATACGACCAGCTCCCTTCAAATCCTCCAGGGCTTGATCGCAGCAAAGGTAGTCGGTTGTAGCGGTGCGATGTAGTCAGCTTGCCCACCTGCCTCTTTAGCTCAGTTGGCCAGAGCACGTGATTTGTAATCTCGGGGTCGTTGGTTCGAATCCGACAAGAGGCTCAGAAAAGGATTAACTCGGACGAAAAAGAGAGTTAATCCTTTTTTAATGATTTCTGCAGTCGCTCCTAAATTGTTTTTTGTAGCTTACCGGTGCTGCTATCATCAACCTATCAAATGTTTTTCTTCCATATCTCGGATATTACAGAGATAAATATTTTTTTTAAATGAAAAACAAAAACACATCCCCTTGGACGTGGATTCCGTCTTTGTACTTTGCACAGGGAATCCCTTATGTAGTGGTGGCAACCACGTTTTCATTGATTATGTATAAACGGTTGGGGATTTCAAATGCCGATGCGGCAATGTACACCGGTTGGCTTTACCTGCCTTGGGTGATAAAACCGTTTTGGAGTCCGTTTGTCGATTTGCTTAAAACGAAACGTTGGTGGATTGTTACAATGCAATTGCTGATTGGCGCGGGACTTGCCGGAGTGGCGTTTTGCATTCCCCTACCCTACTTCTTGCAAACTACGCTTGCTATTCTTTGGTTGGTTGCATTCAGTTCGGCTACGCACGATATTGCGGCTGACGGGTTCTATATGCTCGCACTGGATCAGGAAAAACAATCTTTCTTTGTTGGCATTAGAAGTACTTTTTATCGTATTTCTATGATCGTGGGACAAGGGGTTTTGGTGATGTTTGCCGGTTACTTGGAAGAAAAAACGGGAAATATTCCATTGGCTTGGAGTCTTACCTTTTACCTTTGCACCGGTCTGTTTATCGCGTTTACAGTATATCATTTTTTCGTTTTGCCGAAACCAAAGAGCGACAAGCCTGTACAAAATAAAAATATACAAACGGGCTTTTTTTCAACTTTCAGCAGTTTTTTCTCAAAAAAAGAAATTGGTATTTCTCTCAGCTTCATTTTACTTTACCGGCTGGGCGAGGCACAGTTGATCAAATTAGCCTCTCCATTCCTGTTGGATCCGCGTGATATAGGCGGATTGGAACTTTCAACCTACCAAGTTGGTTTCGCTTACGGAACAGTAGGAGTTATCTCTCTAACCATCGGAGGTATTTTGGGCGGAATTGTAGCATCAAAAAGCGGGTTGAAAAAATGGCTTTGGGTGATGGTTTTCAGTATGAACGCAACAAATCTGGCTTATGTTTATATGGCGTTCTTCCAACCTGAAAATTACTTTGTCATTTGCAGTTTGGTGGGATTCGAGCAATTTGGTTACGGATTCGGGTTTACGGCATTTATGCTTTATCTGATTTACATTTCGCAAGGGGAACACCAAACGTCTCATTATGCCATTTGTACGGGATTTATGGCATTGGGAATGATGCTACCGGGTATGGTTGCCGGCTGGATTCAAGAGGCTATCGGATATTCCAATTTCTTTATTTGGGTTTGTATATGTACGATTCCGGGGTTTGTACTAGCCTATTATTTGAAGATTGATGCGAATTTTGGGAAGAAAGCGCAATCATAAACTGTCTGAACGAAGATTATCAAGATTTGGTTTTGAATCTTGGCAATCTTGTAAATCTTATAAAAATCTTGGTTCAAACAAAAAAATTCACTCAAAATAGTTGGATTTTTCCCTTTATATTTCTACTTTTAAGAAATTGTTGAATACAAAATGTAATAACCTATAAAAATACAATCACTATGATGTCAGCAGAGGATTTATTGATGGAAATTCAGGATTGCGACGAACTTCTTTACACGTCGCAAGAGGCAAACTTAATGTTAGAATACAGAGATGCCGTGAAACGGTTTGAGCCGCAAGAAGAGGCAGAAAAAGAAACTTGCAACAAGTTAATTGCCGGTTTTGAAAAATTAAACAAGTTGATATTGGAATACGAAGACCGCATCTGTCTGACAGCCAACAATATTATAGAACCGACCAACGCGGAAATAGCCGAAATGAAGAAACTTTTCGACCAAATAGAAACGTTGGATTTTGAAACATCGGAGCTATATGAGTCGCTGATTGGGGAACAGATTTAAAAGCGCGAAGGCGCGAAAAAGCACGAAGGCACGAATTTTTTACCATTCGTGCCTTCGTGCTTTTTCGCGCTTTTTTTACAACTCTAAATCTACATTCTTCAACTCGTGCCAAGGCAGACCTTGTTTGTTTAGTTGTTCCATAAACGGATCGGGGTTAAATTCTTCTACGTTGAAAACACCCGGTTTGCGCCATTCGCCGGTCAGGAACATCATTGCGCCAATCATCGCCGGGACGCCCGTTGTGTAGCTTACGCCTTGTGCGCCGGTTTCTTTGTATGCCTCTTCGTGACTGCAATTGTTGTAAACGTAGTATGTCAACTCTTTTCCGTCTTTCAATCCACGGATACGACAACCGATGGAGGTTTCGCCGGTATAATTTTCGCCCAAATCGCCCGGATTTGGAAGTACTGCTTTCAGGAACTGGATAGGAACGATTTTCACGCCGTTGTAATCCACTTCGTCAATGCGAGCCATTCCGATGTTTTGAATTACGCGCAAGTGCGTGAGGTACTCCTGTCCGAATGTCATCCAAAAACGAGCGCGTTTAAGTGTCGGGAAGTTCTTAACCAATGATTCCAACTCTTCGTGGTAAATCACATAACTCTCTTTTGGTCCGATGTTCGGATAGTTGAGCGGTTTGTGAATTTCGTGCGGTTCGGTTTCTATCCATTCGCCATTTTCATAATATTTTCCTCTTTGGCTTACTTCGCGGATGTTGATTTCCGGGTTGAAGTTGGTTGCAAAAGCTTTTCCGTGGTCGCCGGCGTTGCAATCGACAATATCTAAATAGTGGATTTCATCGAAATGATGTTTTGCCGCATAAGCTGTGAACACGCTTGTTACACCCGGATCGAAACCGCAACCCAAGATAGCGGTCAAACCGGCGGCTTTGAACCTATCTTGATACGCCCATTGCCAAGAATATTCAAATTTAGCTTCATCCTTCGGCTCATAATTTGCCGTATCCAAGTAATTTACACCGCACTCCAAACAGGCATCCATAATGGTCAAATCCTGATAAGGTAATGCCACATTGATAACCAATTCCGGCTGGTATTTCTTAAACAACGCCACCAATTCGGGTACACTGTCGGCATCTACGCTGTCTGTTTTAATTTTAACACCGTAACGTTTTTCTACTTCCGCTGCAATCGCATCACATTTGGACTTTGTGCGGCTTGCCAATGTAATATCTGTAAAGATATTCGCATTCTGAGCTACTTTATGAGCAACTACGGTTCCTACACCGCCTGCTCCGATAATGAGAACTTTTGACATATTTTTGAGTTATAAATTTACAAAATTAGACTATTGAATTACGCCACTTGCAAATGAAATTGTAATTGTCGATGCAAAAAATCGGGAGCAAAATCAACTCCATTCTCCCAAGTTACCGTATCATACATAACGCCAAATGAGTTAAAATTGTCGGTATTCAACAATTCTCGCACGATAGATCGCGTATCATTTTCAAGATTTTTTTGAAAATCAAGCGTACCTACTAATCCATCATTAAATTCCAACTGAATCTCGTATTTTTCTGCTGCTTTTTGAGCATTAACAATCCATATCATAATGATCCCTTTCTTTAAATTAATGGTTTTATTTCGATAAATTTTCCCGTTTCTTTCAACAAATTCCAATTATCCATCAACTCATCTTTATGTTGTTCTGCCCATTCTGTTACCAAACCTAAAATACGAGGTGGTAATTTCCCTTCTAAAACAGACAAATTAGAAATAGCTATCTCCCGCACGATATTCATTATATTTCGCGTGAAAATGAGGCGGATTATGGTCGTTAAAATACATCATTATAACAATCCCTAAAAAAGAACTTAGTACCGGCATAATTAATTATTAAATTAAATCATTGAAATCATCTCCTCAATCGAAATCAATTTCTGCTCTCCCGAAATCATATTCTTCAACATCACCTTATTTTCCTTCATCTCCGTTTCACCAACAATGGCAACAAAAGGGATATTTTTACTGTCGGCATATCCCATTTGTTTTTTCATTTTACCCGGTTCGGGGTAAATTTCGGCAGAGATGCCAGCGGCGCGTACTTGTTTTAAACAAGTTAACGCATATCTTAGTTCTTCTTCGCCAAAGGTTACAAAAATCAATTTGGTCGATTGAGCAGTCTCTTCCGGGTAAAGTTCCAATTGATTCAACACATCATAAATACGGTCGGCTCCAAATGAAATACCTACGCCGGATACGCCCGGAAGACCGAATACACCGGTTAAATTATCGTAACGACCTCCTCCGGTGATGCTGCCGATTTCAACATCTTTTGCTTTCACTTCAAAAATCGCGCCGGTATAGTAATTTAATCCACGCGCCAAGGTCAAGTCCAATTCGATTTCAGTCTCTATGCCTAATAAATCGGTGTAATTCAAAATAGTAGCTATTTCTTCCGTTCCTTTTAATCCTATCTCGGAGGTCGATAAAACATTGCGTATTGTCTCTAACTTTTCTCGATTTGAACCCTGCAAAAGAATGATTGGTTGTAACTTGGCAATCGCCTCTTCCGAAATTCCTTTCGAGGCAAGTTCCTCATTCACTTTTTCTAAACCGATTTTATCTAATTTATCAATAGCAACCGTAATATCCACTATTTTTTCCGACTCTCCGATTACTTCGGCTATTCCGGAAAGAATTTTACGATTGTTGATTTTAATGCAAACGTTGATTTTTAGACGACGATACACTTCGTCCACAATTTGTATCAATTCCACTTCATTCAGCAACGAATCGCTCCCCACCATATCCACATCGCATTGATAGAATTCGCGGTAACGACCTTTTTGCGGACGGTCGGCACGCCAAACAGGTTGGATTTGATAACGTTTGAAAGGAAAACTGATTTTATCTCGATTCATCACCACAAAGCGGGCAAAAGGAACCGTCAAATCGTAACGCAACCCTTTCTCGGAAATTTTCATTGCGAGACTATTATCAGTCGAAGTAGCGTGAGTATATCCAATCTTTTCTAATATTTTTTCATCATCTAATACGCTTATTCCTGAGTTTAGTAAAACTCTCATTGGCATATCTGTTATTTTTAGTTGGGAAGAAAACTCTCCACTATTCAAAATTTTAAACAGCAATTTATCACCCTCTTCACCATATTTCCCCATTAACGTAGAAAGGTTCTCCATCGCCGGCGTCTCTATTTGCTGGAAACCGTAAAGCCGAAAAACATCCTTTATCGTGTCGAAAATATAATTGCGCCGCACCATTTCCAACGGTGCAAAATCTCTTGTTCCTTTGGGTATTGAAGGTTTTGCCATTTTTGTTTTAAACTAAAATTTGAGAGACAAAGATATGAAAAAATCTCCTATCTCAAAAAAGAAAACGCAGGCGTATAACACGGAATTCGGCATAAAAAAATGAAGAATAGGAAAATCCCATTCTTCATTCTTCATTTTTAGCTCTTCATTTATTAAAACTTCGCTACTTCTAATGTTCCTTTCTTAACGCTGCCGTCTTTCATTTGGAGGCGGAAGAAGTAGGTGCCCGGTTCAGCAATCCTTCCACGGTATCTTCCATCCCAACCGTTGTTTCCTTCATAAATCTTTTGTTGGTAACGGTTGAAAATCTCTACTTTAACCACCGAACGACTGCCTACCAAGAAGTCATCGTTCATCCCATTGTAGTTGTATGGAGTGATGATGTTCGGGATAAATACTTCCACTTCTATAAAGACGCTGTCGGACGCTTCACAATAGTCGTTTGACGTGTAAACCCGGTAATGAGCTGACTCATGGAAATCATCTATTACATAGTTGGCTACCGCGGTAGAGTCTAAGAAAACTCCATTTTCAAACCATTGGAATTCATGATGGTTAGTACTTGTCGAAGTTACCGTTAAGTCAAGCGTTCTGCCTTCTCTTATTTTATAGGCATTCGGCGTAAGTGTCAATTCGAGTTTCTTCTCCACGTGAATGGAGAAAGCGGTATCCGCTTTACAGATATGAAGTTGATTATTGGCAAAATAGCTTTCCGACTCAAAAATTTCTTTCCAATGTTTGTCTAAATAGAAGGCAAGGGTGTCTTTATTCGACGGCTTACGGATATAATACCACTGTTCTACATTGAAATCATAATCAACAGTATTGTCTACTTTTGTATTTATCGTTGGGTCTTTCAACAATTTTTCGTCATTTAGATACCAAACGAGTGTATCTCTATTCCTGTCTCTTCTCGATTCTCTTACCGAATCAACATACGATTGGAGTTTCAAATTCGGCAATTCCGCTCCTTTTGGATGTACATAGTAAGAATTTCTTATCGTATCGACATACAGTTGGAGCTCTTGGGCTTCATCGAAAGCGCAATAGCCCAATCGGAGGTCTTTGCTTACTTTCGGCGCT
>Ga0209737_10000282_pt1 | contig 44764 bp, 37 predicted proteins | sample TergutCu122P3_FD_187284 | JGI IMG/M metagenome (GOLD analysis project Ga0209737, IMG submission 187284) | Cubitermes ugandensis P3 segment gut microbial communities from Kakamega Forest, Kenya - Cu122 P3 (SPAdes) (version 2) | ecosystem: Host-associated > Arthropoda: Insects > Digestive system...
ACGTCCGATTGTGTAATTACAGGCATCGCCCAATATTGCTGCCACTATGAGTAATAGTATAAGCCAATATATATGCAGCGAATTCCCGGGATTTATGGCAATAGTGCCTGCTATAAAAAGGAGCGAATCGCCGGGTAAAAAAGGAGTTACTACCAAACCTGTTTCGCAAAAAATAATCACAAATAAAAATACGTACATCCACGTTCCATACTCTGAAACAAAGTAATGTAGCGTTCCATTCGTATCACTCAATAACTGAACAAAAAAAGTCCAGCCTTGTTGTATTAATTCTATCATAATAGGTATTCAATTAGTATTTACGGGGGCAAATATACTGTTTTTTGTCCACAGATTACACCGATTTTTATAGATTGTTTTTTATCTTGAACTTATTGTGTTTTGATTGTCCGTAATTTCATATAAAACAAATTTTATGAAAAGCTGGATTAACTTCGTTGAGCCCTTCGGGGTTGCTTCGTTCCTCGCAATGACGCTCTTTTGTTGGTTTGTACTAACTCTCAAAAGAGCGTCATTGCGAACGAAGTGAAGCAATCCAGAATAATGTTTGGTAATTGCAGACATTCAAATATTGTGTACTACTTTTTCTGTAAACCGCGATTTTAATACGATTTTTTTTGTATTTTTATCGTGCAAAATTTTCAACTTTTTATTGATTGCTTATGAAAAAACTAATACACAAAAAAACGGTATTTACAATCGGCTTATTCTTTATGGTATGCAGTGTACAGGCGCAATTCGAGACTTTGCGTTTTCCGAAAGATACGTTTACTACCGACACCATGCAGGTAAATACCGCGCAAACCAAAACGCAGGTAATTTACAAAGCATACAAACAAATTGCCTACGTGAGCAAGCCGACAGATGTGAATTATCAAAGTTTAGATGTGTATGTGCCGGTTCGCGTGGGCGCTAATAATGTTGATGCAAGTAATGCACCTATTATATTGTATATTTTGAGTGAAAATTTTATGTCGGTAAGCGCCAATGCCGATGCGCAGGTGCGGGCACAACCGCAAACAACTACCGCCAAGGCATTGAACAGTGAACAGGCGCAAGTGGCTCTTGCACAAGGTTTTGTTGTAGTGGTTCCGGCGTGCCGTGGCAGTGAAATTCGCAACACTAACGGGCAATTTACCGGTAAAGCCCCCGCTTCGATTGTTGATTTGAAAGCTGCCGTGCGCTACATTCGCCACAATAAAGGTGTGCTGCCCGGCAACACCAATCGCATAGTGGCGCTTGGTTGCGGAAGTGGCGGCGGATTGGCTGCCTTGCTTGGCACTTCGGGCAATAATTCGCTCTACACACCTTATTTACAGGAACTTGCCGCTGCGCAAACTACCGACAATATTTTTGCTGTGGCGTGCTATGCACCCAATATTGATTTGGAACATGCCGATATGGCGTATGAATGGCAGTTTGGCACAGTGCCGTTGAAAAAAGCTATGGTCAATCAAAATATTTCACGCCAATTGATTGCGCTCTATGCCGGTTATGTGGAAGGTCTTGCACTGCAAGGAAAAGACGGTTTTGGACGGATAACCGTTGAAAATCTGCAAAAATATTTATTGGTGCATTATATTTTTCCGGCAGCCGAAGAATTTCTCAATCAACTTCCGGCAGAAAAACGTGATGCCTATCTTGCCGAAAATCCGTGGATTTTGTATTCCAACAAAAAAGTTTCGTTTAGTTTCAACGATTATGTAATGCATGTGGGTCGCTCAAAGTCGGTACCTGCCTTTAACGGCATTGACCTTAAACAGCCCGAAGCGCAATTGTTTGGTTCGCCAACTGTGAATGCCCGCCATTTCACAACGTTTACCCACCAACTTACCAACACTAACAAACAAGCAGTACTCGATAAAGAACTTTTGAAAATCATAGGCATGATGAACCCCATGAATTTTATAGAAGTTTCGCAAAACTGCGCCCAACACTGGTGGCTACGCAATAGTAGCAGCAACAACGAAATTCCGCTAACTCCTATGATACAATTTGCCACAAGTTTAGAAAACAATCAAAAATCGGTAAACTGCCGTTTGAATTGGAACGCCGAAAATTGCAGCGATGCGCAATCTGAAAAATTGATGCAGTGGGTTAAAAGTATTCAGTAGAGAGTATTCAGTAATTGGCATATCATTGAATTAGAGCAATCGTATGAAATTTTGCCCTAAATTTGATTTATTCCAACTTTGCAATCAGAATAAAAAATGTACTTTTGTACTTCGATAAACTCAGCATATCATAAAAAACAAAAATGTCAAAAAATAAAAAAATAACAATTCAAGGAACAGAAATTATGCTCTTTTCGCATAAGAAAGAGGATTATATTTCGCTTACAGATATGGCAAGATACAAAGATTCAATGGAAACAAGTTTAGTTATTTCTCATTGGATGAGCACTCGCTATACTGTGGAATTTTTGGGTATTTGGGAAAGTTTAAATAATCCCGATTTTAAACCCACCGAATTCAGTAGGTTTAAAATGGAAAGTGGCAGTAATGGTTTTGTATTAACCCCAAAACGATGGGCAGAAACCACCAATGCTATTGGTATATTCTCAAAAGCAGGGCGTTACGGTGGCGGAACTTTTGCCCACAAAGACATCGCTTTTGAATTTGCCTCGTGGTTAAGTGCTGAATTTAAGTATCTGATAATCAGAGAATTTCAACGCCTCAAAGAAGACGAAAACCAACGCCTTTCGCTCGAATGGAGCTTGCAACGTACACTCTCAAAGGTCAATTATCAAATTCACACATCGGCAATAAGCCAAAATCTTATTCCAAAAACACTCACAAAAGCGCAAATCAATTACATTTACGCAAGCGAAGCCGATTTGTTGAATGTAGCATTGTTTGGAATGACCGCCAAAGAATGGCGTGAGGCAAACCCCGGTAAAGACGGTAATATGCGTGATGATGCCACATTGGAACAACTCGTTGTACTCTCGAATATGGAAAGCATAAACGCACTTTTAATTCAGCAAAAACTCACACAAGCAGAGCGATTGCAGCAACTCAACAATACGGCAATTATGCAAATGCAAACATTGCTTAACAGTAAAACATTGAAAGCATTAAATAATTAGTGGTGTATTGAAAACACCGCCAAAAACAAAAATAAAGAAACAGAAATATAAAAATATAACATTTTGATTTTGAGCTTTTAATGCTCTTTTATTCTTTCAAGTCAGAAACTTAGACAATTTCAAAACTACATGGGGAATAAGTTGCGAAAGTTCACGCTCCGGCGTGAACTATTTCGTGCTTATTTTGTGTAGAAAGGTTTGTCTAAGTACCATGACTTGAAAATAAGCAATTAACGAAATAGTTTACGCTTTTTTATGCAGGAAAACCAAGAAATACATATCGGAAACATAATTTGCAAACATCTGAAAAAAGAAGGACGCAGTGTTGCATGGCTCTGTGTTCAATTGGGTTGGCAACGGCAAAAATACTATCGTTTACTCAGCAATAATTTGATAGACGTAAACGATTTATATAAAATTTCTGTTCTCTTAAACTGCAACTTTTTTCAGTTTTATACATTTTCTCTTTGCGGTCAAACAAACAACAATTGTAACAAATAAGCTACACATGTGTAACAAATGAACAACAAGTAATTGTTTGTAAATCAAATAAATAGATTTATTTTTGTTTGTATTACGTATATTTAATCGTTAGCCGCCACCCGCTGACAGCGCAGTGCGAATTGGCAGAGTGGCGACAACGAGGTGGCAAGACCTATAAAGCCGTTAGAGCAGGAAAAAAATAAAATTAATATGTTACAATTCAGAAATTTAACAATCGGAACAGCGGTCGCCAATCAAAGCGGGGCAATGGAAGCAGATACCATTTCAAAAAACGGGCGGAGTTTGAAAAGCCAAATGAGTAAGAAAAATTTAAAACAAAAGTAAAGCAATGAAAAAAATAAATATCTCACTCGCTTGCTTTATTATTGGAATAATTGGAGTAATTTTTTATGTTTTCGGTGTTGTATGGAACTTTTACGCTGTCGGCGGTTGGAATTCTCCTGTTGAGGATACCAAGTTTTCTGTACTAGTAGGTACTATTGTACCGGTTGGTTATGCGCTCTTGCTTTTTTTTGGACTTAAAATTTTAAAATATGGCACATTCTTTAAGTATTTTATGGTTGCTCTTTTAATAGGTTTCATTTTGCAAGCAATAATGCACATTGGTGTTGATATATTATTTGGTGGGCTTTCTGTAACTGGGTTTTTACTTGGTGTGGGAAGTATAATTATTACGGTATCTATAATAAGATTTTTTGTTGATTACAAAGAGAATAATAAATAATTTAAAGCAGAATATTATGAATGTAAAATTAAAAATGATTGCCAATACAAGAAATTTCTTTATCTTGTTGTGGGTTTGCTTAAACATTGTGGGATGTAAAAATAGCCCTGACATTAATGTTAAAGAAATTAACTTGGACAAAGAAGTTGCAACCCAAATAGATAATCTATTAAAAAATGACTATTCGACTGTGTTTAGTTATACGGTATTTCCTGTTAAAACTCCTGAAAGTGTTTTTCAAGATATTGCAAAAAGAAATGTTCAAGAGAAAGATATTTTTATTAGTAAGTTCAAGCAATGTGATGTGTTTTTATGTCCAAATTTAACTTATAAATTAACAGACCTTACAGTTTCCTCTGTAACAAAAAACTACGAAGCAATGGGTTATTATGTTGTGAAAGAGGACAAATTAATGGGAGTTGGATTAATTTTCAATGAAACTGTAGAGATTGGAGGGCTTATTCAAAAAGCAATTGGTTATAGAGCAAAATTTGTAAAATCTTGGTTTATGCATCTGTTAGGTCTTGCGTTTATACCTTGTGTGATATGGTTAATTCTGAGTATTCGTAATTGGAGAGAAAGTGGTTTTGGCATTTTTATGTCTATTGCTATAATTGTATTTAGTATCATTTATTTCCTTGAAGTCATTAAAATTCTCACGTAAATTGGAACCCTCGTTAGGCTAAGGCTTCTTGCCTTAGTCGACTTTATCAAAACAGGCTTTGCCTAAATTGAAATTTTTAAAAATCCTCTTTGTTCAACCGCAGCAAAGGGGATTTTTATTTTCCGGAAACTTTTGCAATTTTTTTGAAATGGTGTATCTTTGCCTTCACAAAACTCGAAAATCCATGTCGTTTCTAAGAACAGAAAATATTGTAAAAAAATACGGTAGCCGCACGGTTGTAAAAGGCGTGTCGGTGGAATTGCACCAAGGCGAAATTGTTGGGCTTTTGGGTCCGAATGGTGCCGGAAAAACCACATCGTTTTATATGATTGTGGGATTGATAAATCCTAATGCGGGGAAAATTTTCTTAGACGATATAGATATTACCAAACAGCCGGTGTTTAAGCGAGCTCGTAAAGGTATTGGTTATTTGGCGCAAGAAGCATCGGTGTTCCGCAAACTTTCGGTGGAAAATAACATTAGAGCCGTGCTCGAAATGACCGACATGACCCATGAAGAACAACGCGATAAATTGGAACAACTGATTGCCGAATTTCACTTGGAAAAAATACGGAAAAGTTTGGGTATTCAGCTTTCGGGTGGCGAACGCCGTAGAACCGAAATTGCCCGTGCGCTTGCCATTAATCCAAAATTTATTCTTCTCGATGAACCCTTTGCCGGCGTTGACCCCATTGCCGTAGAAGATATTCAACGAATAGTTGCCACGCTAAAAAATAAAAATATAGGCATACTTATAACCGACCACAATGTGCACGAAACCCTTTCAATAACCGACCGTGCGTATTTATTGTACGAAGGCTCTATTCTAAAATCGGGTACTGCCGAAGATTTGGCAAACGACGAAATGGTGCGCAAAGTGTATTTGGGGGAGAATTTTGAATTGCGGTAGGCTTCGAATTTAATTTGCACCGAACTATTTCCTTCCACCCATTGCATCGCCTATAACTTCTATGGCAATTTTCGCAGCCCGTTGCTCGGCATCTTTTTTTGAAAAACTGTGCGCATGGGCTATTTCAACATCGTCTATAAATACTTTTGCGAAGAAATTTTCATCGTTTCCGGGACGTACTACACCATTGGCATCGGTTGTAAACGAAAGCTTCAGTTTGTATTTTTGTGTGTATTCCAAAAGTTGACTTTTGTAATTGGTATCAATGTGCTCAAGTTCTTCGAAACTGAAATGCGGCATAAGCACTTCAAGAATGTATGCTTTGGTAAAATCAAAGCCTTTGTCTAAATAAATTGCACCTATTAAAGCCTCCACGGTATTGCCAATAGCATCGTTTTGCGACAGTCGTACAAGATTTGCCCGCAAGTGCTTTTGCAATCCCAATTCCAATCCCAATTTGTTCAACGATTTGCGATTGACAATTTTCGACTTCATTTTACTCAAATACCCTTCGGGTTTATCGGGGTATTTTCGGAATAAATATTCTGCCAAAACGGTGTCGAGCACCGAATCGCCCAAAAATTCCAAACGTTCGTTGTGAGGTGTATTGCGCATCTTTGGTCGCGCAGTTATAGACCTGTGAGTGAGTGCCTTACGGTAATATTGTGTGTGAATAGGCATAAAACCCAACAACTTGTACATCTGCGCAAAAAACTCCTTTTCTGTTTTTTTGCAGAAAAGGAGCTTAGTATGATAACGTAAACGTAATGGACGCAAAACTTTTAACCTTTATATTTTTTTAAGACAATTGTTCCATTATGACCGCCAAAACCGAATGTATTGCTTAGTGCATATTCAACATCACGTTGTTGTGCCGTATTAAGCGTCAAATTCAATTTTTGGTCAATTTCAGGGTCTAAATTTTTGCAATTGATTGTAGGAGGAACAATACCTTTTTGCAAAGCAACAATACAAGCCATGGCTTCCATAGCTCCGGCAGCACCAAGTAAGTGTCCGGTCATAGATTTTGTAGAACTTATATTTACTTTATAAGCGTGTTCGCCAAACAATTTTTTAATTGCAGTTGTTTCGGCAATATCGCCAAGTGGCGTTGAAGTGCCGTGAACATTGATATAATCAATATCGGTAACGTCAATACCTGCATCTTGAATTGCCGATTTCATACAAAGTGCCGCACCTGCACCTTCGGGGTGTGGAGCTGTTAAATGGTGGGCATCGGAACTCATACCGCCACCTACAACTTCGGCATAAATTTTTGCGCCGCGAGCTACTGCGTGTTCGTATTCTTCGAACATCAACGCTACGCCGCCTTCGCCCATTACGAAACCATCGCGCGAAATGTCGAACGGACGTGATGCCGATTCTGCTTCTTCGTTATTTTCCGAAAGAGCTTTCATGGCATTGAAACCACCTATACCACATTCGTTAATAGTAGCTTCGGAACCACCGGTAATAAATGCTTTTGCTTTTCCCAAACGAATGTAGTTAAACGCGTCTATCATTGCATGTGTCGATGAAGCACATGCCGAAACTGCGGTAAAACTTGGTCCGCGTAAGCCATATTTCATTGAAATATAACCGGCTGCTATATTCGAAATCATTTTAGGAATGAAGAACGGATTGAAACGCGGAGAGCCGTCGCCTTTGGCAAAACCAGCTATTTCAACTTGAAAAGTTGTTAAACCACCAACACCCGAACCCCAGATTACTCCTATATCTTCGAGATTTTCTTTTTCTAAATCTAAATTTGAATCCACTACACATTCATGGGCTGCTGCCATGGCAAAATGTGTGTACGGGTCCATTTTGCGGGCTTCTTTCCTGTCGACATACTGTGTAACGTCGAAGTTTTTTACTTCACACGCAAATTTTGTTTTAAATTTCTCGGTATCGAAGTGAGTGATAGGAGCGCTACCACTCACTCCGTTTTCGAGATTTTTAAACACTTCTTCTACAGTACTTCCAATAGGAGTAAAAGCTCCAATTCCTGTAACTACTACTCTTTTTAGTTCCATTGAATCTGAAAATAATGTGTTCGACTAAATTACTTCGAGTTTTTCTCAATGTAAGCAATAGCGTCTCCTACTGTAGCAATACCTTCGGCTTGCTCATCAGGAATAGCAATGTCAAATTCTTTTTCGAATTCCATGATTAATTCTACAGTGTCTAATGAGTCGGCACCCAAATCGTTGGTAAAATTAGCTTCCGGAGTTACTTCGCTGGCATCTACGCCTAACTTGTCCACAATGATTGCTGTAATTTTTGATGCAATTTCTGACATAGTCTTTAAAATTTTAGTTAATAATAATTATTTAATTAATTTTGTGCTGCAAATGAATATAAATTTTTTTATTAAAAAAAGGAAAAAGTGATAAATTATTCAACGCTTTTTCATAAGTATGGAAAAATCAATCGTTTGCATGGTTTATAACTCTTAACATATTTGTAATTTTATGTCTCGTTTAGCAATTTTTGCCTCCGGTTCGGGTTCAAATGCCGAAAATCTTATTCGTTTTTTTGCCAATTCTTCTACAAAAATTACTCGTATTTTTTGTAACAATCCAAAGGCAGGCGTTATTGAAAGAGTTGAAAAACTTAACGTGCCGGTTACGATATTTTCTCGTGATGATTTTTATAATTCGCCCAAAGTGCTTAATCAACTTATTGAAGATAAAACGGACACAGTTATTCTTGCCGGTTTTTTATGGTTAATTCCGCAGAATTTGATTGCGCAATTTCCAAACCGTATAATTAATATACACCCTGCGCTTTTGCCCAATTATGGCGGCAAGGGAATGTATGGCGCACGGGTGCATGAAGCGGTTATTGCCAACGGCGAAACACAAAGCGGTATAACTATTCATTTGGTTGATGAAATTTACGATAATGGTAAAACATTATTCCAAGTTACGTGCGACATTACGCCTGATGACACTGCCGACACGCTTGCGCAAAAAATTCATGCTTTGGAGTATGAGCATTTTCCGAAGGTGGTGGCGGGGTTTTTAGAGACTTGTTGAGTTTTTGAAACTTAACGAGGTCTGATTTGTGTAGATTTAATTGTTAGCTGCAAGCCGGACAGTGCAGTGCGATTGGACTGCGAGCAAGATAGTTGAAAAATAAAGTATTAACAATAAAAAAATGAATAAAGAGTATATGAAAACGAGAATGTTAACAATCATAATGTTGATTTTTACTTTTGGGTTTGCATACGGACAAGAAAATCCAAATAACAGTAAATTAGACAAAAATGTAGTTGAGATAAGTCAGCTCAAAAGTGAAATTGCAGAACTCAAAAGTGAGATAATTGAACTTAAAGAGAAAGCGCAATGGAAAAATGAAATATTTGAACAGAGACTTCAACAAGCGTCAGACACAATAGCTAATCAGAACTCACTTTTTGATGGATTTGGCGTTCTCTACGGAATTATTACAGTCATAATTGCCTTAATCGGCATTGCTTTACCTATATTGACATATCAATTTGGGATAAAACCTTCTCAAAATGCGTTGAAAGAATTTGAAAATAATGCTGACAAGAAAATGGAAGATTTTCTTGAAAAATCACGCAATAAGCAAATTGAACAAGCAATTGAAAATATTAAAAGTCAAAATCCCGAATTAAAAAGTAATGCTACAACATTTTTGTCCCTAACCCAACACCAAGGATTTACCGACGAACAATTATATAAATTATTTTTAATTCTAAAATCAGCAGACATAGATGAGACAACGAAAGGACAAATTGCTTTTTCCATATCAAATAAAAAAAGTGACTATGCAACTGAATATTTTACAACAGCACTACAAAACAATTATGTAAATATTAAGTATGCAGCGATAAAGTATTTTGTCAATATTGGGTTTGACAATCATTTGAACATTTTCAGAGACTTGATTTCAAAATCTGAAAATAAATATATTGAACTTGTAACATTACTAACTTGGTTGTATAGCTTAAATAAAAATTCAATATTGACGGTTATTAACAATAAGGACATAGTTGATAGTTTAGACCAACAGGCACTGAAAACATTAAAAGGAGCATTGCCTTCATTGAATAAAACGTGGCGGATTGAGGAAAATGAGTTTGAAAAATCATATCTGAATGAAATGGTTAAAAAAGCCAGCAGCCAACAAGCGTAGCCGTTGCACAACCGGCAAAAATTTGTTTAAATTGCTAAAATACCACCTCAAATAAGCCATTTTAAGCAATAGGTCTATTGTATGTAGAATGTTGAAGTCTAAAAACAACGGCTTATTTTGGTTCAAAACAAGCGTTTATGAATGCGCAGAAAAATGATTTTGTATCAATTGTGTTCTATTTCAAAAACATTTTGTATCTTTGTAGTGAGTTTTAAAATCACTCTATGGCTATAAAATATAAAAATATATCATTTCAAGCAAATGCCTTGCTCAACAAACTGATTGAAGAAAACAGGGTTTGTTTTGACATAAATACTGCTTACAGCATTTTGACTAATTCGAGCCAAGATGCTGTAAAAAGACTGTTGAGTGATATGACGAAACGAGGTTTGCTAATGCGCATAAAGGAAGGACTTTATTATATTATTCCCTTTGAACAAGACCCAAAAACATTTATGCCCGATTGGCATTTGCTTTCGCAGTACCTTGTTGGCGATGCTGAATATTATATCGGCTATTTTTCGGCATTGCAAATTCACAGTCTGACAACGCAGCCAAATTTAAGAGAGCAAATCGTTGTAAATAAACAAATTAAACCCTCTACTCTTTTTGTAAAAGAAATTCCGTTTCAATTTATTTATCACAACGAAAAACATTTTTTCGGCGATAAAAAAACGTGGATTGACAGTTTCAATCGAGTACAATGCAGCGATTTGGAAAAAACGATTATTGACTGTCTTTTTAAACCCGAATACGCAGGCGGAATAACAGAAATAGCAAAAGCCATTTACAAAATCAAAGACAAAATAGATTACACAAAAATCTTACAATATGCAAAACGCTTTGATTCGCAAGCGGTAATTAAACGGCTTGGATTTTTGCTTGAATTATTGGAAATTGAAAATAATATGATTGACGAACTACAAAAATTGCGGACAAATTCAGTTATATTGTTAGAGCCGTCATATCCAAAAGAGGGAAAAACTATTTCTCGTTGGTCTATTCGGCAAAATATTGATACAGAGTCCATTTTGTTACCCATTTACAGTTAAAATATGATTGAACAAAAAGAAATAAACAAAATTGCGACCAAAAATCGTGTAAGTGACCGCCAAATTGAAAAAGATTATGTGCTTTTGTGGTTGCTTTTCGCTATTTCCAAAAACGAAATATTGTATAACGCATTAGTATTCAAAGGCGGAACGGTATTGAAAAAAGCATATTTTGAAGATTACAGATTTTCCGAAGATTTGGACTTTACGCTAATTGACGAAACTGTTTCAAACGAACAAATTTTGCAAGAGTTCAACAATCTTTTTGAATTTATCAAAGAAAAATCAAATATTGATATGCGAATTGACCCGAAGAAATGGGCAATTCACGAATCGGGCAGTCCGCAATTTTACATTGATTATATTGCTTCATTGCAAGGAAGTATGGGCAGTCGAGATTTGAAAATTGACATTACGAGAGGAGAAATTTTGGAAACAGAAGTTGAAACAAAAACGATTTTCAGAAATTATTCTGACCTTGAAGAGGCTTTTGAAATAAAATGCTATTCGCTTGCCGAAGTGATGATTGAGAAAATGACCGCTTTAATGGGAAGAACAGAGCCACGAGACTTATATGACTTTTGGTATTTAGCAGAAATAGAACGATTTGATATTGCTAATTATCTATTTGAATTTCAAAACAAAGCACAAAACAAAAAACAAGACCCAAAAAGATTTTTGGAAAAAGTTTTGAGCAAAGAAGCGGCTTTCAAACGAGATTGGGAAAAGAAACTCGTTTCACAAATCCACGATTTACCCGAATATGACGAAGTTTTCAGAGAATCAAAACGACATTTTAAGTTTTGAGAAAAATAACAATACGAAAAGGGAATGACAAGAAATCCACTGCTTATAACAAGCAAAATCCTATGTTTAAACCCAAATAAATATAAAGTAGAAAAAAGAGAAGGTCATTATAAATGGCGGCGTTGAGCAAGAATTTAAAAACAAATAATCATGAACACAAAAAGAATTTCACAAAAATGGATTACCAATTTAGAAGAAAACGAGATTTTTGTTTTTGGAAGTAATCTGTCGGGTTTTCACGGTGGTGGTGCTGCGGCGTTGGCAATGAAATGGGGCGCAATTTGGGGGCAAGGCGTTGGTTTGCAAGGAAAAACTTATGCCATTCCAACTATGCAAGGCGGTGTAGAAACCATAAAACCGTATGTAGATGATTTTTTATCGTTTGCCAAGTCGCACCCCGAATTACAATTTCTTGTAACAGAAATTGGTTGTGGCATTGCAGGTTTTACGGTAGCAGAAATTGCGCCATTGTTTAAGGCTGCAATAGACGAAGAAATAAAAAATGTTTATTTGCCGGAAAGTTTTTATGATGAAATTACACCAAAGTGATTTATTTAGAGGTTGCTTAAAAAATTAGAGCAAACACACGATATTTCAACAAACTTTTCCAAAGTTTAAAACTTTAGAAAAGTTGCTAATGCGAATAACGGATTGAGAGACGTAGTGCGCCGCGTCTCTACCTATGCGTTAAAATAATAAACCTTGTCTTTTTGTGTTGCCGCCGCCATTGTATCGAAATGAAGCCAACCTATAGGCTTGCCTCCGTTTGTTCTTTCAATACGGATTTTACACGGCAGTTTACTTGCATTTTCATTAATCAAGTCCCAAAACCGTACTGTTGTGAGTTTTGGCGAAATAATATCAAAACCTTTCCCGTATTTATGTGCCGATTGGGTTGCTCCTGTTGTTGTGTTGTTTGGTCTAAAACCACATTCATTGCGATTTCCTTTCCAAAACCAATTATTTACGGTTAATCCAACACCCGACCATTCTCTAATCAAATCGAGTATTCGCAGGGCGTTTTCGTCGAATATTCCGAAAATCATAGTTTCGTCGATAAATAAGTCGTAAACTTCTTTTGGCACTAATTCGTGCGCTTTAAAATACTTTGGTGTGTACATAGCATTTGGGGGTTTTAATATTTAAACGCAAATATAAAAAAATATGCTGAAAAAACGGTAAGTTTTCTGTAAAAAGTTGAAAAATATGTTCGACTTTTTCAATAAACCCTCACGACACCGATAATAAATCTCGCCCCAATTTGTGCAGACCATTTATAATTTTTTCACGCTGTGGTTTTCTCGGTTTTTTCAATCCCACACTATAATGGCTCAATTGCGACGGATTTATACCGGAAGCTCTTGCCAAAGCTGTTTTTGTAACTGTTCCGTCAATATATTTGAGCAAAGCCTCTACGTCGAATTGATATACTATTTCAAATTCGCCCTGTAATATTTCGGGAATTGTTCTTTTGGCTTTGTGCAAACATTCAATATAAAAATCCAATGCTTTTTGGGCATCAGCTTTCGCTTCGGCTACCGTTTCGCCAAAAGCAAATACGTTAGGTATTTCTAAAAATGAAACGCCATATCCGTCTTTCCCTAATTCTAATATTGCTTGTATTTGTTTCATAATGTTTATTTTCTATTAATTATTTTTAGAATACTTTTACACGTTCCTGTTGGAACTTCCTTTGCTCCATGAAATGGAATGATTACTATTTCCCCATTTCTCTCATATTCTCTGTGGCTCGTTCCATTTTGGCTTACTAATTTCCAACCGTTTTTTTGAGCAATTCTTACCAATTCACTGTATTTCATTTAGTATTTATGTGTTTGTATTTGCAAAGATATATAATTATTTACCTTTTTGCAATAAAAATGATAAAAAAAGTAATGCTTTTTAGGCGATTTTTAAATTAAAGACGTAGCACGCTACGTCTCTACGCCTCTTTTGGCAACAGTATTCGCATAATTGTTCCCTTGCCCAATTCCGACGATTTTACGAAAATTTTCCCTCTATGATATTCCCCAATAATTCGTTTGGCAAGACTTAAACCAAGTCCCCAGCCTCGTGGTTTGGTGGTGTAGCCGGCAGTGAAAATTGTCTTGAATTTTTGGCGGGGTATTCCTTTCCCGTCGTCTTTAATATCAATAATTGCACAGGTTTTATTTGTAGAAAGTGTTACCCACAGCGAGCCTTTGCCCTGCATGGCATCAACGGCATTTTTTACAACATTTTCTATAACCCACTCAAACAGAGGCTCATTGACCGGCGCCACAATGTGCTGCTGCTCGGCGTGAATGTGAAAATGCACATTTTTACTCGTGCGCAGGCGCAAATAGGCAATCACGTTCTCCACAATTTTGTTCAAATTCTCGAGCGTGAGCGTAGGTTTTGCGCCAATTTTTGAAAACCGGTCGGCAATAGTTTGCAATCGCTGCACATCTTTGTCGATTTCGTTGATTATTTCGGGTTTCACGTGCTCCAATTTCAGCAATTCCACCCATGCTATGAGCGACGAAATAGGCGTGCCCAACTGATGTGCCGTTTCTTTCGACATTCCCACCAAAAGCCGTGTTTGCTCGTTGCGGCGCAGGTTATAATACATCATGTAGGCTAACACCAGCAGCAATACGCTTACCAGCAAAAACAACGCCGGATAATAGCGCAGACGGGTAATAAGCGTGGAATTTTCATAGAAAATATAGTGCGTAATTTCGCCGTCGAGCATTATGGGAATTGCTTTGTTGCTTTTCATCATTTCGGCAATTTTTGCCTCTTGTTTTTCAGGAGTGTTAAATTCTGTTTCCCGAATATTGCCGAAGGCTATAATATTCACAGTGTCAACAGTGGTAATAACCACCGGCACCGATGCCGAATTGCGCACCACTTCTTCTACAAACGATGCAATCATATTGTTCATAATTACCTGCAATTCCGAAAAAAGGTGCGAGTCGGAATAATACAAATAATTGATAATGGTATTACCATATTTTATGGCAATGGGTTCGTAACGTGAAAATTCGGTTTTTACGCCGGGCGGCATTTCTTGGTTCAAGTCAAGGTCGAAATTCAAATTTGCCGTGGAAATTACCATGCCGTTGACATCGGTAAGAATGATTGGAATATTTTTATTGCTGCTGATAACTTTGAGCAAATACGACAAAAATCGAGAGTTATTTTCCTGTAAAATAAGATGTTGCGCCTCGCTCCAAACGTCTATTTTGCGCCGTTCGTCTTCTTTCAGTTTGTTGAACACCTGATTGGAATGTTCTACGATTACATTGCGTTTTTGAATAGCTTCAGCCCACAAGAGCACTTGCTTGCGTTCTTCACGTTTTATATCGTTTATAGTGCGGTTGAGCAACAAAAATATGGCGGCAATAATAAGTAGTGCCGAAACGAAGATGATGTATTTTATGCGGGAATTCATTTTTTATAGTTGACGAGGTTTTAGTTGACGAGGAGACGAGGGATTAGGTTTTAGGAGACGAGGGATTAGGTTTTTAGGGGTTAGGTTTTAGGTAAAAAGGCTTTGAATTCCTTGTCTCCTTGTTTCCTATACCCTCGTCTCCTAATCATACTCTATTTCAAACCCTGATTTTATAGGCGGGTCGTTCTTTTTTGTTGGTGGTTTGGGTGTGTTTTCGTTTGCGTTTGTTGCGGAATTATTGGAATTTGTTGTTGAATTATCGGGGTTAGTTGGTTGATTGCTGCCGCTAAAAATTGTTCGCCATTCGTTTTTTTGCTGTTCCACGCCTTGTTTCACGTTTGAAACAGTTGTTTTAAAATCGTAGTCGATGCTGAATTTATCGGGTGTGCCGAACAGTTTGAGCGGAACTACAATATTGCCGTCGGTGTTTTGTTCTATATCGCCGAAATCTTCGGTTTTATTGCGTTTTTGGAACATATTTGTGAGCGTTTTTTTCAAATACAAGGTCATAAAATACTTGAATTGATTGCTGCTAATGGCGTGCGTTCCCGACAATTTCATTTCAAATGCGTTGGTGCGAATGTCCATGCGGGGAATGTGTACGGTGTCGTTTTTTATAGTAAGCGTGTTTTCAATTTGGTTAAACGTAACGTTTTTAAATTCTTCTACTTTCAATTTTTTACCCATTGCCACAAATGGTTCAAAATTGGAAATTTCGCCGTTTTTCACGTTTATTTTGCTTTGCAATTGCAGGGTAGAATAATCCACATCGTTGTTTTTGTCTAATTTCATTTGCAGTGAAAAATCGGCGGAGGCAATTCCGTTGATTTGCTCGGCTTGCAGGAAGGTTTGGTCAAAATTATTGAATGCCGTCATAACTTCACGTATGGGCATATTTTTTATGCTGCCGTCGACTTTGCAGTGTGTGGTGGCGTCGGGGGCGAATGTGATTTGCGCCGAACCTTCGTAAGTGCCGTTTAAAAATCCGCAACTTGTGTTGAGTAATTGTAAAGAATTATTTTCGTACAACAATTTGGTTTTCACGTCTTTAAGTAGATGTTTGTCGTATTGCAAAGTTTGCGCCGTAAGATTTGGCAATTGCAATGCATCATTTTTGAATATTAGATTTGTTTTTACATTTGTAAGATTTGCTTTGTCGTATTGCACGGTTTGTGCCGCAAGATTTTGCAATTGCAATTCGTCATTTTTGTAGGTCAGTTGTGCTTTTACATTTGTAAGGTTTGTTTTATCGTACTGTACAACCTGTGCCACAAGATTTTGCAGTTGTAATAAGCCATTTTTATAGGTCAGTTGAGTTTTTATGTTGCTGATTTTTGCCTTGTCGAATTGCAATGCTTGTGCCGAAAGTTCCATATGTGCCGCCAATTCTGATTTTGATGCTTCGATACTTCGACAAGGCTCAGTAACCACAGGCTCAGCAACCGGCGAAGTTGGTTGTGCATTAAGATAATCAACAAAAGGGTTGATATTCAGTTCATTCAGCTGTAAATTTCCGGTAAATGAAGCCGATTGATTTTCACATACTATATATGGTAGAATATTTTCCGCCCTGCCGTTGATAGAAAAATCGTTGTTTTGCACAATTCCTTTTGCTTCATCAATTTGAATAGTAGCACCTTGAATGTTAAATTTTCCGTTGATTTTTGAAAATGCAAAGGGCGATTTTTCGTTTTCTACGAATGTCAGATTTTCTGCCTGCAACTGTGCCGAAAGCGTGTTTTTTGTGAAAAATGCAGGTGTAATATTCGACAAGTCCAAAAGATTACCTTTGTAATGAACGCTTCCTTTTAACAAACCGTCAAGCGTGAAATTAGTTTTCGTAAATGCCTTAATATCAGCAATATTGATAGTTGTTTGTGCTTGTAAATCAGCAGTTAAATTCTTCAAATTGCTGATAGTAACAGTTCCGTTTGCTGTTGAATTTTTCAAAGCCGCATCGAATAGTGCATTATCTAATTGGTAATGGGCAATATTGCTTAAATCGGAAGTTTTTACGGTGGTTTTTAATGAAAATTTGAGAGTTTCTTTTTCAACAATCATTTGCCCTTTTTCACACGAAACGGTTGCTTCCAAAGCCGGTAACGTTTTTTCGGTAATACTGCCTTTGCACCAGCCTTGCAGGTCTATTTTTCCGTCGATTGCATATTTGGCAATTTCGGCAACAACAATTTCCGGCAATTCGGGTTGCAATTTTTTAAATGAAGGAATATTGAGCGTGTATTGTGCATCAATATGCGTATTTTTTGCAGCGTTTGAAATTTTTGCAGTAGCCTTACATTTTACAAATGGCAAATCGGCTTTCAATTTTTCTATGATAATCTCTTTTTCGCTTACGGCAATGTTGGTTTCGAGTTTTATATCGTAATTGCGAGCATATACGGTGCCACCAAGTTCCACAAATTTACTGTGCAATTTACTTTCAATTGAGCAACGAATGGTATCGCTGAAAAAATCGCCTTCTACAAGCAATTTTTCGTTTTGCAAATGTGTGTACAATTGCTGTGGAAGCAGGTGCAGCGTGAGTTCGCTGTTGTGCAACGAAATTTCGGAAAGGTCAATAAAATAATTTTTTGCGGTGGTGTCGGCACTTGGTTTTATAAAATCCCAATTGTGATTCCCGGCTTTATCGGTAAAGTAAAACACCTGTGCATCGTTCAATTGTATATGTCTAACAATATAGCGTTGATTAAAAAAATCGAAAATATTAAAGCCCAACGAAAGTCGCTTGGCAAACAAAGCCGTATCGCAATTGTGCGTAAATTGCTCTCTTGCAAAACTATCGGTAGATTTTGCCAACACCGAGTGCAATTGTACGGAAACATTGGGAAAACTCTGCAAAAACGAAACATCGATTTTCCCCACCGTTACCTCGCCATTGACCTGACTAAGGAGTTCTTGCGTTACAAAATCGGTAATTTTATCGCGATACACGTATGAAAGTATCAATGCCGTGATAATCAACACCACGCAAGACACAGCAAGCCACAAAAAAACTTTTTTGACAATACGCAAAATTTTCATGAGTTTTTCGGAGGTTTTCATGGGGTTATTGTTTTACTCATTTTTTGTGAACGTAAAAATACACATTTAATTATAAATTGCTAATTATGAGTTGTAAATTATTGTTTTTGTGTTAAAATTCTATGAAAATTGTGATTTTCGACAAAAATATTTCATACATTCGCATAAACGTTGCACATTTATAAAAATTTTTATGACAACCATAAACATAACATTGGACAATCCCGATTTGGTATCATCAGAAAATTCCGATGGCGATTCGCGTGAAGAAATTATTGCTAATCTTAAAGAGGCAGCTAAATCACTAAAATTAATTTAAGTGAAAAGGTGGAAAATCGCATTTTGTATTCTATTTATCCAATATTTGCACAATCCTATTTTTCAAATTTAACTTAACTATATCTTCTACATTTAAACTAATTTCTACCAACACTTTAGCTTTTGATTGGTTTATATCAAAATTTGTCTGTTCTGAAAATGTCTGATTTATGCTGTAAAATTTAGAAAAATCAAAATCAAGTACAACAGAAATATTGTAAAGCGTGTCCGTATCAACACTTTTTCTTTTCAATAAATAATCAACGCTTTGAGGCTTAACTTTCAGCATTCTTGCTAATTCTGCTTTGGTAATACCCTTTTGGTTCATTACGGATAAGATATTTTCTCCTATGTGTAAAGTGGTTGACTTCATTTATCTGTTTTTGTCATAAAAATACTGTTTTATTCTCTACTGATTGTCAATATAATATACGAAATTATCTGTTTTTTTTCGCACATTTAATCAAATAAACTTTGGCAGTATCATATAAATTTGTATTTTTGCGAATTGTTATATCGTTATATATAACAGCCGTTTTCTTGAATATTAATTTTTAAAACCATAATAATATGAACAAACATTTTCAAAAAACAGCAATTTTCTTATTTCTTAGTTTCGTAACAGCAACTGGTTTTGCCCAAACACCAGCGTGGAGTGTTTCCGGCAGCAACCTCTATCTTAATCCTACTACTGCCAATCTGTGGCTTGGTTTGTCATCTACCGCAGTCTCCTCGAAACTCAGAATAGACAATACATTGGCTACTTCCAACGCCTTGTATGGATTATATACTACAACAAATAATACTTATTCCGGTGCCGGAAATGCTGTCGGTATATTTTCGACATCTTCTCTTGGAGCAAACAATACCGGAACTTGTCACGGTATATCGAATACAGCAACAAACAACAATACCTCATCAACTTCTATTACACAAGGAATACGCACAACGGCAACATCTTATAATGCAGGTACTATTTATGGTAATGTTACTGTCGTTGAAAACCACAATACGTCAACAACAGTCGGTACATACGGAGTTTTCTCAGAAATTAAGACCAATGCTTCAAACAGTAATACGGTTTATGGTGTATATTCTTCAGTTACAGGCGGGAACAAAAGATGGGCAGGTTATTTTACCGGCGGCGATATGTATGTTTCGGGAAAAATTGGCATCGGACACACTAATCCAACAGCAAAATTAGATGTAGCAGCAGAAGATGAAAATGCCATCCGAATAGGAAAAATTGGGTATCAAGGGAATTTAAACGTACCGGTTGGAGAGCTTGCCGCTCAGTTCAATATTGATTTTACCGGATACCGTGATATTAATCAAAATCAAGTAGGAGCACGCATAGCAGCATTACGGTTCAATGCGCATGTTGCCAATTCGGCAAAGATTCAAAAAACGGGATTGGCATTTTACACCAATCCTAAAGGAAGTAACGGAGGTACTACCGATTTGCTGGAGAGAATGCGAATTACCCCCGAAGGCGACATCGGCATTGGTTACAGCAACCCTACGGCAAAACTCGATGTAAACGGCTTAATCCGCGCCCACGATGTAAAAGTATGCCTCAATCAAGGTTGCGATTATGTGTTTGAACCCGATTACAAACTCATGCCTTTGAGCGAGTTAAGCACATTCGTAAAAACAAAAAAACACCTGCCCGAAGTAGCGCCGGCAGCAGTTATGGAAAGCGAAGGAATTAATGTAAGCGAAATGAGCGCTTTGCTGTTGAAAAAAGTGGAGGAATTGACACTTTATATGATTGAACAACAAAAAGCGATAGAAAATCTGCAACTGAAAAATGCGGAATTGGAAATTTTGATAAAACAATAAGCATAAATTATTACACTATAAAAACTGGATTGCTTCGTACCTCGCAATGACGCTCTTTCGAGGGTTCGTACAAATCAACAAAAGAGCGTCATTGCGAACGAAGTGAAGCAACCGGAGCGAAGCGGAGCTCAACGAAGTTAATCCAGAAAATATGTCATTAAATTTTATCAACTACTTAAAAATAAACAGATGAAAAAACTAATTACTTTTTTAATAGCATTCTGTGCAATATCATACAATGCTGTTTCACAAATTTCCTTTACGTATGATGCCGACGGGAATATGGAATCCCGCACGGTAGTAACACTTAAAAGCGCTTCGTTCGTGAATGAAGAAGGAAATGTGGAAGAAGAAGAAACTATTCCCGAAATAGTATCGGCGGAATTGGGCAAACAAACAATAACCGTTTACCCAAATCCAACACGAGGCAAAATTTTGGTTGAAATACAGCCGTTGAACCACGAGGAAGAAAATTTTATGCGCCTTTTTAACTCGCAGGGGCAGTTGATAGAAACGGTGAATATTGCGTCGGAACGGACACCGCTTGAAATTGCAGGAAGCGCCGGAGTGTATTTGCTTGATGTTCATTTGGGGAGTAATATTTCTAAGTGGAAGATTATTAAACAGTAAAGCCCCCTAAATCCCCCTCAAGGGGGACTTGGAGCAGCCCCCAACCCCCTCAGGGGGCTAAGGAAAGAATAAACAATATTGCAAAACCCCAAACATTCTAATATCAGAAAAAATGAAACTTACAATAAAAACAAAATATAATAATTTAACCACTGTTCAAAAAGTCCCCCATGAGGGGGGATTTAGGGGGGCTTTTTTTGCTTCCCTTTTACTGCTTGTCGGCACATCAGCCTCGTTTGCACAAGTAGCAAGCTATACGCTTACGCAACCCGATAACGTATCGAAAACGTATGAAGCCCGTGATTATATACATTTGAAACCCGGCTATTCTTTTAGTTCCGCAGGAGGAAAAGTGTTGCACCTCAAAATTAACCAATATATGGCATTTCCTACATCGTATCAAAGCCAACCGCCAAGTTCAACCCGAAACCTTATTACAAGTTACGCAGTGGGTACAATAGCCGGCGGAGCATCGGTAAGTCCAAGCGGAGGGGCTGTGTATCAAATTCCCATAGAAGTTATGCCCGGAACGGGCGGTATGCAACCAAATGTTTCGATAAGTTACAACAGTCAATCGGGCAATGGTTTGCTGGGTTATGGCTGGAATTTGGGTGCAGTTTCGGCAATTACCCGTGTGGGAAAAACCATATACCATGATGGTGTGGTGGGAGCACCCGATTCAACAACTAATGACAACTTAACGTTAGACGGGCAACGGTTAATGCGTGCATCGGGTACTAACTTGGCGGCTTCATCGACCTACAAAACAGAAATAGAATCATATCTCACAATCACTTGTAAATCTCTCGGTGGCTATTTAGGATTTGAAGTGAAAAACAAAGAAGGCTGGACTATGGAATACGGCTCTACGGCAGATTCGTATGTTAAACCTAAAAATGGAGGTTTTGCCTACGCATGGTTGCTCAAAAAAGCAACCGATGCAAACGGTAATTATATGACTTACACTTATGATACTAATGCCGAAACAGGCGAATTTCGCTTGGTGCGAATTGATTATACAGGCAATACTGCCGCAGGATTGACACCATATAATAAAATTGAATTTTTCTATGACCTTCGCACCGATAAATCAAAATCCTACATTGCAGGAAGAACGATAGAACAGAATGCTATTTTGAAGAAAATCAAGTGCAGTGCGTATAATGAGGTAATTCGAGAATATCAATTTAATTATTTTTACGATGGTTTTGTTTCCAAATTAACCGAAGTGGTGGAATTTGGGCAGAACGGAATGAGGTATAATTCTACGGTGGTGGAATGGGACGGGAACACCAAAACCGGAAAAGAATATTCGCCCACCTTCATTTCAAGCGGCGCTCCCTATCCGTTGTATTCCGATTTTAACGGCGATGGCATAGCAGATATTATTTGGATTTCTGACCCTGCCCCATCTTCGAGTTCGAGGTATGTTTCCGTTTATGCGTTTGATGGCATAACAGGTCTTTCCCCGTTATTTTCAATGAATGTAAACACCGACTTTCACAAATTTATAAGCGGCGATTTCGACGGCGACGGCAAGATGGACTTGGTGCGTGTACGCAAAAGTGGAAACAATTACCTGCATGATTACTTCTTTTCTTCCGACGATTGGTTTGCGGCGGGAAGTTTCAGCACCTCTTCGGATGAAGTTTATGTTGGCGATTTCGATGGCGATGGAAAACAAGATATATTGACAAAGGTTAATACTATGTATAAAGCCGGCGCAATTACCACAACTCCTGCCACCGGTATAACGTGGGGAATGAGTGCCAAAGTTAGTGTTGCCGATTTTAACGGCAATGGAAAAAGCGATGTATTGGTAACAAATAATTCCGGATTTACAGTGTATGAATTTAACGGTTCTGCGTTTTCGCCAATAAGTTCAAGCACCGAAATAATTTCGAGCTCTACGAATAAATTCCTTTTGGGCGATTTTAACGGCGACGGTAAAACCGATATTCTTGTAAAACAAAATACTACCTATTTTATATTGTTCTCAACCGGAACCGGATTTGAAAAGAAAACCTTGCCAAACTTGAATGTGGCAGAATGGTATGCCGGCGATTTTAACAGAGATGGTAAAACCGATATTGTGTTCACGCAAAGCAATCCCTTTGCAATAAAATTAGCTCTGTCTGACGGAAATACATTACAAGTTCAAAATGAAAATTATACATCTCCGTATATTACTGCAACTAATGCAGACAAACTCTCGGTGGCGGATTTTGACGGCGATGGTTTCTCCGAAGTATTTCTTCAAGTAACGCCTAATACCCTTGCTATAAAAGCATTTGCCAATTCACAAAAATTATTTGTTAAAACAATCGTAAACGGGCTTAATCAAAAAACGACCTTTACCTATAACCCAATTACGAACAATATGTATTATGGCGCGTCGACAACAACATATAATTTCCCTATGAGCACATTCCAACAGCCGCTTTATGTGGTAACTCAAATGAGCAGGCAATTGACACCTATTATTACCGATACCGAAACATATTACTACAAAGGAACACGAATGCACAAGCAGGGAAAAGGCTTTTTGGGATTTGAAGAAGTAACGGTAACAAATGCCAATCAAAACAGGAAAACTACTACCAAATATGGTTACAATCCCACTTATTACAACGTATACCCCACACAGCAAAAAGTTACCACCACATCGAATTTGCCAATTTCACAGACCGATTTTATAAACAGCAATTATGTGTCTTTTTCGCCAAAAGTGATATTCCCATACGTAAGCAGCCAAACAATAACCGATAACCTTACAGGATTAAGCAAAACTGTCAATTATTATTATAATTCTACCGACCACGGCAATCCCAGCCAAATTACCGAAACACAAGGTAGCTTAATAACCATAACATACTACACGTGGGAAGCAAAAAACAACACATATAAAAACAGAGTAACGCAGCAAGCAACTTTGCGCAGCGGTATTGGGCAGTCATTTTCCGAAGCAAAAACATTTGCATACGATGCCAAAGCCCGCCTAACACAAACAGTTGATTTTTCCAACAACCCCAGCAATGCAGTTACAACCACGTACAGCAATTTCGACAATTTTGGTAATCCCCAAACGGTAACAACCACAGCAGCCAATTGCTTAACTTGTCCGGACGTAGAAACAAATGCAACTTTCGATGCCACAGGTCGTTTCCCGCTAACGAGCACCGATGCGTTGGGAAATACTTCTTCGGCAACATACGATAACAAAACCGGTGCACTACTATCACAAACAGACATTGCCGGACAAACAACATACTACCAATACGATGGTTTCGGGCGATGCACGCAAGCATCCATTCCTACTGATGTTATAAGTTATGGTTTGGTGTGGGACACATCGAATGGCAACTTGTATAAAAGCACTGTAACTTCGCAGGTAACAGGCACACAAACCACGTGGTATAACGCCGCCGGATTAGAAACAAAACGGCAAGTGCCCGGATTTTTAAATAATACAATAATTACCGAAAACGAATACAATCCACAAGGGCAACTAACCAAGTCGTATTTGCCAAACTATGGAAGTAAGGGAGGGCAGTTTGTGGAATATACATACGACCCATACGGACGGATTGCAACGGAAATCAACATACATTCCAGTCGCACAACGTATTACACTTACAGCGGTCTGACCACAAGCGTTAAAACTCCCGATAACCAAACCCGTTCTACTACTCTAAACTCTTCGGGATTGGTAGTACGTTCCACCGATAACGCAGGCACGGTAGAATACACCTACAACAGTTTGGGGAAACCGGAAAGTATTACAAGCGTTGGCGCAAAAACTACTATTAAGTACGACACTCGTGGCTTTCAAACAGAATTGCACGACCCCAATTTAGCAAAAGCCATAAAGTATGAATACGATGCCTACGGACAATTGATAAAACAAACCAACGCACGAGACGATATAACTACGTACCAATACGACGCAGCCGGAAGAATAACAACAGAAACAATACCCGGAAGAACTTTAACCTATCAATACGAAACTTTGGGTGGCGGCATTGGGCAAATTAAAAGCATTAAGGAAAACGGCAATACTGTACGTTCTTACAGTTACAATTCGTTTGGGCAACCATTGACAGTAATCGAAACAATAGATGTGCCTTATACAACAAGCTATACTTATAACACGAAAGGGCAAATGCTGACAAAAACATCGCCTTCGGGATTGACAATAAGCTATGGATATGATACCAACGGTTTTCTTAATTCTCTAAAAAATGCTGCAAACAATACCCCAATTTGGACACTCAACGCAATGAATGCTTTGGGGCAAATTACAAAAACTACACAGGGTAATGACTTGACACGAAGTGTGGGCTATGATAGTTATCATTTGCCAAGCAAAATAATACTCCGAAACGGAACAATTAATCCTCCGATAGACAGTATAGTATATGCTTTTAACGGCATAACCGGAAACTTAACAACCCGCAACGATATAACCAACAGTAAAAACGAAACGTTCGGTTACGATAATCTTAACCGTTTGACTACCATTACCGGCGGTAAATCCATTTCTTACTACAATAATGGAAATATCAATGTTAAATCCGATGTGGGAACATACGCATATACTAACGGAAAACCTCACGCAGTTTCGGATATTACCCTTAATCCTACCACCGCTCAAGCCGGAATGACACACGATATTACCAATACTTCGTACAATCGAGTATCGAAAATCGAACAACAAGGAGTAAAGAAAGTGGAATTTACCTACAACCCCGATAATCAGCGTAATAAAGCAACGTATTACGAAGGCACTACTACACCACTTCCACTCAAAAAAACAACATATTACGTAGGAAATTACGAAAAAATAGTAAATGTTGGCGGCACAACCGAAGAAAATGATTACATTTACACCCCCGATGGAATGAGCGCAATAGCTAAAAAAATCGGAGGGGCAACCACTTTTTACTACGTAAACACCGACCACTTGGGAAGCATTAGAACCATAACGAAAGCTGATAAAATGATTGAAACGCGCTATGTTTACGATGCGTGGGGTGTGCAAGATAAAAAGACCACCAACCCAAGCATTACCACCCGTGGCTACACCGGACATGAACACCTAACCGAATTTGGGCTGATTAATATGAATGCCCGAATGTACGACCCTGTGCTGGGCAGGTTCTTGGAGGCTGACCCGTATGTGCAAGAAGGGGATTATACACAATCGTATAATAGATATAGCTATTGTTTGAATAATCCATTGATTTATACAGACCCCGACGGAGAATTCTTTTTTATAGTTCCTTCGGTTGGTTGGAGTAAAAGTGGTGGTTGGAATGTTGGTATTACCGCAATTTGGGGAATACCGGGAGTAGCCAGTGTCCAAGTTGGTGCTGGGTATAGTTTTAAGAACGAAGATTTCAATGTTTTTGCAGGAGCAACAGCCGCATTTAATACGGTGTATGTAAATTATTCTACTCAAAGCGATTGGAGTGTTGGTTGGTCGGCGGGGTTGTCACCACAAATGGGTTTTCCGGTAAGTACAAACTTTACTACGGTGGGAGTTAATTATAATATTACTCACAAAGCTTGGAGTGGTAATGTTTCCTCTTGGAGTATAAGTGAAGCTGGTATTGATTTTAATCCGAGTGCTTCTGTTATGCTTTTTCCCGAACATACAACTAATTTTGTGCGAGGAAAAGGATTTAGAAGTAATGAAAAAGTTTATGATATGATGATGAGAGGAAATTATAGTTGTCAGGATATTATTGATTATTTTGGATTTAAGGGAACTTATGACCCAGCAAAAGCCGGAGGGAAAGATGCAAGAACAAATACTCAGACAAGGGAAACTTTTTACGGCAATGGAGCTTTTAATGACGGTTTTAACCATTTATCAATAGTAGCATACCACGAAATGAAACATGTTCGTAGACTAGGAAAGTATGGAGGTGAAAAGTTGAGTAATTACGATATAGCAAAAGAAGATTATATTGCATTTCGATACAATTATAGAAATCAAGGACTATACCCAAACTATGATAAAATGGACGGTGTTGTTAGGGAAATAAATGACCTCGGAAGGAAAATAGGAATACATAGTAATGTTAATCGGTTTGAACCCCAAAAATGGCATTTCATTTATAAAATCCCAAGGAAATGGTAAAAAAATATTTAATTTTAGCATTATCGCTTTTCAATACTGTTTACGCTTTTGCGGATTGGTGGGGACCTCCTCCAATAATCACAGCCTATTCTGAAAATAAAGAATATATGCTAATAGTTTATCCAATAAAATACCCCGAGAACTATTTTACTGCCAAATTCCGGAAACAATTCAAAAAAGGAATTGTTAAAGATACTGTGGTTCCTTGTTATGCGATTTTGTACCATATATTTAATTCCGATACTACTGAAATTTGGAATAAACCTATGGTTAATTTTAATGCTCCAGTTAAAGCAATAGTGGCGAATGACGGTAAATCGGTAGTCACGATTGACGATTGGGGAATGAGGGGGCATACATTGGTTATATATGGAGAGGGTGGAGAGTTGATAGAAGATTTTAAACTTGACGATATTTCTCCTTTCCCATTAGAGCAATATTTTCATTCTATTTCAAGTATAGATTGGGGAAGTCGTGTAGAATATTTGGACAATGATAGAATTGAAATCTATTTTAGAACCGAAAACGGCGAAGAACAGAAAAGAATATTTAATATAAAGACGAGGGAGTTTGAATAATCCCCCGATGAGCGGCGGTTGTACCGTCGTTCTCCTATACAAACAAGGCTTTGCCTTTCTTAACTAAAATAAATGAAATTAACTTTAAAACCAAAATACAATGAAAACAAAACAATTTTTATGCTTATTGGCAATTGTGCCATTTTTCTTTTCTTCGTGTAAGAAAAACGACCCCGATTACAGAGATGGCTATGAAGGAACGTATGTAACCGGTATTGTAGGTTCGATAATGCTTACCGATTTGAATTTGATTATTCCAATGGATATTGGTAATCAAAAATTTACTGTAACAAAATATGGGGAAGAGCAGCTTAAAATTACTTATATGGGCGAAAGCACGATTGTTGCCGTAGATAAAGAGGGTAATTTTATTATTCCAACAGAATCGGCATCGCAAACACAAACCGACCCCGACACAGGCATGCAAATAACACTGGACATAACAAGTTCGGGATTTGGAACTATTACCAACAAAACCTTGTACATGAAAGAAACCTTTTCGGGTACTGCTATGGTGGTGGAAATGTATGCAGGTGCGGCAAATTCTGCTGTTTCGGGAAGTGTGGTTTATAATGGGAATAAAAGATAGCGTGAACGCTACTTAGGCTTCTTTTTAGGGTAAAATATCATATATTTGTCTTGTAAAACGAGCAAAACACCGCCCCACCCTCCCATGAAAAAACTCTTTTTTATATATTCTTTTTTATGTGTGTTTTGTTTTGCTGCTGCGCAACCGTGCACTCCGCCAACCGTAACGGTTTTAGAAAAAGATATTTGCCAAAACGATAGTATTCGTTTAGTTTTTACAGGTGTTGCGCCTTTTATGTTGGATTATGAGTTTAACGGCATAAGAAAAAAACACCAATTTTTTGAAATGGAAACTACACTTGTAGCAACGCAATCGGGCAAGAATGTGTTTGCTGTGTACAGTTTGTTTGGTAATGACGGTTGTTCATTGGAGATTTCCGATGAAGATGGTGTAGAAATCAATGGTGTTGTGTGGGCAAAATATGATGTAGATGCCCCCGGAACGTTTGTTAAAACTCCAGAAGCTGTGGGGAAGTTGTATCAATGGAATAGTAAAGTAGCTTGGAGTTCAACTGACCCACTTGTTTCTACTCCTACCGGTAGAGTTTGGAATTCTAATTGGAACGGTAATAATACAGAAACATGGGAAAGAATAAACGACCCTTGTCCCGAAGGTTGGCGAGTTCCAACATATACAGAACTTTCGACCAGCTTTATCAGCAAAAACTGCATTTGTGAAATTCAAAACGGCAAGCAAGGAATACGTTTTAATGATGGCGATAATACTATTTTCCTTCCTCGCCCTTTCAGCCGCACCTCCAATGGTATTTTGGATTATACTAGCATCTGCTATTGGAGCGATTTACGTTCTTATGATAACATTGCCCATGCTATGGTTATTCCAAGTATGTGGTGGGAAATAGGACTAACTGTCGTATTTGATGCGAGTGCGACGACAGGCGTTGCGGAAGCACTACCTGTTCGTTGCGTAAAACGTTTTCCCACCAACACCATAACCGTCCACCCCACAAAAAAAGAAACCATAACCGCCACAATTTGCTCCAACGAAACGTATGTTTTCAACGGCAACAATTATAACAAAACAGGAATTTACACCGACACCCTGCAAACTTCATTCGGTTGCGATAGCATTGTAACACTTAACCTTACGGTAAATCCTGCGTTTGATTTGCAAGAAACTATAACGATTTGTGAAAACGAACTACCGTTTACTTTCCGTGATATTGTGTTTGGAACAGAAACGGTAAGCGGTCAATATATTTTTAACCGAAAAACCGTGAACGGCTGCGATAGCATTACAACACTTACCCTCACGGTAAATCCTACTTTTGACTTACAGGAAACTATCATACTGTGCGATGCCATATTTCCGTTCACTTTCCGCGACATTACGTTTGAGGCAGGAACAGCAGAGGGTACGTATGTTTTTAACCGCACAACCGTAACCGGCTGCGATAGTACGGTAACGCTCAACCTTACCTACAATACCAATTTTACCGAACAGATTACCCTGTGCGATAGCGAATTGCCCTTTACGTTTCGCGATATTACGTTTGGAACAGAAACGGTAAGCGGCGATTACGTTTTCAACCACAAATCGCGGTACGGTTGTGATAGTATTGTAACGCTCAAACTTACAGTAAATGAAAGTTTTACCGTATTCGATGCCATTGTGTTGTACGACAATGATTTGCCTTTTACCTATCTCAATATGATATTTTCGCAGGGCGCATATAGCGGCGATTATGTATTTCCTCGAAAAACCGTTTCCGGCTGTGATAGCATTATACATCTCAATCTTACTATACATCAAACCTTACGGCAAACTATTTGCGAAAGTGAATTACCAGCCTTTATTCGTGATACTTGGTTTCCGCAAGGAACGCAGAGCGATGTGTATGTAGTAGATAATGGATTGACTACGTTGATTTTAACGGTTAATCCTACGCCGGAGTTTACCATTGGCAGTAATGATGCTCTTCTAAAAATACTTTACCCTCGCCCTCAACCGCCAATAGATACCGCCATTTACATAAATAACGGCAATAATAATACGATTTTGAAAGCCGCCGATATGATTTCGTGTACCAATGCGGAGTATGAAAACATTGTTGCCGGAAATTTTTCGCCGCCGTTCAATACCAGCGCAAGTTTGCAATGGACGATTATATATGAAAACGGCGACCGTTACGTGTTGCCCGATAAAACACTGCAAACTTTGCTTGCCGATACTGCGCTGTTTCCTACTGTTGGCAAATATCGCATTGAGGCACTGTATCAATATCAGTCGAATGGCAGGGTGTGCGCAAGTGCCACTGCCGTTGTAGATTATGCCGTGTTCGACCCGCCTCATTCGCCAATTGTCGCAACTCAAAAAACTATGTGCAAAGGCGAACTTACTCCTTTGCAGGCATTTGGCAGTCCGCTTATTCAGTGGATTAGTACCGACAAAAAATTGCACGATTGGTCGGGCGAAACTTACGATTTTGAACGATTGGGGCAAAGTAACATTCCGCTTGGCAACTATGAATTTGAACTCTACGATATTGATGCTGTTTCGGGTTGTGAAAGCGAACGAGTGCAACTTTCATTTGAAATTACGCCTGCGGCAAATCCAAAAATCGCGGGGCGTAATGAATTTTGCCTGCAAGCAATTGAAGAAATGTACGAAATAAAAACAGCGGCACAAGGCAGCGATTATTTTTGGAAAACATCGGGCAATCATTATAATTACTCCAAAGACGGAAATCCATACTCGCCCAACCGGTATGTCGATTGGTACGGCGTGGGAATTGACACATTGACCGTGTATGAACGCACATGGGCAGGTTGCGAAGGTTACGATACGCTTGTAGTTTTCATTGCCGATTACCCTGTACCCTATTACACGTGGACACAGCCGGGCGCAAGCACCACAATTGAATTTACCGACAGTTCCTATCAAGCTCCAATTATAGCGAAAAATCCCGACGGTACTTTCGTAGAAATTCCACTAACCTACACTATGGAATGGTTTTTTGACACTAACGATAATCGTGATACCGCTGTTGTAGATATGTTCGTAGAATATTTCGACCGTTTCAACCCGATACAAATACACGATTACACCTACGGTTTCAAATACCCGATATTGACCGTAACCAACAATTTCGGTTGCCGTGCAAGCTACACAACCGAAATATTTATTGATATACCCAACGGCATATACATTCCCAACGCATTCAGCCCAAGCAACGCCGCCGCTTCAGTGCGAATATTTAAACCGGTTGCTTACAATTTGGAATATTGCAAAGTATGGGTTTACGACAAATGGGGCAATTTGCTGTGGTATGGCAACCGTGTGGAAAACGGCGTGTTCACTGACGAATGGAACGGCACATACAATGGCGAACTTTTGAAATCTGATGTGTATATTTGGAAAATAGAAGCAAAATTTTTGAACGGCACTACGTGGGCTGGGCAGAAAAAATCGGTTGGCGGGTATTCTAAGTTTGGGAATGTAGTGCTGATACGGTAGGAAAAATCTAATCCCTCTAATAAAAAAGTGAGATTATATAAAGTCTAACCATTAACCACTATTATAAAGGATACCCCTCAAAATCATACAAAACCGTCGAAAGATACCGTTCACCCGTATCAGGCAAAAGCGCTACAATAGTTTTTCCTTTATTTTCGGGCAATTTCGCCAATTCGCTTGCTGCAAACGCTGCCGCTCCCGACGAAATTCCTACCAACAAACCTTCTGTTTTTGCCAATTCACGACTTGTGCGTATGGCATCGTTGTCGGTTATTTGCATAATTGTATCAACCACCCGCGCATCGTAAATTTCTGGAATAAACCCTGCGCCGATTCCTTGAATTTTGTGCGGCGCAGCATTGCCGCCCGAAAGCACCGGTGAAGATGCCGGCTCTACGGCTACAATTTGTACGTTTGGTTTTAATTCTTTCAAACGTTTGCCAATGCCGCCAATGGTGCCGCCTGTGCCCACTCCGGCAACGAAAATATCAACGTCCCCGCCTGTATCGCGCCAAATTTCTTCGGCAGTGGTGTGGTAATGTACCGCAGGATTGGCAGGATTTTCAAATTGTTGCAAAATAACTGCGTTTGGAATTTCTATTTGTAATTCCTTGGCTTTGGCAATTGCGCCGTTCATTCCTTTTGCACCTTCGGTCAACACAAGTTCGGCATCAAGCGCTTTGAGCAAATTACGGCGTTCTACACTCATAGTGTCGGGCATGGTCAGTATTAAATGATACCCTTTAATGGCTGCCACGTATGCCAATCCAACGCCGGTATTTCCACTTGTGGGCTCTATAATTACCCCCCCCGGTTGCAATGTTCCGTTTTTCTCGGCATCTTCAATCATTGCCAAAGCTATGCGGTCTTTTACGCTGCCAAGCGGATTAAAATATTCCAATTTGGCTATAATTCGAGCTTCGGTATTAAAATTTCCTAATTCTAAAAGAGGAGTGTTGCCAATTAAGTCGGTTAATTTTTTTGCTATTGTGGTCATGGTGTGTAATAGTGAATGTTAGATATGCAAATAAATTAATTTTTTTGTCTTGAACCACGATTTTTACAAAAAAACATAGCGCAACAATTATTATTGTTTAATTGTCAGTTACAAATTAACATTGTTTTTGTATCTTTGAAGCATTTTAAAAATTATTGTTATGAACAACGCTATCAATATCTATCAAATTTTCACTCGTTTGTTTGCCAACGCCAACGAAACTAATAAAGAATTCGGCACATTGCAAGAAAACGGTTGTACAAAATTCAACAACATTAGTTCCGAAGCGCTCAAAGCGTTACGCAATTTTGGCACTACGCATGTATGGTACACAGGAATTATTCGTCATGCAACGTGCAGTGATTATACAAAATATGGTTTGCACGCCAACAATCCCCATGTGGTAAAAGGACGTGCCGGTTCGCCATACGCCATTAAGGATTATTTCGATGTTTGCCCCGATTTTGCGGTTGATGTAAAAAATCGCATGGCGGAATTTGAGCAACTCGTTTTGCGCACGCACAATAGCGGTTTGAAATGTATTATCGACTTTGTACCCAATCACGTTTCACGGGAATATAAAAGTGAAACGCTGCCTGCCGATTGCACTGATTTAGGCGCAAACGACAATAGCGATTGGGCATTTTCGCCGCTCAATAATTTTTATTATTTACCTCATCAAACATTGCATTTACCGGTGCAAACAACAGTAATGCCCGATGGCGAACAGCAAGTAGTGCAACACCCTTACAAGGAAAATGCACTCCCTTATTCCGAATTTCCGGCAAAGGCTACGGGTAACGATGTGTTTTCGGCATACCCTTCGCCACACGATTGGTATGAAACTATAAAATTAAACTATGGGGTTGATTTTTTCGATAATAAACGAAAAGATTTTCCATACGATAAACCCGATACATGGCACCGCATGTACGAAATTCTACGTTTTTGGACACTCAAAGGCATTGACGGTTTCCGCTGCGACATGGCAGGAATGGTGCCGGTGGAATTTTGGGATTGGGTAATTCCGCAAATAAAAGAAATCAACCCCGAAATTATTTTTATTGCCGAAATATATGAGCCGCACGCATACCGCAACTATATATATAATGGTAAATTCGATTACTTATACGATAAAGTTGGGGTGTACGACGTTTTGCGAAGCATAATCGAAGGACACGGTTCGGCTCGTAGTATTACCGATTGCTGGAAAACAAACGATGATATAAAAGACCACATGCTGCGTTTTCTCGAAAATCACGATGAACAACGCATTGCCTCACGTTTTTTTGCGCACGATGCCAACGCCGCACGTGCTGCCATGACGCTGATTGCAACTTTTGGCAAGGGACCTATGATGTTGTATTTTGGGCAGGAAATTGGCGAAAAAGGCATGGACCGCGAAGGGTTTAGCGGTATTGACGGACGCACCTCTATTTTTGACTATTGGAGCCTGAAACAATACAACAAATGGGTAAATGGCGGACTATTCAACGGTGGAAAATTGAGCGAAGACCAAAAAGATTTGCGTTTTTTTTACAAATCATTGCAAACATTCCGCTTGAAAAACGAAGCAATTTCCGATGGTTTGTTCTACGATTTGATGTGGAAAAATGAATCGAACCTCGATGACAGCAAAATTTACGCTTTTTTCCGTTACACCGACAAGCAAAAACTGTTGGTAGTGATAAATTTCGATATGCAAAACACGCACACTTTCCGCCTAAACATTGGCGAACACGCCCTCGAAGCAATTTCGCTCAAAACCGAAGGAATACTTGTGCTCGACGAAATTTTTGAAGCCAATTTTACCGATAGTTTTTCTCTGAAAGAAGTGCTGGAAGTGGGATTGCCGCTGTCTATTTTACCTAATTCGGCACTGATTTTTAGGATTGATGTGCATGAGGAATAGGGGTTAGGAGACGAGGGATTAGGAGACGAGGAGACAAGGAAACAAGATACAAGGAACGAGGGACGAGGTATAGAACCCTTGTATCTCGTATCTAAAACCTGAAAATCTAAAAAAAAATGAAGCTACGATTAGGTTTTTCTTCCTGCCCCAACGATACGCTGATTTTCGAGGCTCTCGTGAATAAACGCATTGACACGCAGGGTTTGGATTTTGAAATTCATATAGCCGATGTGGAGGAACTCAACCAACGAGCTTTGCAGGGCGATTTGGATATTACAAAACTCAGTTTTTTTGCTATTGCACAGGTTTTAGAGCAATATCAAATTCTTGATACCGGCAGTGCTTTGGGCTTTGCCAATGGTCCGCTTTTTATTTGTAAAAAAGACTTTGAAAATCATATTTCGCCTGATATGCCAATTGCAATTCCGGGCGAACACACTACGGCGCATTTGCTGTTTTCATTAGCTTACCCCGAATTTAGGAATAAAAAATTCTATATTTTCTCCGATATTGAGCAGGCAATTGAACGTGGCGAAGTTGCCGCCGGAGTGATTATTCATGAAAACCGTTTTACTTATGCCGAACGGGGATTTCAAAAACTTTGCGATTTGGGAAATTTTTGGGAACAACACTACAAAATGCCTGTTCCACTTGGGGGAATTGTGGTGAAAAAATCGTTGCCCATTGCCATAAAACAAACTGTAAATCAATTGATTGGCGAAAGCATACACTATGGCAAAAATCATATAAACGAAGCCTTACCTTACATTCGTTCATTGGCGCAAGAAATGGACATTGGGGTGATGCAACAACACATCAATTTGTTTGTTAATGATTTTAGTAGTAACTTGGGCATGCTTGGCAAGCAGGCAATTCGTACACTTTTTGCAACTGCGAAAGGGAAAAAATTGTTGCAGACGGAATTGTTTGATGAAATGTTTTTGAATGATTAAAACGTATTTTAAATTTTCGCATAAAAAATCGGTAATCTTGTTCTTACCAACCGTTTTTTTCTGCTATTTTCCTCAGTTCACAGTTTAAACTTGCACATTAAATTTTTTTACAAGTTGCCGTAATTCTTGCATTAGTTTCTCAAATGGAATAGTCTCTCCTACAATCATTTGCCCGCGAACTTCGGCATAATCCTTTTTCCATTCCGACAACAATTCCGCAGGAGGTATCGGATTTAAGTTTGGTGGAAAATGCGTTGCATAATCCACGCCCTTGAGTTTTGAAAATCGTTCTCTGTGAGCAACAATAGAATTGTACAATTCTTTGCTTGTTATGGCTTTGTCGGCAAAATCTGTTTGTAAAATTCTATAAATATCGTAAAAATGGCGACTTTTGCCTTTTATCTTCATTTTTTCTTTGGGACGTTGATGTTCTTCGTGCAGCAAAAATAATTTTTCGAGAAAAGTCCGTTCGGGATTTACGCAACGAATAGAAATATCGTCATCGGCAAATGGTAAGTCGGGAAACGTTTGCCCAATCATTGAGCGAAACGAGCACAAAGTTGCCGGCTCAATCAACGAGCGACTGCCGATTTCCAACAACACTTGCGGTTGTATGTAAGCCGAATATTCCGTTACGGTTGGGTAACGCAGAGCTATTTTTACAGGGTCGTCGTCCGATGCTTTTTCGTCTATTACCGAAATATGCACCTCATCAAATCCTGCATCGGCAAACGCATTTTGCAAAGCAGAAAGAAAATCGTTGCTAATATATTTGTTTGAAGCAATTTTAAGTTTACCCACTTGGGTACGACTAATATCGCCCGAAAATCCGAAAAATTCACGGTCAATCGCCAAATCAATATCTTCACTGAAACGGTCTATCAATTTCCACGCTTTGCTCAACGACGTTCCGCCCTTGAAAACCAAATGTTTGGCAACGTCCATTTCGCCAATCAATCGCAAAGTTTGCACCACCCACCAATCTTTTTCAATGATGAATAATGGAAAATGAACCTCATTTCGAGTTCTTTTCAAAATCGTTTGTTTTTCTTCTGTATCTAAATCCGACCATTTCATATTCTAATCTGTTATTACTTTACGCATAATTTCTCGTATCCATTCCGGTGCTAATTTCATATCGTAGATTACATGTTTTGGATTTTCCGTTTTTAAAACATTTACTACTTTTTCTATATCATTATTGGTTACACGCTTTTTGCCTATTGATTTCAATGCTTGAATAACCAATGTGCTTATTTTGCCATAGGTAGCTAAGTTTTTGGGTGGTGTTTTCTTGAAAATCAAAGGCGTTTTGCCAATCAATAGCTTTCTGGGCGTACCATCGGTTAAATATGTTGTTTTTGCAGGCATTTGAGTTGATAAACCAAGTAAATTTTCAGCCAACAAGCCCGTAGGAATAATTCGTGCTTTATCGCGCCGTGCAATACCCTGCGCTATTTCTTCTACTCCGGGTGCAACACGACCAAAAAACTGACTTTTTCGAGGAATGGTATAAATACCTCTGCCTACTCGCATAATTTTTTCTTGTTTGGCTAATCGTTCCAAAGCTTTTCCACAAGATTTTGTAGTTCCATAAACAGCAAAGTCGGTCGTGAAAAAAACCACGCCACGCTTGGCTTTTTGCATTCTTGCAAGTATTTTATTTTCAAGCGTTTCACTCATATAAAAAACAAATTTCTGTCGCAAAAGTAGTAAACTTTTGCGACAGAAACAAATTTAATTATTGGTAATTTTTCTTTTTTTTGTATTTTTCCTTTGGGCTTATCTTTCATAGCAATTTCAATAGTGGGTGTTTGTAATTTATATTGAAAAAATAGGGGAGTAAAAAAACAGCCTAATTTTTGTCCATTATACCTCGTTTTAAAACCGCAACTTTGAAAAGATAAGCTCAACGAAGTTAATCATAGAATTCGGGGGGAATGGCAAAAATTGGTAGAGAGCAACAAAAGTAAATACGTGATTTGCCGCTCTTTTGACGATTTTAGAAAAGAAATAACCGAGTATTAAAAGTGTAATTTGTTGGTAAAATTTCAGTCGATATTTCAAAGAAGCACTACATTTGTAAGACTTTTGAACATGAATATTTGTTATTTATAAATAAAACGTTTATCTTTGTGTTCAAATATAAGTAGTGGCTTATTATTCTTAAAAAACTATGATTATGGCACTTGCAGGTATAAAATATTTAGACGATACTATCAGCAGCAACAGGTATGTTCGCATTGATTTGAGACGGCACGGAAAAAATCAGTTAATTGAAGATTTTTTAGACGGACAGGAAGCAATGGCTTGCAGAGGTGGCGAGACAATTCCGTTGCGTGAATTTATGCAGTATCAAAACCAAAAACGCGGGCTAAATGTATAATGTAATTATCAGCAAAAAGGTTGCAAAACTATTGGATAAATTACCAAATAATTACTATCAGCTAATTGTCGAACATCTGGCAGAACTTGAAATCAACCCGCGCCCATTCGGACATATAAAATTAGCGGGTTTCAGTGATTTGTATCGCATTCGCATAGGCGTTTACCGGATTATTTACTCAATAGAAGATAATATACTTACTGTGGAAGTCATTAAGATAGACCACAGAAGCAGAGTGTATAAACAAAAGTAAAAACTAATTTTAAATCATAAGAATATGAAACTCCCGTTCGGCAGCGGTTGCACTGCCGTCGCTTTATTCTTGCTGGTTTTACCTATTATTTGTTCGTATAAATTCATATTCTTTGTTTTGCATTTTCATATTTTTTAGGCAAAGCCTTATTTGTATAGGAATGACGGCAGCAAGAGCCACCGCTCAACAAGGTTAAATTTGCTTGGTGTTGCAGTAGATTTTACCACGAAGTCTTTCCGAATAAAGGGCAAAAAAATCTTCTTGCAGTATTTCCGAAATACAAAACAGCAAATCAACATCAAAATAGTTATTATTCAGTTTTTTGTAAAAATTGCTGCTATCGCAATTTACTTTTTTGGCAAGCCACGCCATAGAGCGGTCGGTGTCTTTCAGTTTTTGTTTTATGATTTCCCCGATTGGTATTTTTTTTGCCATAGTATACATAAAAAAAGCGTGAAACTATTTCGTAATTGCTTATTTTACTTTCAGGTGTCTGGAAATACCTCTGCACATCATAAGCACGAAACAGTTCACGCCCTACCGAGCGTGAACCTTCGCAACTTATTCTCTTGTGCATTGAAATTTTCCAGACTTCGAAAGCATGAGAACAAAGAGCGTTTAGCTCAAATTTTAAATCAATGTTTCATATTTCTGTTTCGTTCTATTTTGATTTACTATGTACAAAAATATGTTTTTATTTTAGATTGAAAAAATTTGCATAAAAATTTAGTAAAATGGTATCTAAAATAAATTGGAAATCCCCTACTAGTTACGGACGAGTCCTATCGCGCGAACTTTTATTCCCATTATAAACAATGCTTCCCGAAACAGCAGAGTTTTCTACTTCCCCATCCACTTTCACAATAGCAGTACCCGAAACTGTTTCTTTCATATACAAAGTTGTGTTGCTAATAGTTCCAATACTTGTACTTGTTAGGTTCAATGTTATTTCTGTGCCGGTTTCGGGGTCGGTTTGTGTTTGCGATACTGTTTCTACCGGAATAGTAAGATTACCGTTTTTGCCCACAGTAACAAGCATACTTTCGCCGGCAATCGTAAGCGTGAGTTTATCGCTACCCGATTTTTTTACAACAATGTTTTCGGTAAAATCCATTGGAAACACCACTCCTGCATCGGTAAGCGTTATTGAACCTACAATGTTGGTTACATAAGTCCCCACATATCCTTCTCGATAATCTACTTCATTTCGATTTTCTTTTCCGGAACTTGTGTAATCGGTATTGTCTTTTTCACATGAAAAAAAGAAAAATGGCGCTAGCGCCAATACGCATAAAATTTGTTTTGTGTTCATTGTTTTAAAGTATTAAATTGGTTAATGTTAAATTTCTATTGTTTATTTGTTTTAAATTCACTTCTTATCTTTTCTGCTAAACCATTATTAAAGTCTTGAAGTTTTCGATTCATATTTCCATAAATGCACCAACAATACCCATCTGCATACATTTCTGCCGAATATTCCTGCCGAAAAGTTCCAAATTCTTGTACTAAATTTCCATTTTTGTCGTGCAATGCAATGTTTTTTATTTCGATTATTATGTCAGCAGGTGTTTTTTCACCACTTGTTGCCAATGCCCCAATTAAACCAAATTGACTTCCCACTGCGGCAGTTGTTGAAAAAACTTGTACTCCATAAAAATAAGACAAAGAACCTGTTAGGTAATAGTCTGTTTGGGTGTCATTTCCGAATATTGTTCGCTGAAACAACCTTACCTTATCAAAATGTTCTGCAATTTGCCGCGAAATTTGCAACGTTACAGATTCTTTTTGGTAGTGCCTTTCCGAATTAATACAAACAGTTTTTTTGTTGTGTCTTGTTTGTCTGCCATTTTCAAAAAGCAATAGATTTTCGGAGTTGCTCTGTCTTTCGTCAGATAACTCTTTTATACTGACGGTTATCGGAATTGTGCTTGCCACTGCCGGTAGATTGTCCGTTTTGTATACAATTTTCTGGCTTACACTACAACTCATAAAAAGAATTGGAATGATTAGAAAGCCAACTTTCTTAATTCTCAGATGTTTAATTGTTTTCATTTTTTAAGTATTAAATTGGTTAATGTTAAAATTTCTGTTGTTTACTCGTTTTCTATATTATTATTCTTTGTTCTTTCTAAATATTCGAGATACAATTCGTATGCCTCATTTCTCTCTCGGGGGATTGATTTATCATCTATCAATTCAACAGGATAACAACCAATGTTCTCAATTAAACCGTTTTCGGTAATAAAAACATAAAAGTAATGTTTCATATTTGTATCATACAGTATCAATTCGTTTGTATTGCCATTTCGAGAAAATGTGCCTTCCGACAACACATATCCGGCGATTGAATCATAATACGTATCAGACCCACCAATTGAATAAGAATACGTATTGTTGTCTCTCAGCTTCAATTCTATCGACATAATTTGTTCAACGTATGTGCCATAAGAAAATGTTTGAGGCACATTGTTGTTGTCATTATTCCTTTGTCGTCTGATGGAAACAGCATCTTCTTGCGTCCATTCTGTTGGATTAGATTTTTCTGTCCACTTTTCGAGTTTAACTTCCCCTAAATTAAAAAAAGGTTTTTTGTTGTCGCCTACCAGATATTCTCCTTTATTTTTATACCTAAATGTATAGCCATTATTTTTGTCTTCAAACACTATTGTTCTACCTTTGACAGTATATTTTCCACAAGAGATAATGTTAGATGTTAACATATCATCTTCGTAGAGACTAGAAATCTTAAAATAATATTTATTATTATCTTGTAATACCAATAAAGCAGACACAGAAGTTTTATCTGTTTCCAATAAACCTGCCGTATATATCTTCAGATAATTACGTGTAGTAGAACAAGCAGACAAACAAAAACATGTCATTAGCAATAGATTTTTAAATGTATTCATGTATTTACCAAGGTTTTGTTGACAATAAGGGGAGATATTGATGGTATCTATATGTAGAGTTGGCTAAGGACCATTCGTAATTCATTCCCCATAAATACCTTTGCCTGTGTTCCCAGTGACCTATCTCAAAGTGATGATTAGACTTATCAAGACCAATTCTAAAAAGTTCTACGTGGTAATACTCGTGCCCCATTGTTATATATAATTTTTCTTTTGAGGTAAATGCTGCTTTATATAAATACACATCACTGCCTTTACCTAGTCCGTTATTAGTTGTGGTTCCTAATACTTGTTGTTTTCCTTTATAAAGAACCAAATCGCCATTTTGAGTATAATACTTATTGTCTGGAATAGTACCATCTGCATAAAAATTGTCCAACCCTTTAATTTTTCCAAAATACTTATCAGAAAATCCTTTTGCGTATTTATTCGAGTATTCCATTCCTTCGCCAACTTCAATGCTATTACTCTTGGAAGGGATTTGTTCTACGTGGTTAAAAGTTGCCCCGCTTCCAGTCCAGAAATTTCCACCGTGTAACATGGATTGAATTCCTCCTGCAAGCCCACCAATTGCGCCACCTGTCAGAGCACCAATTCCACCTCCTTGAACTCCGCTCCATAATGCATCACCAAAATTTTGTCCTTGTATTAAACCATTTCCTAAACCTGTTGTAAAGCCGCTACTAAATCCTGCTCCTCCACCTACGATTGCACCACCAATAAAACTTGGTCCTGCAGCTAATGCAGAACTTATTCCTGTACCAACACCAAAACCTAATGCCCCTGCTGCTGCACCCACACCAAAATACCCTAATTTTTGCCAAAAGTTATCAGCTTTATGGTCATTGAGTGCCAAATTTATAAAACCACCTATAAAAGCAGCAATGAGTATAGGGCATTCCCCATCAGGGTCGGTATAAACCAAAGGATTATTCCTCGCATAAGAATACCGGTTAAAATCCTGCGTAAAAGTGCTATTAGCCACATACGGGTCAGCTTCCAAGAACCTGCCGAGCACAGGGTCGTACATTCGGGCATTCATATTTATCAGCCCAAATCCTGCCACGTGTTCGTGTCCGGTGTAGCCACGGCTCGTAATGCTTGTGCCTTCAAACATAGTTTGTTTTCCCCATGCATCGTAACGGTAGCGGGTTTGAATAGTTTTATCGGCTTTTGTTATGGTTCGTATGCTTCCCAAGTGGTCGGTGTTTACGTAGTAAAATGTGGTTGTTCCTCCGGTTTTTATGGCTATTGCACTCAAACCTTCGGGGGTGTAAATGTAGTCAAATTCTTCAGTTGTACCGCCATTTGTTACTATTTTTTCGTAATTTCCTGCGTAATATGTTGTTTTTTGGGGTGTATTGTTCTCAAAATATACCGTTTTACATCGTTGGTTATCAGCATTATATACAAAATCCATCTGCTTTATCACACTTCCCTGTTGTTTAAGTGTCAATACCCTGTTGTACGAAGTATTGGTAATAGAAATTTCGGCAGGACTGTAAAGAGATAACTGCGTAATACCCGAAACCGCGTGAGGCTTGTCATATTGGTATGTGCCTACATCGAATTTGCGGTTGATATTTCCGTTAGGGTAGTAGGTAATGGCATTACCGGAGGTACTTGTCAAACGGTTGAGGCTATCGTAAGCGAACGTTTCATTTGTAGTTTGAGACATATCACGGCGGCTTGTTACATTGCCGGTTTTGTGGTTGAAATCATAAGTCATTTGGTCTATATTACCTGTTCCGTTTTTGAGTGTTATTTGGTTCGGGAAATGGTAGGTGTCGTAAGTCAATTCCCGTGTCAATCCATTGCCGTGAGTGGTTTTTGTGATTTGCCCCATGGGTGTGGTTGTGTTAAGTTGCCAAATCAGAGCGCCGCCTGTGGCATTGTGCAGCGAAGTGAGCGAGCCGTTGGTGTAGCCGTATGTTATTTTCAAGCCCGAAGGCGATTGTTTTGTCAGCACTTGCCCATACGAATTATAGGTGTAGCTTGTTGTATAGTTCGTACTTTCTATTTTTTCGATTACCGAAGCTATTTGCCCCTTATCGGTGTAAGTGTAAGTGTGCACCGGACTGCCGTTTTCATTGATTGTTTGAATTTGCCCCGTGCCATTGCCCGAAGTTACGTATTGGTAGGTCAAAATTCTTTCGGGTATTGTTTCTTTTGTTATTCTTCCTGCTGCGTCGTATAGGTATGTAGTTATATCGTCTCGTGCATTAATTTGTTTTACCAATTGTCCGTAGGCATCGTATTCATATTGTATGGCTTTTCCTAAATTGGGGTCGTGCAATTTTGTTTGAAAACCACGAGTGTCGTAATCAATAGTCGTAATTGCGCCTGCGGCGTCAATGCTTACCGGTTTACCCAAACTGTTGTAGGTGTATGTTACCGAATTGCCCAATTCATCTTTGGAACTTGCCACCAAACCCGATGAGTTCAGTGTGGTGGAGCGGGTTGTGCCGTTTGGAGTGGTAATGGTTGTGGTTAAACCGCTGTAATTGTAAGTTGTGGTACGAATGGTGTTGAGGTTGATTTCTTTTTCAAGCCGTCCGTAAGGGTCATACTTATATTCCACAAATTGCGAACTTTTTGCTCCATAGCCCGGCAGGTACGACTTGGTTAGCTGTCCTTTTGTATTATATTCGTTTTCGGTAATCACTACGCCTGAAAGTCCGGGTGCTTGTGTTTTTGTTTCCAATCCGGCGGCGTTGTACCAACTATATTGCGTACCCGCTACCGGCGATATTACACTGCTGCGGTAGAGATTATTACCCGAAATATCCCACGCCAAAGCATAACTTACCGTACCGGTAGGAGTACCAATATGTGTAAGCCGCCCGAAATTATCGTATTGGTAGCTTGTTGTCTGTCCGGCAATATCTGTTTGTGTTGTTACCGCGCCTGTTTTGGCATTGTATGTTGCCTGTGAGGTGTTATTCAGCGCATCGGTACTTGTTACCGGAAAACGACCTGTGGCATCGAAAGTTGCATTTGTTTCTATGTCCGGGCAAGTTGAACAATTAGCTGCTGTGGTTTTTATTGTTTTCGGATTACCGAAATTGTCGAAATTGCTGTACGTGGTTGTAACAGGTTTAGTGTTGTCAAAATCTATCTTTTGTGTTAATCGTGCTTTTGTGTCGTATGTAAACTTTTTTGTTTCGGTAAACTGTGCACCACTACCGCCGCTGTTCGTTGTTACCTGTTGCGTTACTCTGTTTTTATATGTGCTGTTTTGTGTTGTTGCCCACGTGTAGTTTGTTGTGCTTATCAAACTGCCTTGTGTTTCGGTAATTTTATTAGGATTACCGTGGTCGGTCGAAGAGTAAGTATATACGGTTGTTTTTGCTATTCCGGTAA
>Ga0209737_10000283_pt1 | contig 44690 bp, 39 predicted proteins | sample TergutCu122P3_FD_187284 | JGI IMG/M metagenome (GOLD analysis project Ga0209737, IMG submission 187284) | Cubitermes ugandensis P3 segment gut microbial communities from Kakamega Forest, Kenya - Cu122 P3 (SPAdes) (version 2) | ecosystem: Host-associated > Arthropoda: Insects > Digestive system...
CAGATATTATTACCTATTTACCACCGGATACCCTTAAAAATGCTAAGAAATTTATTAATATAATAAAACCTAAACGTGTGTTTTTCATTAAATACGAATTTTGGTATAATTATATGAATGAACTTTCCCTGAGAAGTATCCCATTTTATTATGTATCAGCCATTTTCAGAGAAAACCAGTATTTTTTTAAGTGTTACGGAAAGTGGTTTTTAAACCATTTGAAAAAGTGTACTCATTTTTTTGTACAAAACGATAATTCCGAAACACTTTTGAGAAAATTCGATATTTCACAAGTAACCGTTACCGGGGATACCCGCTTTGACAGTGTATCTAAAACGGCTAAACAACCTTGTAATTTGGATTTTTTAGACACTTTTAAGTCTGATAAAAAATTGCTGGTGGCAGGCAGTACCTGGCAACAGGATGAAAAACTGCTTTTTGAACTCTTTCCCAAGGTTAATTCTCACTACAAACTCGTGATTGTCCCGCATAAAGTAGAAAAAGAACGAATTGAACAGATTAAGAGGAGATTTCACTCTTTTTCCACCGTTTGTTACTCCGAAAAAGATGAAAAAAAATTATCGGATTATGATATATTAATTGTTGACTGCATAGGTTTGTTAAGCAAAATCTATAGATATGCCGATATTTCGTACATTGGCGGTGCGTTTAAGACAGGATTGCATAATATTTTGGAAGCCGCGGTGTATGAAAAACCACTCTTTTTCGGACCCTATTACAATAAATTTAACGAAGCGACAACGTTGGTAAACTTCGGCGGCGCGTTTTCGGTAACAAATTCAATAAAAATGGTAGAAAAAATTCATTTTTTTGAAAACAATCCCTCCGAATATCAAACTATTTGCGAAATTTGCAAAAAATTTGTAGAAGCTAATCTCGGCGCCACGGAAAGAATAATGGCGGAACTGTAGAGGTATGGGTTGGAGTTTGAGCAAGAATTATTTGGTGAATGAATGATGCTTGTGCGGAATAGAGAGATAACAGGAAAAAGCCACTCAAAATTCTATTCGGTTTTTGAGTGGCTTTATTGCTTGTGTAATGAGATTTCCTTATCTCAATTTAAGGAATCCTTATTTCAAAAGCCGACCCTAAAGGCACTTCAAAAGTTCCAAATATCTCTGTAGTACATTGCATATTAAGGATTGCTCCTAAAGGTACATTTGGGGCCACTTTACAATCTAAGAGTTGAAAAGAATAGAATGTAGCAGTACTACATGGAAAAGTGTAGTTATAAAATGAGTGAGGCGTCTTTTCAGGCCTAATGAACACTATCGCCACTTGGTTATAATTATAATTATTTCCATCAATATTTGTCAGGTTTGTTAAGGTGTAGAAACCGTCACAACTACCACCCCAACCCCAATTACAATGAAATTGATCGCTATTATTATACCCATCCACAACCCAAGCATGTCTTACAGTAGAGTCAATGTTTGTTCCTCTATAATAAACAGGTCTTCTACCGTCAATCGAATTTTTTAAAAAGCCTTTCCAGTCAGTATCACTAAAATGCTTTCTTTCAAATCTTAATGCATTATCACTAAACCCAAAATTGTGAAAAAATGCAGGTTGAACATAAGTGATAGTAGAAGCCGTATTGTTAACGCCAAAGTTTGATTTTATGGCTACGGCACTATGATACAACAACTGGGCATTATAATAATTTGCTTGATAAGGTGCCATATTACTCCAATCATAACTAACACTTGATAAATTGATAGTTATAGTTGGTAGTCCTGTTTGCGTGTGGGTTAAGGTTCCTTTCGGAGTTACATGACAGGAGTAATAATTTAGGATTTGGGCAAATGCAACACCGCCACAGCCTACTAATGTTTTCGTTCCGCTTATGGTAGGGCAGTAGTAATTGTAGGTAGCGCCTCCCCCGGTGGTATTTCCACCGCTTTGGTTCCATTTGGTTTCCATGAGCCAGGTTCCCGGCTTGTAGTAGATGGGCGTAGCTTCCTCCTCTTTGTTATTTCCCACTATTACTCCGGTCTGTCCGCTCTCTCCGCTCGCTCCGCCCCGTTCGTCATCAAGTAATTCCTCCCATTGTCTTAGTATTTCCCGAGAAGTTTCCGGTCTCATTCTTTTGGCAACTCCAATCTCTTCCTTATACCCATCAAACAAAAAACTTACCGCAGGAGGTATATCATTCATAACAATGGTGTTTTCTAAATCGTATCCAATAATGGGAATAGAAACATTATCTGCCGCCACAATAATAAAACCTTTGTCGAAATTAAAGATATAAAAGAATGCCGTATCCTGTTGCGTTACGGGAATGATTTGCGTAATGGTTAATTCGTTTTTCGATATTCCCGAGTAAAGGGAAAAAGCATTAATCGCCACTTTTTGAATATCAGATGGGTTTACCTCTTCCGCTTTCATTTCCAATGAAACAAAAACCGGAAAAAATAGAAACAAACCCAATAGTTTTGTAAAGAAATTTATCTTATTCATAAAAATATTTTTTATAATCAAACTCAAATTCAATTTTTTGCGGAGGGAAACACTGTATTCTTCCATCGTAAATATGTTTTACCTGTAGCGTATCCATTATTTCAATCGAACCTTTTCCTTCAAATAATCTATTAACATAAGAAACAGTATCCCAAGTTAATACAGAACGGGTGTCATAATATTCTACTTCAAATTCTCCACCTCCTATAAAGTAAGTAAAATAATCAATTCTAATAGAATGAATTTCTCTGACGCCTTTTTGAAAAAACTGTTCAGGTTCCATTTTTTCAGTAATAATTGAAAAAGTCGCATAGTGTTGATAATTGGCACTTAAAGAATCGGAAGTGCACAAAGAGAAGAAAAACGCATTCTTATTTACTGATTTCCAATAAGAATAACCACCTGCAATACGATTAAAAAAAAGAGTATAACCATCCATTTGTAGGTAAGAATTTGACACACATGCAAAGTTATCTGTATATGAAATATCTTTCCTTGTATCTTTCTCTTTTTCGTTTTCTTGTGCTTCTGTTTTACAACAAGAGAATAATAAAACAGTTAAACTAAGGCTTACTAATTTTAATAATGATTTCACTTTAATAAATTTAATGTTACACATATTTTTCATCCGCAAAAATAGATAAAATTACTTTGTTAATATCATTCGTTTGGTATCCACAATTTCATTGTTTACTACCAAAGTGTAGAGGTACATACCGGCGGGGAGTTCAGAGCCGTTAACAGTTATGGTAGTTAATCCGGTTTGCGTAAGGGGGTAGGCTTTTAATTCAATGCCTTGCAAATTGTAGATATATAGCGCAGCTAGTTTGGCAGTATTGGGCAAATTACACACTATTTCGGTATTTGCAGTAAAGGGGTTAGGTGTGTTTTGGTATAACTCGGCTCTTTCCTGCACGGGCTGTAATTCCTCGTTTTTAAGAGTCCCTTGCTCATTACAACATTTAACAACCATTTCTTGCAACGCAGTAAACTCGCTGCGCAGGGCTTTCAGTGCAAGCAAATCCAACTCTTGTGCAGCAATAATTTGTTGCAACATCTCTATCTCGTTTTGCTGTTCTTTTGCAGCTTCTATTAAAAAGGGAATAAAACCGCCGTAATTAACTCCTTTAATACCATCAACTGTTCGCACTAAATCAGGTAATAAAGCCTCCACCTCCTGCGCCATTACACCATATTCTCTTTGCCTCGTTTCTCTTGTATCTGACTTGAAAAAAAAAGAATAGGTGTTGATTTGTTTAAGAATAGGAATGCTCTTTCTGATGGGAACAATATCTTCTTTTAATCTACTGTCAGATAATGCTACGAAAGATTGTGCCCATACTTTTAACCAATCAGCTGGTGCCCCTCCTCCTATAGGTGCTGGTCCTCCAAAGTAAATACTACCTAAATCAGACTTAATACTAGGTATTCCATTGTTTTTAATTATAAGTGGATATTGCGCTCCGAATACTACATTACCGGTCAATATCTATTTGGTCTTTTAACACAAACGCACCGGTAAAAACAAGAGATATTTTCTGTAAGGCTTTATATGCCTCAATTTTTGTTCTGAAATTACCCACTCTTAATCTGAAATTGGGCTCAAAATAGGAAATATGAAAGGGTATTTCCGGAAAATGTTGTCTAAACTGTTCTGCAGTCTGTTCAATCATTGTTTTAGAATTAACCCCCGAAAAAGAGATAACCTGAATACGAAAACCATCAATTTTTTTTATCTTTTTCCACGATTCAAGATATTGCTGCTCCGTATTATTTATTCCGGGCTCAATATTATAAACCACATTTTTTTGCGCCCAAATCAAATTTGTTACAAAGAGGATGGAAAGAAAAAGCAAAAACTGTTTCATACAAACCAAATAGATGGCAAAAATAATAAAAGAATGACAAACAACCTATATTTTTATATTTTTGCACGCTTAATATAGAAAGTCGAAATATTATGGGCTTATTTTCATTTTTTACCAAAGAACTTGCTATCGATTTAGGAACAGCAAATACTGTTATATTACATAATGACAAAGTAGTGGTTGATGAACCCTCCATTATTGCATTGGACAGAGCCACTCGCCGCGTTATTGCCGTGGGCAAAAAAGCACTTTATATGCACGGAAAAACGCACGAGAATATTCAAACCATCCGTCCGCTGAAAGATGGCGTTATCGCAGATTTTCAATCCACAGAGATGATGCTCCGCGAGTTTATTAAGATGACCGGAAATAAAGGGATTCTTTTTCCGCCTGCTTTGAAGATGGTTATCTGTATTCCCTCCGGAATTACCGAAGTGGAAGAGCGTGCCGTGCGCGATTCTGCCGAGCAATCGGGCGCGAAAGAGGTGCGGATGATCCACGAACCGATGGCAGCTGCCATTGGTATTGGAATTGATGTGCTGGACGCCAACGGCAATATGATTATTGATATTGGCGGCGGTACCAGCGAAATCGCCGTACTGGCACTGGGGGGAATTGTTACCAGCAAATCTATTAAAGTGGCGGGCGATGAGTTTACCTACGATATAATGGATTTTATGCGTAAGAAACATAATATCGCTATTGGTGAAGCCACCGCCGAACAAGTGAAGATTCACGTGGGCTCTGCCGTTGAAGATTTGGAAAACCCACCCGAAAACTATGAAGTGTATGGACGCGATCTACTGCAGGGAATTCCCATTGCCGTGAAAGTAAGTTACCAGGAAATTGCACAGGCTTTAGACCGCTCCATCTCAAAAATTGAAGCTGCTGTGATTAATGCGCTGGAAAATACCCCCTCCGAACTTTCTGCCGATATTTATAAAACCGGTATCTATATGGCGGGTGGCGGTTCATTATTAAGAGGTTTAGACAGACGTATTGCCAAAAAAACCAAACTTAAAGTCCACGTTGCCGAAGACCCCCTGAAAGCAGTAGCCCGTGGCACCAGCATCGCCCTGAAAAACTTCGATAAATTTACGTTCTTGATAAAGTAAAAAAAATTAATTTGCTTATCTGATAATAAAACCAACGACCTACAAAGGAAAAAAGCACCTACATTACCTCTGTAAGTGCTTCATTTTCAGTGTGGGAGTTGACGGATTCGAACCGCCGACCCTCTGCTTGTAAGGCAGATGCTCTGAACCAGCTGAGCTAAACTCCCTCGCGTTTGGGGCAGCAAAAATATAGTTTTTTTGATATGATGATTAGAAAATGTGATAATTAGATGATTATTTTTTTTAATTGGTTAGTTTGTAGCAAATTGAATGAGTTTAAGTGTTTTCATTTTTAGGAAAATTAGCAATCTACATTTACTACAACCCTTACCTGCTTGTACTTTGAATGGGTTTGAAACTGTGTAAGCAGTTTCTGTAATTCCTCTTTTTTCTTTTCTAACGATGGGTTTTTGGCAAATTTTACCCAAATCTCTTTTAAATACTGACTTTGTAACCGCTCTATGAGGGGAAACTCCGGTCCAAGTACCTGTTTGGGAAACTGTTTTTGCAACGCAAGCGCGAGTTCCGCCGCTGCATTGTTCACCAACTCTAAACTATTGTGCTTTACTGTGATTTTTATCAAACGATAGACGGGCGGGTAGCGAAATTTCTTCCGCTCCTCAATCTGATTTTCGTACATCGCCCCGTAGTTGTTTCCAATCACATATTTCAATGCGGGATGCCACGGCTGGTACGTCTGTATGATAACTTTACCCGGAAGTTCCTTTCTTCCGGCGCGTCCGCTTACTTGCGCCATTACCTGAAACGCCCGCTCAAACGCCCTGAAATCGGGAAATGTGAGCAGATTATCCGCTTCCAAAATGCCAACCACACTCACTCTGTCGAAATCTAACCCCTTGGCTACCATTTGCGTACCTACCAAAATATCTGTGCGCTGTTTTTCAAAATCGGAAATTATTCTTTGGTAGGCGGTTTTTGAGCGGGTGGTATCCAAATCCATGCGCGCCACTTTAGCATCGGGGAAAAGTTGTGCCAAAGTTTCTTCAATTTTCTCTGTACCAAACCCTTTCATTTCAATATCCATACTTTGGCAGTGGGGGCAGTGGGTGGGCGCAGCAATGGCATATCCGCAGTAGTGGCATTTCAACAGGTTCGATTTTTTGTGATAGGTAAGCGTAACATCGCAATGGATACATGCGGGCATCATTTGACACGCGTTGCAGTACATTCGCACCGCATAACCTCTGCGGTTCTGAAACAGAATAATCTGTTCTTTTTGCGCTAAAGCGGCTGCCATATTATCTATAAGAAAATGAGACAGATGCCCCTCCATTTTTTTCTGACGTCTCGCCTCGGGAACATTTTCGATCCAGATTTCGGGCAGATGACTTTCGGCGTGGCGTTGAAAGAGTTCCACCAATCCGAATTTGCCCTGTTTCACGTTGTAATAACTTTCTAATGAGGGAGTTGCTGTTCCAAGCAATACGGGGGCGTTGTGCAGTTTACCCAGCACTATGGCGGCATCACGGGCGTGGTAGCGCGGCGCAGGGTCTTGTTGTTTGTAGGAGGCATCGTGTTCCTCATCCACAATGATGAGCCCCAGATTTTGATAGGGTAGGAGGAGGGCAGAACGCGCCCCGATAATCAGCGAGTACTTTTGCGAATCTTCCTCGCTGTGTTTCAACACCATGTTCCAAATCTCTACCCGCTCAAACTCGTTAAAACGTGAATGATATACGCCTACCTTGTTCCCAAAATATTTCTGTAAACGGCTCACTATTTGCGAAGTAAGTGCAATTTCAGGCAGCAGATACAATACCTGTTTGCCTTGCGCCAACACTTCTTCAATCATCTTCATATAGATTTCGGTTTTGCCGCTTCCGGTAATACCGTGCAACAAAACCACCGAATATTGCAGAAAAAGTTCTTTAATTTGCATAAAACTTTTTTGCTGTACTTCCGACAGATTGATGTCGTTAATATCATTTATAGCATGTACGTCACGCAATCTACTTTTCTGTATCTCTTTTTGAATCAGAATGTTATTATTAATCAGTGTTTGCAGCGAAGATGAGGAGCACTCCGATTTTTTTAAGAGTTCTGCTTTTTTTACGCCGTTTTCATCCTTTTTTAGCATGAGAAATGCCAATAATACCTGCGATTGTTTTTCAGTTCTTTTTGAAGCACTTAATCTGTCCAACAGTTCAAACAGCGCGGGCTCATCATTCAAATAGTTATCGTGCAAAAAGATATAGGTTTCCTTTTTCGTATGATAGGGGTTTTTAATCTCTTCGGAAGTCAGGATTACCTTTTTCTCTACCAGCGATTTAATAACAGGGAATATCTTCTGAATATCCACTACTTTTTGTGTTTCTGCCACCGACATTCTTTGTCGGTATGATAGTGCCTCCGTAATTTTCAGTTCTCTTTCGGTAAGGGTAGAGATATCGCCGTCGAAGTCGGGGTGTAGCATAATCAGCGTTTCGCCGGCTAATTTCAGTCCGGAGGGCATGGCTGCCGCCATCACTTCTCCTTGGTGGCACAGGTAGTAATGGGCGATCCATTTCCAGAGTTCAAGTTGTTTTTGGGTAACCACAGCCTCAATATCAATAATATCGATAATATACTTAACATTAGCAAACGCCGGAGAATTAGTATGAATTTCCATTACCAAACCGGCGTAGAGTTTGTTTTTTCCGAAAGGCACTACCACTCTGGCGCCCACTTTCAAACTGTCATTAAAATCGAAAGGCACCCGGTAAGTGAAAGTGGCGGGCAGAGGCAGGGGGAGGAGGATGTTGGCGAAACGAGTAGTCATACTAGATTTAAATAAATTTTTGCAAATTGAAAGTGGCATTTTCAATTTGCAAAAATAGTTTTTTTCAGTACAGAGACACAGCGTGTAAATTTCAATGTGACGAAGTCAGGAAAAACTATATCTTTGTCTTCTGCAATTAACAAATATAATGATTCATTTTGTCCTCTCTATCTACAATCTCTTTTCCAAACGTAAGTTCTTGTTGTTCGGATTGTTAACAATACTCGTCCTTATTTTGGGTTTTGCGGCATCCCGAATCAATTTTAAAGAAGATATTTCAGCTTTCCTGCCGAAAGGGGAACAAACAAGCCGCATAAACAACGCCACACAACACATTAACGCTGCCAATAAACTAATTGTGAGTGTAAAAATGGCTGACTCTACAAGAGTGTCTGACCCGGATTTTATTATTGAAACGATTGATTATTTGGTGGAAGAATTACAAAATTCTGATTCTAATCATCACTATTTCAAAAAAATAGATTATAAAATTGAGCAGGAACAAATATTGGCTCTGTCGCGGTTTTTAACGGAAAATATGCCCTATTTCCTCACGGAAAACGACTATGAACGAATGGATACGCTGCTGACAGAGGATAATATTCGTTTGCAAATGAACAACAACAAACGAATGTTGATGACCCCCATCGGGATGGTAATGAAACAGAATATTATGACCGACCCGCTGCATTTTTCGGCTTCTCTAATGTCGGATTTGCGTAATTTTCAGCTAAATGAACAGTTTCAACTCTACAACGACTATATTTTTACAAATCATAAAACTGAGGGGATTGTTTTTATCGAATCACAATTCTCGATGAGCGAATCTCGGAAAAATGCGGAACTACTGAGGTTAATTGATCGGGCAACCGATAAAATAGAAGCACATTTTGACCAAGAAATTAATATTCATTACTTCGGGTCTATTGACATTGCCGTTACCAATGCAAACAGAATAAAAAAAGATACCCTGTTTTCCTCAATAATTGCGATTGTTCTCATTTTAAGTATTTTAATTTACGCTTTCAGGAGTACGACAAACATTGTCGTGATGTTTGGGTCGTTGCTTTTTGGCTGGTTGTTCGCGTTGGGGTTACTTTCGGTATTGAAAGAGGATGTGTCGCTTATTGCGGTGGGTATCAGTTCGATAATTATCGGCATTGCGGTAAACTATCCCCTGCATTTTATTTTACACCACCGGCACGAATCCCGTATTCCCAACGTGATTAAGAATATTGTCATTCCGCTCACAATTGGAAATATTACTACCGTAGGTGCCTTTTTGAGCCTCATTTTCATCAGCAGCGATGCGATGCACGACCTCGGGCTCTTTGCCTCGTTACTGTTGGTGGGTGTCATCTGTTTTGTGCTCATTTTCCTTCCTCATCTGTTAAGAAAAAACACCAAAAAAGAGGAAACCGAAATGGAGCACATTCTCATTTTCGGAAAGTTACTCTCTTGGAAACCCAAAGGGAAAAAGTGGTTCGCGTTGCTTTTTATTGTACTCACGGTGGTGTTTACCATATTCAGTTTCGATACCAAGTTTGATACGAATATGCAGAATATCAACTATATGACCCAAGCGCAGAAAGAAGATGTGAAGAAAATGTTCTCTTTGCTTGACCAAGGGCAAAAAACACTCTACTATATATCGGAGGGAAACAATTTGGAGGAAGCGCTTGTGGTGTATGAATCTTCAAAAATGAGGTTAGACAGTCTGAAAACCGTTGAAATTCTGACAAATGTGAGTGGAATAGGCAACTATTTACCCTCAAAGGAGATGCAGCAAAAACGGCTTGCCCGCTGGAAACTGTTTTGCGAAAAAAATGCTGAAATGTTGGCAAAAATTAACATGGTAGGGGTAAAAAGCGGATTTAATTCAGGTGCTTTTCAAGAGTTTTACAAAATTATTGAAACGGAGCATCCTGTTCGGGAAATAGATTTCTTTGAACCGATTCTCGCAACACTTGCAGAAAACTACATCGTTAACAATCCCGAAGGGAGTCTGGTAATGACTGTTTTGCACACCCAAACCGAAGATTTGGATAAACTTGAAACAGAACTCAATAAAATCAATCCCAACTCTTTTTCGTTTGATTTGGGCACCCTCAACCGAAATATGATTACCGCACTTTCTAACGATTTCGATTTGGTGCTATTAATTTGCGGACTGATTGTTTTTCTGTTCCTCACTATCACGCTGGGACGCATTGAGTTAAGTATTCTCGCATTTCTGCCCCTCACGATAGGTTGGTTTTGGATTTTGGGGATTATGAACATCTGCGACATCCGTTTTAACATCGTCAACATCATTCTTGCCTCTTTCATTTTTGGTATGGGCGACGATTATACCATCTTTATCACGGAGGGTTTGATGTATGAGCACAGTTATAAACGTAAAATGCTGATTTCCTATAAAAATAGCATTGTTTTGTCGGCGCTGATAATGTTTATCGGAATTGGCGCGCTGATTTTTGCCAAACATCCGGCGTTGAGGTCGCTGGCGGAAGTAATTATGGTAGGAATGTTTTCAGTGGTACTGATGGCGTTTCTGTTGCCTCCCGTTATTTTCAGGTTACTTACAATGAAAAAAGGGAAACGCCGGTTGATGCCCGTAACGTTAGTCAACTTCTTCTCGTCTGTTTTTCTAACTTCGGTATTTTTCCTCGGGAGTATGTTTATTACCGTGGTAGGTTTTATTCTTTTTTCGGTGGGTAAAACAACCGACAAAAAGAAACTGTTGTTTCACAAACTGTTATGCCGCGCCGCACGATTTGAAGTAGCCTGTATTCCGCGTGTTAAAACCAAGTACAATATACCCGATAAAACTATTTTTGATAAACCCGCAGTAATGATCTGCAACCACCAATCGCATTTGGATTTGATGTGTGTATTGAGTCTCACGCCCAAACTTATCATTCTCACCAACGATTGGGTATGGAATTCTCCTGTTTTCGGGCGATTGGTAAAATACGCCGATTTTTACCCCGTTTCCAATGGGATTGAAAACGCATTAGACAAATTGCAGGCGGCTGTTGAAAAAGGGTATTCCATTATGATTTTTCCGGAGGGAACGCGCTCGGAAGATTGCTCTATCCAACGTTTTCATCAGGGTGCTTTCTATTTGGCAGAACAACTGAAATTAGATATTATACCTGTGTTTATTCACGGCGTAGGTCATTTTCTACCCAAATCGGAGTTTATGTTACGAAAAGGTAAATTGCATATTAATGTGATGAACAGAATTGCTTTCAACGACAGTTCTTTTGGGGAGAGTTATCAGGAGCGTACCAAAAAAATCCGGAAATTCTATCTCAAAGAATATGAAAAAATAGCATCAGCAGTTGAAACGCCGGATTATTATGCCGATTTAGTTATTCACAACTACATTTACAAAGGTCCGTCGATTGAGCGTACAGTACGCAGAAATCTGAAAAAGAATGGCAACTACAGGGAATTAATTAACAGTTTGGCGGGGAAAAACCGTGTTTTGATTATGAATTGCGGTTATGGGGAATTCCCGTTGTTGCTATCGTTGGTTCATAAGAAAACAGAGGTCGTTGCTGTTGAAAGCGAGCCCGATTTATTTGATTTGGCGGCAAACTGCCGGTCGGTGCCTGCAAATTTGCAGTATTTAGCTTCTGTTGACGAGGAAGATTTTAGGGGTTTTGAGGAAGTGGTAGAGTTAAAGTGATTGGGTAAATAAAAATAATATTCGGCTCAAAGAGATATAATATTCGGCTCAAAAAAACGTTGTTTTGCAAAGAAATCATTATCTTTATGAGCCGAATAAATAATAAAAAGAGATGGAAGTACAAGAATTAATATTGAATTATCTGAAAAACAAGCCCAATTCGTCATCAAAAGAAATTTTTGAGGGCTTACATTCCGCTGTCAGTTATGCAACGGTAAAGCGTTTTTTATCAAGGTTATTAAACGAAAAACAGATTATACAACAAGGAAATGCCAAAAATAGCCGCTACGCTCTTTCGCCGACTTTTAATCTTTTTTATCCGATAAATTTAGACGAATATTTCAGCAAGGAAATTGACGAAAGAGAAATTTTAACGGGTTACAATTTTTCACTTATTCCCGAAACATTACAAAATGTTCAACTTTTTACTGTCCAAGAATTGACTTTATTAAGAGATTTGCAGAATAAGTTTTCCGAGAATATTGCTCAACTTTCCGATTTTGAGTATCAAAAAGATATGGAACGATTGGCAATTGATTTGAGTTGGAAATCTTCGCAAATTGAGGGAAATACCTACTCGTTGCTCGAAACCGAACGCCTTTTGAAAGACAAGCAAACGGCAGCAGGAAAAACAAAAGACGAGGCAATTATGCTTTTAAATCACAAAGACGCTATTGATTTTGTAGTTGCAAATCCTGACTATTTTCTTTTGTTAAGCACTGCAAAAGTGGAAGAACTGCACAGTATTTTGATAAAAGAATTAGGTGTTGATAGAAACATCAGAACACGAAGAGTAGGCATAACAGGAACAAATTACCGACCGCTTGACAATGAATTTCAGATACGGGAAGCATTGCAACAAATTTGCGATTTAATAAATAATCGTGAAAACATTTTTGAAAAAACGTTGTTTGCTTTGGTGTTGCTTTCTTATATTCAAGCATTTTCGGACGGCAACAAGCGTGTGGCAAGAATTACAGCAAATGCTCTTTTGATTGCGAACAAATATTGTCCAATTTCATTTCGCACAGTTGATACCGTTGATTATAAAAAGGCAATGCTCTTGTTTTATGAGCAAAATAACATATCGGCATTCAAACAAGTATTTATTAATCAGTTTAAGTTTGCGGTAGATAATTATTTTTGAATCAAAATTCCTAAGAAGTCATAAGGTGTATTTTTTGTGCCGTATTATAACCATTCCTCCTCCTGCAACCAATACTAATAGCCCCGTAAGCACAAACGCCCACCGGTTTGCCACACGATATTCTGCCGTAAGTGTGTAATCATCAAACAGTAACCGAAAACCATCCACTTTCCATTTCAAAGTACCCGATTCTATTATGGGGGTGTTGGTTTGCAACAGTTTTCCCGGAATCACAAGTTCATAACTTATCTCATCCAACAATAAACCTGCCACAGAGGTTGCTTCTTCAAATTCTTGATTCATTGATTCGGAATTGTTGTTGTAAAGTTTTGAAAAATAGGTTGTTTTGAAGTGAATATCCAATCCTTCACAAACCTTTTCGGGATTAACATCTATCGCTTCCTTTACTAATTCTTTAACTTTTTTATGAACCTCATCTTTTTCTCCCTCAAAATCATATTTATCCGAATATTTTTTTATAGTTTCCAGACTGATTTCAAAGAAATTACGGAAAATCCACTCTAAGTATTTATCTCCAATAGTGTTCAAATACTCGCTCATTTCCGAGCCGCTGTAAGATTTATAATTATCCAATCCTCCCTGCGACCAGAGAATCTGCTCCTCTTTATTCAAATACTCATCAATAGAAACAGGCATTGTATATTTATATTGATGATAAACTGTTTTAAATGAATATTTTGTATAAAACCATCCTGTTTTTTTTACTAATGATTCTTCCGGAACAGCGAGCATCTGGTTTTCGTTATAACCCTGCAACTCTTTGGTATATTGCGCAATAGATGTTACCCTTTTACTAATTTTCATATTGAAACCCTTTTCACTGCCATGGGTATCAAACTTAGTTAAGGTAAAAAAAGCAGTATCCCAATCTTTCTCGAAATCAAACATATACGGATTTTTTGACATCATTTTACTTACAGTGTCAAATTTTCCAAAAGCATAAATCTCTCTATTTGCTTTTCCGTGACGGTCGATGGTGGTAACCATCTTGTACTGACTGCCGCAGGTTGTCAAAATGGCAACAGTTAAAATTAGGAATGAAATTTTTAGGGTTTTCATATTAAATAGAATTTGTGCTTTATAATTACGGTTTTGTACACAGATTATTATACATATCACTATTTTGCTAAAAAAACACGCTTGCATTGTTAAAAAAACTACTTTTTTTTATTTTCGCGTCTTTAAAAGAGTAAAATTATTAACTACCTAAATTACAATTCTATGCAAATCATTCCCAAAACACGTATCTTCGTCGAAAAGAAAAAAGGGTTTCAAACCGAAGCCGAATCTTTGAAAAATGAACTGAATCACAATCTTCATCTGCACATTAAAGAGCTGCGTTTTATTAATGTGTTCGATGTTTTTAATATTGATGAAAGATTGTTGACCGAAGCGATGACGAAAGTGTTTTCGGACCCCATAACGGATACGGTTACCGTTGGGGTCGAAAAATATCGATCCTTGCATAATGATTTGCCCCGATTCGCTGCGGAATACCACCCGGGACAGTTCGACCAAAAGACCTATAATACCATCCAGAATCTGAAATTGTTAGACCCTAATACAGATGCATTTGTAAAAACATCCCGATTGTTTGTTTTTGATAGTTCTGTTTCTGAGGAAGATTTGAAACAAATTAAGAAATATTGTATCAATCAAACCGATGCACGAGAAAAAGATATGAATGTTTTGGATACTTCTGAAAACGAAGAGGTGGCTGAAATTCCAACTATTACAGGATTTATCAATTTTTCGGAAGAAGAGATTGAAAATTACCGAAAATCACAGGGGTTTGCAATGTCGCCCGAAGATATTCTGTTTATTCAACATTATTTTAAGAATGAAGAGAAACGCGACCCCACTGATACGGAAATCAGAGTGTTGGATACCTATTGGAGCGACCACTGCCGCCACACCACTTTTGAAACCGAAATTGAAAAGATTACTTTTACACCATCCACTTTTGAGAAACAGTTACAAGATGCTTTTAATCAGTATGTTGCTATGCGAGAGAAGGTGCACGGCGGAAAAAAACCGGTTACCCTGATGGATATGGCAACCATTTGCGGAAAATATGAACGAATGATGGGTAATTTGCAGGATATGGAGATTTCTGAAGAGGTTAATGCCTGCAGTATTTATGTGGATGTGGATGTGGACGGAAAAATTGAGAAGTGGATTTTGATGTTTAAAAACGAAACACACAACCACCCCACCGAAGTTGAGCCTTATGGAGGTGCCAATACCTGCGTGGGCGGCGGAATCAGAGACCCCATGAGCGGCAGAAGCTTCGTGTATCAGGCGATGCGCGTGTGCGGTGCAGGAGATATTACCGAGCCGGTGGAGAAAACTATGGAGGGAAAACTGCCCCAGCGATTCCTTTCAAAAGTTGCTGCGTTGGGAAACTCCACATACGGAAATCAGATTGGACTTGCAGCCACCCACGGACGCGAAATTTATCACGATGGGTTTAAAGCCAAACGTATGGAATTGGGTGCCCTAATTGGTGCAATGCCGGCAGATTATGTGCGCCGCGAGAAACCACAACCCGGAGATGTAATTTTTATGTTCGGGGCAAGAACGGGTAGAGACGGCATAGGCGCTGCCACCGGCTCATCGAAAGAACAAACCGCCAACGCACTGGAGGTAAGTTCTGCCGAAGTGCAAAAAGGAAATCCACCCGAAGAACGAACTATTATGCGCCTTTTCAGAAACCCCGAAGTTACCAGACTCATCAAAAAGTCGAACGATTTTGGCGCGGGCGGCGTAAGTGTGGCTATCGGTGAGCTGGCAGACGGATTAGATATTGACCTCAACGCCGTGAAAACCAAATACAAGGGAATGAATGGCACCGAACTTGCCCTCAGTGAATCGCAGGAACGAATGAGCGCGGTGGTTGCCCCCGAAAACGCCGAACTCTTTATGGAACACTGCCGGAAAGAGAATATTGAAGTGGTGGTTATTGCCCACGTTACCGATACTAACCGACTGAAAATAAGATGGAACGGAAAAACTATCGTGGATATTAGCCGCGAGTTTATTAACACCTCCGGTGTTCGTCAAAAAACGGAGGTTGTTGTGGGTAATTTATCTAACCACAAAGGGCACGAAGATATCACAAAGGACACAAAGAACGTTAGTGAACTTTGTGAAAATCCCTTTGTGAACCTTGTGGTAAAAAGTCTTGATAACCCTAACAACAATCTTCAAAAAAAGATAGAAAAAGTACTATCCGATTTAAACGTGGCATCACAGAAAAAGGTGATAGAGATGTTTGACTCTACTGTTGGGGCATCTACTGTATTAATGCCTTTTGGTGGTAAATATCAATTAACGGAGACTCAGGCGAGTGTGCAAAAACTTCCGGTGCTTCACGGAAAAACAGACACGTGCAGTATTTTTGCTTTCGGGTATAATCCGTTTATTTCCGAAATTTCCCCCTTTCACGGCGCACAATACGCCCTCATTGAATCGATGGCAAAGTTGGTGGTTGTGGGTGGCGATTACAAAAAAATAAGATTCACTTTCCAGGAGTTTTTTGAACGATTAGGCAAAGACCCTGTAAAGTGGGGAAAACCTTTTGCCGCGCTGTTGGGCGCTATTTCTGTGCAACACTTCTTTCATCTGCCTGCGCTGGGCGGAAAGGATTCAATGAGCGGAACGTTCAAAAACATCAATGTGCCGCCCACTTTGGTTTCTCACGCGGTAGTAACCGAAAAAGCCTCCAATATTATCTCTCCTGAATTTAAGAAAACAGGAAATTATATCTATCTCATTAAACATCAAATAGATGAATTGGGAAATCCCAATCTTCCGCAATTACGGCAAGTGTTTGATTTTATGGTGGAAAATATTCGCAATAAAAAGATTATTTCTGCATTTACCTGTCAGTTTGGCGGTATTATTGAGGCATTGTGCAAGATGAGTTTTGGTAACAACCTTGGTTTTAACATAAACACTCAAGAAGACCTGTTCTGTTACAACTATGGTAGTTTTATCGTAGAAACAGAGCAAAAATTAGACTCCAACCTTGCAACTTATCTTGGAGAAGTGGATGAGGCGTTTGTTATTAATGATGAAAAACTTGACAAAGGGACCTGTTTAGAAGCTTGGCATCATTCCGCGCAATAGGAAAGCACCTAAAATTGCCGAAATAGCGATTGAAACTAAAACCATTACAATCAAACTCACTACAAAATAGGAGGTTTGTTTTTCTTCCGGGGCTTTCATCATTGGTTTAAGTCCGATATACAGTAAATAGAGACTGTAAATTCCGGCTACCATTGCCAACCAAGAAAGAGAATGATGAATATAGAATATTCCACCCACAAACATTGGAGTGTAGGAATAGGCAACCAATGAAAAAGCCTGATTAAAGTTTTTGGTAGCGCCGAAATTTTTAGCCAGCATATCAATTACATAAGCAGATAGATAAACACCGCCGAGCATTGAGATGTACTGTACAATAGCTTGGCGTATTCCGAATGAGATAGAACCAAAATGATGACCGAACACCGAATAGCCAATCAATCCGTATCCGATGAAGGCTGCCACCGCAGGAATAAGGGCAAGTGGAATCACATAAGTGGTGAATACTTTTGCGTGGGGTGCGTTTTCCGTTTCAATAGTTGGCCACTCTTGCTTAGGGGCAACAATTACATTTTTTACTCTTTTAATAATGTCCATTTTCGTTTTTTTAATAGGTTAATAATTTTTTCGCAAAAGTGCAAAAAAAATAATACAAATGAAAAATTTAACAAAAAAAAGTAGAGACGTGGCACGCCACGTCTCTACGGGTGTTGAGGTCTCTTCCAGATTCGAACTGGAGTAGACGGTTTTGCAGACCGGTGCCTAGCCACTCGGCCAAGAGACCAAAACGGCGGCGAAAATATACTTTTTTTTCAAAAGAAATAAAAAAAATATGTTTCTTTGCCCTTTAATTATACCCTTGTGCTAACCCCCTCCCAAATTTCCGAATTTCAACAAAAGTTAAAAGAAAGTAAAAAAATTGCGATATGCACCCATTACAATCCCGATGGCGATGCTATAGGTACCTCTCTGGCACTGAGCTCTTACCTCACTTCGCAAGGTTTTGAAGTTAATTGTGTGATTCCGAATAATATGCCCGATTTTCTGCAATGGCTCCCCGGCGCAGATACCATCATCAACGCACAAAAACAATTCAAAGAGATTAAAACCATCATTAAAGAGGCAGATATTCTTTTTTTGGTGGATATGAACGCCGAACATCGTAGCGGTGTGGACGTGGAAAAACTGCTGTTGGAAACTAATGCCTATAAGGTACTGATTGACCACCACCCCAACCCTGCCGCACAATGCCACCTTATCTACTCTATCCCCGAAACCTCTTCCTCCTGTGAAGTGCTTTATCGCTTCCTTACCGAAATTTCTACACAACCATTTCTTAATCAAGAGATTGGGACTTGTCTCTATACCGGAATTATTACCGACACCGGCTCTCTGAGTTTTGGATGTAACGACCCCGAAACCTACAAATTACTGACAAAATTGATGGAACTCGGGATTAACGGCGAAGATATTCACAGAAATTTATACGATAATTACTCCGAAAGCCGCATCCGTTTGTTAGGGTTGAGTTTGAATACTTTAAAACTGTTTCCCGAATTGGGAACCTCCTATATGTACCTTACCAAAGAGGATATGAAAAACAACAATTTTAAAGAGGGTGATACAGAAGGGTTTGTAAACTACGGAATCTCTTTAAAAGGAATTATCTTTACGGCTTTTTTTACAGAAAGAGAGAAAAGAATTAGAATCTCATTTCGCTCAAAAGGGGATTTTGATGTGAATAAATTTGCACAAACCTACTTTCAGGGGGGCGGGCACAAAAACGCCGCCGCCTCTTACCACTACGACACACTGGAAAATACGATAAAATACTTTGAAGAGGTAATAAAGACCGTAAGAGCGTAAGAGCGTAAGACCGTAAGACCGTAAGAAATTAAAAATTAATAATTAAAAAATTTGAACATTAAACCTTAAACTTTGAACCTTAAATCTTTAAATCTTAAATCTTTAAATTTTAAATTATTTTTTTTCTGCTCTTCTGCTCTTCTCCTTTCCTGCAATAATTCCACCCCAACCGGCGTTATTATTAGTTCATCGGATAAAACGGAAGAGACAAACCCATTTATTTTGGGTAATAAAAAGATTGTGGAACTGGAAAATCAAGATATTGAACTCTTTTTGAAACGATATAAATGGGAAATGACTCAAACCAACACTGGACTGAGGTATGAGATTACAAAGAAAGGAACCGGAAAAAAAATTACGGCGGGGGAAACGGTGGTGTTAGAATATAAGACACTTTTATTGACAGGAGAAGAGATTTATGACTCAAAGAATGACAGAAAGATTGAATTTATAGTAGAAAAAACGGCAGAGGTAGCGGGGTTGCAAGAGGCAGTTCAACTGATGAACAGAGGTGATGAGGCGAGATTGATTATCCCCTCCTATTTAGCCTACGGTGCAAGCGGAGACGGATACAAGATAAAACCATACCAAACGATTATTATGAAAATAGTGATTAAAGATATGAGATGTGAGATATGAGAGAACTGTTGAACTTTTAAACTATTGAACTTTTAAACTTAAAAAAATATGAAAAACGTAACAAAATTTATGATTGCCTTCGTGGCGTTAGCAGTATTGGGAACAGCCTGCTCAAAGCATCCCGGATTTAAGAAAGACAAAGAGGGATTTTATTACAAATTCCACGTATTGAACAAAAAAGAGGCACAACCTCAAATAGGAGAACTGGTGGAAATGACCTTTACCCTCCGAACATCAGATTCCGTATTTATTGATAAAGAACCTATTATGGAAAAAATAGTGGAGTCATTGTACCCGGGAGATATTTATGCTGCCGTTCAAAAAATGCACTTGGGAGACAGTGCAACTTTTATTCTGGATGGCGAGAATTACTTTAAGCATTTCATGGGGCTTCCCTGGGAATTTGAAAACAACAACCTCTATGTTGACTTTAAGTTGAATAAAATTTATTCCAAAGAGGAATATGAACAGATGCGAGCCGAACAATTGCAGAGATATGAGGCAATGCTGGAAGAATACAGAGTGATGGAAGATAGTTTAATCACGGACTATATTTCCAAACACAAAGCAACAAGCACAGACAAAGGGATCTATTTTATATCGAAAAAACCTGGCAAAGGTAAAGAGGTAAAGCCCGGTGCAAAGGTTAAGGTTCACTACACCGGAATGTTTATAGACGGCACAGTTTTCGACAGTTCGGTTACAAGAGGCGAGCCTATTGAATTAACTGTGGGTCAAGGTCGTGTTATTCCCGGATGGGAAAATGCGCTAATGATGATGCGTGGGGGCGACAAGGCTACCATACTCATCCCTTCCGAATCGGCTTATGGAAGCGCGGGGGTTGAATATTTCATTCCACCCTACACACCGCTAATTTTTGAGATGGAGATTGTTTCTGTGGAATAATTTTCTATTTTTGCCGCCCATTAAAAAAGGATGGGGCGTTAGCTCAGTTGGCTAGAGCGTTAGACTGGCAGTCTAAAGGTCACGGGTTCGACTCCCGTACGCTCCACATTCACTCGAAAAACATTAAGAACCAATAAATTGCAGAAGCAGTTTGTTGGTTTTTGTGTTAAAACTGCAACAGAAACGCAACAAATTAATTATTTAGCATTAATTTGAACTTTATTGATATTTCTCTCCATAAGTATTTAATTTTTTGTCTAATTCTTTGATAGCAATATCTATTTCACGTTTTTTACCTATCCTAAATGTATCAATTATGGTCAATAATTCATATAATTCAGGTTGATTTTCAATAATTTTTGGAATTTTTTCATAAAGCGGAACTATAGAATTGCCACGTTTTGTGCCCTTATAATATTTCCATACAAAATTTTCCATACCCTCAGTAATATGCTGATTAACAGGCGGTGCAGAATGTGCAGTAGCAATTCCACGGGTTGAACTACCCGTTTGAGGTGGAAAAACATACTTTATACCATAAATTAGAAAATCGCGTAATGATAATTTATTGACACGCGTTTTGTCAGAACTGACCAAACCCGCAACAACATTTCTGTCCATGGCTTTGCTGACTTCACCTGCGCTAATGCCTAAGTTAACAGCCATTTCTTCAATTGAACATTTTTTGTTTTCCAAGGTAATCATTTTAAGTAAAATGACTATATCTTGCGGACGCATACCATTGTGTTTCTTCATAAAAAATACTCCTTTCTATCTAATTTTTCCAATTTGGAAAATGGAATATATATACTATAATGTGTTTGTTTTTAATGTTTTGAGTGTGTTTATTTTTTAAAATTTCAGCACAGAAATTCGATGCGAAAATATATATTTTTTAATAAGTACACAAATCAGATTTTTTTCAATTTTTACAAAAAACCTCATTGGCTTAACAACTCCCTAAATGCTTGCGCAAATTCTGAATCTAAATTTGTTGCTAAAGCATATAATTCTACAATCATTCTTTGCGCTTTTTCCTGCAATGCTATTCGCGAGCCATCCCTATAACTTCTCTCACAATACTTTACCAAATCTTTGAAGTGGTTATAACCGGTAATGCCGATTATCCCCGTGCCCGGATTGCTGTTAATTTCAATCACGAAAGGTTTGCCGTCGGTATCTTTCATCACATCCACGCCGGCAAAGTTTAAACCGTTGATGGCGGCAACGGCTTTGATGCACAGTTCGCGGGTTTCACTATCGGCGGTGATTTTCTTGCCGGTTCCCTCGCGGCTGATGTTGGAACGGATGTCGTGCTTATTTTGCAGATGCTCAATTAAGCGGGCGGCGTATCCCCTGTGGTTGCCCACCCGCGAAATCACACAATCGTAGGTGCTTCTAAAAATGCGCTGCTCGCCCTTATACACACTGTCCATCCCTTTGGTACTTTCGGAGATGTACATATTAAACTCGTTGGGATTGCAAAACTCTGCCGTGTGCCCGGTTTCCCTGATGGCTTTCTCTAAATCGGATTGATAAGCCGTAGTTAAAACTAAAATGTTCATAATGTTGAAATTAAGTGAATAGATGATTAAAATTTCAGCAAAGATAAAAGTTGCTGAAAAATAGAATGGGACAAAAAAATGCTGTTGTTTTCTGTGCTATATTCGAGATTCCTCAGTCGTTTCACTCCTTCGGAATGACGCGCAGGTGGGCTTGTGGGAAAATGCGGCGGCGGCAAAAGCACTCGAATTGCGCTGCCTTGTTGCGCCGCCGCCGCTTCTCCCTTGATATAAGCAATGATTGTCATTCCGAACGTAGTGAGGAATCTCAAAATGTTGTCCCACTGTTTTAATTTCTACCATATATCTTTGCGAATAATTTTAATAAAACCACTATGGCATTACCATCATTAACAAGAGAATTACTTTGGGAACGTTCCGGGCACAAGTGTGTGCTATGTCAAAAAGACCTTGCGAAAAGCATTCATGCTTTTGTGGGAAGCAGAGATTTTGGCATGTTGTGTCAAATTGTTAGCGAAGACCGCGAGAGCCCAAGATACGAATGGCTCAAAGAGTATGATTATTACGACAATTACATTCTGCTTTGCGGCAAGTGCCGCAGCAAAATTGATGAAGATTTGAGAAACTATCCTGCTGCGCTTCTCAAAACCCTGCGGGGTGTCCACGAAGCAGAGGTAAGGGCGGCGATTGCGGAGGAGAAAAAACGGAAAGCGGAAGAGGAGAAGAGGAAAGTTAGCGGAGGGTTGATACCCTAAATTACAGTTTCACTTTTAACTGTTTGCCTAAAATTGTAAGCCGGTATTTTTGCAACCCACTTTTGGGCTTGTCCGGAATAGTCATATCAATAAATCCTTGTTCTAAAGCCGGTTTTAAATAATTTAATCGAAAATTTTCTCTATGCGAAAGTCCTAATTTATTCTGCATTTCAGTTCTATCCATCTCGTTATCAAGAATCTTGACGAGTTCTTTGACTTGCAGGGTAACTTGCTGGGCATCTTGCAGGGTAACTTGCGCGGTATCTTGCGCGGTAACTTGCACGGTAGCCGGAAAAGTCATTCGTAAAAAATTCTCTGTGAATCTGAAACACTCTCTACCATAGCTTGTTAAAATACGCGGAATACCTGAACCCAAGTATTCTACCAAATCTAAATCTCTGAAAATGCGCATAAGTTCTTTATTTCTGGGAACGGAAAATCCTTCAAAAAACTCGTCTTCTGTCATCCCTTGCGGCAAACTTCCGAAAGAGGTAATTTCTATTCTGTCATCAAAAAATTCAAACTTTGGCGGCACTTCCAACGTATAATCATTGTGAACTATTGCATTAATGACGGCTTCGCGCAACGCTACCGGATTCCACAATTTTTTCTCTTCACGCTCTTTTGGGGTAATTCTTGCCAAGGTTTTGTTTTCTACCGCCATCTTATCCAATACCTGTTTGGTGGCTTTCACTAATGAGCAATAGCCATATTCTTCATTTTCAGACAGATTAACTCTGTCAAGTCCATCGTATTTTGCCACTTTTACAGATGTTCCGTTTGAATCTGCCAATAAATAAGCCGCATAATTGTATTTACCGTCCTCCGTGAGCAGTTCAAGATTGGATGCAAAATGTTGATTCAAAATTTTGTTAGCGCCTTCGTAGTAAATTTTTAGTTGTTCAAAAGTAAGATTTTGATTTGGAGATTTTATTTTCCCGATAGAGTTTCGGGTGCGTTTTGTAAACAGCGATTCAATCATTTTCACCGGCATCGGTTCGGCGGCTGTTCCCACGCGAATGAACGTGCCTTTTTCCGACATTCCCAATTTCTTAATGTAATAGGGTTTTTCCGTTCCGCTGGCAAAGATGATTTTAATTACCTCTTTCGATTCTATTTTTTCCGCTACTACATCAAACAGTCCCATACAAGAGGGTAAAATATTGTGTTTCAGGCGGTCTTTAATCTTGAGCATATCGCCATCCAAATCAGAAACGCCAACCACTTTACCTATTTTGTTGATTCCGATATACATTACACCCCCTTCGTGATAATTCAGAAAAGCACTCGCTTCTTTTTCCAAATCTTCGGTGAGTTCTTGTTTATATTCTATGTTTTGGGTTTCGGGCATATTTTTTCTAAATTTCTTCACCTGAATAATTGAACAATATTTTAATAATCTGTGTTTTACTTAAAATTATTCTATTTGTAACAAAATTAGTAAAGTTATCATCAGTGTAAATATTAATATTTTCATTAAAAATACTTTCAGTAAAATCATCTATCAAATTATCTGTTTTTTGTTTAATTTGTTCGTGTAACTTTTGGTTAATTCCCAAGAATAAATCAATAAATTTTTGTTCAAAATCTCTACCTAATAACAAAAGAGTATCATTAATGATTTGCTTTCCATTTTTATCTAAATCTTTGTTTTTTAGTTTATTAGTCTCATTGACGATATTTTCAAAGAATTCATAAAAATTATCCATACTATAATCTAAGACCAAGGTTTTCAATAGGTTTAATTTTCTTGATTTTTCTTTATAAGAAACGTCTCTTTCTCTGTTTTTAATAAAAATATAAATGACTAAAGCAACATTGGCAAGAGCAATTATTACAGTTGCTATTTTACAAACAGTATCTAACCATGAAATCGGATTAGCAGGTGCGGTTATTTCAATTGTTTGATTTATGGCATTCAACGAATCAGTTAGCAAAAAATGATTTTTCATATTAGTCTAAGGCTGTTTTATTTTTCAATATTCTGTCTATTGCTTGTTCCAATTGCATAGGAAATTGATATTCACCTTCAAATGTAAAGTTGAATTTTCTTAAAAATTCTTCCTTGCCTAATTTTGTAACTACATTAATAATAAATTCTTCAAAAAATGAAGGATTTATTGAGTAAACATTATTGGGAATGATAATGTTTATTGATTCGTACATTGTTTCAAGTTCGTCAATTTTTGATTTTTCACGTACAAATTTACCCCTATCTCGTCCTGTAAATACTTTTGAAACTCTCGTTCCGTCTGTAACCCGAAAATCTTCTAGATTAATTGTATTTTCTTTACTTAACATATGTATTATTTTTTAAATTTGTTTGAAATTTTCATCATTTAATAATATTTTAGCACTAATCATTGTGCCGGGAAAATAATTTTTTGAGTGTAAAACACACTCTTTATCCGGTTTGTCTTCAATATTTTTTGAATCATTAAAAGTCATTACCTTAAACTGCTCTCCATTGGTTTTTATTGTATTTTCAACAGAATATTTTCCGTCAAAAATAATCCTTGTCCTTCCAGAAACGAGTAACATTTTGGTTGTATTATCTACAGCGTTTGAATCTTTAATATTGTAAAAACTTTCTATAAAGCGAATAAAACCATTTCCTCGCTTTTTACTTTCGTGCAAAACAGAAGTTACCCCCTCCTGCAAAGCATATAGAGTCCACAAACTTTCTTCTTCAAATTCTCCACTACTAAACAAAGACTTTTTCGTAAAATTCACTGACAAATTATTCATTTGTGTTACAATTTCTTGATTAGGACAATCAACAGACTTAAATTTCTCATAAATTGTTTTCCCAAAATTCAAAATCACAAGTCGGAATAATCCAAAGTGATTTCCAGATTCATTTTCTTCCTTAAAATAACCTATTGAGAAGCGATGTTGTGTAGTCGAGTGTTCCTCAGCATTTATTAATATTTCTCCTATTACAGTACATAAATCATCTAATTTTTCATGCGAAAGTTTCCTATTCACTTTTCTCATACACTCAATAATATACTCAGCCATTTCAGTGGTATCTAATTCTTTTTGAGCCATTAGTTTTTCAATATCTTTTTCTTTGCGATTATTATGAATTCTTAATTTACATTTAACTATATCGGGAAAATCAATTTGTTTTATTCCAAGATTTACAGGTGAGCCCACAGAATAAATTAGTTTAAGTAAATTTTCATTGATAAGATTTATATGCCCCACTATGGGAAATACATCGCGTTTCTGTCTTTCAATGGATTTGCATATTTTTCTTAGTTTATAATAATCAATTAAAACAATGTCAACTAAAATTTGTGTACTTAATTCTATATTTTGACATTTTTCGTAATCAAAAACCACTTTATCGTTATCTTCCAACAATAGTGCTGAGATTAATTGCCTTAAAACAGGAAAACTTTCATCGGGATTATCCAACACAGAGAAATTTACAGGTATCTTAATAACACCGTCAGTTTTATATTTTTCTTTTCGTATTGAGTTTAAGTTAAAAGGGCTATTTTCTGTTTCAGTAATATATTTTAAATTTTCAGGCAAATATTTTTTAACAAATTCTGATTTTATCTGTGTTAGAGGCTTGCTCTCTTTTTTCGGTAAAAAATATTTATTACTGGATTTATATCTCCTTATTTTACGAGGAACACGAGGAGGAGGGAGTAATACTTGATTTTGTCTCCTTGCTTTTTTCTTTCTTCCCTGACGGCGTTCTTTCTTTTTAGCAGCAAGTTGCCGGATACGATTGATAATTAATAGTCTATCTTTTTTATTTCTCATAAAAAAACTATTTTATCCAATTTAATCAAACAACGTCGGCGGATTCAATCCAATCAACAATTCCGCAAAGTCATCCGGTCGTAAGCCCTCAAAATCTCTTTGCAACACTTTAATATATTTCCATTCCGTTCCGGTAAGTTCGGTGGCAGTGTCGCACCAGTTTATAGCGGCGTTGTCCTTTAGTTTTACTTCTATATCTTCACGTCCTTTGGTTTCTATGAGCCAATGGTTGCCGGATTCATCTATGGCGATGAAGTCGGGGAAGTAATTTCGGATGTTGGCTAAAGTGTCGGTGTATTGAATGCAGAAGCCAAATTGCTCGGGAAGTTTTGCAAACGCTTTGATGTCGGTGGATTTGTCTAAAAATTTCGCAAATGCCAATTCATACTCATTGTCGCAAGGGGTGTAATTGAAAACGGTTTTTTGCGCTTCCAACACTTTTTTGGACGTAGGAAACGGCGGTGTGGCTGATAGAAACCGGTCTGCTGAAATGAGTTGCGGGTCGGCTTGCTCAACAACCATTTCCCGCAAAACTTTTTCAAACTCTTTTATCACTACATAACTTGCAATGTTGCTGCTGATGGCTTTTACTACATTAAAATCGCTCAAATCAACGGTTTGCCCGAATGCCTTGTGTTCAAAAAACTCTCTGACTTTGGGTGCCAATACCGCAAATTGTGAGGGCAGTTTTATATTTTGCGTGATTCGTCTTGCGTAATAACCAATAACCTCTTCGGCAGTTTGTGCGTGCGGAATGGAATACTCTCTTTCTAAAAGTTTTTCGTCGGTTAATATATCCCGTCCTTCGTAAATAAACTTCTTGGCATCGGCAAAATCTTTTCCTTTCAAAGGCAGTGTGTTGATATTGAATTTCATAACATCAATGGCGGCAATATCTTCTGCTAACGATTTCTTTCGCGAAAGCAAGGGGGTAATATCGGGAATGCCAATATCAAACTGTTTTTTGTTTTCATCGGGCTGAACAGTAAGTATTTGGAGTTTATCTTTTCCAAGTTGAAAAGTATCAAACTTCAAGTCTTCCAATTTTTCAAGGTCATCCACAAACTCCATAAAAGCCTTGTTGCCAATGATGTCCACTCTTTCCGAATAACCGCCCAGATTGTTGCGGAACATTAAGCGCAACCCTCTACCAATGGTTTGTTCCGGCAAAATGTTTGCCTTTGCCGTATAGGGACGCAAACCCACTACAACGGTTACATTTTGAACATCCCACCCCTCGCGAAGCATTAACACAGAGACAATAGCATTTACCGGACTTTTTTCGTGGTCAACCTCCCGCGCTGTTTTTCGGGCAAGTTCCAAATCTTTTTTAGATACATCGCCGCTTTTGTCGGTGTGAATGATTAATGTTTTGTCGCCACTAAACTCGGCAGGATATTTAGTTTTCAACCAATCGCCAATGTCGTCCGCTTCTTCGGTGTTGTTCATCATAATGAACAGGATGGGTTTCTTTTTTAGCGGAGTTAGTTGCTTGTTGTACTCTTTCCAACGTTCCACACCTGCAGTTAAAAAACCACTGTAGCGAATGCTGGCAAAGTAACTTTTGGCTTCCTCAATTTGTGCAATCCCTTTAACAGGGCGTTTTACAATCTGGTCGAGAATTGCCTGTTTTAACGGATAATCAAAGATTGTCCAAGCAAACAAACTGCCCTTGCTGTAGCGTGGTGTTGCGGAAAAATCCAACTGCGCTGCCACAGGTCTTTCTATATGCAATTTGCGAATAAACTTATTCCATTCGCTATCTTCGTCGTGGGTATGATGGGCTTCATCATTGATAACCATAACCAACCCCTCGCGTTTGGCAATACGTTCATCAAAATCGCTGATTTCCGTCTTTTGTGTGGGCGGTATGTTGCCCAACATAGCGGTCATTACATTCGTTTCCGTATCGCTGTTTTTTGTATTGTGGCCATAAAACTGCTGAATGTTAGTGAGATACAACGCGCCTTGAGTGTATGCTCTTTCCGAATCGCCACGCATGTAATAATCCATATCCCACAGCCATTGTAAATGCTTGGGAATAAAGGGGAGCGTTCTGAAAACAATGCCGCTTTCAAAGTCGGTTTTCAAACGGTCGAACACTATCACGTTGGGAGCAATCACTAAAAACGTATTGGCAAACCCCTCTTCTCCTCGCAGATAGTTGGCAAATTGCCACACTATACTCATGCTCATTACAAAAGTTTTGCCGCTTCCGGTTGCCATTTTCACGCTGTATCTTGCAAACTCATCGAAGGGGGGTAGTCGTAAATCTTTGGTGTTGAAAGCATATTTTTCTAACAATGCGGTGCGTGTTCTCACTTTGGCTACTTCAAAGATGTAAATCAATGTTTCTATGGCTTCCCGTTGTGCCGTGTGAAAACGAAAGGGCTGCCCGCTGGGTAAAATATGGTCGGTGTGAAACCAATAATTTAGCAATTCGCGGGTAGTTTCTGTTATGCCTTTGTAATTATCTGCTCTCCATGCTTTTACGGCTTCACGGATGGCGGGCACACAAACGGCAGTTTTTAACTGTTCCTGTATATTAAATATGTCTCTCTGCGATTTACTAATTTTAGGTTTTCTTGCCATTTCTAAATATCTATTTGTAATGCTTTTGTGGTATCATTCCCCAGAATATCAATTACTTTTACCAAAACAGTAAACTTTCCTTTCTGTTCGTATTGATTCACAGCGTTCAGTTCAATTTTTGGGTTTTGCTTGGTGCGGTAACTTTGCCATTCGTTGTGAAACGTATCTTCTCTGTAATTCCAATCTACTGCCCAATAGTCAATCCATTGACTCCAATGGGTAATACTCTCTCTTACCTCTTCCGGAATATCATCGGGCGGAATGATAAAATTATTGAGCGTAACGGTAAGTTTATTTTTCTCAATTTTTGTTTTAATGTCTAAAGAGGCTAATTCGTAAAACTTAATGTCGCCCTGTTCAACGGCTTTTTTTTCTAAAACTTCTCTTGGGATTTTCTTAAATTTTACATCCACTTTGTTGCTGGCGGCAAATTGGGCGGCGGTTTCGTTCACATCAAAGGCAAAATCCCAACCCAAAAAATCGATTCCGTTGGTGGTGGCTGCCTGTTCTTTGCCTGCTAATTTCCAAAACTCTAAAATGGAGTTTTTAATATCTTCCACCGTTACCGGAGTTTCCACACTGCCTACATGTAGCATTCTGCCGGCTTTTACGCCGTGAATCCAAGTGTATCCTTCTAATGATATTGCGTGATACAAATCGCAAATAAAATTCTTGTAGGCTTTTTCTTGCTGCAAACGTCCTTCCGGATTGTCAAACTCTGCCTGTACCCATTGTTGTCTTTCATATTTGCCCAAGTTTTGCACCACAAAGGGAGTTACATCGGGGATTCCCAAAAATCTTTTTCTGGCGGTATGGATTGAAAATCTACCCAAATCGCAGGTAATCCATTTGCGGTTTAGTTTTTCGGCGGTGGCTGCGGTGGTGCCGCTGCCGCAAAAACAATCCAACACCAAATCGCCCTCGTTGCTGTTCGATTCAATTATTCTACTTAATAATGCTTCTGGTTTTTGAGTGTCATAACCAACTCTTTCCTGCGCCATTGGGTTAATTACAAAAATATCAGACCACAGATTCTCAATTGGTTGCCCTTTATATTCATCAAGAAAAACTCGACGGTTCGGTCTGTTTTGCGAATTCCAATGTAACTTATTTTCTTTATCCATTTGAACAAGTTTTTCTTTACTAACCATCCAACCATATTGTGGAACATAGCCATTAAATTCATACTTCAAATTTGGGCGAATACCTAATGCTGCATTTCTTTCGATGGGAGCAAGCATATACTTTCTCCCCTCAAGCAAATATTTAAACCGTTCTTCAATGTATTTTTTTGACTCATCTGAATCTAAAGTATATTGTTGGTTATAAATAATTTCATTTGATTTTGAATACCAAAATATTGAATCAGTAACAATTCCTAATCTGTTTGAAGGATTAGCGCTTCCGCCTTTTCTTTTCCAAACAATTTCATTTCTAAAATTTTCATAACCAAAAACTTCATCTAAAACAGCCTTTGCATAATGACAAACATGCCAATCAAGATGCACATAAATACTTCCATTTTCGGCAAGGAGTTCGCGAAGCAAAACAACAGTTTCATAAAACCACTGTAAATAACTATCTAAACCTTTGCCCCAAGTATCTCTGTATGCTTTTTGTTCAATAATGCTGGGTTGTTTTACAAAAGTTGTCGTGTCGTCATCATCGGTGTCGGGGTTGTCGCCAATGGTGGCGGTAAAAGAGAAGTCGCTGCCCACGTTAAAAGGCGGGTCAATGTAGATGAGGTTAATTTTTCCGGCAAATTCGGGGAGTAAACTGGGGAGTACATATTTTTTGTCGCCCCAAATGAGGCGGTTGCGCCAGTCGCCGGTTTCTTGCTTTTGGTTAAAGAGGCTATTGAGTCGTTTTTCTCTGTCGGCTGCGCTTTCGTTCACAGTTTCAATCGTTTGAAACGGCAGGGCGATGCGCACGGGGGCAACTTTTTTGCCCTCTTTGTATTTTCCTTCCCAGTTGAGTTCTGTCATAGGTTATTGTTTGTGTTTAAAAATTATCTTTTTAATTTTTTTTATTTTCTGCTTCCATCTTGTCGGCTCTGTCATAAACAAGGAATTCAATATTTCTTGAGTCTTCATATTGTTCTAAACCTGACTTAAAATCGCACCTTATGCAAGCGAAGCGTGGTCCCCAATCATTGATTTCAATCATAGGCGTGTTACAGTCTGGACAATGAGGTTTTATTCCAACAACCATCCATTCATTTTTGTAGTTTTTTTGCCATCTCCAAGTCCATTTCAACCCACGAAACACTTCTTCTGTATAATTTGGATACTCGGATTCAAACGCTGTAATGATTCTTAATATCAAATATAGTACAATAAAGATTAATATGATGGAAACTAAAAGCCACCAAACTTTTATTTCAAGATTCAAAAAACTACAAACCACGTTTGCACACCATTTCAAAATTGCCCAAATTGTGCTCAATTTTGGTATTCCTTTAAAAAAATCAACAATAAGAGACACTATAACGGGGGTAATAATAGTTGTACCTATCCAAATTGCCAGACGCTTAATCCAATGCTCTTTCTTTTTTGCCATAACTTTATTACAATCTTTTTTACAAAATATTACGAAAAATGCACATTTACTAATGAAAGTGCAAAAATAGCAATAATATAAAACAAAAAAGACAAATTTCCAATTCTCGCTTCAGCAGGAATTGTATCATAACATCTCAAAAAATAGGAAAAGATTTTGTTCTCAAAATGGGCGTTATTAGTTACGCCGGAAACGATTGAGTTTCCCTTTTCCTGTTTTTTACCGATTGTGGCGGCGAAAAGCAAGGGTATTTATAACCCTGCGGCACTATATATATGTAGTGTATTTTTTTGCAAAATTTTAGTGTATTTTTCCAAGTATTTAAAATCTTGATTTTATGACTTTTAATCCCGTTTTTTTGCAAAAAAAACGGGATTATGTAACCTGTTACCCGCCTCACGCCCTACCCCGAAAGGTTATAACCAAACCCATTTTACAAGGAAATATGAATTTGATTACAACCTTTTGCGGTGCGTCTGGGCGGCAAATTTTCAGTTATTCAAAATAAATGTTGTCTAATTTGGGGATACTTGCAAGTTACTAAAAACGTAACAGATAGGGTAACGCTCATTTTCTTCTTCGCTTGCTTTATAGTCTTCGCCTTTGTTTTTGGCTTCTTCTTCCTTTTGCTTTCCGATGGGTTACTCCCACTCAATCGTTGCGGGGGGCTTGGCACTGATGTCGTAGGCCACGCGATTCACACCGTTTACATTATGAATAATGTCGTTGGATATTTTTGCCAAAAAATTGTAGGGAAGTTGCACCCAATCGGCGGTCATTGCGTTCACAGAATGTACAGCTCTGAGTACCACTGCATTTTCATAGGTGCGTTCATTGTTTTTTACACCCACCGATTGCACGGGCAGCAAAATAGCACCTGCTTGCCACACCTTGCCGTACAAGCCAAACTCTTTCAATCCGGAAACGAAAATATCATCCGCTTCTTGCAGGATACGCACTCTTTCTGCGGTAATTTCGCCCAGAAGACGTACGCCCAAACCCGGTCCCGGGAAGGGATGTCTTTGCAGAAACGACTCCGCAATTCCTAAAGCAGCACCCACTTTTCGCACTTCATCCTTAAAAAGATATTTCAGCGGTTCTACTAATTTCAGGTTCAGTTTTTCGGGCAAACCTCCCACATTGTGGTGCGATTTGATGACTTTTCCCTCTGCTGTCAACGATTCCAGAATATCGGGATAGATAGTGCCCTGTCCCAACCACTTGATATTTTGCAATTTGTGTGCTTCTTCCTCAAACACATCAATAAAACCCTTGCCAATAATTTTGCGTTTGGCTTCGGGGTCTGTTACACCTTTTAGTGCATCGTAAAAACGTTGCGCCGCTCTTATGCCAATAACGTTTAACCCTAAGGTTTTGTAGTTTTCCAATACAGTTTCAAACTCGTTTTTGCGCAACAAACCGTGGTCCACAAAGATACAGAACAGATTTTGTCCAATCGCTTTGTTGAGTAATACGGCGGTAACGGTAGAGTCCACGCCGCCGGAAAGCCCGAGCACTACGCGATCGTCGGTTAATTGTTCTTTTAATTCGTTTACTGTGAGTTCAATGAACGCGGCGGGGGATAAATCTTTAATGCGTTCTCGTTCTAAATGATGTTTTTCTTCTTTCATCCGGCAAAAATAAAAAAAACATTAATAAACCATCTCCGATTTTTTACCCGTAGCGTAGTTTATTTTAAGGGCGTTGTTGTTACGAAGTTCCGTTTTTATTTGGTTGATGTATCTCATTTGCACATCTTTATCTGCTTTGATAGAGAACGTTAACTTTTGCTTATCTTCTTCATTACGAGACTCTTTTTCGGTGGCAATAAAATCGCGGATATCTTTTGAAAAATTTTCCTGTTTAACGGTTTGGTCATTTAACTGCACGGAAATTTTCCCCGGAGGAAGCGTATTTTCACTTGCGCTGTTGGGAACACCAATGTAAATGGTTGCCACCAACTGCTTTTTTTCTAATTTTTGAATTTCCGTGGCGTTGGGCATCGTGAATTTCACTTTGGATTCCGTTTGTCGTATGTTGGTAATAATCATAAAAAAAAACAGAAACGTAAAAATAATATCAGACATAGAGCCGGTATTAATTTGCGGAATTGTTTTTTTTGTTGACTTTTTAAACCTTGCCAAAATCTTCTCCTTTCTTTTTATTCATCTTTGCCAAACGCAGAAGGTTGGACTTCCGAAATATTTACCGGAACTGCTTTTTGTACAGCGTTTTGCAAAGTAGTATCCAAACGGTCATACACTTTTCCGAAATATTGTAGAGATACTTTATTACGAAGTTCATTAACCGCACGTTGCAGTTCGTTTTGCACCTGAACGTACATATTATAGGATGTGTTTTGGTCGTTTTGAAGAGAAATAATTCCCTTTGAAACAGGATATTCCCCTATTTTATGAATATACTTCAGCTCTTTTTCGGGAAGATTATCAGCATTATGGGGGTTTTCCAAAAACTCTTTGGTACGCTCGGTCAGTTGGTGTAGCGCAATAACTTCCCCTCCGGCAAAAATTTCATCATTAAAATTGATTTTGATAACAAACACATTTCTTTGATTCACTTGCACCGTTTTGGGTGCTTCGTCGCTTGGCGGGGGCAAGCGTCTGGGAATTCCCTGTTCCGTATCAAACGAAGAGGTTAGCAGGAAAAAAGAGAGCAGCAAGAAAGAGATATCTGCCATTGCGGCAGTGTTAATTCCCGGAAGCGGACGTTTTGCCATATTATCTCTTATTATTATGAGTAACGCCCGACAAAAATATCAAAAAATTTATTTTCCATCGATTAAGTGGTAAGTTTTGTTTTTTAATATTTTTAAGAGTATTTTTCCTTACCCCAACCGTTATATGCCACTCGTGGACAGCAGTACGTTAATTCACAACATCAATACGGACAATAATAAAGCAAATTTCACGATATTATATAGAATATAAATTAAGTATAAATGCACAAAATTATGAGACACAAGATCAAAAGGATAATAACATTTTTAGTTCTCTTAGGTTTGAGTGTGAGTGGTACTCATGCACAAACTTATCACAAAGACGATAAAGAGGGATTACGAACTTTTCTTAGGCAATTATCTGCTTCAGAAGTTGAAATTAACGCGGAACGATTAGGATTATCTCTTAGCGACACAGCCAACTGGGATATTGATGAAACATGGGTGTCAAAAATTATTAATCTTTATTGGAATACTGATAATCCAAAACGTCTGATAGCCATTGGAGATGAATATAACCACGGTTGGAGGAATCGGGGTCTTGCAGGCAGTTTGGATGCATCTAAATGGAAAGATTTAGAACGTTTATGGTGTTATAATAATTTTTTAACCGCCTTAGATATAAGTGCTAATTCGGCATTATATAAATTAGAATGTAATAATAATAGATTAACCGCTTTAGATGTAAGCGCTTGTCCGGCGTTAGAGTATTTAATTTGTGATGAAAATCAGTTAACTGCATTGGATATAAGTGCTTGTGAATGGTTAAGATTTTTATATTGTAATAACAATAAATTAGTCGAATTAGATGCAAGTGCGAATACGTCTTTATATAGATTATATTGCCATCGTAATCAATTAACTTCTTTGAATGTAAGTGGATGTACAGCGTTAAGAGATTTAGTCTGTAGCGAAAATTACTTGACAGAATTAGATTTATGCACAAATATAGCGTTAGTAGATTTACAGTGTGGCGATAATCAATTAATCTCTTTAGATATAAGTACCAACACTGCGTTAAAATGGGTATCATGTTACAATAATCAATTAGCAGTCTTGAATATTAGTAAAAACAAAGACTTAGAGACATTTAATTGTAATAATAATCAATTAATATACATGGATTTAACGGGATTAAATGCTATGACACATTTCTGGGGAAGCGACCAAAGTGTCCCGCTTACACTATATAATGATGGTAGTGGAATATATACACGTTTAATAACACTTAATTCTCCAATGTTTGACGAAATTGCCATTACTTACGCTGACGGAAAATTGCAAAGTACAAATGACACAGTAAGTAGCACCAGTTTTACGGCAGAGACAAACAAAAACGGTTTTCAATTGGAAGGCATCATATATCTCACATATTTGGAGGAACAACCAACACCACCAACTATCTCTACAACCAATTTGCCAAACGGAACAGTATATGTGCCATATAACCAAGTTCTTACTGCCTCCGGAGAAGCAATAATATGGAGTATCGTAAGTGGCTACCTGCCCAAAGGATTAACCCTAAAAGGCGATAGTATTTCAGGTACGCCATGGGAACAAGGGGTATATAATTTTACTGTCAAGGCAAAGAACAATGCAGGAGAAGATACCAAAGCATTAAGTATTGTTATCGGTACAGTTGGTATTGAAACAATTTCAAGTTTTGAGTTCCGGATTTATCCAAATCCAACGGGAGGTCAATTGTTTATCGAATGTGAAGATTTTATGCCAATTACGATAAAATTTTACGATATGCTCGGCAAAGAAGTGTTAACCCAAAATATAAATGGTAAAACAGAAATAAACATAAGCCACTTACCAAATGGAATTTATAATGTTACCGTTTTTTCAAAAGATAAAGTTACTCGAAATCGTAAAATTGTAAAACGGTTGTAGAAGTAAGGGCAGCCCTTTGTTGTTTCCTTATTTTTTATTTTTGAACGCCGAAAATACTAATGTAAAAACAATTGCTGCGAAAGTTCCGAAGAAAACACAATAGAACGTGAACAACCCCGCGCCAATCCACCTCACTGAAGTTGGGGTTTCCTTAAGCCGAACAGCAATGGTAGAGAGTTCGGGAGAAGCGGTTAGATATCCCACTAAAACACACGAAATCAACACACTTATTCCAACGAGTAATCCTTTACTTTTTCTGAAGTTAGCCATAATTCCCCAACCCAGGAAAAACAGCATCGCCGCTACGGAAACTACTAATAACAAGTAAGTTAAATAGAGCGAAATGTCTAATCCTGTGGTAAGAAAAAAACTCTCTTTCATCATTTTTTGTATTTAATCATTATATCCATAAAAGTGATGGTAGCATCTTCCATATCGCCCACAATCGCATCTATTTTAGCCAGAAGGTAGTTGTAAAAAACCTGCAGAATTATCGCCGTTATTAATCCGAAAACAGTCGTTAACAAGGCAACTTTCATACCTCCCGCCACGATGGTTGGGGAGATATCGCCCGCTCTTTCAATGCTTTCAAACGCCATAACCATACCCACAACGGTACCCAAAAACCCCAGCATAGGCGCTAACGATATGCAAAGCCCTATCCAACTCAAGTTGGATTCCAATTTTCCCATTTGCACGCCCCCGTAAGCCACCACTGCTTTTTCCACAGACTCTAACCCCTCCTCAGCGCGGTCAAGCCCTTGATAGAAAATACCTCCCAAAGGGCCCTTCGTATCCCTGCAAATCTGCTTGGCTCTATCAATACCGTCAGTCTGTATCGCATCTTCTATTTTGCTCAGTAATTTTTGGGAGTTAACACTTGCCAAATTCAAATAAAAAATCCGCTCAATAACGAAGGCCAGCCCAAAGACCAAACATATAAGAATGGGGGTCATCCAGAGAGTTCCTCCCTCAATAAACTTGTCTTTTAATACATAATGAAAATTATGTTGAATAATATCGTTCCCATTTTCAGCAATGGACAACAAAATGAAAGGTATTTTCATAATCGTCTGTTTTTTAATTAATTACTCCAAGATTATGAGCAACAACACGGTTATCAAACGTGGCGGAGAGAAAGGGATTCGAACCCTTGAAACGCTTTCGGCGTTTACACACTTTCCAGGCGTGCGCCTTCGACCACTCGGCCATCTCTCCTCAATTTTTTTTGAGCGGGCGAAAATATGAAAAAAACTGTTTGCCAATGAAAGATTTTATGTTATTTTTGCGCCCTAACAAAAAAATGCCCCAATGAGTAACGAAAATAAACTGTTTCAAGAGTTTCCGCCGGTACGTACCGAGCAGTGGGAAGAAGTAATTCTCAAAGATTTAAAAGGTGCCGACTACCAGAAAAAATTGGTTTGGCGAACCGATGAGGGATTTCAGGTGCGCCCCTACTATCGCGCCGAAGACCTCGAAAATTTAGACTATTTGGAAGCCCTGCCCAACCATTTTCCTTATACAAGAGGTTTTAAAACAAAAGATAACCACTGGAATATTGTGCAGGAGATTACCGAAAAAGACCCCAAAAAAGCAAACAGTATCGCCGTGAATGCACTGATGAAAGGGGCAAATACGGTGTCGTTTTGTACTAAAAATGTTACTTCTGATCAAGATTTGGCAGTTCTGTTGCAAAATATTGATTTAGAAAAGAATGCGGTTCAATTTCGCTGCGCAACCTCCTATTTGGCGTTGATGAAATGGTTTGTTCAATATGTTAATGAACAAAAGTTGGATAAATCCAAAATTACGGGTGCTATAGATTTCGATGCGATTATTTATGCCCTGAAAAAAGGAAAATTTTACAGAGATGCAGCCAGTGATTTGCAGGAAGTAATTGAATTACTTGAAATTACTTCTGAACTTCCGCTGTTTAAGATTATTAATGTGAATGGTTTGGCTATGCACAACGCGGGCGCTACCATTGTACAGGAATTGGGTTACGCTTTAGGGGTTGCCAACGAATACCTGACTTTCGCCACAGAAAAAGGAGTTCCATCTGACATAATTGCTTCCAAAATGCAGTTCACGCTTTCGGTGGGGTCCAACTATTTTATGGAGATTGCCAAACTGCGGGCGGCACGTGTGCTTTGGACCACTTTGATTGAACAATACCAACCGGCAAACGACAGTGCCTATCAACTTGTGCTTAATTCCGTGGCTTCATCCTGGAATAAAACGTTGTACGACCCTTATGTAAATATGTTGCGTTCTACCACAGAAGCGATGTCGGCAGCGTTGGGCGGTGCAGATTCTATTGCCCTGAAACCGTTTGATGTGGCTTATAAACAGGAAGATGAATTTTCGAGCCGCATCAGTAGAAATACCCAAATTATTTTAAAGGAGGAATCCTATTTCGACAAAGTGATTGACCCCGCTGCGGGCTCATACTACATCGAAAACCTTACAAACTCTATCATTGAGTACTCCTGGCAATTATTTCGAGAGACCGAAATAGACGGAGGTTTCATCACATCAATAGAAAAAATAAAAACAGCCATTGAGGAGAGTGCCCGCAAAAGAGATATGGATATTGCCACGCGGAAATATGTGTTGCTGGGTACCAACCAATATCCGAATATGAACGAGAGTATGCTGGATAAGATTGAAGTAACCAAAACCTGTGATTCCAAGGGGTTAAAATCGTATCGCGGAGCGGCGGCTTTTGAAGCGTTGCGTTTGGAAACCGAAGAGTTTACCAAAAAATATCATCGCCCGAAAGTTTTCTTGCTTAAAGTGGGTAATTTAGCGATGCGCCAGGCACGCGCCGGATTTATTACCAACTTTTTCGGCTGTGCGGGATATGAGATTTTAGACAACGCCGGATTCGCAAATGCGGAAGAAGGCGTAAAAAATGCCCTTGATGCCACCCCCGACTTCATTGTTTTATGCAGTTCCGATGAAGAATACGCTACTATTGGGGTGGAAATTGTTACTCAAATTAGAAAAATTAACAAAAATATTCCTGTAATAATTGCCGGAAATCCAACCGAAATACTTGATTTACTGAATGAAGCCGGTGTTGATGATTATATTCACGTAAAAAATAATGTTCTTGAAAAACTGAATGAATATAATAAAATGTATTTTCGCGGCGTTAAGTAACACGACTAACCGCCCGAAAGGGCTATTAGTATATTTTTATTTTATTTCTCTGTGTGGTACCTGCCTGTCCCCAATGGAACGGGCAGGTACTTTTTTACGCCTGACCGATTCTTATAACCGAGAAATAAAATTAGACAAACCGCCCGAAAAAATTATCTCTCTTTCGCCTGCAATTACCGAGATGCTGTTTCTGCTTCACGCCGAAGAGAAATTAATCGGCATCTCCGATTACTGCGACTATCCATCAGAAACTCAATACATTGAAAAAATTGGAGGGTTACAAAATATTAACATTGAAAAAATAATCTCCTTGCAACCCGATGTCGTTCTCATTGGTTCAATAATTCCTAAAAAAGAGGTGGATAAATTGGAAAAAGCGGGAATTACCGTGATTGCCATTAAAGAGGAGAACAGATTGGAGGGGATGTTGGATGCGTTGCGGATGCTTGGGAAAATTGTGGATAATGTAGATTGTGCGGATTCGTTGGTGGGGTATTATGGAGGTAAGTTAGAGGAATATCGAAGCAATTGTTTTATTAGCACAGAGGGCACAATGAATGCACAAAGGGCACAGAGGAGTGTTTATTATGTAGTTAGTTTTGGGGCGGCGGGAGATTTTACCGCGCCGGGAAATTCCCACATCAACGAAATTATTACATTGGCGGGCGGAAAAAATATCGGCGACACACTGACACACTGGAACATAAGCAGAGAGTATTTGTTTGAACAAAATCCCGATATTATTTTTGTGCGAACGGAGGAACTGCCACACTTTGTGAAAACCTATCCCTATTATCTGCTGAAAGCCGTGCAGGAAAATCGTGTTTACCCCATAGAATCGGGGTGGATGGATATCATTTCGCCGAGGAATTTTTTGGCGATAGAGGAAATTCGGGGAAAAATTGCAATATTTGACGGTGGTAAAACGTGCAGGTAAAAAATTGACGGTTTATTTTTCTGGCGATATTTTTGGTATCCTGATATTTGCGGGGCTGGTAATCAAATAGTTTGTCTTTTTACCGCTGTCTTCTACTTTTAATAATTCCTTATTAACCAAATCCTGTAAGTCTCGCAAGGCAGTGTCGGTGGAACATTTAACAAGTTTGGCATAAGTTGAAGTGCGTAAAAAGCCGGTCTCTTTATCGTAATTATCATATAAATGATTGATTATTACACGTTGTCTTTCGTTAATTGGGATAAATTTGTGTTTATCCCAAAACCGTGATTTATCCAAAATTATTTTTAAGTTTTTTTCGCTTGCTCGCAATGCACGCACAAAGCATCCTAAAAACCACTCTAAATAATCTGTAATATCGCTCGTGCCTTTTTGTGTTTTTTCGATGATATTATTGTAATATTTTTGCTCTTTGTAAATTTGATTGGACATGCTGTAGAATCTTATTTTACTGCCATCGCTGCGAGCCAAAAACATATCCATAATGGCGCGGGCAATCCGTCCGTTTCCATCATCAAATGGATGAATGGTAACAAACCAAAGGTGTGAAATAAACGATTTTAACACTAAATCCAAATGATTTTGTTCGTTCAGCCAATCTAAAAACAATTTCATTTCGTGTGGTACTTTTTCATGAGCAGGTGCTTCAAAATGCACCTTTTCTCTTCCGAATGAACCCGAAACCACTTTCATTCCTGCCGAACGGTAGCGGGCAACATCAATTTTAGTATGACCGCTATAACCCGATTGAAACAGAGAATGATGCCATCCCAAAAGACGTTCTTCTGTGAGAGGTTGAACATAATTTTGTGTTGCATCAAGGAGTACATCAACAATTCCCTCAATATTTCGCGGTATTGTTGGAAAATCTATGCCCTCAATTCCAAGTTTTCGGGCGATAGAGGAGCGAACAAGTTCAGGATTAAGAAACTCGCCTTCAATTCTCGAAGTATCCACAACATCCAAAATCAACGTTTCCCATGTTGCCTTTTCAGTTAGCTCAAAGCCTAAACTTTCCATCTGTCCAAGCAATTTACCTTGTAAATGTCTCGTCGTAGCCAAAGTCGGCAATATTTTTTCGTTGTTCCAATAAAAATTCGTCCAATTTTCTCTTTCGTGTATATACATAATTTACCACCGCAAAATTTGCGGCAAAAATACATTTTTTTTACCGCAAAACATTCCCGTATTGCATTTCAAAACTGATTCGGGTAATGAGCGAACGTCCCAGCGTTACTTCGTTGATATATTCCAACTCTTCGCCGATCCCTACGCCCCGCGCCAACAGCGTGATTTTCGGCGTTTTCTCCACGCAGTGTTTGTAAATATAATAGTTGGTGGTATCGCCTTCGGGGGTGGAGGGGAGTGCCAAAATAAGTTCTTCCACAGGGTTTTTTTCAATGCGCCGAAAAAGTTCCTGCAGTTTCAATTGCGAAGGACCGATGCCGTCCACCGGAGAGATTACCCCCCCCAACACGTGATAAACACCGGTAAACTGACTGGTGTTTTCAATGGCAATCATATCCCGAATATCCTGTACCACACAAATGATGGCGGAATTTCGCTTCGGGTTGGCGCAGATATCGCAAATCTCGTTGTCTGAAATGGCAAAACAGTGTTGGCAAATTTTTAGCGAGGATTTGAGTTCCGAAAGCGCGTTGGTTAACAACGCTACCTCTGTTTTTTCAGCATTTACCAAATGCAAAGCAAGGCGCAGGGCAGTTCTTCTGCCAATCCCCGGCAACTTGGCTATTTCATTTACAGCGTTTTCAAGAATTTTAGAATAGTGGGTAAGCATCCTTTTTTTAAGAGGTGCGAAAATAATGTTTTATTTATTATCGTTATCTCTTCTGCGTGTTAAAAAGATTACTTTTGCAGCCGTTATGTTACTGTTCGTTCCCGAAATCACTCCCCGAATTACCTACACTTTCCGTGTAATATTTGAACGTATTTTACACAATGCCGTTCAGTTTACTACCAATACAGATGAATTTACTGCTTCCGAAGAGCCAAAAATGGCGTATTCTCCCACACCCATTGATACGCCGGTTTGGATGGAAGCGGTGCCGTTGCTTTTTGAAGAAAATATTGTTAAACAGAACTTTACCTTTGAAAAATGGGAAGATTACACCCTCTTTTTTCCTACAAAAAATGGACAATTCCCTATGGACTTTGCAGCGGTGGTATTTTTCCTCATCAGCCGTTATGAAGAATATTATGAAGATAATAAATTAGACAGACACGGACGGTTTACATACCTCAGTAGCGTGGCGTATCAATTGGGGTGGCACCGGAAATTGCTTGTGCACCGACTTGCCATTGCGATTGCGGAGACTTTAGGGGCGTTTTTTCCACATTTTGGGTATAAAACGCCACATTTTGAGGAATTATCCACCCACGATGTGGATATTGCCTGCCAATACAGAGGAAAACCGTGGTGGCGCGTATCTGGCGCAGTGGCAAAAGCATTGCTGCAATGCCGTTTCAAACACGCTACTAATTACCTAAAAACCGCACTCGGAAAAGAGGTGGTTGACCCCTTTGATAATTTTGAGCCCGAAGAAACTACCCCCATTTACTTTATTCTTACTTCAAATTTTACAAAATACGACAAAAATATTTCCTATAAAACAAAAGCATTCAAAGATTTAATAGGCAGGTTAGCAGAATTTTCAGAGATTGGAATTCATCCCTCCTATTATTCTTCACGAAAAACTTCGTTGATTGAAAAAGAGAAAAAACGTTTGGAGGAGATTTTGCAGAAGAAAATCACTAAATCGCGGCAACATTATTTGCGTTTTCGATTTCCCGATACTTTTCAAGCATTACTCAAAGCGGGAATTACAGACGATTACTCGTTGGGTTGGACGAATGAAGCGGGTTTTCGTGCCTCCATCGCCGTACCCTATCCGTTTTTTAATTTAGAGAAAAATGAAGAAACAGCATTAATACTTCATCCGTTAGCACTCATGGACGGTGTTTTTAATAAAGATGAAGAAGAAAAGATTTTACAAGAATTGAGAGAAGAAGTACGAGAGATGGGGGGGGAATTTATTGTGTTGACGCATAATTCGAATTGATAAAAAAAGTAGAGACACAATGCATTGCGTCTCTACATATTATTGCACCATTATTACTTTTTGCGTTAACACGGTGTAGCTCTTAAAACTTATAAATTACCCCAAACTGTAATTGACTTAAAGAAAGAATGCTGGAAGATTTGAATCCAAAGTTAAAGTCGTGCCTTAAACTATTTACTTTTATATTTTCTTGATAATAAGTTCCTTTTATGATGTCGATGTTATAACCTAAACTAAGAAAATTAAGACCTGCTACCAATTGAAAATGGTCGGTTAGATTGAAGCCCAGAATGGGTGAAATATTAATAACACGGATTGCCAAGGCATTTAAACCTCTTTCGGTGTTTAGGTTTTCCACTTTCCAAAACCCGTGGGAACCACCCACTCCTGAACTTCCCTGCAAAATGATTGAGAATTTTTTGTATGTAAAAACGCTGTATCTTACAAAGGGGAAGGCACCCCAGCGAACAGAATATTCCTGATATTTAGTATTACTGTAAGATTCATTTATTTTAAAATTTGCACCAACAGAAACACTTAATCCCAACGCAAACTTGTTATTAAAATAGTAGCCGAATCTTGGGGCAATGCTAAAACCGGCTTCTGTATTATTAATATTTATTCCACCCTCTGAATACTCTCGGTTTTCTTTTATATTACTCACATTTACACCGATATCACCCCCTATAAACCACTGGGCTTTTACTTGTATTGCAATTACTGTTATTGCAAGGATAATAAGAAATTTTCTCATAATTTACTATTTTTTTAAGTTAAATTTTTGAATTCATATTCGCTGCAAAGATAATACTATTTACATTTTAATCAACTTTTTTACAAAAATACTCTCTTGAGTTATGACCTTAATGAAGTAAACACCCTTAGAAAATGAGGAAATATCAATTGTAGAAAAGTAATCTGAAAGATTTCTGTTTAAAAGAGGTCTTCCTGTAATATCAAAAAGAATCATTTTTTCTATTCCTGTGTATTGCTGATACTCAATAGTTATGGCATCTGAAGTGGGATTAGGGTATATAAATAGT
>Ga0209737_10000284_pt1 | contig 44635 bp, 34 predicted proteins | sample TergutCu122P3_FD_187284 | JGI IMG/M metagenome (GOLD analysis project Ga0209737, IMG submission 187284) | Cubitermes ugandensis P3 segment gut microbial communities from Kakamega Forest, Kenya - Cu122 P3 (SPAdes) (version 2) | ecosystem: Host-associated > Arthropoda: Insects > Digestive system...
AAAGTTCCCCGCCGGAGGCATGGGGCGCCCGCTAGGGCACAAAAAAACTTCGCTGGAGGCGACAAGAAACCCTCATCGCCCGCAGGGCAAAAAAACCCCCTCTCCCCCGGCCCCTCTCCCGCTTCGCGGGCGAGGGGAGAAAAGCGAAAAAAAACCTTCGCCGAAGTCGACACCCATACGCCCGCCCCGCCACCCCCTTTACATCCATTGTTCGGTGCCGTCCTCGTATATTTCCTTCTTCCATATGGGCACCACGCGCTTCAGCTCCTCTATCGCAAAAGCACAAACCTCGAATGCCGCCTTCCTGTGGGCGGAGGCCACCGCAATCAACACAATGCTGTCTTTGGGCACTAAGGTGCCCACGCGGTGCACCATGCGTATGCGCGTGCCGGGCCAGCGCTTTTCTGCCTCGTCGGCAATGGCTTCCAGGCTGTCTTCCGCCATGGGTACAAAGGCCTCGCAGTGCAAAGCCGCCACCCTGCGCGCCTGGTTGTGCGCGCGCACGCTGCCCATAAAACACAGCGTCGCCCCACAGTCCTCCTCCCCCACCGACGGCAAAAACTCTGAAACCTCCAAAGGGCCCTCCACCACCCGGCAGCGCGGCTGGCCTCCCGCTACCGGCGGAATAAGCGCCAACTCGTCCCCCTCCTGCACCACGGCACTCTCTTCCACAAAACAGCCATTCAACGCGACGCGCATGTGAGGACGCAAAGGAAGCAGCTGCGGGTAGTCCACGCAGAGGGCTTCCATGGCGGCAGCCACCGTCGCGGGCACAGGCAAAGGGCGCTCCTCTGTGGACTTGTCTGCAGCTTCCCGCGCAATGGCAAAAAACAAAACCTGAAACGGCATGAGGGCCTCCTGGAAAGGGGACTGGTCTAAAACTCGAAGGCCAGGCCAAACATCCAATGGTCGGCCGACAAGTTAAGGCCTCGTTTGCCAAAACTTTGCACGCGCTCCAAGGCATATTCTGCAAAAAAATAACTGTGGTTAATGCCAAAGCTGGAGTCAAAGTCCTTGGCCAGTTGCCTGTCAAAGGCATCCAGCTGTACCGCAATGCCCACAGCGCCCAGCCAGCCGCTGCGCCAGCCAGAGGCCTTGTCCCCAGCTACCACACTCGTTTTGCCTCCCTTGGCGGCCCACCAGTGCGTTGCCATGAGGCCCGCCTTGGCGTAGGGCACGAAGGGTACCTCCCACTGGTTGGCGAAAATGTCCATGCGCCAGACAAGCACAAGCTTCAAAGGCACCAGCTTGAGGCTTGTCGACTGCGGGCTGGGGGTTTCCCCGTTTTCCAAAGCCCTGCCGTATATTTCCACATAGCCGCCGACAAGGCCCACGCCCAGGGAGCCGAAGCCGTGGAAAAACTGCCAGTCCAAGGCCAGCTCACTCAAAAGCCGCTGCTTTTTCCCAAATACCTGTGCATAGGGGTTTGTCCCCGAGGGAAAGGCCTTGTCCACCTGGGGGCGGTAGGGGCCAAGCCGAAACTCCAAGGCAAAATTCTGGGGGGAGGTGTTGTCCGTTTGCCCCAACACCGCCAGCGAAAGGGCGCTTGCAAGCACGCAACTTAGCATGGGCGCCTCACCCAGTAAAAGCTTAACAGCCCAAGCACCAGGGCGGCCCACCCCCCCCGGCCTGCCGCATGGCACCCGCCCCCTGTGCCCCCGGCTTGTTTGTATATGTCCCAAAAGCCCTGCGTGGGCGTGGTGGTGACTTCAAAAGCCTCCGAGTCCGGACTTTCATTGCCGGCCTTGTCTATGCTTTTTAAGGTGAAGGTATAGGGCGTGTTGTCCTCAAGCCCGGAAACAGAAAGGGCGCCGGCCGAGGCTGCCGCGCGGGCCTTCTCCTTGCCCTCCTCGTCTTCCGGGGCCTCTTTGCGCTTTCCGGACAACAGCACTTCTTTCAAATAGTCCCCTGAAGCAGAAAAACGAATTGTCGCGCGCCCGTCGTAGCCCTTCACCTGGAGAATGTCCTTCTCGCGCTCGCCTTCTACGGTAGGCGCGGGAGGCGGTTTGGTTTTGTAAACAACCACAAGCGTTTTTGAAAGCACGTCACTGTCGCACTTGTTGTCCGTGGTGTTGCGTATAAAAACCAGGCCGCAAACATTGTGGCTCAAAATGACGCCCTCCTCGCCTTCGGTGCCGCAATCTGCTTCCGCGCCCTTAAACCTCGGCCAGCTGCCAAGCTGCGGGGTATTGGAGAATGTCCCGGACCTGGAGCTCAACGACACGTCCCCCTGCCCCAGCAGCACGTCGTCGCCCGTGGGCCCCTCCTTGCTGCAGGCTTTGGTGCTGGCCCAAATTTGCAACTCTTTGCACGGCTGAACGCCCGCGCCAAGTGTCCAGCCTATGGAAAACTGCGTCGTACAGGCCGAGCGCCCCACCACCTCCATCTCCTCGCCCGACGGAAACGACAAAGTCAAGGTTTGCGCACCCGCGGCCGCGCCCACAAACAGTGTGCCCAAACACAGCAGACGGCGAAAACGCGAAGACATGTCCATAAGCAGCTTCTCAGCAATTCGCGGGCCAACATAAGCAGCCGCATTTTCAAAGGGATAAGTGGGCTTGCGCGCCCTCTTTTGACAAGTTGTCACGCCTTTGCTCCGGCCATCGCCAAATTTGCTGCAAACTCCGCCAGGCGGCTTGCCGGCTCAAAGGCCATAACCCCTCTTAAAACATTGCCTTCGAGGCGCAGTTTTCCCACCAGCAAGGCGCTGTCCTCACTCACCAGCATGGGCATGGGGGAAAGGCCGTGCTTGTCCTCCAGCAGCTTCATGTCATGGCCCTGGGCCAAAGCCTCTTGCCAGTGCCCAAGCCCTTTGCCGCCTTCAACGGCCACGGCGAAGGACAGGCTGATGCCGAAGAAAAAGGGCGCGAAAAAGACATGCAGCCCCAGGCGGAGGGGGCTTTGCAAAAGGCGCGAAAGCTCTCCGGGCACCTCCACTTCCGCCTGGTTTGCAAAGCCGCCGGCACTCCCGAAGGCCGGGAGTACATTGAAGGCCTGCCTTCGCCCCCCTTCCACCTCCACCTCGCGGCCACTCAACAGGGCCAGCGTCTGCTTCTCCAAGGCTTTTATGCCCGACTGGCCCAGGCATGCGGCGCCGCACAGGGCCGTCGCTTCCACCCAGCCTGAGGGCTTTAAGGGGGAAAGCAGGCAAGCCAAGGCGTGTGCCAAGGGCGAGGCCAAAGCCACATGCCACTCCGTGCGCGGCCACAAGGGCGCCTCCTTCCCTTGGGCGTGCGGGCAGGCCAAAGGCACTTTGGGCGTGCAGCCGCCGCTGGCGTCCAATACCCTCACCCCCGCCTGCTCTGCCCATAGCAGGGCCTGGGCCGCCACCTCCCTGGGCAAGGCCAGTATGGCCAGCTTCGCCCCCTTCACAACGGAAGGGGCCAGGGGCTCTACCCACAGGCTGTCCTCGCCATAGGGAATTTCTTCGCCCTCGGAGTGCTTGCTGGCCGAAAGACTCAAGGCCTTGGAAGGAAAACCCTTCGCTGCGAGGGCCTGTGTCAGCTGCTTTCCAAATACGCCTGTGGCGCCCAGGAGGGCAATGTGGCCTGTTTTCATGAAGCTTCTTCCTTTTTCACCGTGAGGCTTTGTGCCTTCTCTTGTGCAAAGCGCGGGTTTTCTTCCGCGCCGCTGCCGCGCAGGTAGCTGGGCGCCAAGGCAAAAAGCGCCTCCTTCTCAAAGGGCCCCAAACGGGCCAGCCTTCCAATGGCTGCGGCCGAAGGCCATGAGGGGAAGTCCAGCAGTTGTCCGGGGGGCACGCCCTCGGCCACAAAGGCCTCGCGAAAGCTGTGTATGCCAAAGCCCAGGGCGACTGTCCTGGGGGAGGCTTTGAGGCGCCCTGCCAATTCGGCTACCCCCCATACCCTCTCCGCTTCCAGGGTTTGCACCTCCCCCTCCGGAGTGGACAAAAACAGGCCGGCGAATACTTCGCCGCGCCGAAAAACCCCCGTCGCCCACACAGGCTGCCCTGGGGGCCCCTCCAAAGCCTGGGCTTTGAGAGAAGAAACACCTGCCAGCGGAAGGGAAGCGGCATAGGCCAGGGCTTTGGCCACAGACAGGCCCACGCGAAGCCCTGTGAAGGAGCCGGGCCCAAGCCCCACGGCAATGCCTTGAAGCTGCGCCGCTTCCACGCCTTGCTTTTCCAACATTTCAAAAGCAGCCTCCGGCAAGAGGACGCTGGAGCGCTGCGGTGGGCCAAAGCAGCGCGCAGAAAGCACCTGGCCTTCGTGGAGGAGGGCCAAAGAAAGCACCCAGGTGGAGCTGTCCAATGCCAAAACCATGCTCACCTCAACAGGCGGACAATGTCATTTTTGAGGGCATAACTCATCAACAAAACCAGCAGCACCAGGCCGACGAGGTTGGCAATTTCCCGAAACCGCATGGGCAGGGGTTTGCGGCGAATGCCTTCCCAGGCGGCTGCCAGCACGGTGAAGCCGTCGAGTATGGGCAAGGGCAACAAATTCACCAGCGCCAGGTTAATGGACAGCAAAGCCATCAAACTTAGAAAGCTGTCGAGTCCCTGCTCAGCGCTCAGCGCCGCGGCTTGAAAAATCATCACCGGCCCCCCCACATTTTCGCCGGAAGCCTGCCCCGTCAGCAGCTTCGCAATCAACGCCGCTGTTTGAATTGTCATCTCCGGCACCACCTTCAAGGCTTTGACGAGGGCTTGCACAAAGCCCACCTCCACAACGTGGGTTGCGGGTTTGACGACACTCCGGAGCGCGTCTTGCGTGGAGAGGTAGGCCAGTTGCGGCCTTAACCCCAACTCCCAAACGTGAAAGCGGTGTTTCAGCTCTCCTTGAATTTCTTTTTGTTCCTGCACCAGCGTCGCTTCGCGTTTGCCCTCGGGGCCAAGCCAGCCCAACACCAGGGGCTTGGCTTCCAGCCCTTTGAGTTTTTGCGCCATGGCCTCCCAGGACAAAATGGGCTCCCCATTCCACGTCAGCAGACAGTCGCCCCTCTGAAGGCCTGCCTTGTGGGCAGGGGAGTTGGGGAGGACTTCGGCCACAAACACGTCGCCTGGCAGCGCGCCCATGGCGGCATAGCCTTCGCCCTCTTGTTTGGGCATGGCAAGCAACACCACTTCAGGCACCTGCAGCTTAAAGCCCGCCACCTCCGGGTGCTGGCTGCGCACCACGCGCAGCTGCAAGGACGAGGAGGCCGCCTTCAGCGCTTTGAGTAACTCAATTTCGTCGCGAATGGGCTCACCATTCACCTCCAAAACCCTGTCAAAAGTCTGCAGCCCAGCCTCCTGGGCGGCGGAGCCTTGAAGCACACCCAGCACAGCGGGGCGTACGGAGGCGGAAATGCCCAACAGGCCCTGCGTGCTTTTCCCCAGGGGGCTTGTCTCCTCGTGCTTCTTCGGGCGAAGCCGGGTGCTGTGGGCAACACCGTCGCGCTGGTATTCGACGACAATGTCCTTCTCCCAGCGCTTTCGGACAACCTGGGAAATGTCCGAAAAGGACTGAATGGGAATGCCGTCTATTTTTGTCAGCACATCCCCCGGCAATAAACCCGCCTGGGCTGCGGGCAACTCGGGCACCACGGAGCCGATGCGCGGCAAAAACACTTCGGAAGGGCCCCAGTAGACGAAAAAAAACACCAGCACCGGAAAGAGAATGTTGAAGGCCGGGCCCGCCACCGCAATGACGGCGCGCTTCCACCAGGGCTGAGAAAGAAAGCTTTGGGCCTCCTCCTCGGGGGTGAGGGTTTCCAAGTCCTTGGGCAGCTCCCCTGCCATGCGTACAAAACCGCCCAGAGGAATCCACGCGAGGACATATTCCGTTTCTCCATATTTGAAGCCCAACAACTTGCGGCCAAAGCCGATGGAGAATTTGAGGACTTTGACGCCCACGAGTTTGGCTGCCAGGAGGTGGCCCAACTCGTGCACCGTTATCAACCCTCCCAGAAGGACAATGAAACCTAAAATTTTTTGAAGAAGCAACATGCCCTATCGTCCTAACGCGTGTCCCAATTCAACAAACAATGTTGCATGAAGCCAAACGGCCGGGGCCACCACCAGCAAAGCATCCACCCTGTCGAGAATGCCGCCATGGCCCGGCAAAAGTTTTCCGGAGTCTTTCTTTCCAAAAGAGCGCTTTAAGGCCGACTCGCTCAAGTCTCCCAAGGGGCCCAAAAGGCCCGCCGCCACGCCCAGAAGCAGACATTCCCAGCCTTGCATGCTTGGCAAAGCCCACAGCTTCAACGCATAGGCGGCCGCTATGGAGCCCAGCATGCCGCCGGCAAAACCTTCCCAGGTTTTGTTGGGGCTTACCGAGGGAAGCATTTTGTGTTTCCCCAAAAGGCGCCCCGCAAAATAGGCGAAAGTGTCATTGGCCCACGTCACGACGAGTGCCAGGCATACCCAGGCAAAACCCAACTCTCTGAGTGCGGCCAGCGCCGTCGTGCCCAGGCCCACGTAGACGGTTGCGGCCATGAGGTGCCCCATGCGCGCAGGCGCCTGGGCCTGCGGGCCCACAAGCAGGTGCCAGGCCCAGGCGACAACATACAGGCCGCCCACAAGGCACAGCGCCCACAACAGGGGGCGCTCCACGCCCAGGGTGCACAGCCAGGGGGCCACAGCCACGGTGAGGGCGGCCAAAAGGCCCAGTATGCCCGGGCGGCCCCAGGCCATGTGGAGGTATTCCAGCATGCACAAAGCAGCGGCAAGGGAGAAGAGGGCTGTGCTGAGGGTGCCGCCTTTCCACAACAGAAACAAAACGAGGGGCAAAAGCAGCAGGGCCGACGACACCCGCAAAAACAAATTGTTTTGAAGAAGGCTCACGTGGAGGAGGACCTCAGTTGCGCGGAAGTGTGCCCGAAGCGGCGCTCGCGCTGCTGGTATTCAGCAAGACAATCCAAAAACTGCGCCTGTCGAAAGTCCGGCCACAGCGTGGAGGAAAAAACCAACTCCGCATAGGCAATTTGCCACAAAAGAAAATTGGAAATACGCAGCTCGCCGCTCGTCCGTATCAGCATGTCCACCTCCGGAAGCCCCTGCGTCAACAACTCCCCCTCCAGGGCTTCTACCCCTATCTCCTCCGCTGACATCTCCCCCTTCTCCACCTTTTGGGCCAGGCGACGGGCCGCCAGCGCCAGCTCCTCCCGGGAGCCATAGCTGACAGCCAAAGTCAAAACCATTTCCGTGTTGGAGGCGCTGGCTGCGCACAATTCCAAAAGGGGCCCCCGCACCTCCTTGGGAAGTCGGCCGAGCTCGCCTATGACATGAAGCCTTATTTGGTTGTCGAGAATTTCATGGCGCTCTTTGAGCAAATATTCGCTTAAAAGCGCCATCAACCCTTCAATTTCGTCCCAGGGACGCATCCAGTTTTGCAAGGAGAATGCGTACAAAGTCATCGCCGGAAGGCCCAGGCGGCGAGCGCAGCGCGTCACTTCGCGCACCCGGTTGGCGCCCTCCCTGTGGCCTTCCAGGCGCGGTTGTCCGCGCAACTCGGCCCAGCGCCCATTACCATCCATAATAATGCCGATGTGCCTTGGCAAGGGACGCTGCTTCACCAACTGTTCAAGAGAGCTCTCTGGCTTCATCAAAATGAGGACCTATAAGGTTTGGCCAACTTTTCTACTCAAAAGCATGGCGAAGGTGCTAGTTTCTATTTCTGTTCTTTCTCAACTCTTCACTTTTTGCCGTTATGTGTGTCCGCCATGCCCCCTAAAACCGTAGGCCCTTACCGTATCCTTGAAAAGTTAGGCTCAGGGGGCGTAGGAACGGTTTATAAAGCCATTGACAGACGCTCAGAGCATTCCGTGGCCCTCAAGTTGCTCTCCACAGGCACGCCGCTTGACGTGCGCGTCGTGCGCAGACTCACGCGAGAATATGAAGCCCTGCAAGGCTTGGCCCACCCCAATGTTGTCCGTGTTTATGACACGGGAGTCCACCGCGGCTACCCCTATTTAACCATGGAATTGGTGGAGGGGTTGACGCTGCGCCACTACCTCTCCTTGTCTTCTGGCGAGCTGACTTCTGACAACCAGCTGATTTTGGCCATTAAGGCCCACTTGGAAAGCATCAACAAACACCCCTGGGACGACGAAGCTTCCCGCACAGACAAGACAGACGACTCCGAGCGCCACTTCGGCCTTTCGGACTATGCGGATGAGGAGCCCAGCGAAGTCAGCCAAAACGGCCCCGAGTCCATGCGGGCCTTTGCCCAAATGCTCAAGGAGCCTGACACGGCGGCGAGCGTCTCCTCCAAGGACTCGGCAGAGTTGCCCTATGAGTTGCCCGCTACGCCCTATGAGCCTGCCACTTCGCACTCCATCAGCGAGGCAGAGCTCATTCAAATCAACCGCCCGGAGCGCGTCGGAAGGCTGAAGGATGTTTTTTTGCAGCTTGCGCAGGCGCTTGCTCACATTCACGGGCGTGGGCTTATTCACCGCGACTTGAAGCCCTCCAACATTATGGTGAATGAAGACCGCATCGCCAAACTCATGGACTTTGGCCTGGCCAAATTCATTTCGGATGACAGCTCCAGCGTCACCAACAGCGGCAGCATGGTGGGCACATTCCGCTATATGGCGCCCGAGCAAATTCTGGGTGAATATGTGGATGCGCGGGCCGACCTCTATTCTCTGGGCGTCATTCTCTACGAGTTGCTTGCGGGCAAGCCGCCTTTTGAGGCCAAAACGCCTTATGAGCTTTGGAGGCAGGTGCTCGAAACAGAGCCCAAGCCGATTGCGTCCATCAACGCCGCGGTGGACCGTCAACTGGCGCACGTTGCCGAGCACCTCATGCGCAAAGAGCCTGATGACAGAATCCAAACGGCAGAAGAAGTGTATGAGGCACTCTGGGAGTGAAAAAAAGCATTGAAGTCGGTCCCGAGGGGGCCGGGCAGCGCATCGACGTCTATTTGGCCCAAAAGCTGCGCTTGTCCCGAAACACCCTGAAGCGGCTGTTGGCCGCGGGCGCTGTTTGCTGCAAGGGGCGCACCGTCTCCAAGAGTCAAACCTTTGCGCAAGGCGAATGTCTGGAAGTCGACTTGACGCTGACACAGCTGCAGCTGATTCCCAACCCTTCTTTGCCGCTTCGCGTGCTGTTTGAAGACGAGGCCTTGCTGATTCTCGACAAGCCCTCAGGGCTTTCTTGCCACCCCCTGCGCACGGACGAAACCAACACTGTGGCCAATGCGCTGGTGGCGCGCTACCCGGCGCAGGCAAGCGCCTCCTGTCACCCGCTCGAAGCAGGGCTGTGTCACAGGCTGGACAAAGAAACCTCCGGCCTCCTCATCGCCGCCCGCAACCTGCAAAGCTACCGCCACATGCGTAAGGCTTTTTTGGGGCAGCACATATATAAACGCTACCTCTGCCTTTGTACGGGGAGTTTGCCCCCCCAAGGCACTGTCTCCTTCCCCCTCCTCCAGAAGGGGCGATGCTCCAAAACCGCCTCCCCCAAAAGCTCCAAAGCGCGGCCAGCCCACACGCAATTTCGCGTCCTTCAGCGACAAGGCGCCCACTGCCTGTTGTCGGTTGAAATTGCCACGGGCGTCATGCACCAAATACGCGCGCATTTGGCAAGCCTGGGTGCCCCCATTGTGGGGGATGAGCGCTATGGCTTGGGCACGTTGCCGCATTGCCCGCGGCTGTTTTTGCACGCAACGGAGCTTCGGTTTTCACATCCCCTGACGCAACAAAGCATGTGCTTCGAAGCACCTTTGCCTGTGGAGTTGTGCGCTGTGCTAGAAAAGCTCGGGTTCTCCTGAAAAGCGGCGGCGTCAGACGGGTGTTTCGGTGGCTGTTTGAAAATTGTCTGACACAACTGGCTCGCCGGAGGTGTCCTCCAAAAAGCGTACGCGCAAGGAGCGCGCATTCATGGGCTTTCTCTTTTTTCTGGAAGAGGCTTTGAGTGCAGGCTCCCGCTCGCTTTTCCATGCCTTCAACTCTTCGGGAAACTGAGCTGTGGCCGCGTTCCAAATTTCAAACACGGTCAACGCCTCCGCAAACAAAGCATGCTCTCTGAAATTTTTGAGGCCACCTTTGTATTTGCGTTGCCCGGCCAGAATGCGCTGGGCACTCAACAAATTTCTGCAACCTTCCGCAACGCGTTTGGGCACAGCAATGTCCCTTTTGAGTTCTCTTAAAAACTCATGAAGCTTCGCCACATTTTGCACATAATTCTCTGGCTCCAGCGGGTTTGCGACCGTCATCGTTAGGCAAGCCAACACCACCGCGTCGCTGCAGCTTCTCTCCTGGGAAAGCCATGCATCCAAAACCGAAACGCAGGCAAAAAACGTTTTTCTTTCCTCCGGGGTGGCCTCTTCCAAAAAACGCCACAAAGGCGGAAGCAACAGTTTCAGCGCATCCAAAGAAATCAGCATTTCTAAGGCGGGCTTCGCAACGCCGCCTCGGAGCAACCGGAATGTTTCTTCCAGAAGGCGGGACGGGGAGCACCTGGGCAAATCCCCAACCGCTGCCTTCATGGCCGCATAGGTGGGCGGCTCAATTTCAAAACCCAGTTTGCATACAAAACGCACGGCGCGAAGAATGCGGACGGGGTCTTCCCGCATGCGGATTTCAGGGTCTCCAATGGTGCGCAAGAGGCCTTGCTTCAAGTCTGAATACCCATCGACAAAGTCAATGACGCGTGCCGTCAGCGGATCAAAAAACAAACCGTTGATGGTGAAGTCCCGACGGCAAGCATCCTCTTGCGCGGAGCCAAATATGTTGTCGCGTCGAATGAAGAGGTCTCCGGGTGTTTGAGAGTGGTCCGGACTTGCGCGGAAGGTGGAGACTTCAAAAATCCTCCCCTTGCGGGAATAAATATGGGCCAGCCGAAAACGGCGCCCTATGAGGCGACAACGTCGAAACAAAGACCGCACCTGCTCTGGCTGAGCGTCGGTTGCAATGTCAAAATCCTTCGGTGTGCGTTGAAGCAGCAAGTCTCTGACGCACCCGCCCACCAAATAGGCTTCATGGCCATATTGCCGAAGGCGAAGGACAATGCGGATGGCATCCGAATCCAGTTGCCCATATTCAATGACAGACTTTGTGCTTTGTTCCTGTGCTTGTGGCAGCTCGGACTCCGCCGAAAGAGACTGCTCTCTTTCTGTCTGTGCTTGTGCCGCATCCGGCTCCACCCCCAAAGCAGGTGCAACACCTAAATCCACGTCAGTCATGTTGGTAGGATTCTCCTGGCTAAAGCGCAACCTTGCCCTCCATAGCGCGCACGGGGCCAAGCCACAAGCGCTGACAGCAATTCAATTGCTTTTCAAGCGAGGCAACAACAAAGCACCCAGACAAACCAGAAAAACCATTCCAGCGGCTACGAAATACGTCGCAGAAGGTGAAAACCGTGTATATAAAAATCCACCGAGGATGGGCCCCAAAATCCGCCCCAAAGCCCCCATGCTTTGGTAGGTCCCCAGGGCTTCGCCATAGTTTTCCTTGGGGGCAAGTCTGGAAACCAGAGCTGACAGCGAAGGGTTATAGAGGGCTGTCCCCAAGGCAAGAATGACAACCGGCGCAAACATCCACGCAAATTGCGCAGGCACCACAAACAAAGCCAGGCTGAGCGCCACCAGGGCCGCACCCAGCACCACCAAACTTTTTTCCGAAAAATGCTTTCGAAAATGTCGAATCGCAAAACCTTGGACAAAAGCACTCACGACGCCAATGGCCGCAAACAGCCAGCCCACCAGGGTGGAGGCCTGTTGGTGCACCTGTGCATCGGCATGGGCATGCATGCGAAAGAGGCCCCCCTCGATGGCAACGTCGGGCACCACAAACTTCTGGAGAACAAAGACGGCAAACGTCGCCTCCATTTGTGTGAAGGCGGACATATACAGCACGGACAACAACAAAGCCAAACCGAAGCCCGGCATTTTAAACCAAAGCCACCCGTTGCCCTTTCGAGGCGTTTTCTTTCTTTGTGCTTCTGGAACTTCTGCCAAAAAAAACAAGGCCAACAAAAAACTCGCCGCAGAAAAAAAAGCGCTCGCAAGCCCTATGGCAAAATTCCCTCCGAAACCGCCCAAAAAACCCCCCAGGGCCGGGCCCAAAACAAACCCAAGCCCAAAGGCTGCACCAATCATCGCCATGCCCTGGGTTCGGTTTTCTTCCGTGGTGATGTCCGCCACATAGGCCTGAGCTGTGGCAATATTGGCTGCCGCAGCGCCTGCCAGCAAGCGCGACACAAACAGCATAAAAAGAGAGTCGGCGAAGGCAAACATCAGGTTGGCCACCACCAAACCCGCAAGGCTGTAGAGCAGCACGGGTTTGCGGCCTATCCTGTCGGACAGTCTCCCCAAACGAGGCGCTATCAGAAATTGCATCAACGAATAGCTGGAGAGCAAGAGCCCAACCACAAAGGCGGAGCCCTGGTATTTGTCGACATAAATGCCCAGCTGCGGAACAACAATGCCAAACCCCAGCAAGTCGACAAAAACAACGAGAAAAATAACGCCCAGAGATGCCCGTTGCCTCACGGAGTATCCGCAGCTACGGATGGCAACGGTCTATCAATGCAGCCTTTCGTCAGGGTATAGCGGTAGGTGCCCAGCTCATCGCGCCAATATTCGCCCGTATAAGGCCAATAGAGGTAGTCGTCCGGAACGGCAACCGAGTATTTATATTTTCGGATAACATCTCTCGCGCCGCCCTCGGACAATTGCTTCTCTAAATAGGTTTTTTCTTTCTCGACAGTGTCCACGCGAATGCGCAGCGCGTTGGAGCTTAGGGTCCGCAATTCCAAAAGCTCAAACTCCAGCTTGCCCTTGGCCATAATTCCGGCCTTGTTCATCAGCCTTTCGCGCTGGGACTTGATGGAGTCAATGAGCGCTTTGACCAATTCGGAATATTTAAAGGTGTCGCTGTATTTGCTGAAAACATCCACCTCATTCTCCAGCTCGCGGATGGCCTCCAGGGTTTTTTTCAAGTCTGTGTCTGTGAGCGCGAGGTTCAAAACCCGGGCGAGAATTTCGTTGGTGGTGCTGCGTTTGCCGAGGTTCGCTTTTTGGATGTCATCGAGCACTTTGTAATATTCCTCCGCACTCATATTCGACGCCACCATTTCTGCGAGCTTGTCCTGGACAGGCCCATAAATGGCCTCAAAATCATCCACGATGGAGAGCGCTTCCTGGTAGCGGCAATTCTCAAAATAAATGACGGCCTTCAAAATAAAGGCTTCTGGAAAATATTCTTCCCGGAAGAAGGGGGAGGACAAGGTGACAAGGTTTCCAAGGGCCTGCTCATAGCGGCCAATGCGGTAGCTGGCCCAGGAGGACTCGAAGAGGGAGTTTAACCATTGCGCATGCCCTCGCTCAATTTTGGAATAGTAGAAAATGGCGCTTCGGCTTTGTTGAAGTCCATAGTGAATGCGCGCCAGCTGCATGAAGGCCAATTCACGCAGCGCCAGCGCAGCTTTGCCGCCCGGCTCCACAGGCCCTTGCGTCATGCGTGTTTTGCGGATGACTTCCTGCAAGGCAGCAACGGCCTGCTCCAATTTTCCATCGCGGTAATAAGTCAGCCCTTCGAGGTATTTCGCTCGAGCATAATAAGGGTCTCCTTCCGGAACGGCCAAACTCAGGCGAACCACTTCTTCAAAGCTCTGGTTGGCCTCCGCCTTCTGCCCCACATCATCGAGCGCCTTTCCACGCAGGAAATGATAGCGCGCCAACAAATAGCGAAACTCGCTTCGGAAGCGGGCCGGAAACTCCACGTTGGAATATCGCGCAATCTCATCCAGGACGACGGTTTCATTCACGGTTTTTCTTCCAATGAAAAACAGCCATTCCAAGGAGCTGGTGAAATAGTGTGTGTCGGGGCCTCGCGCGAGAATTTCCGAAAACTGAGACAGCGAGGAGTGATAGAGCCCGAGGCGATAGAGGGCCTTGGCCAGAACATATTGGGCCTCTGTGGCAATGGGCGCCATTTTGGGGTTGTGCACAATCTCAAAAGCCGTCAGCGAAGCCCTCTCATAATTTTCTGCCCGAAACTGGTCAATGGCAACCTGGAGCAGGCTTCTGTCAATGCCGGGTGTGCTCACCACAGCACTGCGCACAGGCCCGCGTTTGCTGGCTGCAGCAGGCGCTTTTGAAGAAGGCGCCGCGGCAGGAGAGGCTTTTGCAGGAGGCACCCCTGCAGAGGGGGCTTTGGCAGGAGGTGCCGCCGCGGGGGAGGCCTGTGCGGGGGGGGCTTTGGCAGGTACTGCTTGCGCGGGGCCGGCTTTCTTCTGGGGCGCTGCTTTTGCCTTGGTTTGTTGAGCTGTCTGGGCCTGGGCTTTGGAAACACCGGCCAAAGAAGCGACCAGCAAACAAACGAAGGCGACATATGGACGCAACATGCAAAGCCTCACGAGTCAAAACCTGTCGGGAAAAAGAAAGAAACGCCTAAGTCAAACATGAGCTGATTTCGGATGGAGCCTTTGCCATCAATGCTTTCTTGGTAGATGACGTCCCGAAACTCCATGCGGACAGTCATAAAACGCGTCGCGACAAACCGGAACCCGACGCCAAAAGTTCCGCTCACGCTGGTTTTGAGCTTTCCTTCCGGGCCATACATGACGATTCCGGGCCCTATGAGTCCATAAAACTTAAACGGCAAAAACGCTTCAGCGCTCAAAGAAAGTTTCCCGTAGACGGGAGCCCATTGCAGCTCCAGGCTTCCCATGAGACGAATGTTGCCATAGGCGCTGAAGCGCTCCAGGTTTTTTCGCGTGGGTTTTCGACAGCCCTTCGCATCACACACCTGTGTTGCACCGGAAATGGAAGAAAGCGCATAGCCTGCCCGAAGGGCTACCCCCAGCTCCTCCGTCATATGGTAGGCCAAAAGGCCCCCCAGCACATATTTGTTGAAAAAAGCATCCCGCACGGAGAGCGCAAGGCCCGGGCTCAATTCAAAGCGTCCGTCCTGCTTAAACAGCTGGCCGGAAACAGGGCGAATGCGCTCCCTCAAAGGCCCTCGGGCGTCTTTTTCAACTTCAGAAACATCGCCCGCTTCCTCTTCGGCTGTCTGGGCAAACACGGGAGTGGCCACCAGCATTCCAAGTATAAACCAAGCGCGCATCATTCAGCCTCTCTCCAAGTCGACTTGAACGGGAAGAAAATGGACACGCCCGCGTACACCATCTGGACGTTTTGAATGCCGCTTTTCTTCAAACCAAAGGGCTTGTCCACATATGAAGTGTTGACCCATGCTGCGTTGACGGCCAGAAAATCCTTCGCCACCACACGCATGTTGAATCCAAAGTCGAAGGCGGGCAACAAACCCAAGTCTCCATAGGTTGCGGCTTTAAGCATCCCTGCTCCGCCGATAAGCCCTGCATCAAAATGGAGGATGGAATTGAAGATGGCCCATTTCCCATAGATGGGGCTCCATTCCACCGAGGCCATGAGCCACCATTCAGGTTCCGAAGGGTAAATGGCGGCAGACAAATAACGCTTCGCCTTGCGCACATCATCCGTCTTCGTCATGCTGATATAGGTGAAGCGTGCTGAGACCGCCAAAGTGTCCGCCAAATAGTAGGCGGCACGGAGGGAGCCGCCCCACTTTGTATAGAGCGGATCGTTCACGCAAAAAGCGATGTAGGGCGCCAGCTCAAAGCGATTGCGCTTCATATAAAGCTTTTTTTGAATGCTCCGCACCCGGTCCGCCTGGGTAATGTCGCGGCCGGCAGCCGACTGTGCCACAGGCCTGTCGCTTAACAAAGTCTCGCGGGGCAAAACAGCGGGAGGGGGCGGCGTTTCCAGCTCGTCCAAATCGGAAAAATCAAGCGTGTCCAGAGCGTCCAGCTGTTGCGCTTGAGCATGGGCGCCCCAGAGAAGCCCAAGCAGACAGCACACCGTCTTTGTCATTTGGTTCAAAAGCACTCTCCATTTTCGCACAACCCGCGAAACAAAAAGATATACCCGGCAACGAAGGGACTACTCTGCAACGAGGGGACTCTAGCGAGACTTGCCTTGCACATCAACAAGTCGACACAATTATTGTTTATGCTAACTTAATTTCCCATACACGTCTAAGAGGTTCCATTCCGGCCTCCGTTGTCATAAAAGGATATGTTATGAAGTTAAAGACAATTATATCCCCTCTTGCAATATTGTTTCTTTCATGGGCTTTGGCGTGTTCGGATTCCAGCGACTTGGGGAACGATTGCACGCTTGTGAAAAGAAAGGCGGGGACCGAGGAGGTTGAGCCCCTCACGGAAGCGGAAGCCAAAAGGGCGCTCGAGGGCCCGGCTACAGGCGACAAAGGCGCTTCTGTGGTGAGAAATTTGCTCTCTTTGGGCGCTGCTGAATGCGAAAACCTGGCATGCGTGCGGGACTCTCAATATGTCCCGAAGGGGGGCCCTGTTGCGGACACCGCCAATGCCGGCGGCTATTGCTCTGAACCTTGCTACCCCGAGGGAAGCACCTGCAAAACCGGCAGCTCCAAAAACAAAACCAAATACGTTTGTCGACAGATGATGTTGGACCAGGAAACCTGGGACCATGCCTGCAAAGTCAACCCTGCCAACTGCATTGATGTGAGCAATACGCTGTATTGCGTCAAAGTGTATTGAGGAAAGCCCCCGCCCCTCCCTTATTGCCAGGCCTCCCACTGCACCCAAGAGCCCACGCGCACCCCCACCTTCGCGCAAGTCCCGGAGGGAACCTCCAGCACATAGCGGCTGGGAAGCCCAATGCTTAAGGGACTCAAACTCTGCGGCGTGGCCCGCTCAAGCGTCCCCACCACCGTTTGCGCTTCGGAAATAAACACCAAGTCCAAACCTATCAGCGTATTCTTCATCCAAAAAGACACCTCCCTCTCGTGGCCAAAATCAAACAACATCCCCTCCCGGGGCCCCAGGGACTTTCTCCACATGAGCCCCCGCTCCCTCGCCTGGGGGGTGTTGGCCACCTCCACCCAAAACACCTCCGCCTGACGTGAGAAGCTGCCCTCCAGCGTCAACCGCGTGCGCGGCAACGGGGGCATGCGATGGTGCTCTGCCGTCACATCCTCTTCTGGCAAAGCCTGCTTCGCAGAAACCTTGGCCGACTCCTGGCAAGCCAGTACCCCCAAGCCTATGGCCATCCAGATGCTTCTGCCCAACAACCCCTTTTGTTTAGCTTGCATATTTCTGCTCCTGACAGGCTTTCGTTTAAAATATTTCACCTTTCTGAAGTACTTTTTTCATAAGCATGCTTCGAAGAGGATGGGCAGATGATGACATTTGAGGTGAGGCATGTCCTTCGGGCAACACTGGAGGAAGTGGAAGCCAGCTTTGTGGATGAGCGCTATGCGCCTTTTTTGCTTCAACACCACCCTGCTGTCCAGGACATTCACCTCTTAGAAACCCTCCTTCAGAAAAACCGCCTCCTTCGCCGCATTCGCTACCTGCCCAAACCTGTTATCCAAGCCATCGGCCCCAAGCGTGTGAGCCCTCATGGGTTCAGCTTTGTCTCGCACTCCACCTATGACTTTGAGACGAAGGTTTTGTATTTTGCCAATGAGCCGGACAATGAAAAAATCCGCGCCGTATTCTCCAACCAGGGTGAATTCCGGTTTGCGCCATTGGGAAACCAGACGGAGCGCATTGTCGTCGGCACGCTTTCTCTTCGTCTTCCCAAACAGCTGCGCTTTTTGGCCCCCGTGGGTGAATTTCTCATTCGACGAGAAGGCCTCAAAATTCTTTCGGGCGAAATTCCCGTTATGGAGCGCTTTGCCAAAGAAGTGCTGCGCGCCCCTTCCTCATTTTAAATGCCGCTCAGAATAAGCCAGGCGCCGTCTTTTGTTTTTCTCACGCGCATCTGCTTCACATCGGAGTCCTGTTTTTTTTTGTCGCCCATGGCGAAACTCAGCATGTAGCTGTACGTGACAAAATAAATGTCCGGCTGTGCCTTGGAGCGCTCCATTTTTCGGAAATTCATCTGCAGCCGCAGATCGTGGATGCGAGCAAAACGCTCCTCCAGCTTCTGGCGCGCGTTGGCATATTCCATGTCGTCCGACATATCGGCCGTGCCGCCATCGTCCGCGAAAGACTCGTCCAGCAAGCGAACAATGGCTTCTACATTCTTGTCTTCAACGGCGCGCCGGTATTCGTCGAGCATCTCCAGCAAAGCCCGGTTGCTTTCGGTGTCGCTCAAATCCGTTCCCGGAATTTTTTTGGTTGTGCAAGACAGCGCAAAAATAAGAGCCGCATATAAGAAGAAGCGTTGGAGCATGGTTGTTGCATAGCATGTTTTGAGGTCCAATCCAGAAACTAACGCTTGTCCAAGGAGAACTCGCGCGGGTGCGTGGAGTCGTCGGCGTGCACATTTATCTCAATGCTCCCCAGAAGGCGGGTGTCTGCCGTCAGCACCTCCACTTTCCACGCGCCGGGCAGCCAGTTGACTTTATGGGTATGCCCTGTCCAGCCTGTCTGGCCGGAATGGCGCAGCTTCAGCTGAATATGGTCGGTTTGCACCCACTGCCCTTGCTCGTCTTTGTGTTTCCAGGCGACATAAATGTCATCCTTAAACCGCCTTGGCGCAAAGACGCGCATCCACACATTCAGCTTGTCCTGGGGCCTTGCCAAAAACGTCTGGGCACCTTTCTCCCAAAAGCGAAAACCATCGCGGATGTAGAGGAGCTCTGTCCCGTCGGGCTTGCGGACTTCGTGGTAGGCCCCAATCCATTTGAGCGACAAAGGCACCGGCGGCACAAACCCGGAGAAATAAAGCGTCAACAACAGCACTTGAGTGCCGATGCTGGGCGCGACGGCCTTCCAGAAATTCCATTTGGAATCATCTGTGAAGTGCACAGCGAGGTACCACATGCCCAGCACGAAAAGGATGGTCAGAAAAACCGCCAGCACAAACAGCCATGCGCTCAAAAACCCAAACAACAAGGGAAGCAGATAGCCCCAAAAAGAGGTGCAGGTGAAGCTCCACAGTGCCACGCGCATCACCGGGCCCAGGTTGCGAAACATGGACAACTCGTTGAGCGCCAAAACCAACACCAGAAGCGGAATGAAGACGAAAAAGCTTAACGAAGAAATCGCCGAGGAGCGAAAATAAAAAACGAAGAAGGCGTTGAAGAGGCCGCCGAATAAAAAATGAATGACCCAGTCTCTGCGGGCGAGAATCCGCCCCACCCACCCTGCGGGCAAAGTCTTCGTCACCCCATAGTGGTGGTCGCACAAAATCAACACCGCCAGCAGGACGACATAGCTGCCTTGCTGAATCAGCATAGGCACAGAGTCAATGCTTCTCAACAAAAGCAAGTCGGAACAAAACCCCAAAAAGAAAAACCCCAAAGCAAGCACCCACGGGCGCTGCTTCAACCAGGCTTGCCAGTATGCATAGCTGCGCTGTTCCAAAGCCGCCTCCTCCTGGAGTTGCTCGGGCACCGAAGGCTTGGGGGCTTGGGCTGGCTGACTGGAATGGACGCTCATCCATTCATGCAATAAATCCATGAATGCCCGCTGTAAACAGTAAATGATGCGCGCTCCCTTTGTCACTGGGCACGGCGGACCTGCGGAATTGCAAGAGAGTGTGAGACGGGTTAAACCGTTTTGAAGTTAAAGTGACTCGATTTTGCAGACCGGTTTCAATTTGACATGAGGTCAATGCGGGACAGAGGCCAGAAGTCCTTGCGCATCCATAGGCTTGATGCGGGCTGTTTTTTGCTCCGGAAGCAAAGCGACTCGAAGGACTTCGTCCACGTATTCGACGGGATAAAACTTCATGCTCTTGCGCACATAATTCGGCAACTCTTCGAGTGCTTTCCGGTTGCTCCTGGGAATGCACACGCAGCGAATGCCTGCGCGGTGCGCGGCCAGTATTTTTTCTTTGACGCCTCCAACGGAAAGCACACGCCCGCGCAGCGTCACTTCTCCTGTCATCGCTAAGTCGTTGCGCACAGGTATGCGCGCCAGGGCAGACAACATGGCCGTGACGAGGGCAACGCCCGCAGAAGGCCCATCCTTGGGAATGGCCCCTTCCGGGACGTGGACGTGAATGTCGGAATGCTCCAAAAATTTCTCATCCACGCCAAAGCGCCTGGCCCGCGTCCGCACATACGTCATCGCTGCCTGGGCGGACTCCTGCATCACCTCCCCCAGGTGGCCTGTAATAATGAGTTTTCCTTTGCCGGGCATGACGGCGGCCTCTGTCAACAAAACGTCTCCGCCGCTCTCCATCACCCCCAGGCCTGCAACAATGCCTATCTGATTCAAACTCTCTTTGCGGCTTCTCATAAACTTCTGCGGGCCCAAAAGCTCGCACAAACGCTTTTTCCCAAGCTGCTGCGGTTTGGCACCCTCCCGCAAAACAACGCGGGCAAGCTTTCGAAACACTCTGGCAATTTCTCTCTCAAGCGAGCGTACGCCGGCCTCCCGAGTGTAGCTGTGGATGAGCGTCTTCAAGGCAGCTTCCTCAAAGCGAATGTCCACCTTGGCAAGCCCGTTGGCTTCCTGCTGTCTTGGCAGCAGGTGTTTTTTGGCGATGGCCATTTTTTCCTCATCCGTATAGCCGGCAATGCGAATGAGCTCCATTCTGTCAAGCAGAGGGCCCGGAATGGCATGCGCGTTGTTGGCTGTGCATATGAACAAGGCGCGCGACAAGTCATAGTCCAGCTCGAGGTAATGATCGTTAAAAGCCTCGTTCTGCTCCGGATCCAAAACTTCAAGCAGCGCAGCAGCAGGGTCACCACGAAAATCCGAAGACATTTTATCAACCTCGTCGAGCAGCACCACCGGGTTGCTCGACTGAGCCCTCTTCATCGCCTGGATGATTTTTCCCGGCATCGCCCCCACGTAGGTGCGCCGGTGCCCTCGAATTTCGGCTTCATCTCGGACACCCCCCAGACAGATGCGCACAAACTTTCTCGAAAGCGCGCGCGCAATGGAGCGCCCAAGCGAGGTTTTGCCAACGCCCGGCGGGCCTGCAAGGCACAAAATGGGGCCCCGCATTTTCCCGGCCAAAGTTTGAACGGCCAGGTGGTCCAAAATGCGCTCTTTGGCTTGCTCAAGCCCGTGGTGGTCTTCATGGAGAATCTCCTCGGCATGCGCAATGTCCACATTGTCTGCGGTTTCCTGCTGCCAGGGCAGGGCCAGCACCCAGTCAATATAGTTTCGCAAAACGCCGGCCTCCGCACTCATCGGGCCCATCAATGCAAACTTTTTCAACTCCCTTTGCATCTTCTCCCGGGCTTCAGGGCTCAGGTTGGTTTTTCCAAGCCGCTCTTCCAATTCTTCGACTTCGCTTTTTTCTTCGTCCTTCTCCCCCAACTCCCGGCGAATGGCCTGCATCTGCTCGTTGAGGTAATAGTCCTTCTGCGTCTTCTCCATCTGCTTCTTGACGCGCGTGCGGATTTTTTTCTCCACCTGCAGAATTTCAATTTCCCCCTGCATCAACTCCAGCACGCGCTCCAGGCGACTTGTAGGGCTGAGAATTTCAAGCAGGCCCTGTTTGTCGGCAAGCTTAATGGAAAGCTGACCGACAACGGTGTCAGCCAGAGCAGAGGCCTCCTGAATGAGTGCCACCTTCTGGGGAACGTCCGGGGGAATGCGTTTGTTGAGCTTTACAAAGCTTTCAAAGGTGGAATGCACAGAGCGCATGAGGGCTTCTGTTTCAACCCCCGCTTTCGCTTCTTCCTCCAAAGGCTCATAGTGCACTTCGAAGTGCGCCGCTTCCTCGAGGAAATGCAGAATTCGGCAGCGCCCCAGGCCTTCCACCAAGGCCTTCATCGTTCCATCCGGCATGGGTATCAGCTGGAGAATTTGTGCAAGGGTGCCGATTTGAAAAATCTCATCTTCCGTCGGCTCATTCGTTTTGGCCTTCTTCTGCGCGGAAAGCACAATTCTCGCCTTGCCTTCTTCGCCCCTTTGCAAAGCAACCTTCAGCGCGGCAACGGACTTTTCCCGCCCCACATAAAGCACCGTCACCGAGCGCGGAAAAACCACAATGTCTCTTAACGGCAACAACGGAAGGCTCAACAAGGCTTGTTCCTGCGACATAATTCCTCCACAGGATTTTCTATGCTACAAACAACCACCTGGCAAAAAATGAGACATGCTGCAGGCGCACCTTTTGCGCAGCGCCCTGGGGCATTCGCCCAAAATTGCACCTCAAAAACTTGCAATCAGCAACGGTTTCCTCGAAATATGGGGGTTGGCACAAAATTAGCAAGATTAATGTCAAGCGACATATATTCAAAGGAAACTTATGCTCCTGTTCAACCTGACTTGGCACAGTTCATTTCGTCCCTTCTTTTCCATTCTCGGGCGCTTGTTCGTTCCTCTCCTTGCCGGGTGTTTCCTTCTTGCGGCATTGCCGGCCCTGGCTGAAGAAAGCGTCGCAACAGAAACCGCCGAAGCCAAAAGCGTGGAACACCGGATGCTCAAACCGGTGGTTGTGACGGCGCCGCTCATGTCGGATCCGCTGACGGTGGTTGTGGACGCCAAGGCGCCGCGCCAGCCGGTGCCGGCACATGATGGGGCGGATTATTTGAAAACCATTCCCGGGTTTTGGGTTGTTCGCAAAGGCGGCAGCAATGGAGATCCGGTTTTTCGCGGCATGGCGGGCTCTCGTCTGAACATTTTAAGCAACGGTGAAACCATTCTCGGCGGCTGCGGCGGGCGGATGGATCCACCGACGGCTTATATTTTTCCCGGCTCCTATGACTCCATCACCGTCCTCAAGGGGCCCCAAAGCGTTGTCTGGGGGCCAGGCTCCTCAGCCGGAACGGTGTTGTTCGAACGCCATTTCAAACCCTATACAACGCCTGACTACAGAGTATTCAGCAGCCTGATGTTCGGCAGCTTCGGCCGGAACGATCAGTTTCTTGACGCAGAGACGGGAGATCCTGGCTATTATGCTCGACTCATCGGCACGCGCTCCAGCATGGATGACTACCAAGACGGCGACGGCAGGCGCGTGCACTCGAGCTATATGCGCTGGAGCATCGGCGCAACACTCGGTTTCACGCCGGATGAAACGACACGCCTGGAAATGTCAACCACCGTCAGCGATGGCAAAGCCGCCTATGCAGACAGGATGATGGATGGCGCCAAATTCGCGCGCCAGAATTTAAGCTTGAGGTTTGAGAAGAAAAAAATCTCCGCGCTCATCGACGGAGTCGATGCGCATGTTTATTATAACTATGTCGATCATGTTATGGACAACTACAGCCTGCGTGAGCAGCCAGGTCCACAACAAATCAGCAATCCCGACCGGCGAACTGTCGGCATGAGGCTTGCCGGAAAGCTCAATGTCAGCAGCCTGTCGCAGCTTAAGCTGGGCGTTGATCAGCAAAGCAATTGGCATCGCTTCCGCTCGGGCAACAACCTCACACGCTCGCCGGACGCGACTTTCAGCAACCATGGCCTCTTTGCTGAATGGACACAGTCGCTCTCCACAGCCCACTGGCTGGTTGCCGGTGCGCGCGCTGACTTCTGGAAGGCGGAAGACTTGCGCAACGGGGTTTCCACCGCGAAAGAAACGCGGCGCAACGTGCTGCCTGGTGGCTTTATCCGCTATGAGCATGAATTCAGCAATGAGGGCATGCTTTTTGTCGGCATGGGGCACAGCACGCGCTCCCCGGACTTTTGGGAAACCATTTCACAAAACAAACAAAGCGAAACCAGTGACAGCGCCTTCAAAACCAAACCGGAAAAAAACACTCAATGGGACATCGGCACCCTCTACCACCTCACCCCCAAACTGCAGTTGTCTGCGTCTGCGTTCTTCAGCTGGATGAACGACTATATTCTCATTGACAATTCGAGAGCATTGAAAGCTGCCTTGTTGGTGCGCAACATCCGCGCAACTGTCTATGGTGGAGAAATGGGCTTGGGCTATGCGTTCAGCCCTCATTGGAGAAGCCACGCCGGCCTGGCTTATGTGCATGGCAACAACACCACAGACAAGCGGCCGCTTGCACAGCTGCCACCCCTCGACACTCGTTTCACCCTGGACTATGACGACGGTACCTGGTCGTTCGGCGCACTGTGGCGTCTGGTGGCGGCACAAAAGCGTTTTGACAAAGGCAAGGGCAACATTGTCGGTCAGGACTTAGGCGCAACGCCGGGCTTTGGTGTGTTCTCCCTCAGCGGCGGCTATCGCTTGCGCAAAGATCTGCTCCTGGCTGTCGGGGTCGACAACCTGTTCAACAAAACCTACGCTGAGGCCATCAGCCGTGCCGGCAGCATGGTTTCAGGCTTTGAACAAACCACACGGATTCATGAACCAGGCCGCTACTTCTGGCTCAAACTCGACCTGAAAATTTAGACCCTTCAGGCGACCTTCTCGTCCAGGGCCTCGGAAACTTCAGGAGTCGCGTATACCACGACGGGCTCTTTGTGCTTGGTGATGGTTTCTTCAGAAACCAAAACTTCTCTGGCCGTTTTGCGTGAGGGCAAGTGAAACATGGTTTCAAGCATCGCTTTTTCGAGAATGGCCCGAAGCCCGCGCGCGCCTGTTTTTCGCGCAATGGCTTCTTTCGCAACAGCCTGCAAAGCGCCTTCTGTGAAATTCAGAACGACGCCATCCATCTCAAACAAACGTCGATATTGTTTGATGAGCGCGTTTTTGGGTTGCACCAGAATAGAAACCAGGGCCTGTTCATCGAGCTCTTCTAAGCTGGTGACGACGGGCAAGCGGCCTATAAATTCGGGAATCATCCCAAACTTCAAAAAGTCCTCAGGCTCCACAGCGCGCAGGAGCTCCGAGTTGGAGCGGTTGCCTTTGGACTTCGGCTCCGAGCCAAAACCCATGGAGCGCTTGCCCAGCCTGCGCTCAATCATCTGCTCCAAACCACCGAAGGCGCCGCCGCAGATGAACAGAATGTTGGTGGTGTCCACCTGCATGAATTCTTGTTGAGGGTGCTTGCGCCCGCCCTTGGGCGGAACATTTGCAATGGTTCCCTCAATGAGTTTCAGCAGCGCCTGCTGCACGCCTTCGCCGGAAACGTCGCGTGTAATAGAAGCGTTTTCACCCTTTCGGGCAATTTTATCAATCTCGTCAATGTAGATGATGCCGCGCTGAGCCCGCTCTATGTTGTGGTCTGCAGCCTGAAGCAAACTCACAAAAATGTTCTCCACATCCTCGCCGACATAGCCTGCTTCCGTCAGGCACGTCGCATCCACAATGGCAAAGGGGACTTTGAGAATGCGCGCCAATGTTTGTGCCAGCAAAGTCTTCCCGCTGCCTGTGGGGCCCAACAGCAAAATGTTGGACTTCTGAATTTCAACATCCTCCCCTGACTTGCCAAACTCAATGCGCTTGTAGTGGTTGTGAACGGCGACGGCCAGCACCTTCTTGGCCCTCTCCTGCCCCACAACATAATCATCCAGAATGGCCTTAATCTCCCCGGGCTTCGGAATGTGCAGCTTGGTGTCTCTGTTTTCTTCCCGCTCCACTTCTTCGGCGATGATGTCGTTGCACAGCCCTATGCACTCATCACAAATGTAGACCGTTGGGCCTGCCACCAACTTCTTCACCTCCTTTTGTGACTTGCCACAAAAAGAGCAGCACAACGCTGAATTGCCCTCGCGGGGACCAAAGCCTTTGCTAGCCATAGAAAAGCAACTTAGAGCCTGAATTATTTTTTGTCCAAATCTGGCTTCGAAGAACCCTCCTGGGCGGATTGTCGGTGCTCAACAACTTTGTCGATGATGCCATAGGTTCTGGCCTCTTGGGCTCCCATAAAAAAGTCTCTGTCGCTGTCTTTTTCAATGCGCTCTTTGGGCTGCTGGGTGTGGCGATGCAAAATATCGTTGAGGGCCACTTTGAGTCTTTGAATTTCGGCAGCCTGAATTTGAATGTCAATGGCCTGCCCTCTGGCCCCACCCATGGGTTGGTGGATCATAACGCGCGAATGCGGCAAGGCAAAGCGTTTGCCCTGCTTGCCCGCGGCCAAAAGCACGGCGGCCATGGAGGCGGCTTGTCCGATGCAAATGGTGGAGACGGGGGCGTGTACATATTGCATGGTGTCATAGATGGCAAGGCCTGCTGTCACGGAGCCGCCGGGGGAGTTGATGTAGAGGTTGATGTCTTTTTCCGGATCTTGCGACTCTAAAAACAAAAGCTGCGCGACAATGACATTGGAAACATCATCGTTAATCTCTGTGCCCAGCATGATGATGCGGTCCACCAGAAGGCGACTGTAAATGTCATAGGAGCGCTCCCCGCGGTGGGTTTGCTCTATGACATGGGGCATTGGAATATAGGGCATGTTTTTTACCTATTTGGCAGCAGGGGCTTGGGCATGCAATTTGAGAAACTCGAGCGCTTTTTCTTCCAAAATGCTCTGAGCGAGCGCTTCCTTATGGGAGGCCTCCGAAAGTTGCTTTTTGACTTGCGAAAGCTCCGCGCCGCTGTCTTGTGCAATTTCTGCAAACTTGGCTTCCAAGTCCGCTTCGCTCACTTCCAATTTTTCAGCTTCAGCAACCGCCGCAAGCAGCAGTTGGCCTTTCACCTCCACCTCGGCCTTGGGGCGCATCTCCTCGCGCAGGCTGGACCAGTCCAGCTGCAGGTTTCGCGGGTCCACCCCCGTCTGCGCAATGGAGCGCAAGGCGCCTTCCAACATCCAGTCAATGCCGCGCTCCACCATGGAGTTGGGGACTTCCAGCGGGTTTTTCTCCATCAACTGCCCAATGGCCTGGGTGCGAAATTCGGCCGCAAGCCGTCGGCGCTCCGCTTTTTCCATGCCCTGACGCATCTGAGCGCGAAGCTCCTCCACAGTCTTCGCCTTCCAATTCAGCGAAGCAGCAAAGGCATCATCCAACTTCGGCACATGCTTTTCGTAAATGGCCTTCACCGTTACTTGAAATTGCGCCGTCTTCCCGTGCATCGACGCTTCGGGAGCGTCTTCGCCGAAGACATGGCTGAATTCACATGTCTCATTCAACTTGGCCGCCTCCAATTGAGGCATATGGCCGGCATGCAAGGTGCCCTGGGTTACCTCCACCGAAGCCCCCTTCGCATCCCCCCCTGGGAAGGACTTCCCCCCCACCGTGGCGACAACGTCGACAAGCACTCTGTCTCCCAAACGTACTTCGTCGCGCTCTTTGGTTTCTTCATAGCGCGCGCGGGCCTGGAGCATGTTTTCAAGTTGCTTTTCTATGTCCTCGTCGGAAACGGAAGGCTCTACAACAGCAAGCGGCAAAGCTTTGTAGGCTTCCAGCTTGGGCTTGGGGCGCAGGTCCACGCGGGCGACAAAAGAATAGGGGCCCTGGGGGTTGAAGTCCCCATGCACCCAGTGGGGGCTGCCCACCACGTCCACTTTGTGCGTACGGAGGGCTTCCATATAGCCCTGCCATTCCAAGTCGCGCACGGCATCGGCTTCAACCTGGGCGCGAAAACGCTGCTCCAAAATGCGCCTGGGCACCTTCCCCGCCCTGAAGCCGGGAATGCTCACCTTTTTGGACAAAGCGCTGTAGGCCCTGTCCAACACTTCCTTCACCTTCTCGGCTTCAATTTCGACTGAAAACCGACACTCAATGGGGGATATTTCTTGAAGCTCCGCTTTCATGTGTCCTCTTGGCCCGGCCTTGTTGGGTTCAGGCTGCCTGCTAACACAAGCCCTGGAGGGCGGCAAGTGGGCCGCAGACAAAAACCCCTGATTCCTCTTGCGTCGTGGGTGCCATGTGCAGATGGTTTTGCAAGGTGCAGCAGGCAACATGGACGGACCACGACAAAACTGTTATTGGCTTGTATCGTGGGCAAAAATGCGAAAACACAGGGCCCATGGGTCTAACCCTCCTTGAGCTTTCCTGAAGCTTTTTCAAACAGCCCTGCACGCAAGCACATTTTTTCCTCTGGGTGAAAACTGGACTGCAAGCAAAGCCTTCCCATCAAGCCTTATATGCAAACCTGACATTTTTGTTGTCTTAACCTGTCTGCTTTCACCGACGCGCCCAGGGATGCTGCCGTCACTCACGTTTTTTATACAGCGACGCCTGTACGCTCAAAATATTGTTTGAATGTTGCGACCTTCATGGAAAACACCCCTTTTGAATTCAAGGGGGTAGATATCCAGCTCGGTTGTTGGTACGCAGACCATGTGCCCGATCTCGTATCCAAAGTGGCATGATGTGTCCCCCACGGATTGCGCAGGACAACGTATTTTTCGTTGTTATAAAAATCCCAGCCGAGCACGGAATAGGCATGGTTTGCAACAACGTTGGCCGAACCATAATTCTTTTTTGATGGCTCGGATGCATATGTCCAGGCAGTCATTGGATTGATGGTGCGGCAACTGAGCGAATGGCTGCGAACAAAACTCCACAAGTCATCCGCACTGGTGGATGAATGGGTCTTGTAAGTTCTTACACCGCGAACCAGTTCCGCACAGGCCAACGCGGGATCACCTCCATTCCCTATCGCAGAATAATTTGGAAAGTCTGTGGTGTTGCCGGTTTTCCATTTGGCATAGGCTTTTTCCATCACAGCTGGCCATATTTCCGTGGGATCGTTCGATCTCGCGTATACCCAGGCATGGGAGTCCTTCGCGACCGGAGTCAACTGTGTTACCTGGACAGGCTGAGCTGAACCACTGCCGTTTTTATAGAAACCAATGGAATGTAAGGGCACGGCTTTGCCAAGAAGCTTATTGGGGACTGTCCTGCTTGCGTTGACGATGATATGAGGCCTCGCCCAAGCAACCGATGACAGCGCTGCTATCAGATAGCAGTTGCCCAAGGCCCCCTGAATGGGGTCGTCAAGTTCAGCGTAATCTTCAAAAAAATCCCCTTTGTCTACCCATTCTTTGTCTGTTGGCTGCCAGGGTACTTTTGAACTGACCGCCGCTGCCACAGATGCCACCGCCGACGCAACAGAGGATTTTGTCAAGGATGCATCCGTTGCTGCGGATACATTTTGTACTTCCAGTAACTTTTGGACTTGCGAACGCAGAGGGTGTTTCTTGAGAAAACTCTCTAACCTGTTCTTCGCCTCGGCTGCATTCAGCACCTTTGTTTTTCCCTTTGCGTCGACTTGAATATGGGGGCTGAGGATTGGATTTTTAATGTCAAAAATCTCTTCTTTTTTCAGCTCTAAGATCTCAGAAAGCATTTTCTGCGGATCTGTCACAGAACCCCATTTAATGCTCTTTCCAGCTATTATTTCACCCAAAGCATAAGGATTTATAACGCCCACTGTTTCTTCCATTGTTTCTTCCTTTCGTTGTTACATTGTAAGGTCTTCTGCTTAAATGATGGATATAAAGCACAAACGGCGTTTTTTTCTTTCAATGGAAATAAGCGCCAACTTAAAAATTTGAGTTGGAAATCCAAGAGGCTATGGACGATATTCTATGTCTACAAACCCGCGTAAGCCTGTTTGGCTGTCCGAGGGAACCAACGAGCGAATGGTCAGCGAATGTGGGCCTATGTTGAGTTTTTCGCCGCTTTTGACAGAATGCGATTGCTTGTTGAGATAGCCCACAGGCCAAACATCCAATTGAGCAGTGGAGGCGTTTAAGGCAACCACTTCGATGTTGTAAGCATGGTTGTCATCACCTGCCATTTCTGCCCTGGCATTCAGCGGAATGAGCAGATGGTCGCGAGGGAGTTGAATGTCATGAAGCTTCAGAGGCGTGGAGTCTATCTCGACATAGCCTGTGGAAGCCCCCGGGAGATTCGAGACAGAAGAAGAGCGATGGATGTTGACGATGCGATAGAGGTTTGCGTCGATGGGTACAACTTCACCCTCGCAGACAGACATGTTCAGACGATAGGGTGCATTCTGCGCTTGCGGCTGTATATGGAGCCCGGCCCACTTCTCTTGAATATTCGTAACACCTATTTGGCTCTCGCCAAACCCCGTCAGGGTGCCTTGCTCCAAACGAATGCGTGTGCCTCCAGCTTCGTTTTGTGTCACCCCTTGCGAGCTTGCATCACAGTGCGTCACGCGCTCTTCCGGCTCGGGTTGTGGCTTGGCAGCGCCTGGACACCCCAGGGTGAACGCTGTGAGAATTGCACATAGGCTTCCAAGACATCGCCTCATCCACGGGTTGAATAACATCTTCCGCCTCCTGTCAGTTTCTGCCACTACACTGAAGGCGATCGCCACGCAGAAAAGTTACAGCCAACTGCAAAAAAAAGTGAAAGGGGCAGCTTTCACATTTTGCGGACAAAACCTAAGGGGCTGCGCTAAACTGTGGGCGGAAGTGCGGATGGAACTACTGTGCACAACTGCGCTGTCACGGGCAGCGTCACTGCCACTGGCATCCATGCTGGCTCCGTCGGCGGCCTTTGGGGGTGGAATGAAAACCTTCGACGAAGTCGACAAGCAATAACATCGCCCGCAGGGCAAAAGAAAAGCTCACCGTCCCAACAAACACCTATGTTACCCTACCCACAAAGCCATGCCGCACACTGATCTTCAAAAAAAAAACCCACTGGCATTCTGTACGGAAAACACCGCCGCGCTGTGCCTGTTTCTCCTGTGCGCAACTTTCAGCGCCTGCTCCTCTTCGAGGACAGGCAGCAACGAAGAAAGCCTCCACGGCATTCGTACCGTCTCCTTTGACAAAAACGGCGGCGACACCGAAGCGGAGCCCGCCAGCATTGCCCTCCGCCCGCCGGCAACCACCCTCGAGACACTGCCTGAAGAACCTACGCGGGCCGGACACCGCTTTGCCGGGTGGAATACGGAGCGCGACGGCAGCGGCAGCCCCTTCACCACCTCCTCCCCTCTCTCCTCCATCCTCACCATCGTCTACGCCCAGTGGGAGCCTCGCCTTGGCCTCCACCTCTCCCGGGAGAGCTTTCACTTCTCCCCCTTGAAGGACGGTGCCTATGACGAGCGCTCCGCGGACTTCACCGTCACCGTCTCCGGCCTCAAAAACGCGGAGGCTGCCAGTGGCGTGCAGCTGGACATTGTCACCGATACGCAAGGCGAGCCGCTGTGGTTTTGGCTGCAGGACAAGGGCAGCCACTTTTCAGGGAATGCCAAAACCTTTTCCTTCCATGTCCGCTACCAGGGCACAAGCCCGGAATTCTCTGAAAGCCCCGCGACGCTCCACTTCCGCTTAAGGAGTGTCCCCCCGGGCCATGAATATGCCAACCCCCCTCACACCCTCCAGCTTGCGGCCCTGCATGGACGAGAAGGCCGCCCCTTGCGCGTGCACCGGGGAAATATTGTACACTTCAACCGCTACGCCAATACAGACGAGGGCCTTGGGCTGCACTATCAGCTGGTGGAAAATGTCACGCTGTCCCCGCTGATTCCGGAGGAAAAAAGCAACTGGGTGCCCATCGGCAGCACGGAGGCGAAGGCATTTGCCGGCAGTTTTGACGGTGGCGGCTTTCATATTTCCGGGCTTGAGATCGACGCGCCTGCTGCCGATGAGCAAGGGATGTTTGGCGCCCTGGGCGCGGGTGCCACCCTAAAAAACCTGGGGCTGGAAGGCGGCAGCGTCCAAGGCAACCTGCGCGTCGGAAGCCTGGTGGGGTGGAACGGTGGCACCGTGGACAACTGTTATGCCACGGGCGATGTCAGAGGCATCCAACGTGTCGGCGGCCTGGTGGGGTGGAACGAGGGCACGGTGGACAACAGCCATGCCACGGGCGATGTCAACGGCGGCTCCACCGCCGGCGGCCTGGTGGGGAGGAATGAGGGCCTTGTGCGCAACAGCCACGCTGCGGGCGATGTTAGCGGCACGAACAACAATAGCAATAATGTCGGCGGCTTGGTGGGGGAAAGCACGGGCACCGTGGAAAACAGCTATGCCACAGGAAGCGTCAAAGGCAACGGCAGTGTCGGCGGCCTGGTGGGGAGAAATAACGGCACCCTGGAAAACAGCTATGCCACGGGCAATGTCGACGGCAACGGCAGTGTCGGCGGCGTAGCGGGGACAAACATAGCGGGGGCAACAGACAGTGGCGCCGTGCGCAACTGTTATGCCACAGGCAATGTCAGCGGCAGCGACCATGTCGGCGGCGTGGTGGGGTGGAACAACGGTACCCGCAGCACAGTAAAAGACAGCCATGCCACAGGCGATGTGAGCGGCACCGGTTTCTATGTCGGCGGCGTGGTGGGGGACAACAGTGGCGCCGTGCACAGCTGTTATGCCACAGGCAATGTGAGCGGCACCAGTCGCTATGTCGGCGGCGTAGCGGGGGGAAACAGTGGCTCCGTGGAACAAAGCTATGCCACAGGCGATGTGAGCAGCACCAACAGCGATGTCGGCGGCGTGGTGGGGGAAAACAGTGGCGCCGTGGAAAAGAGTTATGCCACAGGAAGCGTCCAAGGCAGCAGCACTGTCGGCGGTGTGGTGGGGCGGAATAACAGCAACCGTAGCACATTGAAAGAGAGCTATGCCACAGGCAATGTGAGCGGCATCAACAGCGCTGTCGGCGGCGTGGTGGGGAGGAACGAAGGCGGCGTGCACAACTGCTATGCCAAGGGGAATGTCAACGGCAACTTCGCTGTCGGCGGCGTAGCAGGATGGAACCGTAGCACCGTGCACAACTGTTATGCCATGGGTGATGTCACCAACACCGGCAGCCATACCGGCGGCCTGGTGGGGATGAACGAAGGCGACGTGCGCAACTGTTATGCCACAGGCAACGTTTGGGGTGATGGCGACTATGCCGGCGGCCTGACAGGATATGGAACGACACCTACCAACTGCGTCGCGCTGAATCCAAGTGTCACGAAAATACACTTGAATAGCCCCAACCTTGGGCGCGTGACGGGAGGAGGCGGCAACGCCGTCTCCCGCAACAACTACGCTCGGGAAGACATGAAGCTCAACGGCAATGCCTTCCTGAACGTTGCCCCCCACGGAAAGGATGTCTCCGCCGAAGAATATGGCAAGCAACCCTTCTGGGCAGGGGTGTTTGAAGACTTCGAGCTCCACTGGGAATGGGGCCCCACTCAGCTGCCGATCTTAAAAAGTGTGGGCGGGGAGCAAAGGCCTGAGGTGCAGCCTGTGCCGTGAGGGGGATTCTTTGGCTTTCATGGCCCCTCCCCCGAAAAATGCGGGAGAGGGGGCTTCAAGAGAGCAGCGGGCTATCTCGTTCTGAAGGCGCTGGCGACTTCAGCCCAGAGCTTGTTGATCTCTCCTACGCCTTTTTGATCGTAGGTTGGGTGCGTCCTGATGCGTAGATCTGGCTCCGTCGCCGGTGGCATGGGTGGCTCCACGCGCATTCTTCCCTCCGGATCTTCCTCAAAATAGGGGTATAAATTCGGGCCCAGCAGCACTTTGCTCCTGTAGGCCTCCTCATCCAATATTTCACGGATGATGGCGTTTTTGGCCGGAGTCACATTCTCCCAAAGGGGGCCACCTGCCCACATAGGCCCTCTTCTGTAGGGCATCAAGGCGAGAAGGGGTTGTTTGCCGTTGGTTAACAACGTGTTTAAAATAGCTCTCAGGTTATTTCTAAACGTGGTTATTTCGCTTGCATTGTTAATAGAATCATTGGTGCCGATGCCAATCGCCCAAAAATGTATCCCTGGGTTGTTGTCAATGGTTTGCTGAAGCCTTTCCAACATGAGCTGCGTGGTATTCCCGCCAATACCAAAGTTGATCATACTGGGGTAGCGCGCAGGGTTTGAGCTATGCACAAGCGCGTTGAACGGCTCTCCCATAATCTCCGGCAGCGACCTCCCGAATGAATCCGCTGTAATGCTGTCGCCGATAAAAGCCCAGGTGTCACAAGCAACGCCTGGAACACATTGACCTAAGTCATGAATGTCCATTTCGTAGATATTTGCCGAGCGTCCACTCATGTTTGTGAAGCGAATCCATCGGATGTTGTCGCCCTCGATCACATGCGCACGCGCTTTCCATAGATTGTTGGTGATGGGATTGGGTGTTTCAGCGCCCAAATTTGCATCCGTCCATAAGGTGCCATCGGATGAAACCTCGATATGATAGCTGCTGGGGGCGTTCTCACACGGACCATTGCCACACGGAGCGTTGTAATTATAGGTGCCGTTCATCCACTGGAACAGGATGCGAGAAAGCGGACGCGGCAACTCAAATGTCACCAAAGCCTCGTTGGGAAACTCAGGAACCCAATAGTTGACAGTGCTCCCGTCTATGAAAGGGTGCCAGCCTACGTTGTCGCTGATTCTCTCCAAAAACTGCCGCCTATGGTTCGGATCACTAATGCCGGTCACAGCCACGGACCGAGGTTGAACGCGCGGCGCCGGTGCAACCACCACATTTTCCGGTTTGAGCGTTGTGTCGCGACAATAGCCATAACCTGCTGAAGACTGTTGGTATTCTCGCGCGAGGCGGGCGAAATTCCCTCCATCCGTGAGCGGGTTGGTCTGGAATCTCTCTCCTGCTCCGAATGCCGCCAAAACACCGCCCGCAGCAACAAAATCATCCATGTGGGTGAGGAAATAGTCCACGCGGTTGTCTCTGTATCCATAATTCAGATAAGCGGGCGGGTTCTGATTGAATATGTTTTGGTATGAGACGCTGTTAGGAAAATGATTGGGAGAATTCTGGTTGCCCAAAGGAAGCTGCCACCAGACCAAGGGTTTTCCTATGGCCTTTCTCAACGCGCCTGCCCATTCAAAGTGCTGGTTAAAATTCGGCAAAGTCTGGTTTGTGTCGTCCCACCAACGCGCTGGATTTGTCTGTGTGTGACAGCTGGACGTTTGATAGCAGTCAGCATCTCTGTCGATGGCCTCAACCACCAGAAAATCCGTTTCGTCGGAACCCAGGAGTTTCATGTAGCGTGCGACTTCCTCCGCGTGCTGCACTACACTCATGCCCGCAGGCAATATGTTCAAATTGACGTCTGAGTCGGGCACCGCCCAAGTGGAAGCATGCAGGCCGACTTTGGCACCGGGCGCATAGACTCTTACCATGTGAATGAGACATCTCGAAAAACCGGCAAAATTGTCCTCAAACCCTGTGCCGCAATCTGCAGGGTTGGCTTGCGAAACCACGGCAGGAATGTTGCGGGGAGATGGAGATGTGGGGTTGTTCTTTTGCGCATAGCCCCACAAATCAGGCTCTATGTGCACAATCACCTTGCGCTCCCCTATTCGCTGGAGCATGAAACGCCAATCGTTGAAATACCTTGCCAAATATTGGGCCTGCGTGACCAGTGCCAGGTTTCCTTCATTGTTCATGCCCATCTGATCGCGCATGGTATGGTAAAAGGTATAGTAGCTAACCATCGGAATTTGGCCATCTTCCTGGGCCTGGTTAAAAAAGAGATTCAAGTAATTGCCCGCCGGCGAATTCCAGCATCCCCACCAGTGATGGGGGTTGCAACTTGCGTCACATGAGCTGCATGGCGTGTTGTCAGGAGAAGCAGACACCGCATTGGCTAAGTAGAGGTACCTGACATCCATCAAGCCTCTGTTTGCTTGCGCGCTGAAAAACACCCTGTCGGCTTGAGCACCCACCATCAACCGCTCTTTGCCGAAGTAGTCCAGGAAGGCTCTTTCAAGACAGGTGTCAGGCTCATCCCTCACTGTCACTTCGCAGGAAGCCGATGCGCCGCCGCCATCTGCTGCCACAGCGCTCACCCTCGCGGAGCCTGCCCTGCGCGCTGTCACCTGGCCGTTGTCATCCACCGTTGCGATGCTGTCATCGCTCGAGCTCCATTGGAGGGTTTTGTTCGTCGCATTGTTAGGAAGCACCGTGGCCGAAAGCGTCTCTCTGGCGCCGACTACCAAGGTTGTGCTGGTCTTATTCAGTGCAATGCTGCTCACCAAAACAGCGCCCTCCCCTCTCACCGTCACTTCACAGGAGGCCGATGCGCCACCCCCATCTGCCGCCACAGCGCTCACCCTCGCAGAGCCTGGGCTGCGCGCTGTCACCTGGCCCTTGTCGTCTACCGTTGCAATGCTGTCATTGCTGGAGCTCCATTGGAGGGTTTTGTCCGTCGCATTGCCAGGAAGCACCGTGGCCAAAAGCGTCTCTCTGGCGCCGACAGCCAGCGTCGTTTGGCTCTTGTTCAGCGCAATGCTTTCAACCAAAACAGTGCCCTCCCCCTTCACCGTCACTTTGCAGGAGGCCGATGCGCCACCGCCATCTGCCGCCACAGCGCGCACGCTTACGGAGCCTGGGCTGTGCGCTGTCACCTGGCCGTTGTCGTCTACCGTTGCGATGGTGTCATCGCTGGAGCTCCATCGGAGGGTTGTGTTCGTCGCGTTGCTAGGAAGCACAGTGGCCGAAAGCGTCTCTTTGGCACCGACAACCAGCGTGGTTTGGCTCTTGTTCAGTGTAATGCTGACAACAGGAACATCACCATTGTCGCAGCTGTCACAAGCCGCCAAAAAGGCGCCAAGCAACAGCCATAAAAACAACATGGAAGGGCGTTTCATAAAAAATTTCCTCAGAAAAAAGTTTGCTTAAAAAAAAGGGCTCTGACCGCGTCGCTTTTTGAGAAAACGAAGTCAGAACCATGAAAAAAAGAAGGGATTTCCGAAGAGGCCTTGCTCTTGTCGGGAGACGGAAATTCGGCATGCACAAAAAAACCTGTAGGGCTGCCAAAAATCCCCGCCTTCACCTTGGGAACAACACCTTTGCTTCGCACCGCAATCGCCCTCCTTCACCTCTTGCTGCTGGTTAAACCACAACACAGGACACTGTTGGTGTCACCTGCGCCGCGCCTGCTAGCTTCAACCCTGGCGTGACATACGCAAGCTAAGGAATGGGCGCAAACCCTGTCAACGGTTTTTTCCCGGACGCACCCCTGCCACCTTTCGTCTTCACCCTCTGTGGGTTTGTCGAAAACTCGTAGACTTGAAAACCCCCGCTGCGCAAGCAACCATGGGCGAGGAGGGACTCGAACCCTCACACCGTTTCCGGTACCAGATTCTAAGCCTGGCGCGTCTGCCAATTCCGCCACTTGCCCTTCGAGGAAGCGCCCAACAACACCCCCGCCTGCGGCTGCTTCCATGCTGCAAAAACCACCTATGCTTGAGAGCGGTGGGAATCGAACCCACAACCTATGGATTAAGAGTCCATTGCTCTGCCAGTTGAGCTACACTCCCTTGCTGCGACCCACATCTTTCACGCATCTTCATGCGCTTCCTCCTTCGGCCGTCCTCGACGTGCCCCAGGCACGCCTGCGGGGTCCGAAGTCCGGGCCGCATGAATCTGCATGAAACCTGTGGGTCTCGCGACAATCACTTCAATCCGAAACTGGCCTATCACAGCAAGCTCAAGCTCACCTGGCAAGCTAAAATTTAGCTGCGCCAGAAAAATGTATACAGCATGTAGAGCATGACGAATGCAAAGGAGACAAAGCCGAGGAGGGGGAAGAGCGAGGACAGCCATTCAAACTTGGAGTGTTCGGGCACGCACATGTCACGGATGGCCTCGGCGGCCCTGTTGCGGAAATACAAAATCTCCCAGGTGTCACCCAGCACTACCATGTCTTCGAACAGTTTTTGCGCCTCAGGGAGGTTTCCCAGGGCGCAATACCTGACAATCATATGGAAGCTCGCCTCGGCACGACAACGCGCAATTTCCGGCGTGTCGCCAAGCTTGGCCATGGCATCCAACAGCTGGCGCTCTTTGTAAAGGTTTTGTTGGGCGTCATAAACCCTTGGGTCGCGATAGGGAATCAACGCGGCCATCGCCTGGGCGCGAAAAAGCGCTGTCTGTGGCGTGTTGTCAAGCTGGGCCATCTCCTCCAACAGCTGGTAGGCTTCCGGGAGTTTTTCGGCCTTCGCATAACCGGCAATGAGCTGGCCCATCGTTTTGGACAGCAGCACCGGCATCTCGCCTGGCTTGGCCATCTCGTCAAGCAGCTTGCGCGCCTGCAAGAAATGTTCGGCATGGCCATAATAAAAAATCAAACTGCATGCTGCGTTGGCGCGAAGAAGCCTCAGCTTGGGCGTGTTGCCGAGGCGGGCCATGTCGTCCAACAGCTTGTGCGCCTTGGAGAGGTTTCCGGCCTCGCCATAATAGCCCATCAGCTTGCACGCTGCGCTGGCGCGCCAGGCCGCAATTTCCGGCGCGTCGCCCAGCTGAGCCATGGCTTCGAATTGTTGTTGCGCCTGAGGGAGCTGTCCTGGGTTGTCGTAGTTGTCAATGAGGTTGAAAGCCGCTTTGGCGCGAAGAAGCCTAATTTCCGGTGCGTCGCCCAATGCAGCCATGCTGTGAAGCAATGCGCGCGCTTCCTGAAGGCGTTTGGCATTGCCCTGGTGGATAACCAAACCGGAAGCCGCCTGGGCGCGATGGAACACAAGCTCCGGTGTATCGCCAAGCCCCGCCATGCTGCCCAGCAGCTTGTGGGCTTCTAGGAAATTGCCGGCCTCTCCATGGTCGAAAATCAACTTGGAAACCGTCTGGGCATGAAGAAGCGCCTTCTTGTTGGCATCGTCTTCCTGGGGCAAGTCGCCCAGGGTGCCTGGAGGTGCTGGCGCCTTGTCCCCCCAAGCCTGGGGGGCCTTTGTCCTTGTGTGTTGAATGAGGGCGCGGATTTTTTCCCGCTCTGTCAAGGCAATGTCGTTGTTCCACGGTTGCAGGAGTTTGGGGACAAAGAAATGGGCGCCCGGCTGAACCAGAATGGGGAAGTATTTGCGGTTGTTTTGACTGTGGTACAAGTCAATGGTGGCGATGGCGCCCTCCCAGGTGGTGCCCAGGCCGCCGCCTCTTTTCTCAAACCCTTTTTTATATTCTTCCCCGCAAATGCACAAAACGACGTCGGCATCTTCCATGCTGTGCAACATCCACGCCTGCCAGCCTTTCAAAGGCGGCGCAACCGCATGGGCATGGTCCGATATGGCTTCAATGCCTTCCTGCCTGTTCAGCCACGCCACGAGGGTGCCCACCTCGTCTTTGACGTTGTCCTTGTGGGCATAGCTGACAAATACTCGGAGGGGGGGCATGGGGGGGGATTATAGGGGGGGGGCGTAGGCGTGTCGACTTATGTTGTTGCTAACATATGAGCGTTTCTTTTTCGCCTTTCGGCGGGGGGGCGACAAAGAAAGTCCCGTATGCTAGCAACAACCTCCGCTGACACCCCTTCACCCCCGCCCCCTATGCATGAAATAACCCTCGCCTTCAATTTGCTGGAATTGGTGCAAGAAACCCTCCAGCGCCATGGCCTGACACGCGCCCTGGTTTTACACGTGGAAGTGGGCGCCCTGGCCAGGGTGGATGCCGAGGCCCTCGCCACCGCCTTCGAATGCGCCAGGCACAATACCCCTTGCGCACAGGCCCAACTCCTCCTTTCTCAAACCCCCGCCCAAACTTCTTGCTCCCACTGCAATGCCCTCGTCTATATTCACCACCGCTCCCAGGCTTGCCCCGCCTGCGGAAACCATGACGGATGGCCATACGTGGGCGATGGCTTGCTTCTCAAAACCCTGGAGGCGGACTAAGCATGTGCGGAATTTGTGGCTGCAACAACGAAGAACATACGCATACGCATACGCATGAGCATGGACATGGACATGGACATGAGCATGAACATGGGCATGAGCATACGCATGAGCATGGACATGAGCACGGGCATGGGCATACGCACGAGCAGGCGCATGCGCAGGAGCGCCACGCCCGGCGCATTGCGGTTGAAACCGACATTCTGGACAAAAACCGCCAGAAGGCCCGGCAAAACCGCGCCCTGTTTGCGAAGGCCCGCGTGACGGCGCTGAATATATTGTCGGCGCCAGGCTCCGGCAAAACCACCTTGCTGGTGCGCCTTCTGGCTTTGCTGAAGGGCCGTTGCCCGCTGGCTGTGGTGGAGGGGGACCAGCATACCCAGTTGGATGCTCAGCGCATACGGGAGGCGGGGGTGCTCGCCTTGCAAATTAATACTGGCAAGGGCTGCCACCTGGACGCCCAACAACTGGCCTGTGCACTCAAAACCCTGCCCCTGCCGCAGGAGGGCTTTTTGTTTGTCGAAAACGTCGGCAACCTCGTATGCCCCGCGGCCTTTGACTTGGGGGAAAGCGCGCGCCTTCTGGTGCTGTCGCTGACGGAAGGGGAGGACAAACCCCTCAAATACGCCGACGCCTTCGCCACAGCCGACGCCGTCGTCCTCAGCAAAGCCGACTTGGCACCCCACCTCGACATTTCCGTGCAGGCCCTGAAGGAAAACCTGCACAAAACCTGCCCGAGAGCGCCCGTCTTTCTCGTGTCCTCCAAAACCGGCGAAGGCATGGACGCCCTTTTGGACTGGCTGTGGGGCTTGCGCCTCGCACGCCCCGCGCCCGAAGGCCAGAGCGCATGAGGCGTCGCCTGCGCCTGCGCCTGCGCGGCCTCGTGCAGGGCGTCGGCTTTCGCCCCTACCTCTATGCCCTGGCGCGCCGCCATGGCCTTGTGGGTTTCGTCTTCAACGACAAGGAGGGGGTGCAAGCAGAAGCCCAAGGGGAGGCCCAGGCCTTAAAGGCCTTCGAGGCAACATGGAGGGGAGGGGTGGCAGGCGCCCCCCCGCCCCCCCTGGCACGCGTGGACTTTTGGGAGGTGGAGGAATTGCCCCCAAAGGAGGAGGAGGAGGAGGGTTTTTCCATCCTCCCAAGCCCCGAAGGCCAAAGCCCGCCCCTGTTGAGTGTGGGGCCCGACATGGCCCCTTGCGCAGCATGCCTCGAGGAGTTGTTTTCTGTGGGCGAGCGGCGCTTTGGCTACCCCTTCCTCAACTGTACCCACTGCGGGCCGCGCTATACCGCAAGCCTGCGCATGCCCTGGGACAGGCCCCACACCACCCTCGCCTCCTTCCCCATGTGCGCCGCCTGCCGCGCGGAATACAATAACCCCGAGGACAGGCGCTTCCACGCCCAGCCCATGGCCTGCCCCGCCTGCGGCCCCGCGCTGGAGGCTGTGCCTCCCGCAGCGGAAGGCCGCTCTCTTTTGCGGCAGACGCCTCCCCCCCCTGGGGGGGTTGGGGGGGGAGCAACACAGCCGTCTGCAAGGGGGGAGCCCTATGCTGCTTCCAAGGGCAGGTATTGCGTGGACAGCTCCCACCTTGCAGACTGTATAGAAGCTGGCGGCATTGTGGCCCTCAAAGCCGCGGGCGGTTTTCAGCTGCTGTGCGACGCGCACAATGAGGCGGCGGTGCAAAGGCTGCGGCTTCGCAAAATGCGCGACGGCAAGCCGCTGGCACTCATGCTGCCCAACCTGGCGACGGCGCGGCGCTACGCGGCCTTGAGTGCGCTGGAAGAGGCGCTGTTGTGCAGCAGGGAGCGCCCCATTGTACTTGTACGCGCGCAAGGCGACAGCCTCGCCCCCTCCCTCGCCCCCGGGCTTGTCCACCTGGGGGTGTGCCTCCCCTCCACCCCCTTGCATTATACCCTCTTTCATGAGGCCCTGGGCCGCCCCCCTGCTTTGGACTGGTTGGACAGGGCCCATAGGCTTGCCTGGGTGGCGACTTCCGCCAACTTCAGCGGGGAGCCGCTCGTCTATGAAAACGAAGAGGCCCTTGCCACACTCGCGGGCGTTGCCGACATGTTCGCGCTGCACAACCGCCCCATTGCCGTGGGCATGGACGACAGCGTCGTGCAGGTGGTGGCCTGCGCGCCTCAGTTTGTGCGTCGCGCGCGCGGCTACGTGCCCAGGCCGCTGCCGCTGCCCTGGCAGGGGCCTCCTTTGCTGGCCGTGGGGGGACACCAGAAGTCTGCTTTTTGCCTCGTGCATGACAACCGCGCCTACGTCAGCCAGCACCTGGGTGACTTGGAAACGCCCAAGGCGCGCGCCGCCTTTGTCGACAACGTTGAGCGCCTGTGCGGGCTGCTGAAGCTGAGTCCACAGCTTGTGGCCGCGGACATGCACCCGGAATACTTCAGTACGCAGTGGGCCGAGGCGACAGGCTTGCCCTGTTTGAAGGTGCAGCACCACGTGGCGCATGTCGCCGCGGTATGGGCCGAGTACCCCCAGCTGCCAGGCCCCCTCCTGGGCCTTGCCCTGGACGGGGTGGGGTTGGGCACGGACGGCTTAGCCTGGGGGGGCGAGTTGTTGTGGGTAGAGAAGGGAGCGGGGGGGGGCCCCTTCCAGTGGCAACGCCTGGGGCATATGAAACCCCTGGCCCTCCTGGGGGGGGACAGGGCCGCCAAGGAGCCCTGGCGTATGGGCGTTGCCGCCTGCCTGGCCCTGGGCGAGGACAGCAAAGCCCTCGCCCTGGGTACCCCCTACGGCCTTCGCCCCCCCCTCCTGGAAGCCTGGAAAAGTGCTGCCCTCCCTGCCCCCCTCTCCTCCTCCCTCGGGCGCTTTTTTGACGCGGCCGCAAACCTCCTGGGGCTTTGCGACGTGGCCGAGTTTGAAGCCCAGGCCCCCATGCTGTTGGAGGCGCTGGCCCACAGGGCGCACAGCCGCGGGGGAAGCCTTCCCTGGCCCCTGGAGGGTTTTGAAACGGAAGCGGACAACAGCTTAAACCTGCTGGGCCTGCTTCGGCCCCTGGAGGCCTGCCGGAAGGACGCTGGGCGCGCCGAGGCAGCCGCCCTCTGGTTGCATGAGGCGGTGGCCAAGGCCCTGGCGCAATGGGCAGCCAGCCAGGCCCTGGGCCGGGGCGCTGTGCATGTGGTGTTGTCTGGCGGCTGCCTTCAAAACCGTCTGCTGTGCGAGGCCCTGACAAGGCAGCTTCAAGGGTGGGGGTTATGCCCCTTGTTGCCCCGCTTGTTGCCGCCCAATGACGGCGGGCTGTGCCTGGGGCAGGCGCTGGTGGCTACACTCAGCTCTTTTTAAAGAATGAGTTGCAAACCTGTTGGCAGTCTGTTGAGGACAGGTTTCACATAGAAGAGGTTGTATGCTCGGCAAACTTGTAGGGCCCGACTTGGAGCAAATGCTGTCGAATAAGGAATTCGACTTGGTGCGCACCACCCTGGAGGACTTGCACCCTGCGGACATTGCCGAAGTCCTCGAGGACATGCCCAACGAGTCCTCGGCCCTTATTTTTCGCATTATGCCGCGCAGCCAGGCTACCGAGGTTTTTGAATACCTCTCGGTGGAGGAGCAGTCTCATATTGTCAGCACCTTCGGCACCAAAGCCCTGGCCAGCATGTTGAATGAAATGGCGCCGGACGACCGTATGCGCCTGTTTGAGGAATTGCCTGCCAGCGTCACACGACAGGCCCTGTCCATTCTCTCTCCCCTGGAGTTGGAAGTCGCCAGAGAGTTGATGGGCTACCCGGAAAACAGCGCGGGCCGCTACATGACGCCCGAGTACCTCACCTTAAGTCCGGACATGAGGGCCGAGGAAGCCCTGGCGCACATACGCAAGCACGGCGCGGGCAGAGAAACCCTCAACATTCTCTACGTCGTGGATGAGCGCGGAAAGCTGCTGGACGAGGTACGCCTTTCCAGCCTCGTCATGGCTTCTCCCGAAGCCAAGGTGGTGGACTTGGTGCAGCACGACGCCGTCACCATTTTGGCGAAGGCGGACCGCGAAGAAGTCGTCAGCATGTTCGAAAAATATGACCGAGTGGCTTTGCCTGTCACCGACAGCGAAGGCATTCTGGTCGGCATTATAACGGTGGACGACGTGCTGGACGTTGCCAAGGAAGAGGCCACCGAAGACATTCACAGCATGGGCGGTGTGGAAGCCCTGGAAGCGCCCTATTTCGACATGGGCCTTTTCTCGCTTTTCAAAAAGCGCGGCGGCTGGCTGGCCATTTTGTTTATGGGCGAAATGTTGACGGCGACAACGCTGGCCGTCTTTGAGGAGAAGCTTGCCCAGGCGGTGGTGCTCAGCCTCTTCATCCCCCTCATCATCAGCTCCGGCGGCAACTCCGGCTCTCAGGCCGCCTCCATCATCATTCGCGCACTGGCGCTGCGCGAAATTCAGCTGAAAAACTTCTTCCGTGTATTTGTGCGCGAGTTGGCTTCAGGTTTCATGTTGGGCATTCTGCTCGGCAGCATCGGCTTTTTGCGGATTATGACGTGGGAGCATTTTTTTGGCGTTTATGGGGAGCATGCTTTCAAGTTGGCGAGTGTCATTGCTTTGAGTCTGGTGTCCATTGTGCTGTTCGGAAATTTGGTGGGGGCCTCGCTGCCCTTCTTCTTCCGCTCCGTGGGGGTGGATCCGGCCAAGGCTTCAACGCCTTTCGTGGCGACCATTGTTGACGTGACTGGCCTCATTATTTATTTCAGCATTGCGACGTATATTTTGACGGGGACGCTTTTGCCCTAAGGTTTTCTTTTGCCCTGCGGGCGGGGCTTGTCTCCCCTCGCCCGCGAAGCGGGAGAGGGTGCCCGACAGGGCGGGAGAGGGCGGAGGGCAATGCGCCCCTCATTCCCCCAACATTTTCATTTCATCCAATCCACAAAGCTGCTATGGGTTGGCCAGGTGCTTCAACACACCTCAACTAGCGGTCTTTCCGCGCCCGACAGCGTGGCTTTTTTGTGCCATCCTGGCCGGGTAGCGCGATAGCCGAAAAACAGCCTGCAAGGGCTAAGGCCTCGGGCCGTCTAGTTGCGGTGTTGAAGTACCTGGCCACCTTCTCAACAAAGGTGGTTGTTCAACACTCAACTAGGAGGGCCACACAATGGCTGACAAATACATTGAAACCACCGGACCGCCCTAGGCGAAACCCTTGAAGTGCCCCCCGCCACGGCTTCCAGGTGTTCATGCCCTGAGCCGTTAAATGAGCCGCGAAGACCGTTAACAGTAAACCCAACCCCCGCTTCTTTATGAGGCGGGGGTTTTCATTAGCCACCCAAACCGCCGTGCAGGCCTGCACGGGGCTAGAATCGGTCGATTCTGGCGGCTCGCACCCCTGCACGGGGCTAGAATCGGTCGATTCTGGCGGCTCGCACCCCTGCACGGGGCTAGAATCGGTCGATTCTGGCAGCTCGCACC
>Ga0209737_10000285_pt1 | contig 44514 bp, 42 predicted proteins | sample TergutCu122P3_FD_187284 | JGI IMG/M metagenome (GOLD analysis project Ga0209737, IMG submission 187284) | Cubitermes ugandensis P3 segment gut microbial communities from Kakamega Forest, Kenya - Cu122 P3 (SPAdes) (version 2) | ecosystem: Host-associated > Arthropoda: Insects > Digestive system...
CTTCGTTGGGCTCCGGTTCCGCTCAGGTCATGCACTCAAGTGCACTCCCATCGCGGAATCCTCGCCCGCCTCGACCTCATGTCAAATTGAAACCGGTCTGTAAAATTAAATGAAGTGGTCTAAGCTTTGCCGCCAGGGGACAAGAAGAGCTTTCAGGAGTCTGTAGACAATACCTTTCCTGAATACATGCTGTCCAAAACAGCCTCATATTTTTTCTCAATGAATTTACGCTTCAATTTGAGGCTTGGCGTGAGCTCTCCATTGTCAATGCTGAATTCATGCTCTAAAATATGAAACTTCTTTATAGTTTCAAAGCTGGCGAGGTTGGCGTTGAAGCGGTGGATATAAGATTCCATCAACGCCGTTATTTTGGGATGCCGAGGGCTGAGCTCTGACGGGGCAATGCCGTTTTGGCCCGCCCACCTTTGGATGGATTCGGTGTCCAGCACAATGAGCGCAGAACAAAAATTGCGATTGTTTCCGTGGACAAGCACCTGGTTAATATAAGGGCAGAATGCTTTTAGGGAGCCCTCCAGGTGCTGAGGCGCAATGTATTTTCCCCCCGATGTTTTGATGAGCTCTTTCTTCCTGTCGACAATTTGCAGCTTCCCCTCCACCATCCTGCCAATGTCACCCGTACAAAACCAGCCGTCACTGAAGGCTTCGGCTGTGGCTTCAGGTTGGTTGTGGTAGGCGCGCATGACACCCCGGCCCTTAAGGAGGACTTCGCCCTCTTCTGAAATTTTCACTTCCGTCCCGGGAATGGGGGGGCCCACCGTTCCAAATTTAAAATTGTTGGGGACGTTGACGAAAGAAGCCGCACTGGTTTCCGTCAGGCCATAGCCTTCCAGAAGGAGGACGCCGCAAGCATGGAAAAATTCTGCAATTTCAGGAGAAAGCGGCGCACCTCCAGAAACGATGAAGCGAATTCGGCCCCCGAAGAGGGCGTGGACCTTGTCTAAAACGAGTTTTCGGGCCACAACGTGTTGGATGGCCAAAAAAGGCCCCACCTTGCGACGTGCGTTGACTTTTTTGCCGACGCGAATGGCCCATTTGAGAATTTTGTATTTGAGGGCCCCGCCTTGTTTGGCATTCTGAATAATTTTGTTGCGGATTTTTTCGAAAATTCGAGGGACAGCCTCCGAGAAAGTAGGTCGAACACTGGCCAGGTTGTCCACAACTTTGTCGACGCGACCATCAATGGCGGTTGCAAAGCCCAACCTGAAAGAAAGAATGCCAAAGAGTTTTCCAAAGACATGCGACAGCGGGAGCCATAGAAGCTGAATGTCTTCGGGGGTGATGGCATCCAGTTGGGCAATGCCTTCCGTTTCATAGAGCCAACAGTCATGGACCAGCTCCACACCTTTGGGGGTTCCGGTTGAGCCGGAGGTATAAATGAGGGTTGCAAGAGAAGAAGGCTCCAGGCCCTGCCACACGCGCTCAAACTCTGCTTGTGAGGCCGAAGTGCCCAAAGCAGAGACTTGCTGCAAAGTGAGGACCCAGCCGTCCGCAGAAGGCTTGCCTTCGAAGCAAATGACATGCTTAAGGTTGGGAAGCTCGGCCTTGTGTGCGCGCAGCAGAGCCAGGTTGTCTTCGTTTTCGACGAAGAGGATGCGCACATGGGCGTCTTTCAGAATGTGGAGCGCTTCTTCCCAGGTAGCCGTTGGGTAGAGGGTTGTGGTGGCAGCTGCGGCGCACAAAATAGCAAGATCAGCCAAAATCCACGAGTAGGATGTTGTTGCCTGAATGGCGCAGCGCTCCGTGTCCTGCAAACCGAGGGCGCGCAGGCCCATGGCCAAGGCTTTGACTTGCTCTCCAAAATGTGTCCAGGAAACCGTTTTCCACGAATCCCCCTCTGGAACGAGGTAGGCCGTGCTCAGAGGGGTGGCTTGGATGCGATGAAAAAGGAGCTCTGGAATGCTTCGAAACCGTTGGTGCATATAGCATTCTAAAACAGAAGAGAGGCCGAGACAAAAAGTTCGGCCCCCCAAGCCCAAACAAGCCCTAAGCTGCATAGCGGCAAAGGGAAGACGCACACAGCGGTGTACGCGGGGTGCGCCCGCGCAGCTACCTTCGGGCGGCTGCTTCTGCGGCCAGGCGCTCGCGGTAGGCCTTCATCATCGCCTCTTGCTCCGCTTTGGGTACAGGCGCATAGCGAGCAAACTCCATGGTATATTCGCCTTTGCCCTGGGTTGCCGAGCGCAAGTCCGTGGAATAGCCAAACATGTTATTCAGCGGGACTTCCGCGACAATGGCGACATAGTTGTTTTCGATGGCTGTGGTTTCAATGATGGTGCCGCGTCGCTGGTTAATTTGCCCGACGACGGAGCCTTGAAAGTCCGTGGGGGCCTGGACTTCCACCTTCATCATCGGCTCCAAAATGGTGGGCTTGGAGGCGGCATAACCTTCGCGGAAAGCCATGAGGGCAGCCGTTTTGAAAGCCTGCTCAGAGGAGTCGACGGGGTGGTGGAGGCCGTCGTTGATGACGCAGCGCACGCCGACGACGGGGAAGCCGATGAGGGAGCCTTTTTTGATGGCCTCCGTGAAGCCCTTGTCGCAGGCAGGAATAAACTCGCGGGGGATGGCGCCGCCGACAATTTCGTCGACGAATTCATAATGCATGACGGCATCCGAGGGCAGGGGCTCCATATAGCCGCAGACGCGGGCGAATTGGCCTGCGCCGCCGGTTTGCTTTTTGTGCGTATAAGCAAACTCGCCGCGTTGAGTAATCGTCTCGCGATAGGCAACTTGCGGCTTGCCCGCAACGACTTCGCAGTTATATTCGCGCCTCATGCGCTCGATATAAATTTCGAGGTGCAACTCGCCCATGCCGTCAATGATGGTTTGTCCGGACTCTTCATCCCGGCGGACGCGGAAGGTGGGGTCTTCACGACAAAAGCGCCCCAGCGCCTTCGAAAAATTCGCCTGACTGCCTCTGTCTTTGGGGGCAATGGCCAGGGAGATGACGGCGTCAGGGACATGCATGGAAGTCATGGTGACTTCAATTTGGTTGTCCGTGAAAGTGTCTCCCGAAGCGCACTCGACACCAAACAAAGCGATGATGTCACCGCAACGCGCTTCTTCCGCATCATGCATTTCATTGGAGTGCATGCGGACAATGCGAGGCACCTTAATCCGTTTCAATTGGCTGCTGCAATTGACGATGAAGTCACCCTTGGCCAGCTTGCCCTGGTAGACGCGCATATAGGTGAGCTGACCATAGCGCCCGTCTTCCAGTTTGAAGGCAAGGCCAACGAAGGGCTTGGAAGGCTCGTTCTCCAGGATAACTTTGGCTTCGTTGTTTTTCTGGTCGTGAGCGTAATTCACAATCTCCGTCGGGTTGGGAAGGTAGTGTGTCACCGCATCCAGCACCAACTGGACGCCTTTGTTTTTATAAGCAGAGCCGCAGAGCACAGGCGTCATTTTGAGGGCAATGGTGGCGCGTCGAATGGCTGAACGAATGTCTTCGGCGCTGCAAGGCTCTTCATTCAAAAATTTCTCGGCCAGGACATCATCCACATCCGCGACGTTCTGGATGATTTCTTCGCGCGCGGTTTTGGCGGCTTCTGCAAACTCGGCAGGAATGTCGAACTCCCGGACTTCTTCTCCATTGTCGCCCTCAAAAGCATAAGCCTTGCCGACAATCGGATCGATGATTCCGCGGAAATCAGCTTCTGCGCCAATGGGGATTTGGATGGGCACCGCATGGTGTCCCAGTTTCTCCCGGAGCATGCCCACAACGCGCAAATAATTGGCTCCGACGCGGTCCATCTTGTTGACGTAGGCAATGCGGGGAACGCCATAACGTTTCATCTGGCGGTCCACGGTGATGGACTGAGATTGCACGCCAGCGACGGAGTCCAGCACCAAAATGGCTCCGTCGAGAACCCGCAGAGCGCGCTCCACTTCGATGGTGAAGTCCACGTGCCCGGGCGTATCAATCAGGTTGATGTTATAATCCTTCCAGATGCAATAGCTTGCCGCCGACTGAATGGTAATCCCCTTTTCACGCTCCAAATCCATGGAGTCCATAACGGCGCCGACGCCGTCTTTGCCTTTGACTTCATGGATGGAGTGAATTTTGCCTGTATAAAACAGGATGCGTTCAGAGAGGGTTGTTTTCCCCGAATCGATGTGGGCGGAAATACCAATGTTTCTAACTCGTTCTATTGGAATAATGGCCATGACGCGCCTTTCAATCGTCATCGCTGCTTTGTGTCAAGCCCCATTCTTTAAGGCGCTTGAATAATGTTGACCTTGCAACCCCCAATTCCTTCGCAACGCGCTCCCGGTTGTTTTTATAACGCCTCAGAGCGGCTTCGATAAGCGTCTTTTCAAAATTTTCAACAGCTTTGTCGAGAGTTAGCCCTGCAGGCAACTCCAGAGGGGAGAGCTGGGGGTGGAGGCCTTGGGGGGGGTGGCTGCGTGCAGTCGGACCATCAAATTGAATGTGTTCTGCGTCAATGGAAGCGCCGTCCCGCAGCAGGAGGGCCCTGTGGATAACATTACGCAATTCGCGGACATTGCCGGGCCAGGGATGGGACATCAGTTTCTTTTGGGCAGCGGGCGTCAAGCAGATGCGCTGGCCGCTGGGAGAAAATGCGCAGAGGAAGGCTTCTGTGAGCATTTCCAAATCCCCCAGGCGTGCGCGCAGGGGGGGCAGGTGAAGGGGGATGACACAAAGACGGTAATAAAGGTCTTCGCGGAATTTCCCTTCCTGGACTTGTTGCCCCAAGTCGCGGTTGGTCGCGGAAATAATGCGAACATCCACAGAAATGGGCCTGGATGCGCCCACGCGTTTTATCTCACCGGATTCGAGCGCCCGCAGAAGTTTGGCTTGCAAGTCCAAAGGGAGCTCTCCCACCTCATCCAGGAACAAGGAGCCTTGGTGTGCTTCTTCAAAGGCGCCTTTTCGGTGTGAAGCAGCTCCTGTGAAAGAGCCTTTTTCATGTCCAAACAGCTCACTTTCGATGAGCTCCCGGGAGATGGCGGCACAGTTGACAGGAATAAAAGTGTTGTTGGCGCGAAGAGACAATTTATGCACAGCCCGGGCGACGAGCTCCTTGCCGGAGCCGGACTCGCCAAAAATAGCGACGGTGGCATTGGAGGGCGCGACACGCTCCACCATTTCCAATAGGTGGCGCATGCCCGGGTCAGCGCCGATGATGCCATAGGCGGCTTGAATGGAAGGAGAAGTTTTCTCGACAGGCTCGATGCTGAGGGTTGTGGTACCAAGCCGGAGTTGTGTGTAGATGGGCAGCTCCGCTTCGTAAATGCGTACATTTCCCAACCATGTGCCGTTGGTGGAATGCGGGTCTGCCACAACAAAGACGCCACGGCGCTGTGTCAAACGAAGATGTTTGGATGAGACGTATTTGTCTTCAATGACAACATCGTTGTCTTCTGTGGAGCCGATGGTGCAGCTCACATCATGCAAGAGAGGAAAAGTTTTCTCGCCACAAGGAGAGAACACGCGAATTTGCGCGGGGACATTGTCCACTTTGCAGTCGGGATGAAACAAAGTGAATTGCGTTTTAGGATGAGGCTCCGACGTACCTGTGTGGGGCTGCGTCCTAAAGACAGCCTGGAATTTTCCAAAAGTCAGAATGTCGCCATCATTCAAAGTCGTCTGCCGTGTGATGGCGCCTTGCACCTCTGTTCCTTCCCCCGACAAGTCTTCCAGGACATAGTGAGGAGACTCAAAGCGCAAAACGGCTTGTCGCGCAGCAACACCGGGGTCCGGCAATATGACATCGCAGTTGCTGCCGCGCCCTAAAACGGTTGTGCGCGAGCCCAGCTTGACACGCATCACTTCAATTTCTCGTCTGATAAAAACGAGCTCAGCAATGTTGTGCGTGGCGTTTTCAAATTCTTCTAAACCCATCCTCGTCGTTTCTTCTAAACCCATCCGCTTTTCCATTTTTTATAAGCTATGCACAATTGAGACGAACTCAAGCTATTTCATTTTTAAACGCGAGAGTTGTCCACTGAATTGTGCTTTGCGCCATTGTTCATCCTGAGGATCGACTGGGAGTAAACTCACTGCACTGCCAAGTATACCAAGGCGCCCCAGCAATTCAGGTTGCGCTTGAAGACGCACAGTAAAGTTGGCTTCTGAATACGCCAGTCTGCTGGCCAGCTGGATGTTGCCGAGCAATTCGCACGCAAGCTCGCTGCTCTGAGTTTTTGTATGCACAATCTGCAATTGTCCCTTTTTTATAGATGCGGAGCTTTTGAGGTTTCCTAAAACAATCCGGGGCAAGTCAACAGGAATGGAGTCGGTTGAATCAGGCCAGGGCACGACAAGCAATCCTTGTTTCAAGGTGAGGCCGTCCACTTCAATATTCCAGCTTCCGTTGGCTTCTGCCGCGCTCTGGTTTTGAGGAATGGAGAAAGAGATTTGTGCGTTTGTCACAACACCCTCCACCTCCAGTTTTGGAGTGACGCTCCCGTGGCCATAGGTTTCCGGGGAGAGCACCCACAACAAGGCAGGGAAGTTGATGCGGGACAAATCTACACCTTTGGCTTTTGCTGTCAGGTTTTGTTGGTTGAAGATTCCTGTGGTCAGTTGAATATGGCCGTTCGCCATTTGGATGTTGGCCGAAAGCCTTAAGAAAAGAAAGCTGGGCTGGATGGCAAGAGAATCCACTTGAAATTGCCCTATGTCGCTTTCAGGTTTTGAGGGCTCTGGATGGAGTCTAATCCCTTTGGCTTCCAGCCCCCAAAAAGAGGGTTTCAGCGAGTCGATGCTCAAATGAATGTTGTCCTGTTTTGCTTGAGCAACCAGATAGTCTGAGAGTGCATGATAGGGGAACACCACAAAGAGGCTCACCAGAAACGCAAAGACCGCGAAGGCCACATAGCCGCTTAACCGCACAACAGTCTGGAAATGTTTCCTGAGCATAATTCACTTTTTCTTTGAATACGTGGCAACAGTTACCCAGGACGTCAATATGTTTTGAGGGCGCGGCTCAATTCTCAGTTGTTTAATGTGGATGATTCCCGGCCCTGTTTCGCAGGCTTTTAAAAAATCGACGAGACGCTCCAGTGTGACATTTGTAAACGTCAATTCCACAGAGCGCTCAAGAATATTTTCTCCATCCAAGGATGCATCGGCCCGTGGGGTAATGGTGGTGATTTCGACGTTTGATCGTGCTGCCGCTTGCTCAACATGGCTGATGAGGCCTGAAGGAGATTCTTCAAGTTTATTCTCAAAATGTTCGCGACGTCTTTGCCCCAAATAATAACTCGTCGCGAGTTGTTCAATGCGCTCGAGGCGCTTCATTTTGTCGGTTGTTCGGCGCTGAATGGTTTCAGCTCTGCCTGCAATCTGCAAATGGATGATGAAGAAGAAGGCAAAGAAGGCAGCCGCCAGTGTTGCCAGGAGCAAAAGTTGTTCTCGACGCGTAAGCCCCAAAAAGCGCTGAGTGAGGAGACGAACAGTGTCATGAATTGCCATAATCAACTTCCTGAGAAAGGGGGACAGCTGAGTTTGATGTCCAGAGGAAAATTCTTTTTGAGTCCGTCGCGGGATTTTTCGACTTTTCCTTCTTTAATGTCGTCGACGCATGGAATGGCTTCTAAGGCTGTCTTGAGAGTGTCGATGTCGAGTTTCTGGTCTGCTTTGCTTTTTAAGCTGATGCGTTCCGGTTGAATTAAAATCTGATCAAACTCAATTTCAAAATTGTTGGAAATTTGTTGAACAAGGTGGGCCAGAAAATCTGCTGCGGATGGCTTGGAAAGCTCAGGTGCAGGATTTGGGTTGCTGCTTAAAAGGAGTTCTGCCCGCGTATAGTCGCGTTCGCATTGTCCAAGGACTCGCGTGGTGAGCTCGCAGAGTTTGTCATCGACACGACGTTCATTTGAGCGCAGCAAGAAGTTACGCGTCACCCCACCCGCAAAAAACAGAACGACTGCACACAACACGAAGATGCTCAAGGTGGGCAATTTGTCTTTTAGAAAATCAAACTCGCTTTTGTAAGCGAGGTCTTTTTGGCGAAAATTAAATCGACGCGTGCGCGGTGCTGTTGATTGATAAGAAGACAACAAAGACGTCGCTTGGCCAGCAGAAGGAGACAAGCCCTCCTTAAAGCAGGTCAAAGGCAGAAGCTCCACGGGCAGCTCGAGGGACTTTGACAAATAGGCGCTGATTCCTGGAAGCCGGGATGTTCCTCCTGTGAGATAGAGGTGCTCAATGGGTTCATGGCTTTGGCCTTCTCGCATTTTGAGGAGGATGCGCAATTCTCTTTCAACGGGCAACAAAGCTTGCTGCATGATTTCTGCAGCTTTGTGAGCGGCAGCTGGGTGTCCACTGGAGGGCAGCAAAATGCCGTGTTTTTCTTTCCATGTCGCGGCTTCTTGTTCAGAAATATTGAAGGCACTGGCAAGCGCATTCGTTATTTCTTTGCCTCCACCTGGAAACACACGCGCGATGTCACAATTGTTGGATGCATGGATGGAAGCAAAGCAGCAGCGCTCGTGTCCGATGTCGACGATGGCAAAGTTTTTTGGCAAGGGTTCGGTTTTTTTGCGTGCAGGCGAAGACACCAGAGAAGCCAGCTGAAGGGCAGGGTGTGCAATCCATCTTGGCTCAACAGAAAGCTCTGACAGGTGATGAATCCAATCCATCAGCTCTTTGCGAAGGGCGATTCCGACAAGGAGACGATTGTTCGCAACCGGTTGATAGTCAAATGCAACATCTGCCATGTCCATTGCCGAAACAGTTTCGACTTCAAACCCAAGCGTTGCGTCGATTCGCTTGTGGTCAGAGAAAGGAAGTGAGAGCTGATGCGTTGCAATGGAGGTGCCGGGCAGCGAAAAGAAGACCTGATCGATGCCGCTTATTTTAGGTCCAAAAGCATGATGGAGTGCTGCCGCCAGACTTTCACGGGGTGACGCTTTGTTCGGCACTTCTTCAAAGTGTACAAGCTGCATGGTTTTTCGTGCAGACTCCATCGTCGCCAGTTTGATGCTGTAAGCTCCAACGTCGATGGAAAGAATTTTGGCCATTGCTTACTCCTCTCGATAATAAACAATTCGCCCCAATGGCTCGTTGTCCATGCGCACGACAGCTGTCAGCGTACGCTTTGCTTGTCCGGAAATTCCCGTGGATTGGATACGAAAAGTTGAGCTGGTGTCCCCCAGGTAGCGCTGGGTTTGTGTGTTGGCTGTGATGGCGCTGTTGGTTGCGATTCCTGCAGCGCTGATCAGTCCAACGAAGTCCTGTATAGAGAGAGCAAACCCCACCATGCCTTTTATTTGGTGGATATGCGCTATTAAGGTTTCAACAAAAAAAGGATCTCTCAACCGGGTGTCGAGCTTGAGTGGGTCTGCGACAGTGCGAATGGCCAGCTCCAGCAAGACAGGATCGTCCGTGTTGATGTTGAGGCGAGAATTGATGCCAGGGAAAACAGTGAGGCGATCTCTGAACAAAGTCATAAAGCGATCGTCAATCCCATGAACCATGTACAGCTCATCCAGGCTGTCAAAGCGTGCGTTTTTGGCATGATAATGAGGGACATATTTAGAGCTGTAATAATAATTTTCATCTCCGAACCCATCCAGGAATGGAGGGCCTTGTCCTGACAAATTCAAGGAGGAGGTGGAGGTGTTTTCATCAATCCAGTCACGAATGTTTTGGATGATTTCCGTTGGAGTGATGGGAGGGGCGCCAAAATCCAAAGGCTCATAAATGAAGTTATATTTTTTGTCACCTATCATGGAAAGAAGCTGAGCCACAGTGATGTTTGCTTTGAGGTCGGGAGCATCGAGTTGGTTGAGGTTGAGACGCTCTTCTTCGTCGCTGATTTTGACGTCAAAACAAGCTGAGGCCACATTCTCTTGTTGTTGCATCCCCAGGGTGGGCTCCCACAGCATATGGGTGAGGTAGCAATCTATCTTTGCAAGCTTCCATAGCTGTATAGAAAGGCTTTGGGGTGCAAAATTACCAAAGTTGCTGGTGTTGGCCAGGCCGAGAAGTCCACTCAAGTTTGGGATTTTAATTTGCTCTACTTGTTTTTGGAGAGCCAGCGTCATTCTGGAAAACTGAATTCCGCTTCGAGCCTGATAATAAGCCTTCAATTCATCACGTTGATTGCTGGCGAGAGCGAGCTCAACGGAGCCGCGATAAGCCATTCCTTGAATGAGAACGGAAAGAATGGTGACGCCAATCAAAACAACGACAAGAGCGACACCGCGAGACGACATGAGTTTTTTTCGACGAGAATTTTTCATTCATACCTCGGCAATTCTCTTGTCAACGTGAGTTGTGCCTGCGTCACATAAGTCGTCTCAACGCCGTTTTCATTCAAGGTGATGGAAATTTTTACCCGGGAGGGGAGGAGGGATTTTCTTTCTATTTTTCGAGTGTCCCATTCATCCACCCATTCCTTCTTGGGCGTATCCCAATATGAAAATGTCATTCGTTCCACATTTTCAAGAAAGACGCTTTCTGTTCCTCCCTCGTCAATGCGCCCGCTCAAAACAGTTTTTTGGCGGCGTACAATGTCTCTTTTCCCAGGATAATTTTTTGAATTCTGGAGTCGATATTCCACCAGCATCTGGTCAGACTCTTTGGCATCCTGATAAAGGCGCTGGTGAGAAAATGTTGTGAACAGCAATTTGTCCTTGGCTCCAACGAAATTGGTGGGACGTTCATAGGCATCTTTATGGCGGCGAATGTCATATCTGTCGCTGATGAACGATGCACCCAATTCGCGACACAGCCGGGAAAAAGCGACGCGCACGGAGCGGGCATGCTCAGCGCTGTCTTCGAGAATGTCCGATGAGCGTGCAATGGCAGAAAACGCAGAGCCGATGGATAAACTCATGAGGGCCAACAGAGCAATGGCGACGATGAGCTCCAGCAAAGTCAGCCCTTTTTTCATGGAGAAGTCCCCCTGCCCGGGTTGGGGTTTCTGACATTCGAAGGGGCACCCGAAGAGGCACCGGTGGGCGATGTGCCGGAGAGTTGCCGTGAGAGAACGTGGGTTGTGAGCTCAAAGCTTTCTGAATTTCCCCGGTGTGACCAGCGGATGGTGAGGCGGATTTCTCGAACTTGTTGGGTGAGGGCTTGCACGGCTTTCGCAAACTCTGTTTGCAAAGGTGCCATCAGAGGAGAGACGGAGGACATGGATGTTGAGGCCGCTGAAGCACCGGGCATCAAGCTGGAGAAAAGAGCGCTCGCATCCATGTCTTGCCCCAAGGGAAGGCCGGCAAAGCTCGCCAGAAGCTGCTCCGGGGATAAGCGTTCTGTCTTCGGCGTGAGAATTTGAACAGTCCACCCATATGCGGGCCATCCTTCTTCAGAAAAATCTCCGGAGTCCTCTTCGTCCGTTGCAGGAAACCCATCCGCCTGGAGTTGGTGTTCCACGTCTGTCATTTTTGAGCGGGCAAGCAAAGTGGCAACCGTGAGGGTGCGCGCATAGCTTTGAGAAATGGCCGCGGTGGAACTGATTTGGAGCAAGGACACAAGCACGACGCCCAAAATGCCCAAAGCCACCACCACCTCAAGCAAGGTGAACGCCCGCTGCATTTTTGTGCTCATGTCGGCGGCTCCAGTTCTTCAGAAAAAATTTGAATTTTCCCGGTGAGGCCGGACACAACGAGCGTCCACGCATTGCTGGATTGTCGCACAACAATGTGCGCATTTTCAGTGAAGCCTTGCGGGAAAAAATAAAGATGCGCCTTCCCTTGGTTTTTAGCTTTGAGTTGATGCTCTGTCCAAACAGACAAAGACACAGAGGATGGCAAAGTGCGGGGGCTTGTTTCCTGCTGGGAGAAATTTGTTTGCATGAGCAAAGCTTCAATTTTTTGGCGCTCTGCCTTTTCCTGTTCTGTTTGAGGAGCGATGCTGTTTTTGAACTCGGGCCTGTGGGTACTCTCCCGGCGTATGGCTGTTGCCTGCTCAGAGCATTCTGCTTGATAGGAGGTTTGAGGCTCCGTGTCGCCAGCCATAGAAAATGTCAATCGACAGGTGCGTCCTGTCAGAGCGGCTGTGTCATAGAGCGTTCGGATGGCGCCGACCAGCTCGTTTGTCACGGTTTTTGCTTGAGTTCCCGTAAGCGCTCCAATGCCCACAACGGTGAGTCCGAGAACAACCGCAATGATGGCCATGGAAACCAGCAACTCAATCAATGTCATGCCACGAGACACACAAACTCCGGCGGCTACAAGTCTTTGCTCGAAATATCCGCATTGTTTCCATCTCCTCCCGGCGCATTGTCCGCCCCATAGGAGATAATGACCGGCTTCCCACCCTCATTGAGGTAGACGTAGGGATGATTCCATGGGTCCATGGGGAGTTTGTCCAGGATGCGCGCAGCAACAAGCTCCTGCAATCCGGTCTGTGTGCTGGGATAGTTTCCTTTGCTGGCATAATAAATGTTCAGAGCCCCCATGATGTTGCTGATGTCAATGGTGGCGGCCTTTCTTTTGGTATCATCTATCCTGGGGATGACAGCAACAGCGACAAGAGAGGTGATGATGGCGATGATGGCAATGACGACAATAACCTCGACGAGCGTCATGCCCTTTTGAATTTTTCGGTAGGATGCAAACAGCGCGGTGTGTTTTTTCATATGGAGAAGACTCCCAACGTTTAGGTGAAAAAGACAATTCCTAGACTGGACAGCACGAGAACAAGCCCGAGCAAAATTCCCAACAACACCCGTTTGAGCCACAAGTCTGCTTTTGAAAAAGGGGGTATTGTCGACATTATTTCACCAAGGTATTGAGGGTGAGCATGGGCTGCAAAATAGCGATGGCGACGAAGAAGACGACGCCTCCCATCGCGAGAATGATGATGGGTTCCAAAATGGACGTGAGCGCGCCGATGCGGACTTCGGATTGTTGCTCATAATTGTCTGCGATGCTCATCAACATCTCTTCAAGTTTTCCGCTGCGCTCGCCTACGGCCACCATGTGAAAAACCAGCGGGGGAAACTGCCCTGAGCGTTTCAATGGGACGGAGATGCTTTCACCTTCGCGAACAGATTCCCGCACATCTTTGATGACATTTGCGATGACAGAATTTGAAATGACATTTTGGACAATTTCAAGTGCGGCAAGCACAGGCACGCCGCTTTTGAGCAAAGTGGCAAGCGTTCGGGAAAACCGAGCTACAGAAATCATCCGGATAAGGTTTCCAACCACAGGCAATTTTAATTGCCATCGGTGCCAAATGGGGCGACCGGATTTGCTTCGGGTCCATTTGAAAGCTGCAAATGCAATGGCCGCGATGAGTGGAAAAATGATGAACCAATAATTTTGGAACATTGCCGAGGTGGACATTAAAATCCGCGTCGTTATCGGCAGTGTGGCCTGCGTGTCTGTAAACAGCTTTGCCACTTTGGGAACGACATACGTCATCAGCACGGTGAGGATAACGCTTCCCATGATGACCATGATGATGGGGTAAAGGAGCGTGCCGATAATTTTTTGTTTGAGGCGCGCTTGCCCTTCGGAGAACTCTGCCAGACGGAGAAGCACCGTGTCCAGGGCACCGGATTGCTCTCCTGCGTGAACCATGTTGATATAAAGCTCTCCAAAGTCTTTTTTGTGAGGCTCAAGAGCTTTGGCCAGCGAGGCCCCTTCATTCACACGTTGTTTGATGTCCGACGAAATGCGTTTGATGTTTTCTTCCGTTGCCTGGTCAACAAGCGCAGTGAGCGCTTCCACCAAAGCAACGTCAGCAGCCAGCAATGTTGCCAATTGGCGCGTGAAAGAAGCGAGCTGAGCGATGGAGATTTTGGATTGAAACCACTTTCCAAATTTGATTTCCCGCTGCAGCAACCCCGCCGCCGCCGATGGGTTTTTGGCATTGCCCCCTTTGGTGTTGACGTCTGTTAAGAAAATTCCTTCTTTTCGCAAAAGCACTCTTAAAGCCCGCGGCGAATCCGCCTCTCTGAGTCCACGAGCTTCTTTCCCCTCCTGGGTGAGTCCTTTGAATTCAAAAACAGGCATCAGGTATCTTCCTGTGTGACAGAAAGGACTTCCGCAATGCTGGTTTCCCCGGCAGCCACTTTTGCGGTTCCATCATCAAGCAATGTTGTCATGCCATTGAGAATGGCTCTTTTTTTAATTGCGCTGGAGTCGGTAGTTTTGAGGACAATTTGTCGAATTTCATCGTCGAGCAGAAGAAGCTCATAAATGCCTGTGCGCCCTCGGTAACCGCTTTTGTTGCAGGTGGCGCATCCAGACGCCTTATAGATGGGGTTGTTTTGACTGAGCAGCAAAAAGTTTTCAAGAGAGACGCCCAGTTTGGCAACTTCTTCTTCTGTCGGCGCATAAGGCACGCGGCACTCTTTGCAAAGCCGTCGAACCAGTCGCTGGGCCAGAACAGTGGTGAGGGAGCTTGCGACGAGAAAAGGTTCAATGCCCATCTCAACGAGTCGGATGACGGCACCCGCAGAGTCATTGGTGTGCACTGTTGAGAGGACAAGGTGGCCTGTCAGAGAGGCTTCGATGGCAATTTGTGCGGTTTCCCTGTCGCGGATTTCTCCAACCATGATGATGTCCGGATCTTGCCGGAGGAAGGAGCGAAGGCCGGCGGCGAAGGTGAGGCCAATTTTGGGTTGAATGGCCATCTGACCTATGCCGGGGAGTTGGTATTCCACAGGGTCTTCCACCGTCAGAATGTTGACATCCGGTGTGTTGAGGCGATTGAGCGCACCATAGAGTGTCGTGGTTTTTCCGGAGCCTGTGGGGCCCGTCACCAGAATAATTCCGTGAGAGCGCCGAATGGCTTCATCCATGGGGCCTAAAACAGAGGGGCCCATGCCAATTTCATTTAAGTCAAGAATGGTTCCGGATTTGTCCAGAAGACGCATGACAATGCGTTCACCGAAGGCCGTGGGGATGACGGAGACGCGAATGTCAATGTCGCGTCCGGCAAGGCGGATGCGAATGCGGCCGTCCTGGGGGAGGCGCTTTTCGGCAATATTCAGGCGCGCCATAATTTTGACGCGGCTTAATATGGAGTTTTGGTAGCGCTTGGGTGTTTTAATAATTTCTTGCAGCACGCCATCGACGCGAAACCGAATGGTGACGCCTTGCTCCATGGGCTCAATGTGAATGTCGCTGGCGCGCTCTTTGGCGGCACGAAACAGCAGTGAGTTGACCAGGCGGATGATGGGGGCTTCGTCGCCTGCATCCAACAAGTCCTGCGTTTCTTCGAGTTCATGCCCAACCGTGTGCAAGTCCTGGGCTTCCATTTCGTCGACCACTTCTTCGGCCGCGTTCATGGAGCGTTCAAAGCTTAAGTTAATGGCTTCGATGATTTTGTCGGGGGCAGCGATATAAATGTTGAGGGCGGAATTCAGGCACAGTCTGGCCTGGTCCAAAGTGGAAACGTCCAGTGGGTTTGCCACGGCGACGGCAATTTTTTCACCTTCTTTATGCAAGGGGACAAGCAATGCTTGTTTGGCAAAGTTGATGGGAATGAGTTTGACCAGCTCATAGTCAAGGGTGCTTTTGGAGAGCTCTTCCAAGAAAGGGTAGCCCAGCTGAATGCTCAGGGCACGCCCAAGCTGCTCCGGAGCGATGGCCTTCATCTCGAGGAGGATTTCGCCCAGGAACAAGCCCTTGTCTTTTTGAATCATCAGCGCCTGGGAAAGAAGCTCACTGGAGACTCCATATTCAGCCTGGAGAATTTCTCCAAGAGAACTTCCCTTCGACAATGGCTGGCGCTCAGACAGGCGCTCGGCAAGTGGAAAATATGGAGTGGTCGGCGTGTCCATCAGTCTGCCATTCCTGCGTCTGTGTATCCAGGAAGCGGGGTTATTTCCAGCACAGGGAGATTGGACGCTGAAGTTTCCTGACTTGGTTGCTGGCTGAGCTCCCGACCGATGGCCTGACCAAGTTCTGAATTCTCTGTCGGAGAAATCAACCGTTCGCCTTCCAGGCCCTTGCCTCCATGCTCAAACTTGCTGAGCTCCCGGCTGGTCAGCTGCTCAATGCGCGCCAGGGGGCCGGGTTTTCGGGCATAGTCGATGAACAAGTCATAGCCCGTTTTGGCTCCATAAAACTGCTCAACGAAGCTTTGTCGCTCTTTGAGTTTGCGCTCCAGAATTCTCCTGAAGTCGCTCGAGTCCCGAATGATATAGGGGGTGAGAAACATCAACAAATTGGTCTTCGTTTTTTGTTTTTTCTGACTTCTAAAGAGGTGGCCGATGATGGGGATGTCTCCGAAGAAGGGGATTTTGGAGACGTTTTCGATGATTCTGTCCTCCATGAGTCCGCCGATGACCACCGTTTCCTGGTCTTTGGCGACGATGGTTGTTTTGGCAATGCGTTTGGAGGTTGTGGGGCCGAGCGTTGGGTCCGTGCTGACAATGCCTTCAATTTGTTTGTTGATGACAAGGCGGACATAGTCGCTCTCGTTGACTTGGGGTTTGATGGTGAGTTTGAGCTGCACGTCCTGGCGGTTGATTTGAGGTCCTCCATAGGCGCCAAGTCCGCCGAGGTTGCCCAGGGAGCCAGAAGAGCCCGCTGCTCCAGCCAGGCTTCCCAAATTTCCAAAAGGGTTGAAGGAATAGCCTGCCTGCATGGGGATATTTTGGCCGACGACAATTTCGGCTTCTTCGTTGTCGAGGGTGAGCACATGGGGCGTCGACAGAATGTTTGCATCCGAATCGGTTTGCAATGCGTGGAGGATAATTCCGAAGGCAGGGATGGTGAGGCCGCCTGGAAGTGTGACTCCGGAGAGCTCCGGCCCTTGCAACCCGGCGAGGAAGCCGCCCAGGCTGGACAGGCCCCCAAGCCCGCTCAGCGAAGGAGGAATGGCGCTTTTCCCATAATTGGTAGCGACGACACCCGGCACATCCCCTCTGCTGGAGGAGATATTAAACCCTTGGTGGGCTTGGATTCCAAATTCCATGGAGCGGTCCAGGCTGACTTCCATGATGACGGCTTCCACAAACACTTGTCGACGGCGGATGTCTAACTTTTCGATGACTTTGGATAAGGCGCGGTAGTCTGCTTGGTTGGCAGTAATCACCAGCGAGTTTGTGGACTTGTCTGCGGAAATACGGACTTCCCCCTGGAAGGTGTCCGTGGTGGAGGTAGCCCGAGACGCTCCTGCGCGCGCGGGTGTTCCAGCCCTGCGGGCTTGCGCTGTTGCGGAGGCTGCGCCTGAAGTTTGAGCAAAAACTTGCAAAGTCTGGGCGATTTCTTCTGCGTTTGCGTTTTCGAGATAATGGACATGAATGCTTCCCTCTCCTGCGATGGGAATATCAATTTCACGGATGAGGGATTGGATGGATTCCATGGCAGCAGGGCTGGCAATGACGATGAGCTTGTTGGTGCGCTCGTCAGGAATCAGTTGCGTCAACGTGGAAGGCGCAAGACTTTCAGAAGAAGACGAAGAAGGAGGAGGCGCAGAGCCTCTGCTTGTTCCCCCTGGGCGTCTGCCGGAGGGCGTGGATTGGGGGGACTCAAAAAGTTTTTCGATTTTCTCCGCGATGCTGGCGGCCGTCGCATATTGAATTTGAATGGCCCGAATTTCCTCTCCGGAAGGGCGGAGGTCCAGCTGCGCAAGAATTTTTTCAAGTCGCAAGAGGTTGGAAGCCAAGTCATTGACAACGAGGCCGTTGGGGGGAATGGCCAAAACATCACCGGAAGGCGAAACGAGTTGTTGCAAGACGGTGCGGGCGTTTTCCGGCTCGATGTATTTGAGGCGGAACATTTTGGTAATCATCTGATCTGCAAACACGCCTGCATTTTCGCTGTCCGAAAAGGTTGGGATGGGATAGTTTTTGGCGCGCTGTTTTTCGACAATCCTTTGAAATTTTCCCTGGCGATAAACAGAAAACCCATTCGCATCCAAAGAGGCAAGGAAAGCAGCATAAAACTCGTCGGCGCTGACTTCCACTTTGCCGTTTTCGGGGCCGATGATGGATATTTTCCCGCGAATATTTTCGGGCAGAATAAACGTTCTGCATGTTGCATCCGAAACAGTCTGGACCAGTTTGTCGATGTCGACTTTGTCGAAATAAATATTGAAGCGGGCCTGCTTGCGTATTTCTTCGCAGCTTGGCGCCGTGGTTGTGGTGCCCAAGGCGACTTGAGGTGTGCGCGCAGCCGAAGGTGTTCTCCTGGGTGCTTCACTGGGCCTGGAAGGCGAAGCCGCACTGGGAGGAGGCGTGGGCGGCCTGTGGACGCCTTGTTCTCTTTGCATTCGTTGACGTACCGAACGGAGGTTTTCCCTTGGCGTGACAGGAGGGTTGTCTGCGGGTGGAGCACTGGTCTCAATTTCAGGTTGAGCACTGGCGCTATAGGCGAGCAATAGGAGAAAAAGAGGCGTGGCAGTAAACTGTCTCATGGAGCGCTGATGTTGTAGGTTTTTTTGATGGGGTTTCCGTTGCGTTCAATTTCAATGTCAACGCGGGAGGAGTCTCTCAGTTTTGAATAGAGCTCCAGCGCCTTCTCGGGGCTATCCATGTCAAAGCCATTAATCCGCCTGACGATGTCGCCATTTTGGATGCCTATTTTTTGATAAAAAGAGTTGGGCCGAATGGAATAGAGGCGAAACCCCTGCGAAACGCCGTCTTTAAAGGCGGGAACAATCCGCGCCTGCATGGCGATTTCGTTGAGGTTGCCGAGCGTTTTTTCAAGCTCACTGCGAGGAATGTCATAATTGTTGGGCGTTGTCTCCCGGATGTTGGACGTCGCATCGGCGCGGCTTATGGTTGGCGGAGGTGGAGGGGCCGCAGAGGGAGCGTTTGCGTCAATGTATTCGCGCTGGCCTCTGTTGATGACAATCACCCGCTCACGCTCAATCATGACGACAGATGCACCTTCAATTTGGTCACCTATCGCAAGGCTGATGGTTTTTTGTTCTCCAACATGGCTTTGCACGGAGGCGAGCGACCATTGAGGAGGAAAGGAGATCAGTGTTCCCAAAAGTCGCGCGTTGATGCTGCTTCTGGGAAAGGAGTCGCTGGTGCCATGCTCTTCTTGCACGGGCGGGGCATCGCTCAACAATTCTATGCCCAACAACTTGGCGAAGAATGCAGTGCTCAGCTGAGGTTTTGCCGGGGTAAACTGAGTGGTTGGTTGCACAATCTCCGATGGCTTCAGAGGTGTTTGAAGGTTGGCTGCAATGACAAAAGCGGCCAGTCGGGCAAGAAGCCACCCCGTTATTCCAAGGAACAAGAGCCATGTGAGCCAAAAATTTCTTTTAAATAAAAACTCCACAACAGAAGTTTATGCAATTGTGGTGCCACAGCCATTGCCGTAACCCATGGGTTTTCAATGCGGTTATAAACGAAACTCTGAACAGCTTTGTCAAAATGGCGCCGGTGCACCCCCCGAATGGTCTTTTTGTCCTCAGTGCGTGACCTGAGCGGAAGCCGAGGCTTCGTTCGCCAGGGAGCAAAAAGACCCTTCAGGGCGTAGAAAGCTTGCGGTAGATGGTGCGCGTGGCAATCCCCAGCAGGTGAGCGGCGAGGTTTTTGTCCCCTCGCGTATAGCGCAAAGTCTCGGTGATGACGCGACGCTCAATTTCTTCCATGGAAGTGCCGAGGGGGATGACAATTTGACTGGCATAGCCCTTGGGGCCTTTGCGTACGCTTTCTGGCAAGTCCGACAAGTCCACCAACGCGTTGCGGCATAAAACCACGGCGCGCTCCATGGCATGCTCCAGCTCGCGCACATTGCCCGGCCAGGAATGGTTTTCAAGCGCCTCCAGGGCCTCTGGCGTCAACCCCTGCAGGGGTTTGTTGTTTTTTAGGCAAAAATGCTTGAGGAAGTGTTCAGCCAACAAAGAAATGTCTTCACGTCGCGAAGCCAAAGACGGCACATGCAGCTCAACAACATTGAGGCGATAAAACAAGTCTTCTCGAAAGCGCCCCTCTTGCACTTCCTTGTGCAAATTTTTGTGGGTTGCAGCAATAAAGCGCACGTCCACTTTGATGGATTGAGTTCCCCCCAAACGCTCTATTTCCCCTTCTTGCAGCACGCGCAGAAGTTTGACTTGTGCTGTTGGACTCATGTCCCCCACTTCATCCAAAAAGAGCGTCCCCTTGTTGGCGCGCACAAAGCGCCCATCCCGCTTGTTGACGGCCCCTGTATAAGCGCCGCGCTCCACACCAAACAACTCCGCCTCCAGAATGGATTCCGGAAGCGCAGCGCAGTTGACAGCGACAAAGGGATGTTGGGCGCGAAGAGAAAAACCATGCAATGCGCGCGCGGCCAACTCTTTGCCGGTTCCGGATTCTCCTGTCAAAAGGACAGAGGCAGAGGAGGGAGCAATCTGCAGCAAGCTGTCATAAAAAACTCGGAATGCAGGAGATTGGCCAATGAGCGCCTTGGAGTCCAGCACGCCAAGGCGAGCGCGCAGTGTTTGGTTTTCTCTGACGAGGGCCTGTTTTTCGAGCGCTTTCTCAACGGCGCGAACCAGAGAATGACGCTTGAGGGGCTTGGTGATGAAGTCATAGGCGCCCTCTCTCATGGCGGACACAGCTGTTTCCACCGTCGCATACGCAGTCATGAGAATGACTTCAACATCCGGCCGCATGGAGCGAGAAGCACGCAGCAACTCTTGGCCGTCGACGCCAGCCATCATCAAATCACTAACAACGACGCTCACTTCAGGTCTCAAAAGCCATTCGAGTGCTTCTTTGCCTTGCGTGGTTGCAAGTGTTTGGAAACCTTCTCTTTGAAATATTTTGCAAACAGAATCCAAGTTTGCCTTATCGTCATCGACGATGAGTACAGTTGAAGAAGGTGTAGAATCGACATCCATAGCTAAAGGTGGTTACAAAGAGGATGTGTTAGCATAGCAGAAGGCAGAGGATTTGAATGGTTTTAAACGAGACTATATTCTCTGAAGACGATGTTGTTGTTTGAAGAATGAGAAGCCATGCATAAAGTCATCGCGCCAAAACCCAAGCTCAAGGTCGCAATCCATGGGGAAGTCTCCTAGAAGAGAAGATACCGCTTCTGCCCACAACCCTTCTTTCGAGGAAGAGCTGAGCCAGGACGAGGATTCCTCGACGCACCCAAGCCGCAGGCCCCAAGCTCGCTCCAGAAGTCCCAGGGCTGTTGAGCCAAGGAAAAAAAACCTTTCGTCTGTTCAATTGTCAGACTCGCTGGATGAAGAGAGTTCAGCGCTTGAAGCGGAATTTTCGCAATTCAAAGCCAACGATGAGGAAGCGTTCGACGAAGGATTGGGCGCGCTCGATCCGGAGTTGGACGAGCTTCGGGAGCCCAACGTTGCAAAAAAACCTTCTGAGTATGACGACAACATCACGCGCTTTGCTGTGTTGGCCAAGTTGGCCATCATTGAAGGACCGGACGCCAAAAAGGATGTGCCCTTTATAGGCATCCGTATGTCTTTGGGGCGCGCGCCCAACCTGGAAATATCCCTCACGGATGTTGCCGTTTCCCGGCGTCACGCAGAATTTGTTCGAGGGGATGAGGGTGTGTTGCTTCGAGACTTGGGGAGCGGGAATGGAACCTTGGTGAACGGGCAGCCGGTGACGGAGCAAATTCTCTCTCACAATGACGTCATTACGGTAGGCACCACCAAGCTGCGCTACATCGACGCGGCCGCAGCGCGTGACAAACCTGAGCTTACATCCATCAAGTCTACAACCGTCAAACCTGCACCCGTCAAAGCGGAGCCAACCCCGTCGGAGTCCACCCCGTTGGCGCCGGAAAAACCGGACTCTCAGCTGGCATTGCGCAAGCAGAAAGCCTCCACGGATGAAGAGGAGATAGAAAAAGCGCTTGCTCAGCAGGAGCCGCAGTCTTCTCCCGCAAGGCGTGAGAAGCGAGCCCTTCTGCGCAAAAAAGAAAATTCCTGGCAGGCGCTTCCTCCGGAAAAGAAGCGACTCATTCTCATCGCAGCAGGCGCAGGCGCTTTGCTGTGTCTGCTGCTGGTGGTTTTTCTCCGGGGCGGAGAACAAAAGCCGACAACACGCGTTGTCGAGAAGCCTCCCCCCGTGAGCGCAGACAGCTATATGAGCCAGGCGCGCGAGGCGGTTCGCCTGGGGAACTATGAGCAGGCATTGGCTTTTCTTGCGCAGGCAAAGGCCGTCAACCCGGAGATAGACGCTTCCAATTTTGGTGCACAAATAGAGCTTGAGATAGATGTGCAAAAAAGATTTCGGGAGATTGAGGCGTTGATTTCGCGCAAGGAGTTTAGCCAGGCCAAGATAACGCTGGACAAGACGCCCGATGCAAGCGCTCGCTCGAATGAGGAGAAAAAGAAGCTTTTTGAGCGCATTGTCAAAGACGAGCAGCAATTTTTTCAAGAGCGCGCAGAAGAATTGTTGATGCTTGGCGATTTTGATGCGGCTATGGACGCATTGAGATTGGTGCCCAGAGCGCGGCAGGCAGCTTTGGGAGAGAAAATTGAAGCGGGGCGAGCTTCCTATAATGAAGCCCTCAGGCTGGATAGGGAAGCCAAAGCGCGCGCAAGCGTATCCGTTGCGGTATCCAAAGCAGAAGCCCGAAAGCGGCAGATAGCTGCGGCATTTGCTGAAGTGCAAAGAAAATTGAATGGAGAGGACTGGAAGCGTGCTGCAGACGAGTGCGATCGCGTTATGGCAGAACATCCCAGTGATGCAGAAATCCGCAAGCGGGCGCAGGAGCTGAAAAAGCAAATTCCGGACTTTGGGCGAGCTTATGATGAGGGGGCGCAAAAATACCGAGCCGGGCAGCTTGCAGCTTCCGCCGTGCCTTTGGCAAAAGCGCGCACCCTATATTCCAAAATGGGTTTGCAAGCTGCGGCTGTTGAAAGTTCTTTGAGGGATATGTTGAGCCAGGCAGCGTTGTTGGCAGGGGAGGACACCCTGGCAAGGGGGGATTATGCGGCAGCGGCAGGTCATTTCAACAAAGCCCTCGAGTTGCAACCCTCCAGCGAGAGAGCCAAAAGAGGTTTGGCGCGCGTGGTTGAAAAAGCGGAAGATTTGTTTGCAAGGGGCTATAGCCTGAGGGCGTCAGATCCAAGAGAAGCAAGGCATTATTTTGAGCTGATTATTAAAATCACCCCTGCCGGTTCTCATTGGAGTGAGCGCTCGAAAAACCAACTCAATTCCATGGCACCTCCCTGAATGGTCTTTTTGTTCCCTGGCGCTATCGGTTTTTGCGATTTTTTTTCTTGTTTGCTTTTTCTCGTTTTCGGCGCTCACGTATGGCGTCGCGGGAGATGGCGGGTGTTTTGTTGGGCGCCTCGGGCGCATAGCCCATGAGTCTGGCGCGCGCCAGTGCCGAAGAATTCATGGGAGCGCTGATGCCCGGTGCAATTTTTGGCACTTCCAAAGGAGAGGGGCCGGCAGCGCCCCCCATGAGTTGTTGCATTTTTTTGGAATCCCCCCCAAACAGAGAGCCTAAGTCCAGGTTCTTCATCTGCGACAACTGGCCAAGCTGTTTGAATCCAGGCAGCCGGCCCAACAGTCCGGGGTTTTTGCCAATTCCCCCCATGACTTGCTGCATCATTTGAAATTTTTGGAGCAACTCCAGCACAGCCTGTTTTTTTTGGCCGGAGCCTTTGGCGATGCGCTGGGCCCGACTGTCATCAATCAGCGCAGGGTTTTTCCGCTCGGCTTCTGTCATGGAGTTGAACAGGACGACAATGCGCTCAAGTTCTTTCTCATCAGGATTCATCTGCTCAGTGAGCTCTCCAAACATGGGAAACTTGTCGAGGAGGCTTTTGAGAGAACCCATTTTTCGGATGGTTTGAATTTGCTCGACGAAGTCGCGCATGTTGAATTTGCCAGAAAGAAGCTTCTCGGCGTCTTCTTCGGCTTTTTGCTCATCCACAACGGCCTCAAAGTCTTTCATGAGGCCGACAATGTCGCCAAACCCGAGAATGCGGCCAGCCAGGCCGTCCGGGCGAAATTCCTCGAGGCGGTCCATGGTTTCGCCCATGCCGAGAAATTTGATGGGCTTGCCCGTCACTTCTTTGATGGAGAGCGCAGCACCTCCGCGTGCATCTCCGTCCAGCTTTGTCAGAATGAATCCATCAATGCTCAGACGTGCGTCGAATTCAGCCGCCGTGCGCACCGCGTCCTGACCAATCATCGCGTCACAGACGAGGAGAATGTTGTCGAGCTCAACGGAGGCCTTAATCTCTTCAAGCTCCCGCATCAACGTTTCGTCAATGGCCAGGCGACCGGCAGTGTCGACAATCACCACATCCAATTTTTCTTTTTTGGCAAAAGCCCAGGCCTTGGTTGCCAACTCCGGCGGCGCTGTGTTGGGCTCATGAAAGACAGGAACCTTCAGGCTTTCTCCGAGGACTTTGAGTTGCTCAACCGCCGCAGGTCGATAGATGTCTGCAGCAACCAAAAGCGGCTTTTTGCCTTCATTCAACAAATGCCTGGCCAGCTTGCCTGCCGTCGTCGTTTTGCCGGAGCCCTGGAGCCCCACCATCATAATGCCCGAAATCTGCCCCTTGGGTTTAAAGCTGAGGCGGGTATCCACAGGCCCCATCAAAGCTTCCAGCTCATCGTGGCAGATTTTGACGAAATGGTCCGCCGGGGTGACTTTGAGTTTCTTCCCCCGCTTGCTGGTAAGCGAGAGGGAAACCACTTCGCCCACGGCTTTTTCACGCACACGCGCAACAAATTTTTTGACGACGTTGAAAGCAACGTCCGCTTCCAGCAAAGAGATGCGTACATCCCTCAAAGACTCTTCAACCAGAGCCTCTGTTATTTCAGATTTTCCCTGAAGGCGGTTTTTGGCTAAGCGAAAACCTTTGGTGACTGTTTCAAACATAGCGAGCACAAATAATTGGTTTTAATGGATGTTTTCTGCGGCGGCAGCTTGTCTAGCACGGTTTCATGCGGGCGTCCAGACCGGTTTAGAGCAGAGGTGTTGCCGGGCCGGCAGAAGGTGGGGGTGCATACAGCAGCAGCCGCAGGCTGAAGGCGGCCAGGCCGCAGCCTACAAAGCCCGCCACAATCCACCCGCGGAAACGGTGCTCAAACTGAAAAAAGGCATAATAGACGTTGTAAAACGGAATCAGCAAAACCATCAGCCCTGTGCCCAGGCTGCGGCCAAAGGCATGAATGAGGATGAGGCAAAAGCACAGGACGCACACAAGCTGCAGGCCAAGCAAGGCGAAGTTTAAAAGCACGGGCGGCAATGTGCCATGCATGCAAGCATTTGCCAATGCTTCTTGCTAGACCGCTTCCACTTTGCCATGATCTCTTCGTTGGGCTCCGGTTCCGCTCAGGTCATGCACTTAAGTGCACTCCCATCGCGGAATCCTCGCCCGCCTCGACCTCATGTCAAATTGAAACCGGTCTGTAAAATCGAATCACTTTAACTTAAAAACGGTCTTAGAACGGTCTAAGAGCAGGCAGCTTTCTTCCAGGCATGCTATATGCACGCCATGAAATGGTTACCGCGCACTGCTCTGTGGTTGCTTTTGGGGGCTTTGTTGGGCTCCTTTTTTGTCCTTCTCCTCTACCCCTCGTATTTGTCGTATAGGCCCCCCTCTGTTTTGAAGGAAGGCACATGCAAATACTCAGAATGCGTGGAAATGACAAGCCTGCTCCTCATGAAAGCACAGCTGTTGGGCGCAGCCATGGGCGCCTTGGCGGTGACATTGACAGGCGAAAGCTGGTTGTGGATTCGTCGAAGAAAAGCCAATCAAAAACAGGAGATGGAATCCTCTTCTCCGCCCTGAGCTCCAAGTTGCGCCACGTGCCTTCGGAAAGTATTTGCCACCCGTTGTGCGCTACCTGTGCATGAGGCTACTCATTTTTGTCACCTGTGTTAGCTTGTGAATGTCCGCCGGGGGATGGGGGAAATTCCGCAAAAAAAAGCAGCACAGCAACACAGCAGCAAAGTGCAGAAGCAACAAGAAAGAGCGAGGGATTCATGCCATTTGAAGATGAGCCGTGCATGCGTGCGCCCGTTGACACGCCGACGTGTGTGGCGCCCAAAAAGCCCGTTGTCTGGGACAAGGCGGCGTTCGAGGAGTTGTTGCGTCAGGGGAAATTTGCCAAGGCTTTGGAGTTGGTGCGCTGTATGTGCAAACAATGGCCCGACAACCCAAGCCTTGTGCGTGCGCTTGCGCTGCTTGAAAGCCATGTGGAAGGGCACAGGGGGCTGCATCGCGCGGACGTTCTTTTTGAAGAGGCGTGCCAGGTATTTTTGCGAGGAGACAAAGAGGTGGCCAAGCGTATGTTTCTGACGTGCTACCAAATGCGACCGGATGCCTGGTGGGTCCGTTTTAATTTAAGCCGCCTGGGCATGGCGCAAAGCACAGAATTGTCTGACGCAGAATCAGAATTGTCTGACGCAGAATGTTTCGGCATGGCGTGACTTACACCTGGGGGGAAGCGTACATTTTGGGGGAAACGTGAACACTGGGGGAAACGTGAATACTGGAAAACTGAAGAATATGGCGCAGCATGTGCCTCACCTGAGCTTTGGCTTCGTATTCGCGATGCCAGAGGGGCTCATTGTCGATATTTGGACATTGCCGAGGCAAGAGGTGCCCTTGGATGTTTTGGCAAAGTCTTTGGTGGAGCTTGCTGTGTGGACAAAAGTCTCCAGCGGGTTGTTGGGCCAAAAGCCGCCGGTGTTGTTGCTGGAAATGGGAATGAGTTTGTGCGGAGGCGAGATAGATGCCTGTCGCTTTTTAATGCTGGGGTTTTCGGCGCAGGCCCCGCGGGGACTGGTGCGCCGCCACACACGGCGCATGGTGCGCTGCTACCCATGAGGATGTTTGTTCTCTGGTGGATGAAGCCTTAGGTGCATCCACCAGAGGACAAGCAAACTTCAGGGACAAGAGACGTTGTCGGATTTGGGGGTGCCGCGGTTGCTGCTGAGCTCTTTGCGGCACGTGTCATAGAAAGGCGTGCTGAGGGGGGCATAACACCATTCCTGGGTGTCAGGGTCTCTTTGGTAGCTGCGTCCCGTCTGGACTGTTGGGTAGCTGACGGTGTCCAGAATTTCATCGCCGGCATAGAGTGTGAGGCTTAAGGGGTTGGCCACCGTCGCACCGTTGGGCAAAAGCAAAGTCTGCAGCCCATCCACTTCCCAAAGGCAGCCATTGATCTCCAACTCTGCAGAGCGCGCCAGCAACACATAGGCATCGGCTTCAACCCGAATGCAGTTTGTGGAGACAATTTTCTGGGAGGCGCTGCGCGTTGCCAGAACGAGCTCGTTCAAATCCACATTCTCCAGCGCCCAAAGCTCCACCCATTCGGCATTTCTGTCGTCCAGGCCTTTGGGGTTTATCATCAACTCGTTGAGAATGAGTTGGCCAGGCTGCGGCGTGCGTATTTTGCGCGGCACGCCGCCTTCGAGACAAGTTCCCGGCGGCAAAGTGTCGGCGGGTTTTTCATGCGGTGGCACAGCGTCTTTTGTGCACGCGGCGTTGGGCTTTTGAGGAGAGCCGGCATTCTCACCGTCATAAGGCGTGTCGGTTTCGGCAAAACACCACAGGGCTTCCTCGTTGACACATTTTTGCGAGTCCACGTGCATGCAATGTCGGGAGAGGGAGCGGCCGGCTTTGGTGGAGGAATAATGAAAACTGTCGATGAGGGCACCGCCTGTTTTGCGAAGGCCCACGGTTGCGCTGCTGTTGGGAAGCGCCCCCAGGGCCCTGTCATAGCCCATGTCTATATGCGGCGGAAGTCTTCCGGAAGGGACATCGCCCAATGTCACATAGGCACCCGGAGGAATGTCTCTGGAGGGCAGAGAAAAACGCTTTTCTTTGCCCGAGCTGTCGGGAATGACAAAAAGCTCCAGTCCCCCCAGAGACAAAACCGTGTCCGTCGGGTTGTGAATTTCTATCCATTCCTTTTCCGTGTCGACGCCGTGAGGGTCCGCCATCATCTCCACAATCAACAATTCTCCTTCTTCGACGGTTGACGCGCTTCCTGAAGCGCCCTCACCGCCCTCCTTGTCCTCATCGCCACGGGCGGTGCAGGCCAAAAAAATGCAACAAACAACACCACACCACCATCCACTTTTTTGTTTCATGGTTGCTCCTTCTTGCTGGGGGAAAGTTAAAACCGATAATTCACTTCCAAATTCATGTGTCCGTCGTTGCGCTCTCCCGTGCGTTTTCCGAAGGCGCGTCCGAATGCCCAAAAAAAGTGGGCGTCAAAGTTTTTTGTCAAAGAGGTGTGCAGGGAAAACCTGAGCCACACGAGGTGTCCGAATTGCTGCCTGTCGCTCATGTCTTCTTGTCTCCACAAAAGTCGAAACCCGGGCGAAAGCCATTTCAATGTATGGAGGCGAAACTCGGCTTCGGCTTCCATGCCGTTGCGCCACAGTCCTGGGTTTGAAACGAAGCGTTTGTGAATGCCGCCCGCCCTCAGGAGGACGGGAAAATTTTTGTGAGGCAAAGCCTTCAGGCCCAACGAGGCGCGCAAAGCTTCACACAGGCTTCCAGAGGACTTGTCGACAAGCGCTTCACAGAGGGCATGCCTTGTCGCAAAGAGGTTACGTTTGGAAGCCGAGAAGAGGACAAAGGGCTTGAGGGGGGCGAAGGCTTGCCATTCAAAGCGGGTGCGGGCGTCCAGGTGGAAGGTACCGGCGGGGGTGAGGAAGGCACCCTCGGGGGTGGGGTGGTAGCCCTGGAGGGTTTGCCACAGGTGGGTGGAGGCATAGAGCAGCAGGCTGGAGAGTTTCCATTGCGTATGCATAAACACCCCCAACTCATTGCTGGCGCGCGCGCCCAAATATTCGTCGGGGGCAGAGCGCGGCCTTGCCATGGGGTTTTTGAAAGTCGGAGAAAGCCAGCGCAACTCCATTCCGGAGTGCCCCGACAGTGCTTCGTTTTCGACACGCAGCACAGCGGCAAAACCGCCGCCGCGCTCCTCATCAAAGCTGCGGGTGAATTCAGCGGCCAAAAGCCATGCCTCCCATTGGGACTTCGCATGGACGCCGAGGGCACCAAAGGCGCCATTCAGTTGTGAAGCCCAGGGTTGAAAGCGTGGCTTCAGGGGCTTTAAGCGAAAGCGGTTGTCGGCGAAATAGCCTGTCATGCCGAAGGAGACATGCGGCGTGTGCACAGAGGCGGCTGTGCCCAGCAGGCGCTCTTCAAACACATTGGCAAAGCTTGCGTAGCTGTGGCGCATGGGCGCTTTGTCCGTCACAAAAACAGGGGGGGCGGAGCACCCCTCCCGAGGGTTTGTGCAGGAGGCGGGGGTGAAGAAGGCGTATTGGTAGAGGTCTCTGGTTTGCCAGGAGCCAAAAAGCATCCACTCCAACTCCCAGGTATTGGGCAAAGGCCACGCCAGCACAAGGGCCAGGCCGCGAAAGCCTTCGCTGACGTCAAAGTCCGGTGTGACATATATTTGCTCGCTTTGCTTGCAGCCGCTGCCAAGCTTCAAAGGACACTTGCGCTTGTTTTCGCGCTGCATCCAACTGCGCTCACTCAAGTCAACGCCATGAGGCCGCTGTTTGAAGCTGTTGCTGAGCGTCAGCCGCTCGCCAAAACCCAGGCGGAAGTTTCCCAAAGTCAGCTGCACATTGCGCCACTGGGCCTGCGCGAAGGCAGAAGGCAGCCGCCAAAGAGGGCCTTCCGTGTCGGCACTCAGCTGCAGGGTGTGTGGGTCAACCCGGAGGTTTTTGGGGTAGAGGCGTGTGGCGTTGAGGGTTGCTCCACCGCGAAGGCCCAGGCTGGACGCCATGCGCAAGCGAAGCAGGGCCGGAGGCGGGCGCTCATCCGTCCAGCTGCCCGCCGTCTTGAGTTGAATGTGGCCGCCCAGTTTGTGCGTTGTGTTGTGCGGGGTGCGCACAAAAGGGCGAAGCTCCGCGGCCTGCTCCTCGCGGATAAGCCCCAGGCGAAGCCACGCGTCCACCCCCCCGAGTTGCCCGTATTGCTCGCGGTGTGCAAGCAAAGCATCCACATCGCCTGGCCCAAGGCCCGGCAACTCCAGAAACTCTGCTCTGCTTGCGGTGTCAGGAAAGACGCCTTCGTGCCAAAGCCGAAGCAGCGCCTCCAGACTTTCTTCGGAAAGCTCGCCGCGCTCCGCAAGGGCCAGCAAGTCTTCCTCGGAGCGAATGTCCCCCAAAGGCACTTCATAGAGCGCAGACAATGCTCCGCTCAGCCACATGCCGCTGACAACAACCCAGCCCGCCCACACCACGTCGACCTCCTCAGCTCTAAGGTTTCACAATCCACCCCACTTAAGCCCCCTAGAGCTTCAAGGCAAACACATGCCTTTGAAGGTACTTCATGAAACCCCTTATAGGGAAATGCGCGAAAAATCAATCCTGTCTGCGAAGAAACGCGGGCAACAACTTTCAGTCTGAGTTTTTTGGCTGTCGTCGGCTTTTCTTTGGCTGAAGCAAATACATTGCCGTGCGCAGCCGCCTTAAGACAAACTCCTCGGCCATGCCCAGAGAGTTTGAAAAAATAGAGCGCTTCGTTGCCGTATTTTCTGCGCCGCCAAGCCCTGAAGGCCCCGGTGACGATGCCTGCGTGCTAAGGCCCCAGCGCACAAAGTTATGCATGACAACGGATGCCCTCGTCGAAGGGGTACACTTTAGCAGAAAGCATTTTTCCCTGGCGCAGGTGGGGCACAAGGCCCTGGCCGTCAACCTGTCGGACATGGCGGCGATGGGGGCTGTGCCGGATTTTTGGATGTGTGCGCTGGGGCTTCCGCCTCGGTTTTGCGGGCGAAGCCTGGAAGCATTGGCGGGGGGAATGTTGCCTTTGGCCCAACGCTATGGGCTTCGACTGGTGGGCGGCAACATTACAGCCTCGCCCGTGTTAAGCCTCACCTTGACTTTGGGCGGCTGGGCTTCAAAGCCCTTGTTGCGCTGCGGCGCCAAACCCAAAGACAAACTCTATGTGGTGGGCAGCCTGGGCGAGGCCGCCGCCGGACTTTGGGCCATGCAGCAGGCTTTGCGCGTCCCCCGGCGCTTTTTGGAAGCCCAGCGCCGCCCCTCCCCCTGGGTGGAGGCTGCTTTGCTTGCCGCCCCCCATGTGCATGCGGCCATCGACGTCTCCGACGGCCTGCTGCAGGACTTGGGGCACCTGTGCGCCGCCTCCGGCCTGGGGGCCAGGCTGGAAGCGTCGGCTTTGCCCATTCCCGCAGAGTTAAGGCGCCGCTTTCCCGAGCGGGCTTTGTCCTGTGCGCTGCGAGGCGGCGAGGACTATGCGCTGCTTCTGGCCATTCCTCCTGCCAAAGCCCGACGCGTGGAACGCGAGTTTACAGCCCGCGCCTGGCCTTTGAGTTGCGTAGGAAGCTTTATACACTCTCAAGGTATATGGTTGGACGGGCGGCGGGTTTCTCCTTGGGGCCACCAACACTGAGAAAGAAGCGTTGAGAAGAGACTTCCTGAAAGTTAAGGCATTCATAAGAAGCAAGGTAGCGGGGTGGGTTTCTCCCTTTTAGCAAAGAAAGACTGCGTACCCGGCATGGCTTGTGTCCATGCATGTGCGCATGCCAATATTTACGGAGTTGCTTCATGTCCATTCGAGTCCTGTTTGTCGAAACCGATGTCGTTTTGATGGAGTTGTTGTCCCAATGGGTGAAGCAGCGAGGCATGGAAGTGGTTGCCTGCGTGAATACAGAAGAGGAGGCTTTGCAGGCCTGCGAAGAACACAAACCGCATTTGGCATTTGTAGCACTGAAAGTGTTGCCGACTTCCGCCCTGGAGTTGGTGCAGAAAATGCGGGCGCTCTATCCCTCCTTGCAAATTCTTGTCAGCAGTTTTTGGGCTTTTCGGGAGGAAGTGAAAGAAGCCAAGCTGTGGGGGGCGAAGGCGGCTTTTCCGAGGCCGCCAAGTCCGGAGGAGTTTCAGTATGCACTGGAGGCATGCGAAGGGCTTCAAGCAGAAAGCTGAAGGGAGGGGTAGCCCATCCGCACAGGGTGTCGCTTGGTTTTTTGTTTAAACCTTGCACCAAAAGGTGGCATAGTCTTTTTTGATTGAAATCCACCTCTTTCCCATTTCCACTGGGCCGATATACCTTGCTGCAACAATGGAAGTCCGATGATTGGGGGATGGAGTTTTTGGCGCGTCAGGAGGGTTTGGCGGGCTGCTCAAAACTCGTCTTCCTCAAGACACTCGCGAAGCCTGTGGCGACAGATCCCACTTTCATCGAGTTGTTTTTGAACAAGGCGCGCATTGCCGCGCGTCTTTCTCACCCCAACATTGTCCAAATTTATGAGTTGGGAGAAGTGAACGGGGAATATTTCATTGCCATGGAGCATGTGCACGGCCACCACCTCGGTGCCGTTTTGGACACCCTGCGCGCCAAGGCACAATCCTTTTCGCCGGTGTTGGCAGCGCAGCTGTGCACTCAGGTACTGCGCGGGCTTCGCTACGCGCACACGCTGGAAGATGAGCAAGGTCGCCCGCTGCACCTTGTGCACAAAAACGTATGCCCCGCCAATGTGCTGCTTGGCTTCAGCGGCGCAGTCAAAATTTATAATTTCGGCATTCCTTTTTTGAAGGCCGGAAACAGGCGCACCCTCTATGTTGCGCCGGAACAATGTGTGGACGGAAAGATTGATGCGCGCGTGGATGTGTATGCAACAGGCGCCTTGCTGGCTGAATTGCTGCTCGGAAAATTTCCGCGCCATTGCCGCGATGGGCAGCAGCTTGTCCAGGAGGTTGTGCAACACCCGGAGCTTCCTTTTGCGCTTGCAGACATTATCAGCTGCGCGCTTGCCCCCAAGCGGGACGATCGCTTTGAGTCCGCGCGCGAAATGGTATTGGCCCTGGAGCACTATGTCGAAGCCGCAGGCGCTTCACAAGTCACCGTGGAGTTGGCAAATTTTCTGTGTCAATTGTTTGGACACAGCACCAACAGCAACCCCTGGCTTTCGTATGAAGAGGGTTTTTTAAACAACGCGGTTTCCTCTTCTGTCAGCGCTGCGCATTCCTCGGCTTCGCAGCTGCCTTCTCCCTCTCCCTCGGCTTCGCCCTCACTCCCGCCTTCGCCTGTGCAAGCTTCCCCTGCAGAAGAATCCAAGGAGTCCCCGTGGGAGGTTTTTCAAATGCAAGAGACGCTGTGGGAGATTCTGCCGATGAATTTTAAATATATTCTGGGCAGCCTTTTGCTTGCGGGGGTTTTGGGCGGAATTGTCGGGTGGCTGTTTCAGACTTAAATAAACAAAGACTTTTTAAAAAAGGCCACAACGGTGCTTTGCCGGGCGCGTCCTCAGGAGATAGAAGGAGCGAATGATCTCAACATTGGTCAACACGACAGTTTCCTTTGACCGTTTCTGGCGATGGGTGGCAGAGCACCCGCATTGTGTTTTGCGCGTGGGTTGCGGGGAATGCGTTTTGTTCGATCATGAAATTTTTCACTGGGACTTTTCAGAAGAAGAGGGCCAGGCCCTCATCCAGGTTTCTTTCGGAAAACAGCCGGTGGGGGAAATGGTCATTGAGCGCAGCGAGGTACTTTTTGTGCAGGCCTCCATAGACTCTGAAGAGGCGGACAGGGGCCTTTGGTTGTTTGAAGTGATGGCCGGCAGCAAAGAAGAGCCTTTTGTCGCGTGGCATTTTTTGATGGCGCACAGCATGGACCATGCGCATAAGCACGCCATATTGAAGCATTGAGAACCCAACGCCATGTCGGAAAGCACAGCGAAAAACAAAGAAAGCTTGTTGAGAATGCTCGGTTGGATGTGGGGCTTTTTGTGCCTCTTGCTCGTCAGCATGGGCGCATGGCTCGGACTTGCATGGGCGCCTCCTGAGAAATACATGGGAGAGGTGCAGCGCATCATGTACATCCACGTCCCGTTTGTGCAAGTGGCGCTGCTGATGGTGCTGGCCAATTTTGTGGCTTGTCTGGGCTATTTGTTTTCCGGGAAGTGGCTCTTCGACGCTTTGGCCCAGGCCACGGTGGAGATGGCTTTGCTGTTCGGCAGCGTAGGGGTGGTGCTGGGGGCGGTATGGGGCAAGCCCACGTGGGGGGTTTTCTGGACGTGGGATCCACGGCTGACGGCTTCGGCCGTGCTGTTGATTGTCTACTATGGCTATTGGGCCCTAAGAAAATTCACCGAGGAGCCCGAGCGGCGCGCGCGATGGAGCTCCGTGGTGGGCATACTGGCGGCTGTCAACGCCCCCATCGTCTATTTCTCGGTGCATTGGTGGAACTCTTTGCACCAGCAGTCCACAACCCGCGTGGACATTGATGGCGCCATGCGCTTTGTCTGGCACTACAACAGCGTGGCCTTTGTGTGTACGGCCGCCTTCTTCGTGACGGTACGCACGCAGCTTGCACTGCGACAACGAAGTCAGGAAGTGGCCATGCCGCCCCCCGCGCCGAACTTGCCCGCCTCCACCCCCTCCGCTACCCCCTCCGCTTTGCCCTCGCCCCCCTCACACCCGGAGGCTCCATGAGCAGAATGCTTGAAAGCCTGAATGCACTCTTGTCGACCCCCCTCTCCTCCCTCCCGGAGGGCGCTTTTTCAGGCCGCGTCGAAGGGGGCTGGGGCTACATCTGGTTCAGCTATGCCCTGGCCTGGGCCTCCCTGCTGGGTTATGCCCTCTATTTGTTTTTCCTTCGCCGCCAACTCCAAGCTTCGCCCCCTGAAGGCAAGCCCAAGCTTTCTCCTCCAGCCTCATGAGGATGGCGATGTCTGCTTTGAGAGATGGCATGAGGCTTTGTGTGCTGCTGGGGCTTGTGGGGGCGCTGGCTTGTGCCCCCCGCCGTGTACCCCCCTCTGAGTTGATTCCTTTGGAAACTCCCCCCCAGGAGATACCCGCGCCCACAACCCCTGAAGCTGAGCCCCCCACGCCCCCCACGCCCCCCACGCTTCGCATTCGTGCTGTGGGGGATGTCATGTTGGGCACAGACTTTCCCGAGGGCTATTTGCCTCCCGACGATGCCAACATTCTTCAAGGCGTGAATGAGGTGCTGCAAGACGCAGACCTCACTTTTGCAAACCTGGAAGGGCCCATATGCGACGGTGGAGAAGCCGCCAAGTGCGGCCCCATTCCCACGGGGCGCTGTTATGCCTTTCGCACACCAGGGCGCTATGTGCATTATTTGAAAGAGGCCGGCATCGACGTGGTGTCCACAGCCAACAACCACTCCGGGGATTTTGGCGAAGAATGCACCCGGCAAACCGAAGCCTTTTTGGACTCGGTGGGCATTGCCTGGTCAGGCTCCCCCGGCAGCATTGCTTTTTTGGAGCGCCATGGGCGGCGCATTGCCATGGTGGCTTTTCACACGTCGCCACGTACCAACCACCTCAACAATTTGCCTGAGGCCCTGGCGCTTTTGGCCAAAGCCAGGAAGGAGGCCCACTGGACCATCGTCTCTTTTCACGGGGGTGCCGAAGGCGCCTTTGCGACGAGGGTGCCCCAGGGCAGAGAATTTTTTTTGAATGAGGACCGCGGCAATTTGCGCCTCTTTGCGCGCAGCATGGTGGAGGCAGGAGCAGACGTGGTGATAGGCCACGGCCCGCATGTGCTGCGGGGGATGGAGTTGTGGAAGGGAAAACTCATTGCCTATTCGCTGGGGAACTTCGCCACCTATGGGCGCTTCAGGTTAACAGGCCCCTTGGGGGTGGGGGCCGTGTTGGAAGTGGTTTTAGACGAGGATGGAAACTTTGTGGAGGGCCAGGTTTTTTCCACCCAGCAAGTTGGCCAGGGCATTGTGCTGCCGGACAAGCAAGGCAAGGCTTTTTTGGCCATCCGAGAATTGTCCTCCTGGGACTTTCCAAAAACAGGCATAGGCATAGGAGCCGACGGCAAGCTTTTCAAAGAGCCTGTGCAGGCCTTGTCCCTCATGAGGCTGTGCGCGTCCTTTTGGCCTTGCGGCTTTCCCGAAGGCTGTGTGGCGCCGGCATGTGTGGCCAAAGAGCATTTGGAACCGGAGCAAGCCGTGCACGCGCAGGCAGCGCCCAAGCGCGCGACACCCAAACGCGCAACACCCAAGCGCACGCCCCCCAAGCGATAGACCCTTCACATGGCCAAACTCAACAACCCCCTTGCGGGTGCCCTCTTCCTCGCTGTCACCGTATTCGGCAGTTGGTTTGTCATCCAATATGGCATGTCGATGAGGCAGAAAAAAGACTTGGCCGAAGCGGCAGCGGTGTATGCGCCGCCGCTGGCAGAGCCCATGGCCCACATTGCTTTGCCTTGGCATTTTGCGTTTGAGGCCCTCCCGCAGAAACTGCGCTGGCGTCGCTTTGCAGGTTATGCAGACGCGAAGAAGACTTCTTCTCTTGTGTGTTTTTGGGCGGATTTTTCACCCGAGGACTATGCGCTTTTGGAAAAACCCTGGGGCCTGAACGAGGGCGGCAGACAGCAAGGCCTGTTTGTGGATGGGTTTTTGCCGACCTGGTTTTTGGAGGAGCTTTGCAAGGAGGAATTGCTGTGCCCCGGAAAAGAGAGAGCGGCAGCCTTGAAACCCCCGGAGGTATTTGCAGAGCCCCAGGGGCGCCAGCTTGTCTATACAGCGCCTCGTCTGCAAGCCCTGTTCGGCTGTGTGGAAGAGGCTTAGGAGTTGCCAGCTTTTGGGAAGAAGCTTATGGGTGAGTCCATGAAGAGCCATGAGAAGGCAGCTGGCAGTTCTGAGAAGTCCAAGGCTTCAAGGTGGGTGATAGGGGTGGGCCTCGTGTTTATGGTGGGGATGTTTGTTGCTTCGGTGACGCCTTTTGGCCTGGCTGTTTGGCTGGGCCCGGAAGAGGGAACAGAGAAAATATTGTCGCGCATTCAAAAGGCGCAGCTGCACCGCGAGACAGGTGCCCTGGAAAGCGTGTTTCGCATACCGGTTCCCCCGCAAGAAATATATTGGCGTGAAGTCAGCATACGAAAGCCTTTGCGGGGGACTGACATTTGGGCGGTGCTGCACTATGACGAAGCGGGCTTTGAAGCCTTGAGCGCCCAATTGCCTGTAGCTAAGCCGGTGGGCGTCAAAGTTTTTTTGCCGTGGCTTTTGGAAGACGTGGAAAAAAACATGGGCCTCAAACTTTCACATGAGGTGGAAGTGCTCAAGCTGCCTTCGGAGTTGTTTGCAGCGAAGGCCGTCTTGCCGAAGGCGGTGGGGGCATATTGGGTTCCATCAAAGCAAAGCCTTCTGTTAATGCGCTTTGGCACGGCTGAGTTTGTTTCTCAATAGCCGCTTTTATGGGTTGTCTGCACGGCGTGCATGGCAGCTTGCTTTCAAACTTTCCACAAACCCCTCAACGGCCTGGGGTGATGCGGGCAACTCCAGCGCATCCACAAGTCTGTCTTCCGGGAGAACGAAGCGCTCCATGACATAGCTCAGTTGGCTCGCCCTGACACACAGGAGAAGGAGGGCCGCATCCTTTTTGAGCAAGTGCTCCAGAAGCTTGCTGTGGCCCTTGTCGAAGACTTCGAGTTTGCCGATGCCGCCCACCAGCAAAAGCTCTGCTGTGTGCGCATCCTCTTCCACCCAGCGGCAAGCTGTTGCGAAACTGTCGTTGTGGAAGACGATGGAACAAAAAGGCTCCTCATTTTCTTTCTTGGCCGCAAGGCCTTCGACAGCAAGCAAGGCGCGCTCATCGCCATGGAGCCGCACAAGCTCATAGCGTTTTTGGCCATGCGCATTTGTGCTTTTGTGTTGAAAAAAACCCGCGGTGCAAATTCCAGCGGCCTTAAGGTGCGCGACGACGGACAATGCACAAGCCGTGCTTTCTTCCATGCGCTCTGCAGAAATCAGCGCCCACCGTGACGTTGTCATAGGTGGATTGTAGCAAAGACAAGCCTTGTATGTACTGCTTCACAGGCAATTTTCTTTCTTTGTTGGCGATGCACGCATAGGTTTGCGCCCATGGGACAAAGGAAGTCCGAGCCTTCTGAGAAGCTTTTGCCTTCAGGGCGCACGCATGGCCTGCAGTTGATAATGGGCAAGGGAGAAAAGCAGTCGGAGGCGTTAAATTCCCGGGATGCGGTGGTGCGCGTCCTCATAGAAGCGGGGGCGGATTTGTTGCTTCGCCGCATCAGCGTGGAGCGTGCAGAGCATATTGAGCGCTGCGTCGACCACATTCTTTACTTGTTCGATCTGGCGCAAGAGCAGCCTGAGCAACTGGCTGCTTTGCAGACGCAACTGGAAGAGCTCGAGTCGCTCATGCAGGAGAGCCGTGAAAGAAAGCGGCCCGCTTTTCGCAGAGGCAGTGCCTGAACGTGCAGGCAAAAAAAAGCAGCCCTTTCGCGAAGGGCTGCTCCTCATTTTTCAGGTGGCGTGTGCCTTTTATTTGGCATTTGCCTTGCGCAAGGCCGCATCAATGACTCTTGAAAACGACTCTACAGGCTGAGCGCCCGCGGTTTCTTTGCCGTTGATGATGAACGTGGGCGTGCCGTTGATGGAGAATTCCCTGGCGGTGGCCGAGTCGCTTTTGACATAGTCCGCATAGGTGCCGTTGAGCAGCGCATCCTGGAATTTTTTCATATCCAGGTTCAACCTCTGGGCATAGGAGATGAGGGAAGGCACGTCCTGGGCTTTTTGGTTTTCGAAGATGAGGTCATGCATTTCCCAAAACTTGCCTTGTGCATGGGCGGCCATGGTGGCTTCTGCTGATTTGGACTGGGGATTCAACTGAAGGTGCCTGAAAACAAACCTCACCTGAGTCGGGTATTTTTTCTCCAGCTCTTTGAGCGTGGGGTTGACTCTGGCGCAAAAACCGCACCCAAAATCCGACCAGATAAGCACTGTGACGGGGGCATTCTTGGGCCCCTTGCTGGGGGCATTGTCCGGAATGGGAATGTTGCTCTTGTCCGTTATTTTTGCAGACTCCAGAATTTTTTCATAGACACGGGAAGCTGGCGTGCCCCGGTTGACCAGTTGCTGTGCTTTGGCCATTTCCTCTTCAATGAATGCTTCCAACTCCTCTTTGGGCCAAGCGCCGGAAATAAAGCGCCCGTTGACGAAGGAGGCAGGTGTTCCCTTGACGCCCACGTCGGCGCCCAACTCCAAGTCCGCGTCGATCTGCGCCTGGAAGGCTTTGTTTTCCAAATCCGCCTCGAATTTGGACATATTGAGGCCCAATTTTTGTGCAAATTTTTTGAACGCCTCCGCATCCAGGCTTTTCATGTTCTGGAGAATCATCTCATGCATTTCCCAATATTTGCCTTGAGCTCCCGCGGCCAGGGCTGCCATGGATGCAGGCCTGGCGTTTCTTTGGCTGTCAAGAGGAAATTGTTTCGCGACGATGCGAAAAGGTTTTCCTTTGGCTGTCATTTCCTTGTGGAGCTCTGAAAGCGTCTCATCCAGCTTTGCGCAAAAATGGCACTGGAAGCTGGAAAAGACGACGACGGTCACCAGGGCATCCGCAGGCCCTAAGACGGGTGCATTCCCCACGGGAACTTTATGGATGGTTTGAGGAGGCCTGCGAGGCTGCCTGGGTTTAGGCGCCTCCGGTTTGGCTTCTTCGACGCGCGCCACTTCCACTTTTGTCGGCGGCGGTGCCTTTTTTCCGGGGGGACCAATCATGCTTCCTAGGACGAAACCGACAATCAACCCAACCACGAGAGCAACGACGGAGTTTACCTTCATAAAGTCCTCTGTCCAAAAATGGATATACCCAAATACACAGAAAGCAACCGGCCAGCTGCTTCATAGGGAGCGTTTTACAAAGCCCCTTCGCTTTGCTTCAGGCAGGCCTTCTAGCAAATTGCCAAAAGATTTGGCAAACCGATTCCCGCTCTATTTTAAATTGCCAAATTGCCACAGAAGGGTGGCCCTAGGAAGGAGCAAGAAGCGCGGGGTGAGCTCTGGCGGAGGTGGCTTCGGGGGTGTCGGTTTGCAAGAATTTCACCCAGCCTTTTTCCCAAAAATACTCAAAAAAGCTGATGGCTTCGACTTCGCGCAGGGGGCTGACATGGATGATGGCCGACAAGCTGCGTTTTCCATCCACGCGTGACAAAAGGTAGCGCTCGGGTGCTGTCAGCATGAGTTGTTTCACTTGTTCTGCGGGGATGGTGAGGACGGGGGTGCGTTTTTGGTCCAGCCATTTATTGCGCAATTCCTGCAAGAGATGGCTTTCTGTAGACTGTGAGAGCGCCAGGGTTTCCGTCGTCGGCGTACGCGCATGCGCACGTTTGGCCAAAACGGAGGCTTCGCGCAATTCGCCCTCTTTGAGGCAGGACTGTGCCCGCATGAGCAGAGACTTGCTGGTGGAAGCCTCGTCTTCTTCCTGCATACTGGGTTGGGGTGCCTCTTTGTTTTTGGGAGAGAGGACGCCTGCCTTCATCAGCGTATAAATGTGTTGGTAGAGAAAGAAGTCCGTTGCGTGCAGTTGCAAGGCCATTTCGGCGATGCTGTGGTTTTCTTCCGCCAGCTGCACAATGCGCGCATCCAGAGAGGTTTTGGGCGGCATTTGGGCAAATTTTCCCTTGGAAACGCGAAAATGAATGTCCGTCGAAGGAAGCAATTGGCGGATGGCTTTCCATTGCTCTTTTCTTTGCTTTCCATCGGCATACATTTCGAGCAGGGGAACGCAGAGTTTGAGCTCAGACAAAGTCGCCTGCGGTTTTTCGGGGAGGAAGGCAAAGGTTCCGTCCTCCCAAAGAAAAGTTTCGAAGAGGGTTTCACGCATCTTAAGGTTCAACACCGAGAGGATGGTTTTTTCGGTGACAACCCCCGTCGTGACGAGAATTCGCCCCAGGAAAATTTTTGTTTTCTTTTGTGTTTCATAGGCGCGATGAAACTGCTCTTCCGTAATATAGCCCAGGTTGATGAGGAATTGTCCGAGGAACTCGCGCGGATCGTTCGAGCTTGCATTGACGATGGCGCCCTTTTGAAGGCGCAGCTGCTTGCGTATCCACCCGCGCTCGAGGTTGAGTGTTCCCGAGGTTTTTTGCCTGCCCAAATAGACGATGGTCTCCTCTATAGGCATCGTTTGCAAATCGCCGAACAAACCTTTCATGCTGGGGCTCCAAATGCTGGAAGTATTCTCAAGTGACTTAATGCATAATCTCCAATGTCCTTGCGGGCTGGGGTTTCGTGTTTCTCGGCCCGTTGTTTTTGCTCCCCCAACCGCGTAAAAAGCCAAGTTTAAACTTCGAATGTCTCGAGCTTGACGATAGCAGTTTTGGCAGAATTTTTCATAAATACTTCAATGCACAAAAAAATGTGAACGACATAGAACATCTGCGTTTCCGTCATTTCCAAAGACTTCTTGCGTGTTAAAGTCAGCAACCCCTTGAAAATGTGAGCGTACATTTGCAGATATATGGATTTGAAATGCAACTCACCCCCTAAGTTTTGGCAATTCTACATCCCCAAAAATAAATTGCCACAAAGAAATTCTGAAGCGAATGAAAGACAATCTCATGGTGCATCTCAACGAGGCAGGGGCAAATTGGAGGAACATTGCCGTCATAGGCACAGGCCTGATGGGGACTTCATTGGCGCTGGCGGCCAAGAAGGCTTTTCCTCAAGTCCGCATATGGGGTGCTGACAGCAACCTTGAAGCGCTTGCCCAGGCGCGCTGCATGGGCGCTGTGGACTTGGCTGTCCCCCTTCAAGAAACGGTGCATGCGGACTTGCTGTGTTTGGCCATGCCGATGCGCTATTTGCCCGAGGTACTCTTGCAATTGGGGCCTGCTTTAAACCAGGGCCTGTTATGGATGGATGTGGGAAGCAGCAAGCAGAATGTGCTTGCGCAGGTGAAGGCCGTTTTGGGAGCCTTGCCGGCCCATTTTGTACCCTGTCACCCCATGGCGGGGGGAGAGGAGGCAGGGGCCAAAGCGGCGAGGGGGGATTTGTTTATAGGCAAAAAGTTGCTGTTGGTACCGCATGAAGCCATGGCCTCTCGTGCGCGCGCAGCGCTCACGGCTTTTTGGCAGGCGCTGGGGGCCCAGGTGGTGGAGATGACAGCCCAGGAGCACGATGAAATTTTGGCCTTCACAAGCCATTTGCCGCACCTGTTGGCTTTTGCTTTGGCCAGCACCTTGGATGACCATGCCTTAGAGAAAGGCAGCCAGCGTTTGCAGGCGGGGATGGGCCCCGGGTTTTTCAGTTTCATGCGTCTTGCGAAGAGCGACCCTTCGCTGTGGGCAGACATTTGCATGGCCAACCGCGAGGCCCTGCTTGTGGCCATGAAGCGCTACCAGTCAGAGCTTTGCCGCCTGCAGGCCGCCCTGGAAGAAGCGCCCGGGGGCCAGAGGCTGCTGGAGCTTCTTTTGCAGGCAAAACACAGGCTCAGCCAGGCGGCGCCCCCTGGTTTTCAGCAATCAGCTCCTCCAACTGGGGAGGCAACTCTTCCAGAGGGGCATTTTCCTTGAAGGCCAGAAGCATGGCCAGGGCATGGGGCTTGTCCTCCAGCGCGCTGTAGAGTGCAGCGGCCCAATAAGCGGCCTCATAGGCCCCGTCATAGGTAGCAAACAGCTTGGCCAATTCGTCTGCCCGCGCGCGCCTTATGTTGGGCTCTTCGCTGTTGATGCCTTCCAGCAAGCAGCGGTACATGCGAAACGGCACATGGAGCGGGTCCATACGAGAGCCCGCGAGGACGAGCGTGGTGGCGTCACTCCACTGCCCGCGCTGCAAAAAGAGTTTGGTTAAATAAGCAGCCCCATCCAAGTCCGCCGGGTTGGCATTGAAATACTCAAAGGCCGCCTTCAGCTCCACATCTTCCTCCATATGCGCATGGGGATGCGGCATGGGCAAAGGCGCCTTAAGTGAAACGTCTGCCTGCTTGAGCAATTGTTGAAGGGAGAGGACAACAAAGCCGCCGACGAGTATGCCCCCCACAGCCGTCAGCCAAAGGCGCTGGCGAACAGCAGCAGGAGGGGGAGGAGCCGAAAGCGGGGGGGGGCCCAGGGGGGTACCAAAGCCCGGCAGCGCCTCCTCCAGTTGTCGCAAGCAGGCAGCAGCCTCCTCTAAAAGCCGCGCCTCTTCCTTGTCGGCCTCTTCTTTGGAAAGCAGGTGCCTTTCTTCACGCTGTCCTCGAAGCTGTCCCAGCAAACTCTCATAGCGTGCATAGAGCGCCGTGGCCGCATGGTTTTCTTTAGGCGGAGCCTGGGGGAGCGCGTCCATGTTGCACAGCACGCGCGCAACACAGTTGTCTTTTGCCGCAGGCGGCAAAGCCGCGTCGGCGCTTGAAGCAGAGGCTTTGTCGACGTCTGAAACCAAAGCCGCGTTGACGCCCTCAGCGGTTTTGGAGCGCCTCACAAAGAGGACGCCCAGCCCCACCAGAAGAAGCACAAAAGGCGCCAAATAGAGAACGAGGTTGAAGCCGCTTTTGGTGGGCTCCAACAGTGCCCATTCGCCATAGCGCGAGACAAAAAACGCGTGGACTTCCTTGTCGCTCTTTCCTTCCTGCACCAGCTCGCGGATTTTGTCCATTTGCGCGCGGGCGGAGGAGGAGCCGGAGTCCGCCACCGAGAGGCCCTGGCACTGGGGGCAGCGTATTTCTTTGCCAAGCCTTTGGACGCGCGCCTCAAGCTCCGGTGACAAAGGCGCCATGCCTTCGCGCATGGGAGCGTGCTCCGAGTGAATGTCGCCTAAGGTTTGAGCCCAGGCAGGAGAAGCGGCAAGCCAAACCCAGGCAAGGCATGTACAGAGGGCGCGGGCACTCATGGGGAAGCTCCTTGAGAAAAGAGAGTTTTGAGGTGGGGGTTTTGACTCAAGGCTTCTTGCACCTGAGCGTCTTTGAGCAAAGCTTCTTTGAGTGGGGGGTTTTTATGAAGGACATTGAAGAGCCAAAACTCTTTGAGGCCGGGGTTTTGAGACAGGACGTCCTTGAGCCATGCGTCTTCAAGCCCCAAGGGGTTGAGCAGCACCTCTTTGAGCCAGAGCTCTTCGGGTTTGGGGTTTTGAAGCAGCATGTCTTTCATGCGGGAGTCCAGCAGCAAAAAGTCAAACTGAGCCGTACTCAAAATGGGCGCCGGGTATTTGCCGATAATTCTGCCCTCCTCGTTGAGGAAATAGGTTTCGGGGACTCCCGTCACGGCATAGTCAATGGCCATGGTGGAAACCGGCGAGAAGAGTTGAGGGTAGCTGGCGGGGTACCTTCGCAGGAAGTTGCGCGCATTGTTTTCTGTGTCTTCAAAGACGACGCCCACGAAGGCCACGTGCTTGCCCCATTTCCTGAAGGACATTTCAAGTGCCGGGGCTTCTTCCGCGCATGGCGCGCACCAGCTGCTCCAAAAGTTGATGACGACAGGGCGCCCGCGAAGCGCTTCCAGACTGAGTTGGCCGCCCTCGAGGGTGGGCATAGAAAAAGCGGGGGCGGCACGTCCTTGCAACTCGAAGGGGACTTCGCGGGGGTTTTTCCCGAAGCCTTTGAACATGGCGAAGATGAGGGCACCCAGAAGGGCAAAGGCGACAAGCACCAAAACAATTCGCTTCATGGTTGAGCTTTCTGGGGAGGGCCTGCTTCCGTTGGAGGCAAGGCGCGTGTTTTGACAGGCAGGAGGGCCCAGGCGCTGCCAAAGCACAAAAACAGCAAGGCATACCAAATCCACCCCACGAGGGGGAATACCCAGGCGTTGAGTGTCGCCGTCTGGGCTTTTTCGTTGAAGGCGATGAGGGAGACGTAGACGTCACGCAAAAGCCCGGCGTCCACAGCGGGGGAGGCGATGGGCTCACTCATACGGGGGTAGTAGTTGAGGCGGGGGCTTAAGGGGCCATGCAAAGGAAGCGGGGCCCCCTTGGGGGGGGGG
>Ga0209737_10000286_pt1 | contig 44431 bp, 42 predicted proteins | sample TergutCu122P3_FD_187284 | JGI IMG/M metagenome (GOLD analysis project Ga0209737, IMG submission 187284) | Cubitermes ugandensis P3 segment gut microbial communities from Kakamega Forest, Kenya - Cu122 P3 (SPAdes) (version 2) | ecosystem: Host-associated > Arthropoda: Insects > Digestive system...
GGGGGGGGCCCCCCCCCGCCGCTTTGCTGGGTTTGTGGCACATCGGTGTGGCGGGGGAAGGGCAGTGCGTCCGTAGGGTGGGGTTTTCCCGGGGGGTGCGGGGGGCGGGAGCCCTCCGCAAGTGCGTGGTTGCTCTTCTGCCGCATTTTTTGTGCCGCACCCCCCCCCCCCCCCCCCCCCCCCCCCCCCCTCAACCCCGCACAAACAAATGCTTGGCTGCTTCAAACAGCAGGGCTTCCAGCCCCTCGCCGGTGTGGGCACTTAGGCTTATGCCGCCATAACTCAGGCATAACTGCCGGGCCGCGGCCTGTGCTTTGTCGGCTTTGTTCCACAAAAGAAGGCGCGGCTTTTCCAAAAGCCCCAAGTCCTCGAGTATGCCTTCAACAGTACGCAGGCGCTTTTCAGCGGCCGCTTCACTGGCGTCCACCACATGCAAAAGCAAGTCCGCACTGTGCAACTCCTCCAGCGTGGCGCGAAAGGCACGCAGCAAGTCCTTCGGCAAGTCGCGTATAAACCCCACAGTGTCCGAAACAATTACCTCCCTCTCTTTGGGGAAGCGCAGGCGGCGGCTGAGTGGCTCGAGGGTGGCAAACAACTTGTCCTCAGCCAGGGCAGAAGCCTTCGTCAGCGCATTCAGCAAGCTGCTTTTGCCCGCGTTGGTGTAGCCCACAATGGACATGAGGGGCAGGGCGCGCTTCTGCCGCAGGCTGCGGCGCGTTTTGCGGCTTTGGGAAATGTTTTCTATGCTGCGCTCCAACTGGCCAATCCTCTCTTTGACGCGCCGCCTGTCCACCTCCAGCTTGGTTTCTCCAGGGCCGCGCGTGCCTATGCCGCCGGCAAGCCGCGAAAACGAGGTGTCCGAGTGGGAAAGCCGCGGCAACAAATATTTGAGTTGGGCCAACTCCACCTGCAACTTGCCCTCGGCACTTTGCGCACGCTGCGCGAAAATGTCCAAAATAAGCTGCGTCCTGTCTATAACGTGGAGGGCCGTTTCCTGCGCTATGTGGTGCGCCTGGCTGGGGGAGAGGTTTTGGCTTACAATGGCCACCTCGGCCATTTTCCGCATGCCCAGCAGGTTTAACTCCAACAGCTTGCCCTTGCCCAGCAGCGTTTTGGCCTCGTGGGTTTTGCGCATTTGCATGAGGCTTCCCGCCACCTCCACCCCCGCCGTTTGCGCCAAAGCCTCCAACTCCAAAAGCGCTTCCTCCGCCTCCCTGCGGTTGCTGCCCACATGCACGGAAACCAGCAAGGCCCTCTCCTGCTTGCCCTGCCTCTGCCTGGAAAGACGCCCAAACTCCTCCTCCAGGGCCTGCACCAAAACCTTCGCGTCCGGCTGCCTGGCCAAAACCAACTCCTGGGTTTGCCACAACACACCGTCCTCCTGCGGGGCCACAAGGTGCCCCAAAAAAAGCTTGCCCAACTCCCCCCTCGCGTCCAAACCCAATGCCACCACCATGTCCAAACGCAAAAGGGCCAAGTCCGTTAAGTCGTCCTGAGAGAGAGGCTCCCCCTTTAAATGCGTATGTACCAGGCGCAGCCCCCGCAAACGGTGGCTGCCCGCACGCATGCGGCCTATGTCCGGTAATTTGAGGCCGTGGGCGTCGCCTACCACCACCCACTCCACCTCTCCCTTCCTGGACAACAACACCCCCACCTGCCTGGAAGTGAGGCGCGAAAACTCCACCAAATGCTGGGCCAAACCGGGCGAAACCACCTCCTCGGGCAGACAGCGGCGCTTGTAGGTTTTGTTTAATTTCTCCAACTCGCTGGGCTTCAGCCCCAACAAGTTGCCTTTTGGTGTTTTCATTGCCCCAAGCTTCCCATAAGTTTGAGGAGGCAAAAAGGGCTTCAGGGCATTTATGTGGAAACTTTTCAAATTCGGGTTGAAGGCCGCATTGGGTTTGGGCTGCGTGGGGGCAGGGGTGGTGGTAGGGGTATACGCCTACGGGCGTTTCAGCAAAACAACCCCCGAGGAAAAAGGGGACGCCATTGTGGTTATGGGGGCGAGGGTGTTGCCCAGGGGGCAGCCCTCCAAAGCGCTGCTTTCACGTGCACAGCGCGCCGCCAGCCTCTACCACGAGGGCGCAGCGCCGCTGGTATTGTTAAGTGGTGGCCGTGTGGACATGCCCAAGTCCGAGGCCCAGGCCGGTTGTGAGGTGTTGGTGCAGCACGAGGTGCCGTTGGAGGCGTGCCTGCTGGAAGAAAGCAGCCGCTCCACCGCACAAAACGCGGCATTTTCCGCGCCCTTGCTGCGGGAGAAAGGTGCGCGCCACGTGGTGCTGGTTTCCGACGGCTACCACCTGCTGCGCGCCTGCGCCTATTTCCGCCAGCAGGGTTTTTCCGTCACCCCCGTCGCCTCCGGGCGCGCCCTGCCTTTTCGCGACGAAATGTATTGGACAGTACGCGAAGCTGTCGCCCTCCTTTCCCGCCCATGGCTGTTGTGGTGGGCCTTTAACAGGAAGCCTTCAAATGCATAGTTGCCCCTTGTTGGAAAAATACCGCGGCCAGTGGTTTGTCATTAAAATGGGTGGCGAGTTGGCCATGGACAAAAGGGCGCTGGCAGACAGCCTCGGGGAGTGTTTGAGGCAGCTGCTGGAGGCGGGGGTGAAGGTGGTGCTGGTACACGGAGGAGGCCCCCAGGCCACAGCGCTTTCCAAGCGCCTTGGCATAGAAACCCGGCAGGTGGCCGGCCAGCGCATAACGGACGAGGCCACCATGGAGGTTATAAAAATGGTGCTGGCGGGCCAGGTTTCCAGCGACGTCGCCTCCGCCCTGCGTATGGCGCAGGTGCCGGCCCTCTGCTTAAGTGGCCTTTCCGCGGGCCTCGTGCAGGCGGAGCGCCTTCAGGGCATTTTTGAAAAGCCCGGCGGGCCGCTGGTGGACTTGGGGCTTGTGGGCCGCGTATGCCGGGTGGACACGGCGCTTTTGGAAAAACTCTCGGGCCTGGGCCTTATGCCCGTGCTTTCTTCCCTGGCCGACGACGGGCAGGGAAACCCCCTCAACGTGAATGCCGACAGCCTCGCCGCTGTGCTGGCCAAAAGCCTCAAAGCCACACACCTTTTCCTCATTTCCAATGTGCCGGGGGTGTTGGAGGAGTTAAGTAACCCCCAAAGCCGCCTCCCCCACCTCAACGCCCAGCAGGTGGCCCACCTCATAGCCACCCAAAAAATTTACGGCGGTATGCTGCCCAAAGTGGAAGGGGCCCTGCTTGCCGCACGCGAAAGCCAAACCCGGGTACAGCTTTTGGGCCTTCACCCCGCGGACTCCCTGTTGCAGGCGCTGAAGCACCCCGGAAGTGTAGGCACCACCATTGAGGTTTAGGCCGTTTCATGTCAAATTGAAACCGGTCTATAGAATCCATTCTATGTGAAACGGCAGGGCAGGGAAGGGAATGGAAGGACAGGGGAGGGAAGGGGAGAGGAGGGGGGGGGCTACCCACAAACACATGAAGTTTCAACCCATTAGCAGTTTCCGAAAACAGGGCTTGAGAAAGCCAGGGCAAGCGGTGCTAATAGCACCTCATGCCCTTTCAAGCTTTTGTACGTTGGTTGTTGCCTCGCGAGACGCATTTTTATGAAAACCTCGAGCAGCAAGCTGCATTTTGCGACGAAGCGGCCAAGGCGCTGCTGCTTTTATACCCCCCTTCCTCCCTCCCCCTCGTTGAGGTGAGGGAAAAAATTTCCTCCCTGGAGCACCACGCGGACGTCCAGGTGTTAAAAATGGAAGAAGCCCTGGCCAAAACCTTTGTTACCCCTCTGGACAGAGAGGACTTGAGGCAGCTGTCCGGACAGCTGGAAGACGTGGTGGACTTAATTAACCTGGCCGTACGCACCGCCCACCTCTATGGGCTTCGGGCCCCTTTCCCGGACATGCAGGTGCTTTCCGAAACCCTCGCCAAATGCACAGCCCTGCTGCGCGAGGGGGTGGGCTGCCTGCGCCAGCACAAATACAGCGCTCTTCTGGAAATTAACCGCCAGGCGCGCCAGTATGAGAAAGACGCGGACACCATTTTCCGCCAGAGTGTCAGCGAGTTGTTTGCGGACGACACCATTGGGTTTAAGGAGTTGCTGAAGAGAAAAGAAATTTTAGAGGGTTTGGAAAACGCGGTGGACGCCTGCGACGGCGCCGCGGAAACCCTCTCCAACATTGCGGTGAAACATGGTTAGCCTGCTGGTGGCCGTCATTATTGCCGCCATTGTGTTTGACTATATTAACGGCTTTCACGACGCGGCCAACGCCATTGCCACGGTGGTTTCCACGGGGGTGATGCCCATACGCACGGCCGTGGTGCTGGCTGGCATACTCAACTTTATAGGCGCCATTATGGGCACCGCCGTGGCCAAAACCATTTCCGCAGGCTTTGCGGATGCGGCCATTGTAACGCAGGCGGTGGTGCTGGCTGCGCTGTTGGGCGCTTCGGCGTGGAACCTCATTACCTGGTATTTTGGCATTCCCTCCTCCTCCTCCCATGCCCTCATAGGGGGTTTGGCGGGGGCGGTGGTGGCGCATGCCGGGGCGGCGGAGTTTAACTGGGTAACCCTGCTGGACAAGGTGCTGGTGCCCCTGGTGGCCGCACCTCTCATTGGCTTCATTCTGGCCTTCTGGGTAATGATTGCGTTAACGTGGATATTTCGCCGCGTGCGCTCCGGCGCTGTGCAGAGGGCTTCCCGGCGCATGCAGCTGGTTTCCGCCGCGGCCATGGCGCTGGCGCACGGCAACAACGACGCGCAGAAGGTAATGGGCATTATTACGCTTGCCCTCACCTCCTTTGTGCTGATGCAGCCCGGCACCCTGCCGCAGTGGATGGTACCCGCCGCGGACGGGCACGTCCCCACGTGGGTTATACTCGTATGCGCCACCGCCATTGCGGCCGGCACCATGGCCGGCGGAAAGCGCATTATACACACCATGGGCAGCAAAATTATACGCATCAGCCCCATGCAGGGGTTTGCGGCCGAAACCAGCGGTGCCCTCACCATTCTGGCCGCCAGCCAAATGGGCATTCCGCTTTCCACCACGCATTGCATTAATGCCTCCATTATGGGCGTAGGCGCCCAGAAGCGCCTTTCCGCTGTGCGCTGGGGCGTGGCCGGAAACATTGTGGTGGCCTGGGTGCTGACTTTTCCCTTAAGCGCCCTCATGTCCTTTATGTGTATGAAGCTGCTTGCGGTGTTGGGAGCGTAGGAGGGGTTGCCCTCCGGCGAAGGGATTCTTTCGCCCTTCAACCACCCTCCCCATTCTGCAGCACCACCTTGTCTCGTTCTATGACTTTCCGGAAGGACTCGCTGGTGGTGGCCCAATCCACCACATCCACTTTCCAGGGCAAATCGGACTCTGAAAAGTCATCAGACAATGCCGCGCTCACACTCCACGTCAGGGGTTTGGGGGTGAGGATGGCAATGTCAAGGTCCGAATATTTCCTGGCTGTCCATTTCGCACGTGAGCCAAAAGCCCAGACTTCGTGTTGGGGCACATGCTTGCTCAGAATGTCTTTCACAATCTGCCAGTGCTCTGGGAGGATGTCGATTTTGGGGATGGACATGGCTGCCTTCGTCAGGCCTGTCTTTCATGCAGGCGTTTTTGTAAGTAGAAGGCTTCCTCCAAAAAGCCAGGGATAACCACCACAACTTCCAGGGCGACGTCCTCATTGTATGTATGGCTGGTTTTGGACCGCATATCTCTGTAGCCCTTCCACTTTGACCAGTCCCCCAGAAGCAAGCCAAACTCATTGGCTGTGCGTATTAAATCCGGAAAGCTCATGAGCTCAATGGGGCTGGCTGAAATTATTTTCAGAAAACGCCGAAGGGTTTTATGGCTGATTTCATAGGTGAACTCAAAGCGCTGAATGAGCCCATCCCGAATTTGTGTGTCTGTGACGTCTGACTGATAGCGCGCTAAGCCTTCTTGTAGTCTGCAAATGGCTTTGTCCAACTGTGTCAAGTCAAGTTTGTCATTGCTCATGTTGGGGCTCCTTCGCTGTTTGTGAATACATAAGTCGCACTGTCCTTCTTTTGACACAATTGCATTGTGTAATTTTTTGTTTGTCAGGTAACGACAGCCCAGCGGCCTCCCCATGCAAAGCCCAAAAGTTTTTAACGCTTGCACATTGGAGGGGTACACACATGAATCATGAAAAGTGGGCGGCACGCAAAACCACACGGTGCAATAAGCGGACATAGGGTAGAGTGGGGGAGGAGAGAAGAGCCAAAACTTTTTCTTCTCCACCATTCTAGGTTGTGCCAGACTATTAAGCGCCCTCATGTCCTTTATGTGTATGAAGCTGCTTGCGGTGTTGGGAGCCTGAAACCCTCTTATGGATTTAGCCCAATTTGTGAATGAAAAGCGCCCCCGCTGGGAAAAGTTGGAGCAGCTTTTGCAAATAACCGAAACCCAGGGTTTGAGGGTGTTGTCCGTAAAGCAAGGCCAGGAGTTGATGCGCCTTTACCGCCTGGTTTCTTCCGACTTGGTGTGGGTGCAAAGCCATGCGGGTTTTTCCGACATGGTGGACTATTTAAACCGCCTGGTTTCACGAGCCTATGCACAAGTGGCACCGAGGCAAAAATTCCATATTTCTGCGCTGTTTCGGTTTTTTCTGGAGGGTTTTCCCAGACTTTTTGTGGGTGAATTCCGTTTTTTTCTTTTGGCGGCAGGCCTTTTGGTGGGAGGGGCGGGGTTTGGTTATTTGGCGGCCGACGCCAACCCGGAATTGGCGCACCATGTCGTTCCCGCAGGGCATGTGAAGGAGGACCCGACAAACCGTGTGCAGAGGGAAGCTTTGGGTAAAATAGCCCCGGGCGACAAGCAGCTGGTGTTTGCGAATTTGTTGTTTACGCACAACATTCAGGTGGCCATTTTGTGTTTTTGCGCGGGGCTGACATTGGGCATAGGGACGGCGTTGTTGTTGTTTTTCAACGGTGTGCTTATGGGGGGCCTTGCCTGGGTTTATGTGCAGAAGGGTTTGTTTGCCTGGTTTTGCGCGTGGATATTGCCGCATGGCATTCCTGAGATGACGGTTATTTGCATTTCAGGCGCTGCGGGTTTTGTGCTTGCGCGCGGCATTGTTTCCCCCAAAGGCCAGAGGCGAAGTGCTGCCCTCTATGAAGAGTCCAAGAGTGCCACGAAACTTTTGTTGGGGACTTTCCCCTTGTTTGTATATGCGGGGGTGGTGGAGGCGACCCTCTCCCAAATCCACCCCCCCCAGCTGAGCATCCGCTTCAAACTCGGCTTCGCCCTCTTCTCCGGCCTGCTGTTATATGGTTATTTGTTGTCGCCGCTGTTGCGAAGGTTTTTTTTGCCCGCGGGCAAACAGATAAAAAAGCTTTAACGACTGCCGCTACGAGGAATACGATGATAAATGACATACCCAAGCCGGAAATCAGCCCGGGCTTCACGCTTGAGGACATCCGCAAAATCCGAGACTGGCACTATGAACGGTACAAGGGGGCGACGTCACAAGAAATTTGCGAGGACACGCGCAGGGGCGCGGAGCGATTCTTCGCCTCTGTCAAGCCGGCTACCCCAGAAATGCTGGCGGAAGCGCAGCGCAAAATTGACGAGGCTTGCAAAAAGCACAAAAAGGCAAGCTGAAGAGATGAACGCGTGAGTGACATACCCAAGCCGGAAATCAGCCCGGCCTTTACGCTTGAAGACATCCGAAAAATCCGAAACTGGAAACACGAGCGATACAAGAGCATGACGCCGCAAGAAATTTGTGAGGACACCCGCAAGGGTGCGGAGCGTTTCTTTGCCAGGAGGAAACCGGCAGACCCAGCCATGTTGGCAGAGGTTGAACGCCGCCTCGAGGCCGTCCGCAAAAAGTACAAAAAAGCAAGCTGAAGACATACCCAAGCCGGAAATCAGCCCGGTTTTCAGGCTTGCATTCCCCCCAAAAGTGCGCTAGACGTTTTGACAGGTGCTCAACACACCTCAAGTAAGCGGTTTTCCCGCGCCCGTCAGCGTGGCTTTTTTGTGCCATTTTTGGCCGGGTAGCGCGAAAGCCGAAAAACAGCCGGTGGCAGAAATGCCAAAGGCTAAGGCCTCGGGCCGTTCTTACTTGCGGTGTTGAAGTACCTGGCCACTTTCTCAACAAAAGTGGTCGTTCAACCAACAAGTAAGGAGGCCACAAAATGGCTGACACATACATTGAAACGACCGGACCCCCTCCCTCCCCCATACACAAACACAAAAAAGACCCCCCGCGGCGGTTTCCAGGTGTGCACACCCTGGGCCGCTGAACGAGCTAAGAAACCGGAAACTTGAAACTTGAAGCCCCCGTCTCTTTTGAGAGGCGGGGGTTTTTGTGTCAATTCAGAGTTTATTCAAAAGCCGACCCGGTGCCCACACGTGCCTATCTGAAGCCGGCGAGCGCAGGTTTGCCCAAAGCGCGCACAGGCCGCGCTTCAATGTAGCCGCGGTAGCCCCAGGGCTCCAGCTGTATGCGGGGCCCATCCTCATCCGCCCATTGAAAACCATATTGTGCCGGCTCATAGCGCTCAATGAGTTTTTCTACGGCGAGGATGGCTTGCTCGAAATCATCGTCCTGGAAAGGGGGCCCCTGAAACACCATGAGTTGGCAGGCAGGCAGCTCCATCACTTCAAAGGACTCCGGCACCGGACCCGAAAACTCCAGGGGGACTTCGACGCCCTGGACGTATTTGGAGGTGCCTTGCGGCCTCAAAACGTCCGGCAGCCACATGCCGACCGGCTCATAGAGGGCTTCTTTAATTTGGCCGAGCACATTCCATACCTCGCTGCCCACCTCCGCGCAGTATTCAAAATAATGGCTGGCCTGTTGGGCGCGTTTCACAATGGCCTTTCGGTGGGGACGTTCAATGACTTGGACAAAAATGGGTTGAAGGTGGGTGCTCATGTTGTGGACTCCTTGTTTGTTGGGTTGAGAAAGCCGACGGGGAATGAAAGGACGAAGGGGAGGGAGGGAGGCGCGGTATTCGCTCGGGCGAAGGCCAAACTCTCGTGCAAAAGCACGCGTAAAACCCTCATGCGAGTCAAACACAAAGTCGAGCGCCACGTCCAAAATGGTTTTGTTGCTTTCGCGCAACACCTGGGCCGCACGTGCAAGACGCAGCGAGCGTATATACTCGAAGGGTGTTTTCCCCAGGAGGTTTTTGAAAATGCGCGAGGCATGCCACGGTGAAAACCCTCCCTCTTTGGCCAGGGCTTTGAGCGTTATGGGCTCAAAAAGGTGCTCTTCAATGTAGCGCTGCATGCGCTCTACGGCTGAAATTTGTGTTGTCTCTCGTTCTGTTGTTGGCATGCGCTCAACCTAATGGAAAAAAAAAGCTTCCTCTTGACGACGCTTGCTTTTTTTTGCGCAAAGTTTGTCAACGGGAACGGCCCCTTCCCCCCCCCAGCTTCAACACGGAATTTGTCTGCATTTGGGCCAAAGCACTTTTTGCGCAGAGGGCAATATGTCCATGCAGGGTTTGAAGGTGCGTGTCACTCAAAGCTCCGCACAGGCAAGGGTGGAATGGGCTCTTCGCAGGGCAGTCCAAGGCGGTAATGCCAATAGGCCCAGGAGCGCTCGTTGAATTGGCCGGCTTGTGCCTGCGCCAAAACCTCGCGAAGCACCTCCTCACCCAGCAACGAGACAAGCAACAAAATGTCTGCATTGTCGCCGATGTTCATAATTTGCTCGGGCATAGCCAAAGCTTCCTCTGGCGTTTTCCACCAGATGTATTTTTGGGCAAACGGCTTCAACGACTCGTGGCAGCAGGGGAGCATTCGCAACACATGAAGGTTATGCCCTCAGGGCCAAGTTGGCGATACAATTTTGCAGCAAAGCCCCCCTGCGCCGGACATGCGTCCCAGCACCTAAACCGGTTAGCCAAGAGGTTCCTGCTTTGGGTTTCGGCAGCTTCCTGGGAAAAACGCTTTTTTCTTGTTGCCTTAACCACCTTGTATGCCTAAGACAGTCCATGTAAGGCGGTGGGTTTTTTGGCCCGAAGAGCATACTTTTGGTTTGAAAAGAAAAAGGTGTCTCCCATGAAGCGCTTTTATCGTCGAAACAATTTGTTGTTGGGTTTGACTGTTGTTTTCCTGTCCGGCTGCGTGGGGGAGATGGCGGAGATGGACAAAACAGCGGGTGAGGACGTTGCCGCTGATTTTCAACAGGCCCCTTTTCAAAACGCCGAACCCAAGGAGTCCGTTCGCCTGCCTGAAGGAGACATGGCATTTTATTGGTATGAAGGCAAAAAAATGGGGCTTTCCAAATCCACCGCCCGCCGGGCTGTGCGTTATGCAGAAAAAACAACACCACAAACCCGGAAATATGTGGCGACGGCGCTGAATGCGGGTGCGGCGGACGCAGAGTTGGAGGTGGGCAATGGCATTTTTCTTTATGCTGTGGGACAGCCCTCCTCCCCCTCCGCCCAACCTATGGCTTTGAATGCATTGTCTGCCGATGCCAGCGAGTTGACTGTCTATGACGCGCCTTCCGGAAATTCCGTTGTCCTCACAGAAGAATTCCATGCGCAATTTAAAGCGGGCGTGACGAGACAGCAGATAGATGCCTTCAACCTTGCCAACAAAGTCCGCATGGTGAGTGCGTCCAGGTGGGAAGTGAATGCCTTTCTTCTGGCGGTGCAGAAGGAGGCGGGGGTGGATGCACTTACCATGGCCAACCGCTATTATGACAGCGGCATGGTGGTGTATGCGTCGCCGAATTTTGTGCAGCTGGTGCAGCGCACTTTTGTGCCGAATGACACCTATTTTCCGCAGCAGTGGGCACTCAACAACACAGCGCAAGGAGGAAGAGGCATTGTCGGGCAGGACATTCGTGCGGTGGCGGCCTGGGACATAACGCGCGGCGCTGCCACCGTCACCATCGCCATTATTGACGAAGGCGTGGACTATACACACCCGGATTTGAACACCCCCGGCAAATTGGTGACGGGCTACGACGCTATGCGCAAGAGGGACAACCCGAACCCCATTAACCGAATTGACAACCATGGTACGGCATGCGCCGGCATTGCGGCGGCGGCCGGGAATAACGGCCTGGGCATCAGCGGTGTTGCGCCCGGCAGCCGCATTATGGGGGTGAGGATTGCAGACCCGATAGGAGGCTACTTCTGGTCCACCACCAACGAAGCCATTGCCGATGGCATTGCGACGGCCGCCAACCGCGGCGCCGACATTTTGAGCAACAGCTGGGGCGGCGGCGCTCCAAGCTCTGTCATTACCAACGCCATCCGCCATGCCAAAACCCATGGGCGAGGAGGACGAGGAGCCCTCGTTATTGCGGCCGCAGGAAACGACAATGGCCCCGTCATTTACCCGGCAAACCAGCCGGAAGTGTTTGCGGTTGCGGCCTGCAACCAGTGGGGAGAGCGCAAAAGCCCCACCAGCCGGGATGGGGAGCGCTGGGGAAGCAGCTTTGGGCCCCAAGTGGATATTTGCGCCCCAGGCCTCAACGTGTATACCACCGACAACGCGGGCGCATACCTCACCCACTTTAATGGCACCTCCTCCTCCACTCCCCATGTGGCAGGCGTGGCGGCACTGGTTTTGTCTGTCAACCCGAATTTAACCGCAGCGCAGGTGGAGCAAATTTTACGCAACTCAGCCAATGACGTTGCCCCACCCGGCCGCGACGACTACACAGGTTATGGTTTTGTCAACGCCCTCAGGGCCGTGCAGGCCGCGGGAGGCACCCCGCCTGGGAATACGCCCAGCTGCACCCTCAGTGCGACGGTTTCCAGCATTCCGCAAACCGGCGGAACTTATACTTTCAGCGCGGCTAATTGCACAGGGGCGCCCACCAGTTATACGTGGACGGTGAATGGGGTGACGCAGGGCAGCAGGACCGGCACCATGAGTTATGCTTTTCCGGCCAATACCACCACCGCTGCGCGCTCCTTCACCCTCTCCCTCACCGCTACCAACAGCACGGGGACGGGGGAGGCTTCTCAGTTGGTGCTTAGCCAGCCCGGCGTGCAACGGCCCAGCTGCACCCTAAGTGCGACGGTTTCCAGCATTCCGCAAACCGGGGGGACTTATACTTTCAGCGCGACCAACTGCACAGGGGCGCCTACGAGTTATACGTGGACGGTGAATGGGGTGACGCAGGGCAGCAGGACCGGCACCATGAGTTATGTTTTTCCAGCCAATACCACCACCGCTGCGCGCTCCTTCACCCTCTCCCTCACCGCTACCAACAGCACCGGGACGGGGGAGGCTTCTCAGCTGGTGCTTAGCCAGCCCGGCCTTTCCACAGGGAACACGCCGCTCTGTGCCTTTGTTTCTTCGTCCACAAACATTCCCGGTGGTGGTGGGACTTATACCTACTACGTGGCTTGTACGGGTTCGCCCACAAGTTATGAGTGGACGGTCAACGGACAAAGGGTGTCCACCCGCGGAAACGCCCTCACCTATGGTTTTCCGGCCAACAACACCTCCGCGGCTCGCTCGTTTATCATTACTGTCGTTGCAAGCAACAACGCCGGAGCCAGCAATACAGCACAAATGACAGTCAACCAGCCCAGGCTTTAAGTTGAAGGGAGCCTGCCCCAAAAAAAGGTTTGAAAAAGTCCCACAAAGCCCAAAACACCTTGTGGGGCTTCGCTTTTTTGGTGGCAATCGCCTTCATTTTTGAATAAAGAATGTGGAAAATGACAAAACAAACGGAAGTGCTCTGGTTGACCACATGTTGAAGGATGAATTGGGCCGACTGGAACGTCTGGAACACAGTGCAAGAAAATTTGAAAACCTCTACGAAATTATTACCCAGACGGACCCCGAAAAACTGGCTGCCCTGTGGGTTGACGACGAAAAAAAGGAGTGCAACTCCAATTTTCGGCAATTCGACGCGGATGTGCGGGTGGCTGCCGCCCTCTTTCGCCGCCGCATAGGCGAAGAGAAGGAAGGGGAGTTTGTCGCCCTGTCCATGGAAAACCGCTACCACTGGCCTGTCGCCTTCTGGGGGTTGTTGATGGCGGGTTTTAAACCGGTGCTTTTGGACGTAAACCTCAAAAAACCAACGAGAAAACACCTCCTGGCCGCATCCGGCGCCGTGGCGCTTATAGGCCACGTGGAGGAAAAACTCTCCATACCCCATGTGCGCCTGCAGGAAATGCTTGACGCGAAGCCTTCCCCCTCCTTTACCCCACGCTTCGCCGACGAAATGGCCTTGTGCACTTCAGGGACAACCAACACCTCCAAGGTGTATGTTTTTGGCGAGGAGGCCATTGTCAAACAGACGCTGGGTGTTATTCCCAAAATAAAAGAATGCCCCCGGTTTATAGAAGATGGGAAAAACCCCGTGCGCCACTTGGCCTTCCTGCCTATGCACCACATACTCGGCTTTATGGTGCACTGCATTCTCTTCCCCATGGCCGGAAAAACCATCGTCTATTTGGCGGACCGCGCACCGCTCACCATTCAGGAGACATGCAAACGCTTTTGCGTCACCACACTTATTGTTGTGCCGCTGCTGCTGAACAACCTGGTAGGTGGCCTTTGGAAAAAAGCCAGGCAAGAAGGCCGCAGCAAGGTGCTTTTTCTGAAAACCCTGCTGGCCTTCAGCAATGCCATTCAGCACCTGCTCCCCAAAAGGGGGCCGGACATTGCGGCAAAACTTATGAAACCCATTCAGCGCCGGCTGCTGGGCGAAAGCATACGCGCTGTGTTTGTGGGTGGCAGCCATATTCCGCCCAAAACGCTAAACACCGTCAACGCGCTGGCCTATTACCCCATGCCCGGTTTTGGTATGACGGAGACGGGCCTCACTTCTTTTGAGACGAGGCTTGCGGCGCGTTACCGCCTGTCGGGCAGTACAGGGCCCATTGCCGGTATTGAGTATAAGACGGTGGGTGTGGATGGCCACCCATGCGAGGTGGGTGAGTTGCTTATTCGCGGGGGGACACTCCACAAGGCGCAGCTGGTAGACGGAAAACGCCAGCCACCCGCATATGGAAGCGATGGTTGGTTTAAGTCCGGCGACATTGCACGCCTGGAGAGGGGAGGGCTTTATATAGAGGGCCGGTTGAAGGAGGTTATTATTAACGAGTCCGGAGAGAATGTATACCCGGATGAGTTGGAGGATGTTTTTGAGGCCGTTTCCGGCGTGGAGCGCTTGTGTATACTCTCCCTCCCCAACAATACCCCCTATGAGGAAATTGCACTTGTTTTTCAGCTGCCCAACAACAGCGTGGAGCCTTCGGCTGTTGGCGCCGTTGCCGCCGAGGTGTCGGCGCTGAATGTGAAACAGCCCATTCTCAAACGCGTACGCCGTCTTTTTGTGGCCGCGCAGCCGCTGCCACTCGCCAATGGAATAAAAGTCCGACGGCAAAAACTCAAAGAGTGGATGAGGACAGGAGAAATAGACGTACGTCCCGTGGACATGCACTCCGGCATGTGCAGCACCGCAAACAGTGTCGCCGGTTGTGAGGAGAAGCGGGTTTCAACCAGCACAGAGGAGGAGGAGAAAGCGGCAATTCAAACGGAGCTGCGGCGGTGTTTTGCCTCCGTGCTTCACCTAGAGCTTGCGCAAGTCGGCGTGGACAAACATTTTTTGGAAGACTTGGGCGTAGACAGTTTGGACAGCTTAAACCTTCTGGCAAAAATAGAAACCTCCTTCGGACTCAGCTTGGATGAGCGCGAATTCAGAGCCTGCTCCACCGTAAATGACGTCACCCAATTGGTTTGGCAAAAACGTACAGGACAGCCCACCTGTGCAGCTTCCGCCGCCGCGGACATTCACCCCATACACGGCTTTCAGGAGTCACCCGAATACCAAAGCTTCCAGAAGCGGATGAAGGACATGGCGCACATTTCCAACCCCTACTTCATTCGCCACGACAGCGCCTTGTCGGACGTGTCGCTGGTAAACGGACGAGAGGTACTCAATTTCGCCTCCTATAACTATTTGTGCCTGAGCGGAGAGCCCAGCACCGTCCTCGCTGCTTGTGAAGCGGCCCAGCGTTATGGCACCAGCGCAAGCGGCAGCCGCATTTTGGCCGGGGAGAAGGGGCTGTATTGTGAGTTGGAGGAGGAGATTGCCGCCTGGAAACAAACGGAGGACGCGCTGGTTTTGGTCAGCGGGTATGCGACGAATTTGAGTTTTATAGGAAACTTCTGCAACGAGAGAGACTGCATTCTCTATGACTTGCTCAGCCACAACTCCATTGTACAAGGCTGCGCCCTAAGCCCTGCGACATGTCGCGCTTTCCCGCACAACGACGTGAAAGCACTGGAAGACATACTGCAAAGAAGCCGTGCAAGCTACGAGAAGGTATTGTTGGTGGTGGAAGGTGTGTACAGCATGGACGGCGACATTGCCCCCATAGACGAGTTTGTGCGACTCAAAAAAAAGTATGGCCTTTTCCTGATGGTGGACGAGGCGCATTCTGCTTGTGTCATTGGTGAAAAGGGGGGTGGGGTGGATGAGTATTTTGGCCTGAAACCGACGGACATAGACATTAAAATGGGCACACTCTCCAAGGGCCTGGGTGCGTGTGGTGGCTATTTGGCAGGCAGTGCAGCCCTCATTCAATATTTGCGCTACCACATACCCGGTTTTGTATTTTCCGTGGGCATTAGCCCGCCCGTTGCCGCGGCAGCCCTGGCAGCGCTGCGCCTGCTTCGCAAGGACACTTCGCGCGTGAGGGCGCTGCAGAAAAACATTGCCTATTTTGTAAAAGCAGCACAGCAAGCAAAGCTCCACATTTGCCTTGCGGGCCAGACGGCCATTATTCCCATTCTCGTTGGGGATGAGGCGGATGCTTTTAGGCTTTCCGAGAAACTGCTTCAGCGAGGCATATGCGTCCCCCCCGCGGTACACCCCGCCGTCCCCATGGGAAAAGCGCGGTTGCGTTTTTGCGTCACCAGCAAGCACAAGGAAGCGCAAATGGACCAAGCCATTGCGCAGTTGAAGGAGGCTGCCTTGGAGGCAGGCATTTTTTTGCCCAGCCCGGAAAAAAACGGGACTTAAACAGTCTTTTTTATAGGGGTTTCCTTCCTATTTTTTCAAAGACAGGCATACTTTTGTCCTTTCTTTTTTCGGCATAGCCAGGCAGAAAAATAACTCCAACATTTTCGATGGTTTTCATATAAAATTTGTGGTTTTCTAAAAGTTTTGGCAACTTCGCAGATGAAAGGCGGATAATGTGAATCATGGGCGTTGGCTTGGGTGAGCAAGAGAACCCAGGAAAGTGTTGAAAGATTGAGAGCTCAAAGTGGGTTAGACGAATTCAGTTTCTCGGGAGAGCTGCATAAAAACTCAGAATATCCGGTGACAGAGAATTGGCAGAAAACACTGGGAGGCTTTAATACCTGGAGCCATGGAGATGTAACATATAAAGATGGGGAATATCGTATGACGGTAACAGTCAATGTGTTAGACCGTTACAATTTCAATAAAGGCCAGAAAGACATTGCATCCGATACGCCAGATGATGTCAATGGAAGATTTGAAGCATTGGGATGGGCTAAGTCATTTAATACAAAAGGCGAGATGACTTTTGAGGTCAGCTGGAAAGAAGGAGAAATCCCTTCAAGCACTGCTCAAGTTAATCAAGGAAGATAAAAAACTTGAAAAAAGCGTTTGTTTTTTCTGGAGTGTTTCTTCTCGCATGTTTCATGTTGGGAAGCTACATCCATCAACTAAAATCAGATAGCCCAAACAATGCGAAGGATAAAACAATGCCAAAAGCATATCTATTGGCGGATTTCAATTCAGTTGAAGATTATTTTTCAGGATTTGATTCGAAAGACATAAAAAATTTTCATTACGCAGACTTAACAAATTACAACAGCAGGGTTCCCGGGCCTACCGCGAATGTGATTGAAGGGTATTTTGAACTTGGCGAAGAAGAGTGGGAGCTTTATACAAAAAGCCATTCCAACTGGTATGAGGTTCCTGAGTCGAGGGTTCCTCAAATTTTTGGAACAGAGACTTCTTGTCAATGGAGGCAAAGTTATTCTTGGGATGATAAGCATAGAGCCAAGGGCATTGCAGGGAGGTTCTCTTTATGCAAAGAAAAAAGGACAGTGTTTTTTCAGTTAATAAGAGATTGATGCTATATATATTCAATTAACCGACGCACAAAACGCTTCTCAACGTTTTCTCCACAAGCGGGCAGCTCTGGCGCATACCTCGCTGTAAGCCTCAAAGCTGCCCGGCAAAACCACCGCCGCCCCCTCACGCTCCCTCACCGCCGAAATACCTCCTCTGCTTTTGCCTCCCTCCCCCGTCCTGCACTTGGGGATTGCAGTCATCGAACCTCCTTATTTCCGAAAACAGATAAATAAGCTCACAAAAGCTTGGGTTGATGGTATATAAGGGCTTTGGGCTCCACCTTTAGGCTTATGAAAGGTTGAACAGATGACCAAAGACTGCGCAGAAAGCATTCCACAGAGGGAAGAAGAAGTTGCAGAAGCAGCGTTTGAAGAGGTGGAGGAGGTGGAGGAGGCAGAAGAGGAAGAAGAGGCCCCGCCCAGCCCTGCCAAAGTTGCCGAAGACATTTTGGAGCGTCTCATTCGGGCGGTGAGTTCAGGGCAGGAAGGGGAGGTGGAGGTTTCCTTCCTGCTCGGAGAAATATACGCGCATGGCCTTCCGAAGGACCCTAAAAAAGCCGCGGGTTATTATGCCGAAGCCATCATGAAGCGGCATGTGGAAGCCTATTTTAAGCTTGGGCTTTTATATGAGGCGGGTTGTGGGGTGGAGCAAAACCACACCCTGGCCTTAAGGCGTTTTAAGAAAGCGGCGGACATGGGGCATACGGAGGCGCAATTTCGCCTTGGCAAAATGTATGTAGAAGGACGCGGGCAGACGGTGGTGGAGCACAAGCCCAGAGGCTGCGCGTTGCTGCGTGCAGCCGCCCAAAACGGACACGAGGAGGCCGCCCGGTTGTACGCGCAAGTCCGGCAGGAAACCCTGAGGAAACACTTTTCTGAGGCCGCCACAGATGAAGACGAGAAGCTTTTGGCAGAATTAAGAGAGACGGCGAAGAAGAGGAAGCGGGAGGAGTGGTTTGAGGCATGGGGCTGGCACCCCCCCGCAGACGAGAAGAAGCTGAGGCAGTGGTATATAAAGGCCGTGAAAGACTTGGCAAAGAGGGCGGAGGCGGGGAATGTCACCGCACAATGGCAGCTTGCCGAAATATACCGGGAAGGCCTGCTGGGGGTGCCACGCAACCATGAATTGGCCCAGGCGTGGTATAAAAAAGTCGCCGACAGCTATATGCAAAGCCCACAACCCAGGGAGGTGGAGGTGAATTACAGGCTGGGTGCAATGTTTCTCAAAGGCCGCGGCGTGGAAAAAAACCGCTCCGAGGCGATGGAATGGTTCAAAAAAGCCGCCATGCAAGGGCATGCGCACGCCCAATACCATGTCGGCAAAATGTATGCCGGCGGCGAGTGCGGCTCGGGAAAAATCGCCCAAGCCATCAAATGGTATACCAAAGCCGCGAGCCAAGGACATCCAAGAGCTCAATTTTGTTTGAAGAAACTGTCCATAACCGGGCAAGGCGCTGCCAAACAGGCCAAAGCGGCACTGGCCGAAGTGGCGCAGGCCACAGCGGCATTGGCCAAAATGGCGCAGGCCGAAGCGGCACTGGCCGAAGTTGTGCAAGCCAAAGAGGTGCAGGCCCAAGCTGTGCAGGCTAACACTGCACTGGACAAAGCGGCTGCTGAGAAGGAGGGGGCATCGCCTTGACGAGAGAGAGAAAATGAATGCCAGGGTGTATAGGCCGCCCGTCATTCGTCGAGGGATATGCTTCTGTCTCACCGGTTTCGACATAACCGCGTCGCTTATAAAAAGCCAAAAGCTCCGGTCGCGAAGACAAAATCAGCATTTTGAATGTCGAAGCCCCAAAATGCTCTCTGGCATAGGCTTCTGCATGCAGAAGCATTTGTTTGCCAAGCCCCTGGGCCTGCAGTTTGGGTTCCGTTGCCAGCATTCCAATATAGGAAACACCCGGCAAGTCAGCCTGTACATGCACGCAGGCTACTGTTTTCGACGCGGAACATAGAAGCAAAATGGCGGAGCGCTCGTGAAACAGGGAAAGCACGCGCTTGACAGTCGTCCTCTTCCCGCAAATGAGGTTGGATTCATGTGTCCAGCCCGCATCTTCCGGGGAGGGGTTATAGGCCCTGTTTACCAGAGCGGCAATTTCTTCGGCCTGTGCTTCACAAGCGAGACGCAATTCAAGTTGCATTTGGGACGCCATAAATGGGACGCTAGCAGATCTTGCCTAAGGTTGCCCACTGAGATTAAGAGAGCAACAACGACAACTTTAATGCATTCTGCTTCCATTCCATGACGCACAGTCCGCTGCTGCACTTCTTGTAACCTGCCTCAGAGAGCAAACACATGAGCCATTCTTCAGACACTCCAGAGCAAAACGCTTCTCCTTCCGTGCGGTTTTTCAGCGGCGAAACAGTCCCCCTGGAAATGCACAAAGTCCGCGTTGTGCAGAAATTAAACTTGCCGCCCATTGAGGAGCGGCTTTCGGCCATCCGTCGCGCAGGCTTCAACACCTTTTTGTTGAAAACCCGCGACGTCTACCTGGACATGCTGACGGACAGCGGCACCAATGCCATGAGCGACGTGCAAATAGGCGCGATGATGCAGGCGGACGATGCTTATGCCGGCTCACAAAGCTTCGAGCGCATGCAGTCGGCCGTTGAAGAGGTATTCGGCAAGCGCCTCGTGCTGCCTGTCCACCAGGGAAGGGCCGCAGAAAACGTCCTTTTCCGCAGCTATGTCAAAGCCGGCGACTTGGTGCCGATGAATTACCACTTCACCACCACCCTCGCCCACCTGGAATTGAATGGCGGCAAAATCGCCGAGCTGCTGCACGACGAAGCCCTGCAAATAAAAAGCACAAACCCCTTCAAAGGCAACATGGACATCGCCAAATTGCGCCATGCCATTGCCACCCACGGCGTACAAAATGTGCCGCTCATCCGCATGGAAGCTTCCACCAACTTGATTGGCGGCCAGCCGTTTTCCATCGCCAACCTGCGCGAAGTCGCTTGGGTTGCCAAGGAAAACAAAATTCCCCTGCTGCTGGATGCCAGCCTCATCGGCGAAAATGCCTGGTTCATCAAACAGCGAGAGCCGGAATTCCAACACGCCAGCATTGCCACCATTCTCCATGAAATGTGTGCGCTGGCCGACATTGTCTATTTCTCCAGCCGCAAAGTCAGCTCCTCGCGCGGCGGCGCCATTTGCACCAACCAGGTGGAAGTTTTTGACAGGCTGAAAGCACTGGTGCCCCTGTTTGAGGGTTTCCTCACCTATGGCGGCATGTCCGTGCGCGAAATTGAAGCCATGGCCGTCGGCCTTCGCGAAACCACCGACGAAACCGTCATCGCCCAAAGCCCCTCCTTCATCCGCTACCTGGTGGAACGCCTCGAAACACTGGGCGTCCCCGTTGTGACACCGGCAGGCGGCCTGGGTTGCCACGTGGATGCAGGGGGCTTTTTGCCGCATGTTCCTCAAAAGGAATACCCAGCGGGCGCACTGGCGGCGGCGTTTTATCTCATCTCCGGCGTGCGCGGCATGGAGCGCGGCACACTCTCCAGCACCCGAGATCAGCACGGCAACGACATCCTCGCCGACGTTGAGTTGCTGCGGCTGGCCTTCCCGCGCCGGGTGTTTACTCTGTCGCAGGTGAAATACGTCGAAGACAGGCTGCACTGGCTATATACCCAGCGAGAGCTGATTGGCGGCCTGCGCTTTGTTGAAGAGCCCTCCGTCCTGCGCTTCTTCATGGGACGACTCGCAGCCTTGAGCGACTGGCCGGAAAAATTGATGCAGGCCTTCAGGCGCGAGTTTGGTGACAGTTTGTGAAGCCAACGAAACCTCCGCCACCTCCTTTTTGCACCGGCTCCACCATGAAACCCATTATTGACGACGTCCGCATTAAGGAAATTAAGGAAGTCCTGACGCCAGAGCGTGTCCACGAAAGCTGCCCCATCAGCGAAACGGCCGCAAAGACAACCTGGGCCGTGCGCCGGGACATTCACCACGTGCTGCATGGCATGGACGACAGGCTGGTGGTTGTCATCGGCCCCTGCTCCATTCATGACGCGCAAGCGGCACTCGAATATGCACAGCGCCTGGAGGTGCAATGCGAGCGCCTGTGCAAGGAGCTGATTGTGGTGATGCGGGTGTATTTCGAGAAGCCGCGTACGACGGTGGGGTGGAAGGGGTTTATTAATGATCCGCACCTCGACGGCAGCTACGACATCAACACCGGCCTCCAGCTCGCACGCCGGGTGCTTTGCGAGATCAACGGCTTGGGCGTACCCTGCGCTACCGAGTTTCTGGATATGATTACCCCACAATACACAGCGGACCTCGTCGCCTGGGGTGCCATCGGCGCGCGTACGACGGAGTCTCAGGTGCACCGGGAGCTCGCCTCCGGCCTCTCCTGCCCCATCGGCTTTAAAAATGGCACCGACGGCAACGTGCGCATCGCCATTGACGCCATCCGCGCCGCCTCCAGCCCCCACTATTTCCTCTCCGTCACCAAGGCCGGCCGCTCCGCCATCGTCTCCACCGTGGGCAATGAGGATTGCCACATTATTCTGCGCGGCGGTGACAGCGCGCCGAACTATGCGCCCGCCTGCATTGAGGCCGTCTGCACAGAATTGGGCAAAGCCGGACTCAAGGCCAGGCTGATGGTTGACTTCTCTCACGCCAACAGCCGAAAACAATTCCAATGCCAGCTCGACGTCGCCCGCAACGTGGCCGATCAGATCTCGGGTGGCGATCAGCGGATTGTCGGCGTCATGGTTGAATCGCACCTCAAGGAAGGCCGACAGGAATTGCTTCCGGGAAAGCCGCTGGTATACGGCCAAAGCATTACAGATCCCTGCATAGGCTGGGACGACAGCCTCGCTGTGCTGGAGCTGTTGGCGAAGGCGGTGCGCCAGCGTCGCCGTCCCTAAATGGTCTTTTTGCCTTCTGGCGGCCGAAGCCTCCGGTTCCGCTCTGGAGTGCGCAATCCTCACCTTCGACCACCAGAAGACAAAAATCCTCATTTAGGGACACCTCCTAGATTGGTTAGTCTATGCCCGCCTCTTCTCCTTCGGCCATAACAGTCAGCCTTCGGCCTTTTGGCGACAAACCTCCGGTGGTGTCAACACTGCTGGCCACAGTGTGCGCGCTGCCCGACGGCGCCGTCCGCTTCGAGTTTTCCCTCGAAGGCCACATGGAAGCCTTGCGCGTGCCACAAGCAGATGCGCCGCCGCCAGGCCCGCTGTGGCAACATACCTGCTTCGAAGCCTTTGTGTCCGCGCCGGACGCGGAAAGCTACCGCGAGTATAACTTTTCGCCTGCTGGGCCATGGGCCGCCAGCGAGTTTCTGCGCTACCGCGAAGTTGCACGCGTGCTTGGAGAAAACCTTGCGCTGCTGCCCGTGGCAAGCACCCGCCCCCAAAACCGCCTCACCCTCACCGCCGAAGTGCCGCCCCTGCTTTTGCCCTCCTCCCCCGTCCTGCGCCTGGGGATTGCAGCGGTGGTGGAGCATGCGGACGGAAACCTTGAATATTGGGCCCTTCACCATCCGTCTAAACGCGCAGACTTTCACCACGCCGATGGCTGGACGCTGCAGATTGAGCGAAGCTGCGCAGGCCAAAGCTTCCGGTGAAAAAGAAAGTTGACTGACCACGCTCAATGAGTACGCTCATTTAAATGAGAGGATGGAGCAGAAGGAGCGTACTCGGCGCGTTGGTTGCAGGGCTGCGCGGCGACCTCAACGCAGCCGGGCAGACAGCTTTGCTTGAGCGGATGCTGCGCCGTGTCTTCCGGCCGGTGCGGCCATGAGTGCGGTTGCCGTCGTTGGGGCTGGCATCGGCGGGCTGTCTGCGGCACTGGCGCTTGCCGCCGACGGCCACCAGGTGACGGTGCTGGAACGCGCTTCCAGCTTCGATGCCGTGGGTGCTGGCCTGCTCCTGACGCCGAATGCCGTACAGGTACTTGCCCGGCTTGGGGTGCACCTGGACGGCGAAGGGCAGGTGCTGACCCGGATAGAGATGAGCAACAGCCTGGGTCGCCGGCTCGGTGCCATAGAGCTGGAGCGGCTGGCTTGCACCTACGGCCCCAGCTATGGACTCACCCGGCCTCGGTTGCACGCCCTGCTGGCCGAGGCCCTGCCGTCGTCCGTTGAGGTTGTCCTGGACGCCCCCGTCACAGCCGTCGAGGATGGCTCCCTGGTCAGCTCAGGGGCGGGAGGAGGAGGGGTGGCAGTCGTATGGCCCGGTGGCGAAAGGCGTTTCGAGTGGGTGGTTGCGGCCGACGGCCTGCGCTCTGCTGTGCGCTCCATGCTTGGCGGACCGCGACAGCTGCGGTATTCGGGCAGCACATGCTGGCGGGGTATTGCGCCGCTCGACGTGGGCGGCAGCGCCGTGGAATCCTGGGGAAACGGCAACCGCATAGGCATATTCCCCGTGGGCACCGGCCAGGTATACTACTACCTGCTTGCCACCGCACCCGCGGGTACCCCCGCTCCCAGCTCTGTAGCCCAGCTGCGAGAGGCATTTGCCGGGTACTCCGGAACGGCCGGACGGCTGCTGGACTCGCTGACCGCCATGCCACCGCTGCACGACGACTTGTATGAGCTGTACAGGCCGTTTTGGGGCAGGGGGCGGGTGTTGCTGCTCGGTGACGCTGCCCACGCGATGACGCCGAACCAAGGGCAGGGCGCAGCGATGGCAATAGAAGATGCCCTCGTTGTCGCAGCCGCGTTGCGTGCGGCTCCGGACGCGGTTTTGGAGCGCTACCGACGCACACGCCACCGACGTGTCCGGCAGGTACAGCTGGTTTCTCGATGGATAGGGAGGGCAGCGAACCTGCGCGGCCCCGGTGTCGCATGGGCTCGAGACGCCCTGACGCGCATGGCCCCCTTCAACGCCACCTCCACCCTGCGCCGACTGATTGTCCCAGGTACGACACTGGCCGCCAGCCCCCAGGGTATGTAGAGCCAACTCAGCGGAGTTTCGCCCCTTTCTCCTCGCTGGCAGCGGTAAAGGCGCCTTTTCCTTGCGTCCCCGAGGCTGTCTGCCAGGGAGTACATCAGCCCCACCCAGTCAAACACAAATTTGTTGGTATTTACATATTTTTATGCATTATGTTTCTTAAAAAAGGGGGGGGTGGAGTCGGAGGAGATTTTCCAAAAACAAACCGTACAGCAGGTAACCTATGCCTCCGGCAGCACGCGTAACCGACATGCACGTTTGCCCCATGCAGACGCCGGCCATTCCCTCGCCCATTCCGCACGTGGGTGGGCCCCTTCTTCCCCCCGGCTGCCCCACCGTCCTCATTGGAAATATGCCTGCTGCCTGCCTGGGAGACCAGGCCCTGTGCGTCGGCCCACCTGACGCTGTCATTCAGGGCAGCGCCACCGTTCTCATTGGCGGCAAACCTGCTGCCCGCATGGGGGATTCCACCGCCCACGGCGGAAGCATTGCCGCGGGCTTTCCCACAGTCCTCATTGGCGGTTGACAGCGCATGCTCTACAGTGTCCTATGCGCCGCCCGCAACATTCTCCGCCGCCGTTTGGGGACACGTCCCAACGGGGAGGAGTTGGTGCACGTCATTTCCCCCGGTGGCCTGGAGGGGCAGCGCAACTATTTGGGCCTCATGTTTATTGCCCTGGAGCCAGAAGGCCTGCTTCAAGCCGAGAAGCAGGGCTATTACCTCGACGCCAACGCCATATTTATGCTTTTCTCCTCCTTTGCGGACTATGGAGAAAGCCTGCGCTACCTTTCTTTGGCGCTGGAAGCCTTCCACGCCAAAAGCCGCGTCCTCCCCCCGGACTTTCCGGAGCTCCCCCTTCCCGAAGCGGGTTTTTATATAGAGCCCTACTTTTTCCCCCTGGAGCAGCACCTGCAAACCTGGAATCCCTTCATGGATGATTCCATTCCCTTCATGTTTTATAAGCTGCGCTCCCTGCGTTATGGCAGCCTCAAACCGGCAGCGCCCGACGTCAAGGGCACAGGAGCCAGGGCGAGGCAGGGGCCATGAAGGAATACGCGGCCTTCCTCACTGTGCGTTTGGCCTACCCTCTGGCTGATTTTCGGCAATGGCGCCTTTTGCCCTCGGCTGCCGCCGAACAATATTTGGCCGGGCATAAAATGCGCCTGTCCTTCAACGACGGCGAGTTGCGCTTCTGGGGAGAAGAGGGTTTTGGGCCGCGCGCAAGCGAGGTGGAGGAGGGCGTGCCCTTTCTGGAATTCTATTTGTTTTGCGCAAACCCCTATTTCATGCGGGCCGGGGAAATTCCCCTTTTTCGTCCCGGAGAGGAGTTGCTTTTGCTGAGCTTGTCCAGCAGCCGCGAAACCCCGGACATGGAAACCATAAAATACAGCCGCGAGCGTCAGGAGGAAGTGGCGCAGGGGCGAAAGAAATATTTCGGCAGTGCCTTTGGCGCGCCGCCTGTAGCCATTTTGCGTTTTGCCGCGCCCAGGCGGGATGTGCCCCAAAGCTTTCGCATAGAAATTCCCGCCCGGCGCGTTTATTGGGTTTATCGCATACACCCCAAGCCAGCGGCGCCTCTGTGCATGCAGGGTGCTTGTGGGTTTCACCGGAGGGAGAAGGAAGGGGAGGAGGGGGCGGCCGTTTTTATGTCCAACCGGCCGTTGTCGCTGACGGCAAAAGGAATAAAGGGCATTCACCTCTTGTTTGAGGATGAGCAGGGGCGGCTTGTCCCGCTGGTGGAGAACCTGCCCTCACCGGGCATGGAGGGCATTGTATGGGAGGAGGGGGTGGGGGGCTATGTTGGCACAGTACACATGGATTTGAGCGCTTTTGGTGCGGTTGTCTGAAAACAAAGGAGTTGTCATGGCAAACAATTATTTAACCCCGGGCGTTTATGTGCAGGAAATTTCCACCCTGTCCGGCTCCGTGGTGGAAGTGGCGTCAGCCGTCCCCGCGTTTATTGGCTACACGAAAAAAACCCGTCACAATGGGCGCAGCCTGCACCTTGTGCCGGAGCGCATCGGCTCCTTTAAAGACTTTGAGGAGCGTTTTGGAACGGGCGCCAAACTCTATTTTGAGTCCATTCAAATAAAAACCGACGGAGGCGGCAAATTTGAATCCGTTGACTCGGTGCACTTCACGCACTGCTTCATGCTGTATGAAATGGTGTATATGTATTTCGCCAACGGCGGCGGCGAATGTTATGTCATTTCCACCGGTGCCTATGAAGACGAAGACGGCACGCCGAGCAAATATGACAAGCAGCCTTTTCTGGACGCCATCGACGCTTTGGACGCCGTGGATGACGTCACCTTGCTGGTTTTGCCCGAAGCCGTGCTTTTGGGCGAAAGTTGCTTCACCGTGCAACAGGCCGCGCTTGCGCACTGCGCGCGCCGCATGAATCGTTTCGCCATTCTTGACTTGCGCGAAAGCTCCCAGGAAGGCGAAGGCAGCACGCTTCTGCATTGGCGGCATATGCCGGACAAAGAGGCCTGGCGCAAGGAATGCCAGGAGTTCCGCAACCGCGTGGGCATTATGAATTTGAGCTACGGCGCGGCCTACACCCCCTATGTCATTGCGGACATACCTGTTTCCTTCAGCTATCGCAGCATCCGAAAGCATCTCCAGGACAACAGCCCAAATCCCCAAGCCCTCTCCTTGGGGCAGCTCGATCCTTCCGCCAGGGAAACCATTGATGCTTTGGACACTGCCCTTTTGGATAGAAACAACCTGATGGAGGCCGTGACAGAAGCAAAACAGGTGCTGATGCCGGGCAAAAACAAAGAGTTGCTGCCCCGTTTGCTTTCAGAATGCATAGAGAAGACGTGTCCTCCCTGGAGCAGTGAAAACATCCAGAAGCTTGTGGCCATGTACTCCAGTTTGTTTGCTTCTCTGCTCGGTGTCCGCGCGGCAGCTTCGCAGGAGAAGCCTTCGGCACAGACACATGCACTCTCGCCGGACATGGTGCAGCATTTGGTGGATCAGCTCAAAGTCGTTGTTGGAAAATACGCTGAGTTGTCCACGGACGGCAAGGAAGTGAAAGCACTCCTTGAATCTGCCATTCAAACCATTTCCGCGTTGCCTGCCGAAAAATTCAAAGCGTTGGTGGATGAATTTCAGGAGCTGCTGTTTTCGGACATATACGAAGCCATTAGCAAAAACATAAACCGCCTCTCCGATGGGCTCTACAGCAACAGCGCCGTCTACCGCGCCATCCATTCTGCTGTACAAACAGCGGCGCAGGTGTTGCCGCCCAGTGCGGCCATGGCGGGCATTTATGCCACCACCGACAGGCAGCGTGGCGTCTGGAAGGCGCCAGCCAATGTGAGCATGGCCAGCGTCCTCGGACTGACGCAAACAATTACGCAAACGGAGCAGGAAACGCTGAATGCCGACTCCGTGAGCGGCAAGTCCATCAACGCTTTGCGCTTCTTCCCGGGCAAGGGCTGTCTGGTGTGGGGGGCGCGGACACTGGACGGCAACAACCAGGAGTGGCGCTATATTCCCGTGCGGCGCCTCTTTCTCATGGTGGAAGAGTCCATGCGCCGGGCGACCACCTGGGCGGTGTTTGAGCCGAACGATGCGAACCTCTGGGCAAAAGTCAAATCCATGCTCGACAACTATTTGCTTCAGAAATGGAAAGAGGGGGCGTTGTTGGGAGCGGCGCCCAGCGAGGCCTATTTCGTCAACGTGGGTTTGGGCAGCACCATGACGGAGCAGGACATTCTCGAAGGCAGGCTTTTGGTGGACATAGGCATGGCGGCAGTGCGCCCGGCAGAATTTATTGTTCTTCGTTTCATGCACAAAATGCAGCAGTCATAACAAGGAGAGCACAACATGGCAGAGCAATCCATCTATCCTTTGGTCGCATTTCGATATTCCGTCACCTTCGACGGCAAGGACTATGGCTTCAGCGAAGTCAGCGCCCCCAACATGGAATATGAGGTGATTAAATACCGCGATGGGAACAGCAAGCAATATGGGGAGATGAAGATGCCGGGGCGCCCCAAAGTCGGCGACGTCACCTTAAAAAAAGGCATCATCCCCGCGGACAACAAGTTTTTTGAATGGCTCATGAAAAACCACAACAAGCTTGAGCGCAAGGACATAACCATCAACCTTCTGGACGAGGAATTCAAAGTCAAAATGGTTTGGACGCTTTTAAAAGCCTGGCCTTCCAAAGTGGAAGGGCCGACTTTTAAGGGCGACGGCAACGAAGCCGCCATTGAGTCGCTGACTCTGGTTTATGAAGAGTTAAAAATTGAGGCCAAATAATGAGTACATACCCGCTTTCCGGGTTTCGTTTCCGGGTGCGTTTTGCGGGCATGAATGAAGAAGCGGACACAAGTTTTCAGGAGGTGAATGGCCTGGAGCTGGGCGTTGAGACGGAGGACTTGCACGAAGGTGGTGCCGCCGGTTTTAGCTACCGCCTGCCCAAGCGCCTGAAAGCCGGAGAGTTGGAGTTGAAGCGGGGTTTGCCCCTTGGCTCCAAGCTGTCTCAGTGGGTGCGGGACGCGCTTGAAAACTTTGAATTCAAACCGCTCCTCGTCACTGTTGAGTTGCTTGGCGAAAACCATGAGCCGCTGATGACTTGGGAGGCACACCAGGCCTGGCCTGTGCGCTGGGCCCTCTCTTCCTTCCATGCGGAAGAAAGCAAGGTGGTTATTGAAACGCTGAAGCTGGCCTATGCCAAGCTGCGGATGACTCAACAAAAAAACAGCGCCTGAGTTGGGCGTGAATGCGTGCCAGGCGCCGTCAGAAACAGAGAAACAGGGGTTTTTTCATGCCGATAGAAATAAGGGAAATATCCATTTGCATGACGTTGCTGAGCGAGGGTGAAAAGGAAGGCTCTGCGGAGGAGGAGGTTTTCAGCCCGCAGGACAGGCAGGGGGTGGTGGACGAATGCGTGGCGGCGGTGCTGCAAATTTTGAGAGACAGGAAAGAGCCATAAAGGCGGGCAAGGCATGAGTGGCACATCCACGGCAAAAATGGTGGTTGAGGTGTATGAGAACAAAAACTACAGCAAAAAAACCAAGCAATATGCTGTGCTGTTTAACCCGGCCAGCTATGGCCTGGAGTGGGATTTTAAGTATGCTCAAAAACCGGCCTTAAGCGGGCACACCCTGTTTAGCGGCATTTGCGACATTAAAAACGCCATTTTTGGCATAACGCTGATTTTCGACGGAACCGGCGTTGGCGCTGCGGCCAGTGGCAAAAACAGCGTGAGTGCCATGGATGAGTTGTGGGATTTTCTGGAAAAAGCCACTCCTTTAAACCGGGACGGAAGCCGCAAGAGGCTGCCGCCCTATTGCAGACTTGTTTGGGGCAACCTGTGCATTCGCTGCGTGGTGCAAAAAGTTAAAGCGAATGTTGAGCTGGTTGCCAGTGACGGCAAACTCCTGCGGGTGAAACTCGATACAACCTTTCAAAGCATTACGCCGGAAAGGATGCTGAAATGAGCCAGGGGGAAGAGCCCGACATACGCCTGTTGTGCGCCGGCAAAGACTGCGCGGATTTTACGCAGGCTTTGACGCTGTTTCGCGAGTTGGGCCGCGTGCCCTTTGTCCGGGCCACTTTGTCCCTGGAAGAGACGCAAAAAGCACAGGACTTCACCCTGGGCGCCCCGGTGGAAGTGAAAGCGGACAAAAAAAGCCTCTTCAAAGGCGAGCTAACCACACTTCGCTTTCTCAAGCAAAGTGGCAGACGACAGCTGACGCTGGAAGCGCGGGACAAAGCGCACAGGCTGACGCTTGCGCCCTGCACAGCCTTATATTTGGACAAAAGCGACGCGGACATTTGCAAGGAAATTTTGTCCCGCCACGGCCTTAGCGCGGACATTCCCCCCACCTCCGTCAAACACCCCCAACTGCAGCAGGCCGCAACCACCGACTGGGACTTCCTCCTTTCCCGCCTCTGGGCCAATGGCCTTATGCCCCTCGTCCAGGACGGCAAACTCAGTGCCCTCAAGCTGGACAAACTGGGCTCCCCCACTTCCCTCACTCTGGACGCCCAGACGGACTTTGTCACCGAGTTGGAGTTGCGTTTGGACAACCGCGCTTTTGTCGCTTCCGCTACGGCCAGGGCCTGGGACGAGGTGGCGCAAAAAGAAACGAAGGCGGAAGGCGGCACATGGAAACCGCCCCTGCCGGGGGGGGCCAAACCCTCCGGCACTGCAAAGCTGGAGGCCCTTTTGCCCTATGCCGCGGCCAAAGGCGAAGCCGAGGCCCTGGCAAAAGGAATGCTGGGGCGGGCGAGGTTGGGTTTTTTGTGCGGGCGGGCCAGGCTGCATAACCATGCCGAAGTCGAATTGGGGCAGGGGCTTTGCCTGAAGAATTTTGACGGCATTGCAGACGGCGTGACGGTTTTGTGGGGAGTGCGCCTTGAGGCGCAGGCCGGCCTATGCATTTTGGACTTGCAATTCGGCTATGACTTTCTGGAAAAAATGGAGCGCCACTGCTTTGGCCTGACAAACCCCCTGGGCGGTGAAATGCCCCTGGCACACGGCCTCTATGTGGGCAAAGTGCTGAAGCTTTCGGGAGACCCAGAGAAGGGCGGGCGCATTCAGGTGCACATTCCGCTGCTGCACGAGGCAGGCAAAGGCATATGGGCCCGGCACTCAGGGCCCTATGCCGGGGCAGGGCGCGGCGCGGTTTTCAGGCCGGAAAAGGACGACGAGGTGGTGTTGGGTTTTCAAGGCGGCAACCCCCGCGCTCCGGTAATTTTGGGGGCTTTGCCCTCCAAAGCCAACCCTGCGCCGGACAAACTGGAAGCGAAGGATGAAAAAAACACCCTGAAAGGTTTTGTCAGCAAAAGCGGGCTTCAGTTGCTTTTCAATGAAGAGGACAAAAGCCTGAAGCTGGAGACGCCGGGGGGGCAAAGCTTTTGCCTGGATGACAAGGACGGTGCGGTTATATTAAAAGACAAAAATGGCAATGTGCTGAGCATGGACAAAAGCGGCATTTGCCTGGAAAGCGGCAAAGACATAACACTGAAGGCCAAGGGTGGCATCACCCTGACAGCGACAAAGGGCATTCAGGCCGAGGGGTTGGATGTAAAAGTGACAGGCAAAAAAGAGCTGGCATTGGAAAGCAAAGCAATGGCCGAACTCAAAGCCGGCGCGGTGCTGACCGTCAAGGGCGCGATGGTGAAGATAAATTAAGGCGCCGCCCGGTGAGGAAACACACAAAACGGCGAGGCAAACATGTATACATATAAACCCGCAAAGAAAAACACTGAAAAGACTGAGTCGCATGTTTTGGCGAAAAGCAGCCCATTATATACACAGCCGTCCATGCAAAAAATGGCGGACAATGGCGCCATAAACCTCAACGCCGACAAACTGGTGCAACGCAAGGGCAATGCATTGCTGGAGGATTATCTCTCAAGACAGGCTGTTGCACAGCGCGAGGAAGTGCCGGAGGAGGAAGAGCTTTTGCAAGGGAAGTTTTCCAAACCCAACAAAACCGGCCTCCCCGACACCCTCAAATCCGGCATTGAAAACCTCTCCGGCCACAGCATGGACAACGTGCGTGTGCACCATAACTCCCCAAAACCCGCGCAACTCCAGGCCTTAGCCTATACACAAGGCACAAACATACACATTGCCCCCGGGCAGGAAAAACATTTGCCCCACGAAGCGTGGCATGTAGTCCAGCAAATGCAGGGGCGGGTGCAGCCGACCAAACAATTGCAAGGCGTGAATATTAATGACAATGAGGGGTTGGAGCGGGAGGCGGATGTGATGGGTTTAGGAGCTATACAATGTATAACACAAGGGCAACATGATTTTTTGAAAAAAAATCCTATATCAAAACAAAAACTGAACAGATGCGATGCAAGTGGTTTATTGACTTTATTGTCTCGGTATATGGATTATTATCCTGGCTATTTGAAGATGGGACAGGAAAGCGATTCTTTGCGAACCAGCATTGAAGAAATGCGTGCTTGGTTTAAAGTGCCTATACCTATTGGCTGGGAACAAGTACTGAAACAAGTGAGTTCACACGCTCCAAAAAGAATTCAAACTGGTTCAAATGCAAAGCGCGAGTATGCATATGGATCTGCAAACACAATTCCTCATATACATTGTTATCCGAGCGGAGCACATATAAAAATATTGGTTGGAAAAAAAATTAAACGGCTTGATATTGTAAAGAATGGTTTTTTGGCAAATAATATTGATTATATTAAAGAGCTGGCTGCAAACAACAAAGAATTATTTGATGCTATAAACAAAGTAATTGGGCAATAGCCTATCAAAAGTACTATCGCAGACCTCCATTGCAATACGAAAAGGCCACACCCACCCTCAAACCCCCACAAAAATATTGCTATAACGGAGAATCTGCGCGTCATGCGTGACAAGCGTCATCGGCTCCGTGAGGGCTTGCGCAATGAGGAGGCGATCAAAAGGGTCTGCATGGTGCGCAGGAAGCTCGCCGACGGCGACGGCATGATGTGCTGAAATGGGCAACATGGAAAAGCCGGATGCCAGAAAATAGTCCAGCGCCTCTTGGGCGCCAATCGGCATGTTGCTGCGCCCAAGCGCATGCTTAATGGCGATTTCCCACAAACTGGCTGCGCTGACCCACAGGGTGGCGTCGGGGTTTTCAAGCATTTCCCGGGCCTGCACACCAAGCCTCGGACTGTCCACAATGGCCCAAAGCGCTACATGTGTGTCCAATAATAGATTCATGTAGGCGTTTCCCCGGCAAACAGGCGCGCAATGTCCGCATTGCTTTCGTCAATCTCATCCGGCACCATGAATTTTCCCGCAGCAACGCCCATGCGTCGTTGCGGCATGGACGTTTGAATGGGCACCAGCCGCGCCACAGGACGGCCGTTGCGGGCAATAATAATTTCTCGCTCAAGCCCTTCTTCAACGGCCGCCACAAGGCGAGACAACGAGCTTTTGGCTTCTAACATGTTGACAGTCTTCATGGAGCCTCCTTAAAACCAACCATAGTCTGGTCTGGCTAAGTTTTCCAACGAAGATGCTCCACCCTTTTTAGTTTGCACATTTCATTTCTGGCTGTTTTAGAGAATACTGGGCCAGCGTATAAGGACCCCCCATGCCCCCTTCCTGGCATTTTCCACCTTCTTTCAGCAAAGCCGCCGACGCCGTACGTTTGGTGTCGGAGGCGCCGGACATACTCCAAAGTGTCGCCATGCTTTTGCAGACGGCACCAGGGGAGCGTTTTTTGGTGCCCGAATATGGCTTTGACTGGCATGAGTTGCTTTTTGAGCCGGCCAGCGGGCTGAGCAACACCGTGTTTAACCCGGAATATTTGCGACAGCGCCTGGGCGACGTGCTGGCCGTTTTTGAGCCGAGGGCGGAGCTTCTGGAAGTGCATACCTCCGGCGAGCCGGTGGAGGGCAAGGTGACTTTGGACTTGGTTTTGCGCGACAAAACGACAGGGAAACGGCTGGGGTTTCAGCACACGGTGGGCCCCTAAATGGTCTTTTTGTCTTCTGGCGGCCGAAGCCTCCGGTTTTGCTCCAGTCACGCACCCAAGTGCGCTCCTTTCGCAAAATCCTCACCTTCGACCACCAGAAGACAAAAATCCTCATTTAGGGATACCCCCTGGAGCGGTTTTGATTGAAATGTTTACACATTTCGTCGCCCCTGCGAGCCACGGCCCTTCTTTATTGAAGCACTCGAAAAACACGACAAGGAAGCACGAAAATTATAAAGTCCAAACATATGACGTCTTCAACGGGGGGCTACAACAAAGCCTTGCAGGCCGACGCCCATGGCGGCGCTTTCAAACTTGACGGCAGAAACACCCGCGCATTGCTGGCCCATGTCCTTCGGTTGGCCAAACACATTCCTTTTTTTGAAGCAGGCAATTTGCCTTCCGGCACCTGGGCCGATGTTTTGGGCAAAGACGCGCTGCCCGCACTGGCCCTCTTTCTGGAAAATGCCAGCCGCCAGCCAAACCGCCCGGCCCGCGTTGCTCAGCTTGCCCGCAGCCTGCACACGCAGCCGCCTGCCACTTTGGAAAGCAAAGAAGCAGAGACGGACACCCTCATTCTCGCGCTGCTGCGAGAGGAATTAAACTGGCAAAACGCCAGCCTCGCCGCCCTGAAACAGGCCAGCCTCTCCTTTGACTTGACGCCTGTAGCCTTGCTGCCACAACAGCACAAACCCACCGCCGAGCGCGCCGGTTTTTATACCGGTATGGCCGCCCAGCTGAGTTTGCGCCGCACCGCCCTGCAGCAGGAATGCCAAAGCCGCTTTGAAAACCTCCTGAATGTACCGGACGGACGCTTGCACCCCCACAGCGGCCTGCTGCTTGCTTTTCTGCGCCAATATGCCCATGTGCAGGAGCGACTCAACCGCCTTGTGCCCGTGCACGCCGCAGACTTTTATGCCAGCGTGGCGGGCCTTCGCCCCTCCCCGGCCAGGCCTGACAGGGTGCTTGTGGCTTTGCTGCCGGAAGAAGAGAGAGCGCCTTGCGTCCTGCCCGCAGCTTCCGAAGTGCGGGGCGGGAATGCGCCCACCTTTCTGACGGAAAAAGAGACGCCCATAAATGGGGCACGCCTTGCGGCTGTGAAGGCCTCCACCCCCCTAAACCCTCCCGGCCCCTGGCTGCATATGCAAACCATGGAAGAGCTCGGCTGCGCCAAAGCGGGAGAGGTTTGGCTGCCGTTTCCAGAAAAACCCTCCGACGCGGCTTTGCATGCCTGCCCCACGGTGCTCTCCTTGCCGATTTTTCACCTAAAGGGCGGAAAGCGGCACATCAGCCTGCGCTTTCCCCTCCACGCAGACGCTGCGGGGCCTGAAGCCACCGCCAGGCTGCAGCGCGCCTGGACAAAGCACACTTCCGGTGCTTCCCCTCTCTTTGCCGTGGAGGCCAGCGGGCCGGAAGGCTGGTTTCGTGTGGCCAAAGCCACTCTGGAGTTGCGCTTTCCCGCAGAAACAGCGGCACCAGAAGGAGAGTCCTCCTCTCCAGAGGCCCCCAAAGCGAAAGCGCCTGGTGCCACGCCGGAGCTGCTGCTGTCCATAGCCCTCACGCCGGAGCAGCCGGCCCTCGTTGCCCCCGAAGAGGAGGTGCATCGCTTTAAGGCGAAATACCCCTCCTTGCAGCTGGTGCCGTCCCTGCCTCAAAGCCCGCTGTGGGAGGCACTCAACGCTTTCCAAACGCCCAAAGTGCATGCAGCTGTTGCCGTTTCAGGGCTGCACCATTTCAACCTGGCAGTCAACGGGCAGACTTTGCCCCTTGTGCCGGGCGTGCCGGTGGAGGTGTTTGGCCCCATGCCCAAAGCCGGCTCCTTTGTGGAAGTGGAAGCGCCGGAATGGGAGGGCAAACGCCTCAGCGCCCTGCGCCTGCATTGGAAGTGGAATGCACCAGAAAGCTTTGCCGACTATTTTGCTGTCTATCCTTTTTCCGAAATTCGCCTCGCACGCTTCTGGAAAACAGCAGCAGAAAGCGAGCTGGCCTTCGCAGACAAACCCATTTCTCTTGAAGGCGGCACACTCTCAACTGTGCACTGCCCCCTGCCGCCGGAAGGACGCCTGAAAACCTACCGCCTTCAGGTGGAAGGGGAGGGCAGCCTCTTCGGACACGCGGACTACCCCGCCCTGCTGGCCCGGCTTAGCCTGACGGAGGCCTCCCTCCTGCGGCGCCTGTGGGCCACCCTCACCTCCGGGCCGCGCCTCAAAAACCTGCGCCCGCCCTTTGTGCCCCTGTGGAGCGACATAACACTGGAATACAAAGCCGAAGAGGCGTTTGCGTTGACGAAGGAACATTTAGTGCAGCTTGGCCCGCTGCCGCCCCATGGGCCGGCTTGCCCGTCCAAACTGTTTGCCCACCCTGCGGAGCATGCCCTGCACCTGGAGTGGGAGGGCCTTGAGGGGCAGAGGGAGAAACTGCCGCTGTCCGTCTATTTCCGGGTGCAGAATTTCCATGCGGCTTCGGAGTTGGTGCAGCCGTCTGCCATGCGCATTTGCGGGGCACTGGCAACGGAGGATGAAAGCCAGGGTTTGCAAGAAAGCGGCATTCTCCACCTGCTGCTGGATGCCACAAAGGACGCGGACGGCCGCCGCCTGCTGAGTTTCCAGTGGACAAAACGCCCCACTTTCGCGCTGCAAACCGTGCTGCTGCATGCGGCCTGGGCCACAGCCCGCATGGAAGCGACAGAAACCGCCGACTACAACCGCCCCTTCCCCCTGCCGGCCGGAATGCTGTCCGAAGTGGTTTTCCCCAACTCAACCACAATGCCTGCCGCGCAGCCTTTCCCCTCCGTAGGTGGACGGCCCGCCCAAACAGCGGGGAGCGCCGCCTTTATGCAAGAGAGCGCCGAATGCCTCTCTCACCGCAACCAGGCCATTTTGCCGCGCGACTATGAGCGCTTGGTGTTGCGGGAATTCCCGGAAGTTTTGGCCGTGCGCTGCCTGCCGCGCTCCGGAGCAGAGCTTGGCGGAAAAACGCCGGGGGCCGTTGCCCTGGTGGTTTTTGCGCCGCCCGAAGGTGCACGCGTTTATGGGCCGGGAGGCGCCTTCACCCTGGACGCCCGCCTGCCCGCCTATGCCGATGCCGCACTGCTTGGTGCCATTAAAAGCCACGTGCAAGCCCTTGCCTCCCCCTTTGTCCACCTCACCGTTTTGCAGCCGCGCTATGAAGCTTTGCACATGGCCCTGCGCGGCAGACTCAGGCCGGGCAAGGACTTGCAGGAAGCCATTGCCAAAACGCGGCAGGCGGTTTCCGCCCTTGTTGCGCCCTGGGCTTTTTCCCCGGAAAAAACGCTTTTCGGTGCAAGCTTGCACGCAGACGTTTTTTTGCAAACACTGAAAACCTTGCCCTGGCTTGCCTCCTTGAGTGAATGCGTGGTGACAGGGCCAGGCAGAGCGCCCTTGGTGTTGCTGCAGCAGGAAGAAACCAAAGCCGAGGCTGTGCTTGCCACGCTGACGCCTGCCGGACTTTTCCTTCCTGAAAGCATAGAGGTTGAGTTTGGGAGGCAGCCATGAAAAAGCATGCCATTGCCGTTGAATATGGTGCATTTTTGCAGGAGGCGAAGGAGCTTGCCACATTTTTTAGCGGCAAAAACTGGGCGGTTGGCAGCGAACATGAGCCAGGCCTGACGCAGCTGGAAATTTTGTCCAATGCCCTGGCCCTGGTATGCGAGCGCTATGAGGAGGCCCTTGCCGAAAGTGGGCTTTTTGTCGAAAAAAGCGTCATTCCGGAGTTGATGGACACTTTCCTCTTCGACGAGGACGCGACAGCGCATGCAGCAAAAACCTTCTCCACCCAGCCTGCGGGAAGGGAAGAATTGTGCGAAGACATAGAAAGCCTTCCCGGTGTGCGGCGGGCCTGGGTTTTTTTGCGCGAGGGAAAAGAGGAGCCAGAAATGCGGGTGGAGTTTTTGCCGGTGCTGGACATGGGGGAAGGGGAAGAGGCCTTCGCCCTGGACGCCCAAACCATGGGCCTTGCCCACACCCAAAAAAGAAAGCAAAACCTCCTGGAAAAAGCCGCCACCCGCTGCCGCCACCTGCGGGGGGTGGGGCAGCCGCCTTTGAAGGTGAGGGAAGTCCGTTTTGCCCCACTGGAAGGGGACTTAAGCCTGAGCCTGCCCAAGTTGCCGGACAAAGCAGTTTTTCCCTCCTTGGCGGCCAAGCTGCTGCTTGCAGCCGAGGACTGTTTGCGCCCCCGGGGAAAGCCGCGCCCTCTGGCCGCTCCCCATGAAATGAATGCCTTCCTGAGTGCCCGGCTTGCAGAAGAAGGAATGCGCGGTGCCTGTGTCACCGTCCGCCTCTTCGCCCCCGGCAAAGAGGCAAAGGCACAGGGTGAATATGCCCTTGCAGAAGAAGAGGATGCTTTTGCCTTCCTGCCACGACACATTCGCATTTTCTCCGGCACAAGCAGGGTGGAGTTGAGCCCTGAAGAAAAACGTCAAGCCGAATATTTTTCCCGCCTCGCGCAGCTTGCACAAAAGAGGCCTTTGTCCAAAGCCGCACCCGAAAAGCAGCCACGGGCGCTGCACGTGGAGGAGCCGAAACTGCACGAGCAATTTCCACAAGCCTATAGGCTTTTGGACAAAACCATTGAAGACGCTGTGCGCCAAGGCGAAGTGCGGCAGCTTCAGGGCTGGCTTTTGCTGTTTGAGCAGCTTTTGGCGGATGCCTTGTCGCCCCTGAAAACCCCGCAGGCCCTCTTTGCCCCTTTTGTTGCAAAGCCGGAAACGTGGTTTGCCGTGGAAGGCGGGGCACTCCAAAGCCTGTTGACGCCGAAGGAAACCTATAAAGCCGGCGTGCGGGAGGCTGTCGAAGAAGGTGGCTTTTCCCTGCACTCAAGCAAGCTTTTGCTGCACCTGGCCGCGCTGCAAGGAGAAGAAGCCTGGTTTAACCAGGAGGCCTTTGCGGCAGGCGGTTTTGACGAAGCCCACGGGCCAAAGCTTCTGGCCTATTGGCTGCGCCATTTGCCCTGGTTAAATGGGTGTCGCCTGGGCGCGGGCCATGCGGAGTTTGGAATGCCGACAGGGCATTTTCCCGGCCTCCTTTCCCCGCTGGAAGCACGCCTTTCCATGTTGCTGCTGCCTTATAGAGGTTATGCGCCCCTTGTCGCCCACAACTTTTTTGACATTCGCGCCACCCGCAACGAGGTGACGGGGCAGGAGGAATACCGCTGCTACATTCGAGACGAAGGGCGTAAACTGCGCATGCTAAGCCTCCTTGCCGGCCAAAGCCCGGCAGAGGCCGCGCGCGCCGGAATGCTGGCTTTGCATTTCGCCCGCATTCCAGAGCATTACCACCGCACAAAAACAGGCATAAAAATTTCCTGGGTTGCGGCGCTTGTGGAGGAGGAAAACGCAGCTTCAGACGCTGTGAGAATTCGCGAAACCGTTGCTTGGGCTGAGCGTATGCTTCCTTGCTGGCTGCGCATTCTGGAATACCCACTCCTGGGGGCCGCGCATGCATGCGAAGCTCTGCTGCTGGTGGAAGAGGAAGCCGTTCCACCGGAGTGGAGGGCCGACTTTCTGAAGCGGGTGGAAGCACAAACGCCGGCGCACCTTTTGCTGCATGTGGTTTTCCTTTCTGCAGAAGAGCGCCGTAAAGCCGAGCTGCTGCTCCACGCCTCCACCCAGGAGGGCAACCAGGAGGGAAGGTGGAGTCACCACCAGCTGACACGCTTTTGCGAAGAAAAAATGGCCGAGGCAGCACGCCATGCCTGAGGCCTTGCACAAGGTGGGCAGCATCCGCGTCCATTGCTTGTCCGCTTTGGAGACGGGTTTTTCCGGGGCAGCCGAGGAAGGGCAAAACAAAAGCGACGTCATAATGCAGCTGTGCAGAAAGCATTTGCCCGCCATGCTGCAAGAGGCCTTCGACAAAACAACGCTTCCACATGCCAAACAGCTCCTCTGCCTGGACAACCTGCACCTGAATTTAGGCGCTCTGACTGCGGACGAATTTATTCCCCGGCTGAAGGAGGCACTTGCCAAAAAGCTGCAGGTGCGTCCCCTGGTTTGGGTGGACGAACCCCAACACTTCTTCGCCTTGCTTGCCGCCTATTTGGAAAACGGCACCGCCCCGTGGAACAGCCTGGACTTCACCCCGGCCCGCTGGGCAGCAAAACTCCATGCCTTGTTGGACGACGCACCCCGACGCGGCAAACTCCTGGCCCTGGTGCGCGGCCGCCCTCTGCTGTTGCGCCGCCTGCACTGCCTTCTTTTGGGCCTGGGCATAGGGAGGGAAGAGGTGAAGGAAGCATTGCACAAAAGCGCAGAGCAGAGGGACGCGGAAATTTCGCCCACGTCCGTCGCCACCACAGAGGTGTTTGTCAACAACGCCGGACTGGTTTTGCTGACACCTTTTTTAAGCACCTTTTTCCGGAAGCTTGGACTTTTAGGCGAGGGCAAAGGCTTTGTGCAGAAGGTGGCACAAGCTTCCGCCGCATGGGTGCTGCACGCCATTCTCCGGCCGGGCCAGGCACGTGTTGAAGGGGAAATGCCCCTTGCCAAATGTTTATGCGGCCTGCCACCTTTGGAGCCTGCGCCACCGCCCGAAACCGAGGTTTTTGAGTCTGCAAGCCGTGAGGCACCTGTCATGCTGCATTCCGTCATTCACCACTGGAAGGGGCTTGGCGCTGCCACTCCAGACTCCCTCATTCGGGACTTTCTGTCGCGCGACGGCATTTTGCGTCTGGGGGAGGAGCAGCACCTCCATGTGGAGGCGAAGCCTAAGGACAGGGCACTCTACACCCTTCCCTGGGCGCTCTCCATCCTTCAGACACCCTGGATGGACAAGCCCCTGAGGGTGTTTTGGCCATGAGCTTCCATGAGTCCGCTGCATTAAATGCCCAGGCCCTTGCCGCCGAATTGGAATGGTTTGCAAGAATGTTAAACAACTGCCTCCTGGAGTTGGGGCTTAGAGAGGGTGAAAAAGAAGAGGAAACCCTGCCCGTGCTGCCCAAGGGCGCCTGGTATTCCGAGTTTGTGCAGCACCACGCCCTGGGCGGAGCCGAGCGCCTGGTGTTGGTTTTGGCCCTGCTGCCGCACATAAGGCCGGAGCTGCTGAACGAGTTGTTGCGGCGGGAAACCTGCAAAAAGCATTTCGGCGGCATTCAGGGCAAGGTTTTCCCGGGAATGTTGCCCACCGTGCAAACCGCCTTGACGCTGCTGGGCGGCCAAAGCCTTTTTTATCAGCTGGCCGGGTGGGAGCTTTTTGCGCCCGAAAGTGTGCTGCTGCGCGAAGCCATTGTACAGCTGGGCTTTCGTCCGCCGGAGGAGCCGCCCGCAGCCGCGCCGCTGCTTGTGGATGAAGACGCCTTGTCACGCATATGCCGTGGCCAACCGCATGAGCCTTCCGGGGAGGAGTTTCCCGCACACAGACTCAGCACACGCCTGGAATGGGAGGACTTGGTTTTGCCGCCTTTTGTTGGGCGGCAGTTGCAGGACATTTTGGACTGGGCAGAGCGGGGTGACAAGCTCAGCTGGGTGTTGGGCATGGGCAAGCATGTGCGCCCCGGCTATAAGGCGCTGTTTTATGGCCCACCGGGTACAGGCAAGACACTCACCGCCGCACTCATTGGCAAGCGGACGGGGTTGCCGGTATACCGCGTTGACTTGTCCAGAGTTGTCTCCAAATACATAGGCGAGACGCAAAAAAACTTAGAGCAGCTGTTTAGGCGTGCAGAAAACAAAGCGTGGATTTTGTTTTTTGACGAGGCCGACGCCCTGTTTAACAAACGCACGGAAGTGGAAAGTGCAAACGACAGACACGCCAACCAGGAAACCGCCTATTTGCTGCAGCGGCTGGAAAACCACCCCAACCTCACCCTCATGGCCACCAACATGCTGACCAACATTGACGCTGCCTTCATCCGACGTTTTAACAGCGGCGTCTTCTTTCCCATGCCTGGCAAAGACGAGCGGCTTCGCCTGTGGAAAGCTTGCCTCGGCGACAAACTGAAGCTGACGGAAGAGGCCATGGCCCTGTTGTCGGAGCAGGAGCTTTCCGGCGGCCAAATTGCCAACATTGCTTTGCGGCTTGGACTGTGGGCTTTGCGGCAGGGCAGCTTGGAAGTGACAGCGGAAGCGCTGAAGCGGGCCGTCCAACTGGATTTGGTGTTGCAAGGGAAAAGCTAATGCCCAAGCCAAACCCTTCCGCATTATTCAAAGGCCAAAAACCCAACAGCGTGGCTTCAGGCATTGCCGAAAAAAGAGGATTTGTCATGGATTGAAGTTCAGGGAGAATTGCTGGGGATGATGTCCAACAAACAGCTTCGTCCGCAAATTCTTCAGGAATTGGAAAATATTTCCAACGCAAACAAAAACAATTTATGGAATCCAAACATTTTTTGTGTGGAGGTTTATCTGGAGTGTGCCAAAAAAGGATTTTTGGATTGTCTTTTGGATTAAAAAGGAACGACATTTGGCTGCCTGCCGCGGCACAAGGAAAGGCTTCTATGACTGAGAATTCTGCAACCTATGACGATGATGTGACAAAGCTTTATTCGCCCGTTCAGGTGGCTTGTGGCGTTTTGTTGGGCGGACCTGTAGGCCTCATTTATTTCCTCAGGGCCAACTTCCTCGCGCTTGGCAACAGCGTGGCCGCAGCGAAAACAGTCGTCTATGGGCTGTTGGGCCTGTTGGGAGGCATGGTGCTTGCGCTCATACTGCCAGACAATACTCCCAGTAGGATAGCTTTAACAATGGGATACGTCGCCGCAGCAAAAGGTATTGCCGAAAGACACCAGAAAACAAAGAAGGACATTGCCAACTCGCCGGAATATGGCTTCCACTCCAATTGGAAAGTCTTCGGGCTCAGTCTGCTCTGCTTTGTTGGAAGCGCTCTCGCCGTGTTTGCGTTGGCGTTGCCCTTGTCCTTTCTCTTTGAAGAAACACTTTGACCGTTTTCAGGTTGATGTGCGCTGCTTTAAAACCAGTGGGGTATCGCTTTCACTTGGGTTTCACCCCTTTTCCCTCGCTGGGAGCGGTGAGGGCGTCTTTTACTTCATGGGAAGCGGATATACCGGCAATAATTTGGCGCATGATGTCCAGTCCGCCGGAGGGTGAAAAGGGTATCATAATGACGTTGGATTTTGAATGTCCGGCCGCATTGTTCACCATATCCATGTATTGGACTGAAAGCAGGACAGCGGAGGCTTCATCTGGATTCATTCCCGCCTTTCTCAGCTCTTCTGCGGAGTGGCTGATGCCCTTGGCAATTTCAATGCGTTGGTTTGCTGTGCCTTCACCTTGCAGTTTTTTGCTTTCCGCCTCAGCTCTGGCAGCCGCAACCATGCGCACGCGCTGGGCTTCCCCCTCATATTCCGCGGCTTCTTTGTCGCGTTTGGCAGCGTTGATGCGATTCATCGCCTCCTTGACTTTGGCATCCGGGGCAATGTCCGTCACCAGGGCCTGGTGAATGCTAAAGCCATAGTTGCTCATAATTTTTTGCAGGTTTTCCAAAATGGTTTTTGCAATTTCATCTTTGCTTTCAAAAACAGTGTCCAATTCCATCTTCGGGACGGCGGCGCGCACGACATCAAACACATAGGAGCGAATTTGTTTTGTCGGCTCACTTAATTTGTAGAAGGACTTAAAAACCGCATCCTCGTCATTTTCCACGCGGTATTGAATGGAAATCACCATCTTCACAAAAACATTGTCTTTGGTTTTCGTTTCGACTTCGACATCCAGCTGTTGCAGCCGCAAATCTATTTGCCCGGAGACACGTTCTATCAACGGAACCTTCAGGTTGATGCCGGGGCTGCAAATGCGCACGAATCTGCCAAAACGTTCGATGATAGCCATTTTTTGCTGCTGAACCACAATGAAGCTGGACCAAACCATCAAAGCCAAAGTGGCAATAAAAGCCAGAAAGATATATGCTTCCATAACATTCCCTGCAGTGGTTGTTACAAAACAGAATGCACCTGCCTTCACAACGGCGCCCAGTCTATGGGTTTGCAATGCACACCTCAAGTGTTTGTTAACGAGGCAACTCAAGAGCTGGCACGGTTTGAAAATCCACCCTTGAGAAAACCAGCTTTCATCCGGATTGGATTTGTCAACATCGCCAAAGGTGAACACAAGCTTCCTCAAATCGGATTTGTGAATGTCAACACCAGCCATTTCACGACGCTTCAGCTAAGCTTCATCAACACGGCCGCGGGCCATTTGCATGGCTTGCAACTGGACAACCACAAAAGAAAGCCATGGAACGCAAATCAGCTTTATAAACACCTCCCTGGAAGCAGCCAGTGGCGCTCAGTTGGGTTTTATCAACACAACCATCGGAGACATGGATGGGTTACAGTTGAGTTTTGTGAATACAACCACAGGAGAGATGGAGGGGGTGCAGGTGGGTTTTGTAAACACGGTTGTGCAAGAAGCCGAAGGTTTTCAACTGGGGTTTGTGAATGTCGCCGTACAAAAACTGGCCGGTGTACAATTGGGGCTTGTCAACTATGCGGACAAAAATGACAACAATTCCATTGTTGTGGGCGCAAGAGCCGCGCTGAGAGCTCGTTTTTAAGCGTCCCCTTGAAGTCGAGCACCTTGGGGGCTCCTATGGACGCTCACTGCATATAGGCAACCTGCTTTGAGAAGAGCAGTGTTATGTTTTGTCAAGTGCAGCCAGAAGTTGCCACGGTTGGCCACTTGTTTTGGAAGCCCCGATGGTGCTGCGGCGTCTCAGTTATATTGCCTGTGCTTCATTGGAAGAGGCTGACCGTCGACATTTGCCGCGAGTCAGAAAAGCATCAAGGCAGCCACACAAACCGTAAGAAAAAGCAGTGTTTTTTGCGCAAGAAGCAACTTTTTCTGGGAGCTTCAGAAAATGTAAAGAAGTCACATAGCAGGACGGAGAAGAGGTGCAGGAGAGGACATGTCAGACATTTCGAGATTGCCTGCAGGCCCTGTGAGCAACACCCCCCAGGCCAGCGGCACACAAAAAGCAACAATTCCAGAAACAATAACCCCGGATTTACAGGCGCCAGTTTCACCTGAACTGCCGAAAACCAATGACTTTTTCGAGGCTGA
>Ga0209737_10000287_pt1 | contig 44320 bp, 35 predicted proteins | sample TergutCu122P3_FD_187284 | JGI IMG/M metagenome (GOLD analysis project Ga0209737, IMG submission 187284) | Cubitermes ugandensis P3 segment gut microbial communities from Kakamega Forest, Kenya - Cu122 P3 (SPAdes) (version 2) | ecosystem: Host-associated > Arthropoda: Insects > Digestive system...
TACAAATACCGAAAGGAACACAAGAGGAAGGTACATACCAAGCCACTGTTGCCCTTACCAACATGCCCAAAGGAGTCTATCACTACGCCCTCTACATCAACGGCGAACGAACAGACACTAAGAAGTTGGTACTCACTTATTAATCACTATTCACCAAAAAAAGGGCTGTTCTTGCGGGGGCAGCCTTTTTTTTTCCTGCACAAGAAAAGATGCTTTTTACCGTTAATCACTATTCACTATTCACTAAAATGAACTACTTAACCATAGAAAAACTAACTAAATCGTTCGGCGAAAAGCTGCTTTTCGAAGATATTACTTTTGGTATTGAACGCGGACAGAAAACGGCGCTCATTGCGAAAAACGGCGCAGGGAAATCATCGCTACTAAATATTATTGCAGGATTGGATTACCCCGATTCCGGAAAAGTAACGCTACGAAACAATATTACCGTTTCCTATCTGCCACAGTTGGAAACCGTTTTTCAAAACTACACGGTAATGGATGTCATTTTCGATTCAAATTCGCCTGTGGTTGAAGTTGTTAAAGAATATGAAGCAGCTCTGCAATGGGTGAAACGAGCTGAAAATTCTGAAAATTTAGCCCGCTTTGAATATGCGCTGTCGGAAATGGATCGGTTGCACGCATGGGATTTGGAAAGTAGAGTGAAAGAGATCCTATCGCGCTTCGGCATTGATGATATTTTTAAGAATATCGGTGAATTATCGGGGGGACAGCGCAAAAAAACCGCATTGGCCAAAACCCTCATCGCCGATACCGATTTGCTGATTTTAGATGAACCTACCAACCACTTGGATATTGACATGATTGAATGGTTGGAAGAGTATTTATCTTCTTCAAATACAACTTTATTAATGGTTACCCACGACCGCTATTTTTTGGATAAGGTTTGTAATAATATCATTGAGATTGATAATCAAAAACTTTACCAATACAAAGGAAAATATGGGTACTATTTAGAGAAAAAAGCGGAACGTATTGCCAATGAAGCCGCATCACATGAAAAAATAAAGCAACTGTATCGCAAAGAGTTGGAATGGGTACACACGTCTCCTTCGGCACGTACAACCAAAGCAAAAGCGCGTATCAACGCTTTTGAGGAGTTGAAAGAAAACGCCAACCGAAGCGTTGAAAAACAAGCCGATGCTTTTCATGTTCGTACAGAACGTCTTGGAAATAAAATTTTGGAAATCAACAATCTCGATTTTTCATATCCGGATAAATTGATTTTAGATGATTTTTCATACACCTTTAAAAAAGGCGAGAAGTGCGGAATTGTAGGTAAAAACGGCACTGGAAAAAGTACGTTGCTGAAACTGTTGGTGGGTGAAATTTTACCTAACGCCGGAAAAATTACGCCCGGACAAACCGTTCAGTTTGGCTATTTTGCTCAAGACGGGCTTCCCGTTAAAGGAAACAAAAGAGTGATTGACATTGTGAAAGAACAAGCCGAAATGATTCGCTTAGAAAATGGAAATTATGTAGGAGCTTCGCAGTTTTTGAACTATTTTGGATTTAAATACGAACAGCAATACACCTATTACGAAGATTTAAGCGGTGGCGAAAAACGAAAACTAAGTCTGTTAATTACACTATTAAAAAATCCAAATTTTCTTATCTTAGATGAGCCCACTAACGATTTTGATATCGACACATTAAACTTGCTGGAAGATTTTCTCACTCATTATCAAGGGTGTATCTTAGTAGTTTCTCACGACCGCTGGTTTATGAACAAATTGGTTGACCACCTTTTTGTATTTGAAGGCAACGGTAAAGTAAAAGATTTTTATGGAAATTATTCGGAATACAGGGTTGAAAAGGAGAAGGGTGAAGGGAGAAGGGTGAAGGGTGAAGGGAGTGGTTTAGACGGTTTGTTAGAAGAGCAGGGTGTTTTACTTCCTAAAAAACTCACTTGGAAGGAAAACAAAGAACTTGAACAATTAGAGGCAGAAATTCCATTTATAGAGGCGGAAAAAGAGATTTTGTTGCAAAAAATGAACAGTGGGGCAGGCTCTGCGCAAGAACTCAACGACTGGGCTATAGCTTATCAAACCCTCTCAGAAAAGATTGAAGCGAAAACCATGCAATGGTTGGAGTTGAGTGAAAGGTAAGGCAGTCTAATTTTTCACATACCGTTTTTGTTTTAGAGCGCAAAAAATCTATTTTTGCCGTTCGTTATGAAGAAGATTATACCTCCAGTAGATAGTAGCCTCCTTGAAAAGGAACTTACCGAAGAGAAGTTTTTACGTGAAACTAATGTCGGGAGCAATTTTATTTATATCATTACCGCACACGATTCCCCGAATGTGATGCGCGAGATTGGACGGCTACGCGAAATTACTTTCCGTGAGGCCGGAGGAGGCACAGGGAAAGAAATAGATATTGATGAGTATGATACCGCCGATGTACCATTTAAACAACTGATTGTTTGGAATAACGAAGCAAAAGAGATTGTGAGCTCCTATCGTTTTATTTTAGGGAAAGAGGTCCCGTTAGATGAAAATGGTTATCCGCACACCCCTACTTCCAAACTGTTCCACTTTTCAAATAAATTTATTGAAGGAAAATGGCAAAAAACAATCGAATTAGGACGTAGCTTTGTACAACCAAAATACCAAGGAACCATTAATCCGCGGCACGGGCTTTTCTCATTGGATAATCTCTGGGACGGATTAGGAACCTTAGCCGTTGATTATCCTGAAGTGAATTATTTTTTGGGTAAAATGACCATGTACAACAGCTACAATCGCTTAGCAAGAAACCTAATTCTGTTTTTCTTAAAAAAATATTTTAAAGGAGATAAAAAATTGATTACGCCCATTCATCCCGTTGTGGGGGATAAGAGAAAACTGGTGTTCCGTTCTATTTTTCAAAATAATACGTATAAAGAAGACTTCAAGGCGCTTAACGATAATATTCGCGACTTGAAAACAACAATTCCCCCGCTCATAAAAAGTTATATGTCGCTATCCTCCTCCATGAGATGCTTCGGCGCTTCTGCAAACCCTGAGTTTGGCCCCGTTGAAGAGATTGCTATCATGATAAAGATTAAAGATATTCATGAGGATAAAAAAAAGAGATATATCAACACCTACAAAGGGAAAAAGAAAAACATCTCTATACCAAAGCAAAACAGCAAGAATGTAGCTAAAAATAATAATGTCGATTAAAAGCATAGTTTTTCTTCAAAGTGAGGTGGATTGGCGAAAAGCTCCATCACCAAAATTGCCCGAATATGCCTTTATTGGCCGCTCAAATGTGGGAAAGTCTTCGCTAATCAATATGTTAGCAAACAACAAAACGATTGCTAAAACCTCTTCAAGACCCGGAAAAACACAAACCATCAATCATTTTTTAGTAAACAACGCTTGGTATTTGGTAGATTTACCCGGCTACGGCTACGCTAAAATATCGAAAACCATGCGCACAAAATGGGTAAAAATGATAGATGACTATTTGGTTTTGAGAGAGAATTTACAGATAGTTTTTGTACTGATTGATGCGCGATTAGAACCGCAAAAAATTGATTTAGAGTTTATTAATTCTTTAGGAGAAAAACAAGTCCCTTTTGCATTAATCTTTACAAAATCGGATAAACTTTCAGCAACAAAAGTTTCGCAAAATGTGGAGGCTTTTAAAAAAGCGATGTTAGAAACTTGGGAAGAGCTACCTCCCATCTTTCTCTCTTCCGCCATTACAGCCAAAGGAAAAACAGAAATACTCGATTATATTGCTACCAATAACACAAATGCATCTCTAACCCTACAACTCATAAACCTATAAACTCCTAATCCCAATAATTTCCCGCACTTCCCGCACCGTTTTAGCTGCGCTTTCCTGTGCTTTTTCAGCACCTTGTTTGGCAATTTTACGCAAAAAATCAATATCCCCACGCAACGCTAATATTTTTTCGTAAATGGGAGAAGTAAAGGCAATCACGTCGGCTGCCAATTGTTTTTTCATGTCCCCATAGCGAATTTGACAAGTATTGTATTGGTCTTCAAAAAACTGGACTGTTTCGGGCATAGAAACAGCTTTCATTAATTGAAAAAGATTTTCTATCGCTTGTGGTTTCTCTTGGTTGGGCTCGGTTGGGCCTGAATCGGTAACTGCTTTCATAACCTTTTTGTAAATCATCTCCGGTGCATCGGAAAGATAAACGCACGAGGCTTCATTATCCGATTTCGACATTTTGGTTGAGCCGTCCAAACCGGGGATTTTTACTAATTGGTTTCCAAAATTGTAGGCTACAGGTAATTTAAAATATTCTGTTTCATATATATGATTAAAACGCTGGGCAAAATCTCGAGTCATCTCCAAGTGTTGTTCCTGGTCTTTTCCTACCGGAACTTTGTCGGCGTTATGAAGCAATATATCTGAGGCCATGAGAATGGGATAGGTAAGCAATCCCGCGTTAATATTATCGGGTTGTCGTCGCACTTTTTCTTTAAAAGAACTCACGCGCTGCAATTCTCCAACATAAACATTCATAGCAAGTAAAAGATTCAGTTCACACACTTCGGGAAGGTCGCTTTGGATGTAAATCGTCGCTTTTTCGGGGTCAAGTCCGGCAGCCAAGTAATCTATCAATACATTTTTAATATGTACATTGAGTTCTGATGCTTTCGGATGTGTTGTAAGAGAGTGGTAATCTGCAATAAAAAAGAAACATTTCGCTTCATTTTGCATTTTAATGAAATTGCGCAACGCCCCAAAATAGTTGCCGAGATGCAAAAAACCTGTGGGACGAATGCCGCTAACTACAGTTTCCATAAGTGTATTATTGGTTTAGTTTAATATTGATGCGCAAATAGATTTTCATTATTATTGAGTAGGCTGTTTGGATGAATAAATAAAATATCACTTGTATCTTGAGGAAGTAAACGACGCAATTTATGATGAGCCAGAATAAAAGATTTATAACCCATTTCTGTGAATATGGAAATAATTTGTAAGCGATTCTCTCCTCCCGTTTCAATCAATACAGTAGGACTAAATTTTTTAATAATATGTTGAATTTCAGGAATAATAACCATTTCATATCCTTCTACATCACATTTAATAAAATCCAAGCGTGTAAGCTCTGCAAATAGTTCACTTCCTTTTCTCATTTCAGCTTGAAAAACTACTTCCGGGCTTTCAATATCCTCTGCATTATTATCCTTATCCAAGACAAAATGGGAACCAGACGCTACAAACCCTCTGCTTTTCAGCGTATTGTTTCCTAAATGTATGGTTTTATTCTCATTCCCTAATGCGTATGGTAATACTTTAACCCAAGGATATTTTTTTGTGTTTTTCAATAAAATATTCCTCACAGGCATTACAGGCTCAACTGCATATACTTTCCCTGTTTTACCTACCCAACGCGCAAAAAGGCAAGTATAATAACCTAAATTTGCGCCAATATCAATTACTACATCATTTTTATGGATAATTTTTATTAAAAAGTTCGGATATTTAAAAGTGGGACTATTTTTAAAAAAACCAAAAGTATAAGAAAGAAAATACAACCTGCTTAACGCATTAAGATACTGCTCAAAGGAGAGGTTTTTGTATAATAATTTTCTAAAAAATTTCCCGAAATTCATCTTTTAAATTCATGAAAAGGGGTTAGAATCTCTTTCCCAACGTCAACCGCTTTAATATTTTCCGGTATCAATCCATGATGACGTGTAGGCAACGATTTTTCTAATCCTTTTTTCAAAAATTCTTCTGTTATTAGTGGCTTAATTTTCAAGAAACCACCCAAAACTATCATATTGAACAATTTTGAAATCCCAATTTCAGAAGCTTTATCAGTGGCTGCCACTTGATAAATATTGATATCTTTACGTGTGGGATGCGCTGTTATTCCATTGGGGTCGTAGATCAGTAAACCTCCTGGTTTTACCGTTTTCTCAAACTTGTCCATTGAAGGTTGGTTTAAAATAATAGCGGTGTCGAATTGATTAAGACACGGTGAACTTATGCGTTCATCGCTAATAATAACCGTAACATTTGATGTGCCCCCGCGCATTTCAGGTCCATAAGAGGGCATCCAGCTCACTTCTTTATTTTGCATAATGCCGGAGTATGCCAAGATTTTCCCCATCGAAAGAACACCTTGTCCGCCAAAACCAGCTATAATAATTTCTTCAGTCATAATTTGTTGTTTATTCGTTTATTTATTATTTTTCAAATCTCCTAATGGGTAAAAAGGCAACATATTTTCTTCTAACCATTTGTTTGCCTCCACAGCGGGTAGTTTCCAGCCCGAGTTGCAGTTGGATACAATTTCTACAAAAGAAATTCCCTGTTCAAGTTTTTGGTTTTCAAATGCTTGTCGTATTGCTTTTTTACATTTCCGCGCCAAAGCAGGCGTATGCACAGCTTGTCTTGTTACATAAAGTGCACCCGGCAGTTGGGCAATTAGTTCTGTGATTTTTAATGGATTACCCATTGTTTGTAAGTTTCGTCCATAAGGTGAAGTCGATGTTTTCATTCCTTCTAAAGTAGTGGGTGCCATTTGGCCGCCGGTCATTCCGTAAATACCATTATTTACAAAAATCATGGTCATATTTTCTCCTCGGTTACACGCGTGTATGGTTTCAGCAGTTCCAATAGCCGCAAGGTCTCCATCGCCTTGATAAGTAAAAACGAAATGGTGGGGGTAAAGACGTTTAATAGCAGTTCCAACGGCGGGAGCGCGTCCGTGCGCGGCTTCAATGAAATCTACATCGAAATAGTTGTATGCCAAAACAGCACAGCCTACCGGTGCAATACCAATAGCTTTGTCTTGAATATCCATCTCTTCAATTACTTCGGCAATCAAACGATGCACTAATCCGTGTCCGCAGCCCGGACAATAGTGCATTACGGTATCTGTAAGCACAGGGGTCTTTCTATAGACTAAATTTTCGGGTTTAATGATTTCTTCTCTTGTCATTTCTTTTATTTTTTAATTTTTTTGCAAATAAACACAAAATTCGCTAATAGGACGGTAAAAATTTATTTTCAGATTTTAATAAACATTATCGCGAAAATCTCGCCGCAAATCATATTTTAAATCTTGTAATACAGAGGCTTTTACATTAATTGTAAACCCCCATTCCTTTCTAAAACCAAAGGGAATCCAATGGAACTTCATTTCCCAACAATGTAAGTCGCGATAAATTTCAATTCGAGTAAAAGAAAATTCTTTTTGTTGAATATCATAGCCGGTTTGAAAACCTATCTTCCACTTTCTTGTTATGCTTATATCACCGGCAATATTTATGGTTTGTATAACATCGCTTTTATATTTTTTTCCGGTAAAAAACTCATAGTATTGCAAGTTGTCTTTTGTAAAATAGGTTAATGTGTAATTGATGGTAATATTCCAGGGGTTGTTAAAATCAGGTCGCTTACTTACATTGCCTAATAAATTATTGGGTGGTGCAATTTCAGGCTCATCGCTTTGTTTGTTCTCTTTTTTCTTTCCTTTAAAAAAATCTTGGTTCAAATGCCAATTGACACCGATATTTAAGTCAGACTCAGCAAAGCGCATAAGTCTTTTATTTACTTTTAGTTCCGTTTTATTTACTCTTCTTCCATTGTTAATAGTATAGGGGTCGAAGCGCAATCTGAAATTAACATCCATGAAAGAGAAAAGCACGGTGCGTCCGGAGATTAAAAGAGGTTGCCAATTCAACGAGTCCGCAGCAAAATCGTAGCCACAAGAAATACTGATATTGTCAAAAAGTTTAACTTTACGCGTACCGGTAATCGAATCCTTTTTCGACCTTACTTTCATTTCTAAATTGTTGTTTAAGGTTACATTTGCAATAGCTCTTGTGTTTCGCGACACACCATCCGTAAAATAAGAATACTCTACAGTTTCGCCAATAAGAGTGTTAAAATAAGTGCCATACGCATTATTACTTAAATTTGGACTATAATTAAAACTTAAATTTGGACTTAACACATGCCGGATAGCTTTTAAATCCCCTTTTTTAAAGGAGTAGGTAAAGAAAACTTTTGTAGAAAAGGCAGTACTCATGCTTAAATCGTGCAAAGCATAAAATCCACGCTGAAAAACATCGTTAATTTGTCCTTGTTTAACCGTGTCAATAGAAATCTCTGAAAACTGTTTCGTATTTCTTTGAAAATGCCACTTTTCCGTAAACGTAACGTTGGTATTCCAATTAGAAGATTTACCTACTTTTATGGGTATGGTTAAAGGAATATTATGTTGCATTCCGGATTGTATTTCTTGCCACGTTTGTGGTTTAAAAAATAGAGAATCTTTGGTACTAATTCTATTTTTTAGTGATGATCTCCATTGTAGAGAAATATTATCGTACCATTTTAATTTACCTACTTTATGTTTTTTACGAAAGGGGTAAAATTGTCGTACCGACATATTAAGCTCCGGCAATGATACACTAATATTCTTATTATGAGTATTTTGCGAATAAAGCACTGATGCGTCTACGTAAAAAATGCCATTCGCATTTGTTTGAAAATTTAGCGATGAAGCAAATTCGTTCGACAAATAATCAGAAGTAGATGTTGGATTATTACGTGAGAAAGACCGACTTAAAACGTTTACATACGCAGAAAAACGGGTAGTGGGATGTGCTTTGGGGTCTTGATTGTGCCTCCATAGTACCCGAAAATCATTATCGCGCTCTCGCATTGGCGTATTACGCTCACCTCTAAAATTTTGTGCAAAACTTAAAAAGATATTTCCATTGCATTTGTATCTAAAAACATAATTGGCTTCTGATTTAGCGGCCCAATTACCTCTGGTGGTAATATCTCCACGTAACTGTAAATCAAACCTATCACTAATTCCAAAATAGTAACCAAAATCTTCAAAATAAAATCCTCTCTGAGCGCCCTCTCCGTACCTTGGCATCAAAATCCCCGAAGAACGCTCTTTGTTGAGTGGAAAATAACCAAAGGGAATGGCTAATGGAGTTGGAATATTTCCAAAAGACATATAGGCAGGACCAGTAATAATTTTCTCTTCTTGAATTACTTTTGCTTTACTAAACCGTATCTGAAAATGGGGGTGCGGCAAATTGCAAGTAGTATATTGGCCATCTTTTATATACGACGTTTTATCATCTACATGTTTAACATAACGTCCATGAACAAAACCTTCACCTTCATTGGTAATTACTTTCGTAACTTTTCCTTTTTTTGTATTAAAATTATAACGTATCTCCTGAGAGCAAAATTCACTGCTGCCCTGTTTAAAAATGGGTGGACCATGAATATGGCCACAACTATCGGCAACACCGGAAGCGTATAATTCACTATTAGTAAATCCAAAATCCATAAAAGCAGCCGTCAATTCAATATCTTCATAATTAGCTTTTGCCGCTTCGAATAAATAGACTCTTTTACTGTTTAAATTTATAATTATTGAGTCTTGACTGAGATACTTTATGGAGGTAGAAAGCGCATTCGGAGATAATTTTTTTGAGGAAAGTGTATCCTTTTTTGCCAAAATTGTGTCAAGAGGCCATTCAAAAGAATTAGAAAGAAGTGAATCCAACTCAAGAAACTCAGTTTCATTATTAAGAGGTATGGTGTCTATGTTTGCTATTAAATTGTTGTAAACAAATAGCATACAAAAAGAGAAGAAAAAAATTCTATTAAAAAAATATGAACAATGGAATAGGTATATTTTTTTCTTCACAATAAGCGCGGGATGAGTTGAGTTTGTATTTTTGTATTTAACATATAATATTATGAATATGCAAAAATATAAGTTTATGAACATAAAAACGCTTTTTTTAGTATGTTTTGCATTAACTTTTTTTAACAATTCTATTTTTGGGCAAGCCAAAGATAGAATTGGAAAGGTTGTAATTGATGCCGGACATGGAGGCAAAATGCCGGGTGCGGTGGGAAAACAAAGCATGGAAAAAGATATTAATCTCAATGTTGCTTTACGAGTGGGTAAGTTGATTTCTGAAAACTATGATGATGTAACAGTTATCTATACTCGTAAAAGCGATGTTACTGTTGACCTATACAAACGTGCTGAAATTGCGAATAAAAACAAAGCCGATTTGTTTATCTCTATTCATTGTAATGCAGCAAAAAACAAAAGCGCCATAGGGGTAGAAACTTTTGTGATGGGGGTTGACCAATCGGAAGAAAGTATGGCTGTGGCTAAAAAAGAGAACGCCGATATGTTGCTGGAAAAAGACCATGAAACAAACTATTCCGGTTTCGACCCTAACTCACCCGAAGCCTATATCATTTTTTCATTATACAGTTCTGCCTATCTGAACCATTCGACAATATTAGCATCTAAAGTTCAAAAACATTTAGTAGGAAATACAAAAATGGTTGACCGTAAAGTGCGACAAGGGCAAATTTGGGTGTTATACAAAGTTGCAATGCCCAGCATATTAATTGAATTAGGCTTTATTTCTAATATAGAAGAAGAAAAATACCTGCTTCGTCAAGAAACACAAGAAATAATGGCGGTAAGTATTTATAACGCTTTTGTAGAATACAAAAATTTAATTGAAGGAACCTCAAAGCCATTTCTACCAGTACCTAAGGCGAAAGGTGTAGCCGCCAATTTCACAACAGAAAAAAGCGTCCCTATTGATGCAACCGTTTCTAATATTCTAACGGAAAACCAAAGTAGCTCACCAGCTTTAGATACTTTGCCACCCACTCAAAGCGCAACTCTTAATGATGAAGTTCTGTTTCGCATACAGTTTTTTATCAGCAAAGAGAATTTACAAACAACAGACCGAAGGTTTGCTTCTTTAAAAGAGGTTAAAAAATACAATGAAAACAGTTTTTGGAAATATACTACCGGTAATTTCGCAACATTAGCAGAAGCGCAAAAGGAACTAAGTGAGGTGAAGAAAAAATACGCAGATGCTTTTATTATTGCTTTTCATAACGAACGAAAAATAACGATAAAAGAGGCACAAAAATTATTAGAATGAAAAAAATATGCAAATATTTAAAGATAATACCGTATCTTGGTATTGTACTCATTGCGCTGGCAATGACATTTGGACATTTCTATAACTGGCGAGGGAAAGCGGTTTTACTTACTACCGACAAAACAAATGTATTCATTACCAAAGATAATGAAATTAAGATTACTCCTTTTACATTAACTTTAGCAGAGTTTAATATATCACATTATGATACAGGAGAGCCAAAAAGCTACGAAGCTATTATTGCTGTTGAGATAGAGGAAAACTCAAGATTACGATTGCCAAATACAATACGTTTATTGGTGAATCATCCTCACAAAATGGGCTTTGGGGAGTGTCTGTACCTGCTGAACTACACTATGCTACAACCTGAAAATGAGCCTTGTTGTGTAGTGGAACTTGTGTACGAGCCTTTTCAAACTCTTTTCTTAGTTGGAATTATTTTACTAATTATCGGGTTATTATTATTGTTGGTTAACCCAAAAAAATGATTAAACAGTAACTTGAAACTTTTTTAAAGCCTTGACAGCCTTTAAAAAAGTTTCAAGTCCTCATCAACTGTACTAATTCCTGAGATATTAAAGTTTTCTACAAGTACTTTTACTACATTTGGCGACAAAAATGCGGGTAATGTGGTGCCCAAATGAATATTTTTTACTCCTAATGATAAAAGAGCCAACAAGACAATTACCGCTTTTTGTTCATACCAACCAATATTATACACAATGGGTAAATCGTTAACATCATTGAGCCCGAATATTTCTTTTAGTTTTAAAGCAACAACAACCAAAGAATAACTGTCGTTACATTGTCCGGCATCTAATACTCTTGGTATTCCTCCAATATCTCCCAGTGGCAACTTATTGTACCGGTACTTGGCGCAGCCTGCGGTAAGAATTACCGTATCTTTGGGTAGTCTTTCTGCAAATTGTGTGTAATACTCTCGGTTTTTCATACGTCCATCGCAACCGGCCATAACATAGAACTTTCTAATTGCACCCGATTTTACGGCATCAACTACTTTGTCTGCCAATGCAAATACTTGGGCGTGGGCAAAACCACCCACTATTTCACCGGTTTCAATCTCCGTAGGCGCTTTACATTTTTTTGCATGCTCAACAATTTGAGAGAAATCTTTTGCTTTGCCGTTTATCCTGGCCCCAATATGTGTAAATCCGGAAAATCCTGTCGAACCGGTAGTATAAACTCTGTCAGAATAGGTTGCATTAGCCTTTGGCGGAACAAGACAATTAGTGGTAAAAAGAATAGGTCCGTTGAAAGTTTCAAACTCTTCTGTTTGTTTCCACCAAGCATTGCCGTAGTTTCCTGCAAAATGGCTATATTTTTTAAAAAACGGGTAATAATGTGCCGGCAACATTTCGCTGTGCGTATAAACGTCAACGCCTATACCTTCGGTTTGCTCTAATAAGTCTTGCAAATCGCGAAGGTCGTGCCCAGAAATTAAGATGGCCGGATTATTCCGCACCCCAATATTTACTTTTGTTATTTCCGGATTACCGTAGGTTGAAGTATTGGCTTTATCCAACAAGGCCATAACTTCCACGCCCATACTTCCACACTTTAAAACCAAGTGGGTAAGTTCATCTGCGGTAAGATTATCGTTTTTTGTAGCCGCCAATCCTTCTTGCATAAACGCATAAATTTCAGGGTTTTCAAAACCTAAGTTGGCCGCATGTTCAGCGTAGGCAGCTATCCCTTTGATACCATAGATTAGTAGTTCCCGCAAAGAACGAACATCTTCATTGAGGGTGGAAAGAACCCCCACACTTTTCGCTTTCTCTTCCATCTCTTCAACGGTTTTTGCTTCCCAAGTGAGGCAGCTGCAATCAAGCGGAATATCACTAATTCCTTTTTCCGACAATCGCTTTATTATTTTTTTACGAATAATAAATGCTTCTTCAATTTTTTTTACGAAGCGTTGTTTCTCGAAGTTAACATTGGTAATCGTCATAAATAGTCCGTCTGTAATAAATTTGTTTGCTTCGGGCATCTCTTCGCCCTCTGCACGCAAACGAACACTCAATTTAGATATTCCTTTCATTAGGTAAATCAGCAAATCCTGTAGATTCGCCACGTCTTCGGTTTTTCCGCAAACTCCTTTTACTGTACAGCCCTTACCTGCAGCTGTTTCTTGACATTGATAACAATACATTTTTTCTTTTTTTATGTGAAACATTTAATGAATTACTTTCCCTTGAAAGCTACTGCAAAAGTATGGCTACAATACCTAAAAAAGTGTAACATTTGTTACATAACAAAAAATAATATTTTATTTGCAAAAAAAATGGATATTGACGCGCTATCTTTCTGTCCGCTGTGTAAAAATATACCTGTACATGAACGTGAAAAGTTTTTACAGGAATTGAATTATAAAACAAAGCATTACAATAAGGGCGGGTATATTGCACACCAGGGAGAAGTTGTGAAGTCTTTATACATTTTATTGAAAGGGAGTGTAAAAGCAGAGATGTATTCCACCTCTGGCGTTATACTAAATATTGAAACCATCTCTGCCCCAAATCCGTTAGCATCTGCTTTTTTATTTGCCGAGAACAACTATTTTCCTGTAGATGTAGTTGCGCTCGAAACGAGTGAAGTGGTTGTAATTCCTAAAGATTCTGTAATGAGGTTGCTTGCCTCAAACGAGGCATTTTTAAAGGAATTTATGGTTTTCAACTCTAACCGTACCCATTTTTTGTCTGAACGGTTAAAATTTCTTTCAACAAAAACCATCAAAGGTAAACTTGCGCAGTATATCTTGGCAAAAGCTAATAGAGCAGATTTTACTTTGGATATGAGTCAAACTGCTTTGGCAGAGTATTTTGGTGTCACTCGTCCTTCGCTTTCCCGCAGTCTTGCAGAAATGATAAGCGAAGATATTATCAGTATGGATGGGAAAAAAGGTAAAATAATAAATCTTATGAGATTGCGACAATTGGTTTTGAGCGGGTAATTGGAAAGGAGTGAAAATGTCAAAAAAATACAACTTATAGGCAAACAGTCTATCGTTTCCAAAAAAAATGTTTATTTGTAGTTAGTAAAATAATCATTTCTAATGCTCACATTATTAAATGTTTTTGAACAGTTTACGCTGCCTTTAGAGAATCCTGTGTTGATTTTTTCTTTGATTTTGTTTATCATTCTCTTTGCTCCTATTATTTTAAACAAAATTAAGATGCCACATCTTATTGGCTTAATCATAGCGGGGATTATCATTGGCCCTAACGGATTTAATTTAATGGAGCGCGACAGCAGTATCCATCTTTTCGGTACTGTAGGCTTGTTGTACATTATGTTTTTGGCAGGTTTGGAAATGGATATGGTGCAATTTAAGAAAAACAGTGGAAAAAGTCTTGTTTTTGGGCTTTATACCTTCATCCTTCCCATGCTATTTGGATTTGTTGCCGGGTATTACCTGCTTGATTTTCCTGCTCACTTCAGAATAGAAACCGCAATATTATTTGCCAGCATTTTAGCTTCTCACACCCTCATTGCCTATCCTATTGTGAGTAAGTTAGGCATTACCAAAAACCGAGCCGTAAGTGTGGCGGTGGGCGGCACTATGATTACCGATACCTTAGCCCTTCTGGTGCTGGCAGTTATTGCCGGAATGGCCACAGGGATAGTGGACCAAAAATTTTGGATTAAACTATCGGTTTCTATTGTTTTGTTCATGGCTACCGTCATTTTTGTTTTTCCCTTTATAGCACGGTGGTTTTTTAAGCATTATGAAGATAATATTTCGCAATACATTTTCGTGTTGGCCCTACTGTTTATGGGCGCTTTTTTTGCAGAAATTGCGGGAATTGAACCTATTATAGGTGCTTTCTTGGTTGGGCTTGCCATCAACAGGCTCATCCCTCACACTTCCCCGCTGATGAATAGAATAAACTTCGTAGGGAATGCCTTATTTATCCCCTTTTTCCTGATAGGCGTGGGGATGTTGATAGATTTTAGAGTGTTTTTTAAAGATTTTGAAACCATTAAAGTAGCAGCAGTGATGACCATTGTAGTAATCATAGCCAAATATTTAGCTGCTTATTTTGCTCAGAAATCATTTAGGTTTTCTAAAGACGAACGTCGTTTGATATTTGGGTTGAGCCTTGCACAAGCGGCGGCTACCTTAGCGGCGGTTTTGGTGGGCTATAATATCATCCTCAACCAAGCAGAAATTGCTGAAGCAGCACTTAATGGCGAAGTGGTAGAACCGGTGCGATTGTTGGGAGAAAGTATCTTAAATGGCTCCATTTTAGTAATATTAATTACCTGCACATACGCCTCAATGGTAGCGCAAAGAGGTGCGCAAAACATCGCTATTAAAGAGACTGCCGGTATGGAAGAGCAAGAGGAAGAAAGTATTGAGAAAATTTTAGTTGCTACTAATAATGTAGAAATTACCGAAGAATTAGTAAATCTATCCCTAATTATTAAATCAAAATCAAATAAAACAGGATTGTTTGCGCTGAATGTTATTGATGGCGATAACTCTCAAACGGCCGACAAGCAAGCCAAAAAAATATTAGATAAAGCCGCCGTTACCGCCTCCGCAGCCGACGCTATCCTCCAGGAACTGCTGCGATACGACTTAAATATTGTTAATGGGATTACGAATGTAGTTAAAGAGCATAAAATTACCGATCTGATTTTGGGATTAGAAGAAAAAAAAGGGTTTTCTAAGAATTTTCTTGGAAATTTAACAGAAGGAATTTTAACAAAATGTAATACAACGACATTAATTTATAAACCCTCTCAGCCCTTATCTACGATAAAGCGTCATATTATTGTAGTTCCGCACCATGCCGAAAGAGAGATTGGTTTTCCATTTTGGTTGGTAAAAGTTTGGAATATTGCGCGAAACACAGGCGCAAAATTAGTGTTTTATAGCACGGAACAAACGTTAAAATATATTAAAGACATCAACATGAAACATCCTGTTGAATGTGAATGTAAGGAGTTTGATGAATGGGACGACTTCTTGATTTTAAGCAGAGATATTAGAATTGACGATAACTTAGTTTTGGTTTTAAGCAGAAAAGAACGCACCTCTTATCATTCAAACATGAGTAGAATCCCTGTGTATTTGAATAAATATTTCCAAAACACTAATTTTATTTTGGTTTTTCCTATGCAAACAGGCGTTTCCGATAATTCCGATACCCACTATAAAAACCCCTCGATGTTAGATTCTATTGAAAAATTGGATGACCTTGGAAAAACTATTGCTAATTTGTTTAAAAGGAAATAGTGCAACTATATTAGCATCAGGAATCAAATCGAATGGCTTCTATCGGTGTAATGCGTTTTGAAATATAGAAAGCGGGGATGAGCAATGTGAGCAGACATGAAAGAAAAACAAGCAGATTAATCCATAGTAGTGTAAACGGCTGAATTACCATAGGAATATAAGATACGAAGTAGGTAGAAGGGTCTAAAGGGATAAGATGAAACACTATTTGAATAACCCCTATCCCTACCCCCATTAGATTGCCCCACAGTAAGCCGCGTAAGATAAGTTTTGCGGCAATGACTAAAAATAGTCTTAGGATTTGTATATGATTAAGTCCCAGCGTTTTTAATAGGCCAATATTTTTTGTTTGTTCAATAATGACGATAAAAAAAGTGGAAATCATAGTAATGATACAAATAAAAATAGTAATCACAATCAATACTATGGCATTTGTATCTGTGAGTGCCAGCCACTCAAATAAATTTGGATAAAGTTGTTTAATGGTTTCGGCTTTTAATGAATAGGGAATTTCATTATGAATGCTTAAACCCAGCGCTTCTAATTGGCTATAGTTATGAATTCTTATTTCTATTCCGCTAATTTGTTCGGATGTCCAGTTATTGAGTTTTTGCACATGTCTTAAATCTGCTAAAATAAAACGTGTATCCAACTCCGGCAGTTCGGTTTCGTATAGGCCTGCTACTATAAAACTGCGATGACGAGGAGGCTCTTGCACAAAAAAAGCTGCAACCTTATCGCCTTTTTGAAGCGACAATTTTGCAGCCAAAGTATTAGAAATAAAAATGTGATTATTTACCGTATCGGAGTCAAAAAGAAGTGGATCGCCTGAAATGATGTGAGGTTTGAAGAACTCCCACGAAAAAGTGGCATCAATTCCCATCAATACAATTCCTTCCACTTGAGTTTGAGTTTTTAATATACCTACTTTCGTTGCAAAAAAATGGATGTTTTTTATTTGAGGGTTTTTCTCTAATCTATCAATAAATTTCTGATTTCTGTCAAAAGGCTGTAAATCGAAAGAGTAGTTTTCTCCTACACTCGAAATGCGGATGTGCCCACCAAAACTCACTATCTTCTCTCTAATTACCTCTTTATAACCAGCGGTAACGAAAAGCGCCAAGAGCATAACGGTTACTCCCAAAGCCACTCCGGCAATGGTAATCTTTACAATGGGCTTTGAGTAATTACCTTGCTCCGATTTTAGAAGCACATTCGACAAAGTGAAAAGGTTCATGGTTTTAGGTACTCCCCATTGGTTAGACAATTAAAATTCCTTTTCCAAGGAGTTCGTTATTAATTTTACGGTGCAAATTTACTATAATTGTTTTTGATTAAGTTTTTTTATTTTTTTTTGGGCAAAAAAAAATAAAATCATTGTTTTATAGAAATTTTTTATGACTTTTGCCTGATGAACTTCCATTTACAACTTCAAGCCTTTCAAGAGTTAGGAAAAGAAATATCCTTGCAGCTTGAACATGGGGAATTTGATGCCATAATTCGCAAACAGAGTATTGAAAACAAATGGTTTACAGAAGAAAACTGTCGTTTTGCTTTAAGAGCATTAGCAAGAATGTTAAATAAGGAATCATGCAAAGTATTTTACAAAAAATATGAACCACTCTTTCAGAAAGTGCATCAATCTCAAAAAATTGCTGTCATTTCTGCGGGGAACATTCCCTGTGCTGCTTTTCACGATTTTTTCTGTATTTTGGTTAGCGGGCATCAGTTTATTGGAAAATTATCCAAACAAGATGCGCTTTTATTACCGTTCTTGGCAAAAATATTGATAAAAATTATACCAGAAGTAGAAAAAAATATTGTTTTTGTTGAAAAATTATTGAATTTCGATAAAATAATTACTACAGGTAGCAATAATAGTGCACGCTATTTTTTGCACTATTTTAAAGATAAACCCCTGTTGCTTAGAAAAAACAGAAACAGTATTGCACTACTAAACGGTAGAGAAAAAGAGGAGGAATTACAACAATTATCCATAGATGTTTTTCAGTTTTTTGGTTTGGGATGTCGCTCAGTTTCTAAAATTTACATTCCGAAAAATTATGATTTTTCTAAGCTTATTGCCACTTTTCAAATGCAATCTCAAGAATTACTTAAGCATAGCGGATATGCAAATAACTACGAATACCATCGGGCTATTTTTGCCATGAACCGGGTACCTTTTTACGACTGCGGTTCTTTCTTACTACTGCCAAACCACGCATTTGCATCTCCAATTGCAGTAGTTTTCTACGAAGAATATGATACCATCCATGATGTATTAAAGAGAGTCCATTTACAAAAACATGAACTACAATGCTTGGTTTCAAACGACGAAGGGGTAGAAAATAAAATTCCTTTTGGAAAAGCGCAAGAGCCGTCGCTGTTTGATTATCCTGATAATGAAGACATTATGTTTTTTTGCAATCCCCCACTTTAGCATTTATATCCAAACTGATAATTCTTTTATTTTTGCCGAAAATTTATATCCAATGAAGGCATCAAAACTTATCTTTATAGTAGCCATTTGTGGCATTCTCTTCGGGTGCACACCCCAAAAGGAGGAATCTAATCATGTTAAAAATGTAATTATTCTCATTGCAGACGGGGCGAGCATAGACCTGCTAACGTTATCGCGGTGGTTTAATGATAATCAGCCGCTTGCCCTTGACCCCTACCTATGCGGGTTGATAAGAACCCATAATGCAGATGGGAAGTTTCCCGATTCGGCTCCTACCTCAACAGCTTATGCCACAGGCGTGAAATCCATCACCCCTTACATTGGCATAGATTCTAATGCGGAGCCGCGCGTTTCTGTGCTGGAACTTGCCAAAAGAAAAGGACTTGCAACAGGAGTAGTAGCCACAAGCGAGTTTACACATGCTACCCCTGCCGACTTCGTTTGCCATTTTAATAGCAGAGAAGGGCACCATTATAAAAACCTCGCCAAACAGTTCATATACAACTCGCCAAATCTTGTTTTTGCAGGCGGAGAATATTATTTAGAAACTCATAATTATCATCATCTACTTGAACCCAGCAATATAAGCCTTATTAACGACAAAAAGAGTTTTGAAAACCTAAATACCCTATCTGACAAGCACCAATGGGTACTTTTTCCCGATTGGAAAAATTCAAAAAAGAATATGTCTTATGAATGTGACCGAATAGCTGATAAGGCCCCGTCTCTATCTGAAATGACAGACAAAGCCATACAATTGTTAAGCCAAAATAAGAATGGTTTTTTTCTTATGGTTGAGGGCAGTCAAATAGATTGGGCCGTTCATAATAACGATCCCTATTCTGCTGTAACAGAATTTATGGAATTTAACAAAGCCGTTGAGGTAGCTTTAAAATTTGCTAAAACCAATAAAAATACTGTGGTCATTATTTGCGCCGACCATGCCACCGGAGGGTTAAGTATGGGTAACTCAAGCTCAGGAGAGGGGTATATTGTAAAGAATGTTACTAAATACGACAATATTGACATAAAAGAAAATATAATCGAGCCGTTAAGAAAAGTAAAGTGGTCGAGTAGAAAATTGGCAGGTATGATGTTAGAAAACGCTGATTATATATCTAAAGATTCTCTAAAAAAATACTATAATACCGAGGCTACTACAGAATTTTTAAAAAAATTGAAACAAGTTTCCACATTAAAAAATGTTGACACACTGCAATTTTTAATTGGAGAGAACTTCAGTCGCAAAAATTTTATTGGCTGGACTACTACCGGACACACCGCCGAAGATGTATTTTTAGCGATTTATACCCCCGAAGGTGTTCAAAGAATGACAGGGGTAATAGATAATCATGAAATTGGCAAATACATAGCAAAAGTTTTAAAATTAGATGATTTTGACGCAGTAACCAAAGAGTATTTTACAAAACACACCTCTTTTTTTACTGAGGATGAAATTATTTCTCTTTGTTCAGACTCGTTGGTAGTAATGGATAAAGGAAAAAAAATCGTGTTTGAGTCAAATTCAAATCTAATTATAGTTGATGGAGTTGCAAAGCAACAACCTTCTATTAATATTTGTATCAATGGAGTTTACTATATCAATTGGTAGTATTTTTTACAGCACTAAAACTATCTAAAATTTCTGTATATACTATAAGCGGTAAATGCTCGTTAATGGTTTTATAATTTAATGATTATGAATGAAAATGTAAACGAAAGAAATCCCTTGAAAAAATGGGTAATTTTATTGGCAGTTTTAGCCGTAGTTTTTTTAGCAACTACTTTATATTTTGGCTTTTTCGCGAAGCCGTTATTCAACCCCGAATATATTAAAACAGTGGTTGAGAATGAGTACCTCCAAGCGGAGTTAGATTCTTTATTATCTGACCATGAGCGTATTAAGGTTGAGTATGGCGAATTGTCCGAACAACTGTCTGAAAAAGACAGCATTATTTTAGCAAATGCTAAAGAGATAAAAAAACTTATTGATGGGCAAGCAGATTACCGTAAAATAAAACGCCAATTAGAGCGCCTACAAAATATTGCGAAAGAATATGTGGAGGAGATTGACCAACTATTTACAGAAAACAAGCAATTAAAAGAAGAAAACACGCAAGTAAAAGCACAGTTAACGGAATCGAAAAAAGAGATTGAGGCGATAAGAAAAGATAAAAGAGAATTGAACGAAACCCTAAGCACTGCTGCTGTGCATCAAGCCTACAACATTAATAGCAGAGCTGTTTATTTTAAAAACAGAAACAGAGAGGAGGTAGTAACAGAAAAGACAAACCGCGTGGACCAGTTTAAAACCACTTTTATCTTGGGTGCCAACTCGTTAATTCCGGCGGGGCCTGTTACTGTTTATGCTCGTATTGCCATTCCAAGTACCGGACGTGTGTTATCTCCCGGTGCAGGCGATGCATTTGCTTTTATGTACAACGGCGAAAAACTGCAATATACAGCGAAACAAACTGTTAACTACGACAATAAAGCAGAAGTAGTTACAATTGTATGGGATATTAGAAACGAAGATAAAGCAGAAAAAGGTAGATACATAGTGCAATTATATACCGACAATCAGTTTCTGGGTGAATCCAGTTTCGAATTAAAATAGTATTATGACAAATTCAAACGCTTCGCTTGACAAGGTTACCCGCACAAGGATATTCTTCTCTGCTTTTGGCTCAGTTATAAGCATTTCACTTACAATGTTTTCCATTGGTATATTGGTATTTTTTGCATTTTTTTCTATGAAATATATCCAACATCTATCTCAAAAGGTGGAAGTTGAAATTCTTTTCTACTCTGATGTTAAGGAAGCAGATATTATGGCTTTTGAACAGAAACTCAAAACTGAACCTTTCATTTCGCAGTCTCGCTTTTGTTCTAAAGCAGACAATACAGCAGAAGCCATAAAAACGATAGGTAATGATTTTACAGAGATTATTACCAATCCTATCAATGCGTCAATCGTTCTTAGTGTTACGCCAGCCTATGCCAATGGCGATTCTATTAAAGCAATTACAAAGAGAATTAAGCAAAACAATGCGGTTCAAGATGTTGATTATCCGGAATCTATCGTAAAAACAGTATTAGATAATTTTTATAAGATACAGATTGCCATTATTGTTGTTAGTGCAATTTTTATGCTAATATCTATGCTACTTATAGGAAACTCACTCCGTTTGGCTATTTATGCCAAACGGTTCAGCATAAGAAGTATGTTATTAATTGGTGCAACCCCTTCTTTTGTTCGCAAACCATTTTTAATTAAAGGCTTTATCCAAGGGGTTTGGGGTGGATTTATCGCCTGCTTACTAATAGCGTTTGTTCTCTGGGAAAGCCATATTATTCTTCCTGAATTTATAGATTTTCAATATATTAATGTAGTATCACTCCTGCTTGCAGGTGTCTTTGTTTTTTCAATTCTCTTCACAGTTGTTGTATCCTACTCTTCTGTAAACAGGTACATTAACATTAATAGAGACAGGCTTTATTTGTAATGGAGTTTGACAAAGTATTCTCCAAAATCTCTACACAGTAATCTCCCCCCGTAACGAAATGCCCATATAATGTTTCAGTTCTTCATTTGTAAGTCCTTCGCCCAAAAGGTACATCAGTTTGGCAACGGCGGCCTCGGTGGTAATATCGTGTCCGCTTATAACGCCAATATTTTTCAGTAATAAACTGGCCCCGTAGCGTCCAATTTCTACGGTTCCACCCCCTTTACACTGTGTAACGTTTACAATAACAATCCCCTTTTCAACAGCTTCTTCCAAAATAGCGATAAACTCCGGGTGCGAAGGCGCATTGCCCGAACCGAACGTTTCTAAAATAACTGCCCGCAACCCTTCCGTATTAAAAACTGCCTGCATCGCTTGTTTGCTAATGCCCGGATAGAGTTTTAATATGGCAATATTCTTATCTAACTTCGTATGTAATATGAGTGGTTGTTTTGCAGGTTGCCGTATGAACGGGTCGTTGTATCTAATATGCACACCTACCTTTGCCAATTTAGGATAATTTGCCGAGTGAAAGGCGTTAAAATGCTCTGCATTATCCTTATATACTCTATTTCCTCTAAAAAGCGCATTTTCGAAATAGATGCACACTTCCGGAACCCTTGGCTTCCCCTCTTTTTTTGCAGCGGCAATTTCAATGGAGTTTAGTATGTTTTCTCGCCCATCGGTACGCATTACGCCCAACGGCAACTGCGAACCGGTAAGGATAACCGGTTTCGACAAATTTTCTAATAGATAGCACAGCGCCGACGCCGTATAAGCCATTGTGTCTGTACCATGAAGCACTACAAATCCATCAAAATCATGATAATGGTCATAGATTAAAGTGGCTAACCGTACCCAAAACTCCGGTGTGGTATCTGAAGAATCGATGAGGGGCAGCATCTCCTTGAAAGAAACCTCAGCATCAACCAAATGGAGCATGGGTAAGTGGGTATAAATATTTTTAAACGGGAAAGGCTCCAACGCTTGAGTTTTTGTATTCGCTATCATCCCGATAGTTCCGCCGGTGTAAATGACTAAGATTTTAGATTTTAGCAACATTTGTAAAAAATTAATGATTAAACAATTTCATGATTCCACAATTTCTTTAAAAAATCTACTGCCGGATAAATTTCAACACCACTTGTAACACGATATCTTGAATCTAACGAAACGGCAATAAGCCGACATTCGGGATAATCTTCTTGAAAAGCTTTTAATCCTTTAAGATGTCTTGTTTGGATTTCTTCAACCGATTTTATTTCAATTGCAACACGTCCTTTTCCAATAATTGCATCAATTTCATATCCGGTATTTGTTCGCCAATAAGATAATTGCTCAAACTTATCATTATATCCTAAATAAGCAATAAGCTCTTGAATAATAAAATGTTCAAAAGCATGTCCAAAATCTACAGACCCGAGTTGCATATTGCGTCTATTTCTAAGATAGTTAGCAATTCCTACGTCAAAGTAATAAAACTTGGGTGCTTGAATACTCTGTCTTTTTGGGGTTAAAGTAAACCCTGGAATCAAATAGCCTACGAGTGTATCAACCAATATTTCGAAATAATCTTTTACAGTACGATAATCTATTCCACAGTCTTGCGCAATATTTCTGTAAACAACGATTTCACCATTAGAGAATGCTGCCATTTCCATGAAGCGAGAAAAGTTTCTTAAATTCCTTACGAACGCCTCTTCTCTAATTTCTTCGTTGAGATAAACTCCAATGTATGCACTCAATCGTTTCCAAGGGTCTGATATTAAATAATGACGAGGGATCATCCCGTAGTTTACTGCTTTATGAATATCGAAATCCGGAATTTCTACACTTACTAAAGGATATAAAATTTCTTTGAGTGCTCTTCCTCCAAGCAAATTTGCACCATGCCGCTTAAGTTTGCGAGGACTTGACCCACTAAGAATAAAACGAATTTTTTTTTCAAAAATCAATGAATGTACTTCATCCAAAAGCTGTGGTATTTTTTGTATTTCATCAATAATAACAGTATCCCCCTCTTTTAACATTTCTAAATCTTCACTAAGCAAAGCCGGATTTCGTAGTAATCGTTCAAAATCTTTGGCTTTAAGTAAATCATAGTAAATACAACCAGAATATAACTCTTTAAGCAAAGTGGTTTTTCCTACTTGACGGGCTCCCCACAGAAAAACACTGTCATTGTGCGTACTATCTAAACGTAGTAGTCTTTTAATCATATTTTTGTTTTGTTTAAAAATTATTTTTTAGCTACATAAGTATGTTGTATAAATATTTTTTAGCTACATTAATTACGTTGCGAAAATATAAAAAACGAAATATATGCAACCACTTACCATTTTGGCGTAAATGCAAAGGGAATATGTTCCAATTTATATTGGTCTCCGTTGAAAATAATGGAGATTATATCGAAACGTACATCTAATAAAATTCTGTGTTTAAGCACGTAGTAGTTGGCGGCGCGAATAATATTTTGTTGTTTGGGTTTTGTTACCGACTGCTGTGGTTCTCCAAGAGCATTGCCAGAGCGTGTTTTAACTTCGCAAAAGACGATATATTCATCATTTTTTGCGATAATATCCACTTCTAAATGGTTGAGTCTCCAGTTTTTTTCCAAGACAACATATTTATTTTCTTTATAAAACGCAAGGGCGAGTTCCTCGCCCTTGCGGCCAAATTCTTGTTTCTCTGTCATATTTCTCTGGTATAATGATTAAAGATTAAGCCTTTTTTGTTTTAGAGTGCCAAATGAGATAAATACACAATCCAACAAACATTACAATGGACAATGTATTGAATGACATAGAATTAATATAAGATTCCGACATGGAAGAATCTATCCCTGCATATTTCAAAATTGCGCTGACAACACCAAAAATCGCACCACCGGCTAATAATCCCGATGCAATGAGCGTACCTTTTTCTTTACGTACTTTGTTCATCAACTCATCTTTGCTTCTTGTGCTGATAAACCATGCGATGAACCCGCCAATCAATAGAGGAATATTGAGTTGCAATGGAATGAACATTCCTAACGAGAATGCTAACGCCGGGATTCCGATACGGTCTAAAGTAATGGCTAATATAGCTCCGATTATGTAGAGCATCCACGGGGTTTCTCCGCTGAGCATTAAAGGTTTAATAATAGCAGCCATTGCGTTGGCTTGTGGCGCTACCAATGCGTTTTCTCCGGTGTAGCCGTATGTTTTGGAAAGAATCATAATCACAGCACCCACCGTTAGAGCAGAAACCAAAGTTCCTGCAAATTTTAAAGCTTGTTGTTTCATGGGCGTACTTCCTATCCAATAGCCAATTTTCAGGTCGGTGATGAAACCGCCGGCCATAGCCAGCGCCGAGCATACAATACCGCCTACTATCAGCGCAGTGATAATTCCGGTGCCCCCTTGCAACCCCACAGCAGAAAGAATAAACGACGACAGAATGAGCGTCATCATGGTCATTCCCGAAACGGGGTTAGTTCCAACAGTTGCTATAGCAGTTGCCGCAACGGTGGTAAACAAAAATGCAAAAATAAAGATAACTAACAGTCCAACTAAAACTTGTGCGATACTCATGGAAAGCCCGCCTGTTAGGAAAAAAGCGGCTATCATGAGGGCTACGCCTAAGAATCCGAATAAGATAATACGCATGGCAATATCTCTTTGAGTACGAGCTACACTTGTATGCGTGTCAGTAGCTTTTTTTTGCGAGGCGAACACTACTCCGAAAGAGCGTTTGATAACGCCGGCCGATTTAATTACGCCAATAATTCCAGCCATGGCAATACCACCAATACCGATATAGCGCACATATTTCGCAAAAATAACATCTGGGTCTAACGTACTCATAAGTATTCCGTCCGACATAACGCCATATTGCCCCAAAAGCGGCACAATAAACCACCACGCCAAGAATGAACCGGCGCAAATAATAGTGGTATATTTCAATCCGATGAGAAATCCTGTACCGAGTAGAATGGAACCAGCGTTCATTTTGAATACAAATTTGTAGTTTAGTGCTAATTGTTCTCCCCATGCAGTCATGCGTGTAGTAATATTTTCAGCCCAGAATTGGAAATTTGTCATTAAAAAGTCGTAGATACCGCCAATAAGTCCGGATATGAGCAACAACTTTGCTTGATTCCCTCCTTTGGCACCCGAAACCAAAATTTCTGTAGTGGCGGTAGCTTCCGGGAATGGGTATTTCCCGTGCATTTCGGAAACAAAATATTTTCGGAACGGGATAAGAAACAGTATCCCCAAGAATCCTCCAAACAGCGATGCCAAGAAAATTTGGAAGAAATTTACTTGAATGGTCGCTCCAAAAGTGGGGTCGGTTTCTTTGATAATGTAAATAGCGGGCAAAGTGAAGATTGCACCGGCAACAATCACGCCGGAACTTGCTCCGATAGATTGGATAATCACGTTTTCGGATAGCGGACTTTTTCTCCTTGCAAGGGTAGAGATTCCCACCGCAATAATAGCTATGGGGATGGCAGCCTCAAACACTTGCCCGAAGCGCAAGCCGGAGTAGGCAGTTGCAGCAGAAAAAATAATCGCCATTAATATACCCCACCCTACTGTCCAGCCGTTGATTTCGGGGTAGTTTTTGTTGCTCAGCAAAATAGGTTTGTACGTTTCGCCCTCCTTTAGTTCGGTGTAGGCATTGTCAGGAAGATGGATTTCCTGTTCCTCAAGGTGTGATTTTTTTTCATTCATAAAAATTAATGTTTAAAAATTATCTATTTCATTCAAACGCGAAATTATAAAAAAGTTTATTATTGCAACCAAAAACAATAGAATGGTCAACCCGCAAATTGAAGAATCATGGAAAGAGGTGCTTGCAGATGCATTTGCCGCGCCCTCTTTTTGGCAATTAAAAGAATTTTTAATAGAAGAAAAGAAGCAACACACAGTTTTTCCTCCCGGTAAATTTATCTTTAATGCTTTTAACCTTACCCCATTTTATGCGGTTAAAGTGGTAATTCTCGGGCAAGACCCTTACCACGATTTCAATCAGGCGCATGGGTTGTGTTTTTCGGTACAAGATGGGGTGCCGCATCCCAAATCGTTGCTCAATATTTTTAAAGAGCTTCGTGATGATATTGGCGTTCCTGTTCCTGCTAGCGGGAACTTAACCCGTTGGGCAACTCAAGGTGTTTTTTTGCTCAATGCCACTCTTACCGTTCGTGCGCACCAAGCAGGCTCGCATCAAAATCGAGGATGGGAACTATTTACCGATGCTGTAATTCAACAACTTTCGCAAAAGCGTGAGGGATTGATTTTTTTGTTGTGGGGAAACTCTGCGCGATCCAAAGCTACTCTCATTGATAATACGAAGCACTATATTTTAGAAACCGTACATCCTTCGCCACTATCGGCACATGGGGGCTTTTTCGGGTGCAAGCACTTTTCTAAAACCAACGAAATACTAAGAAATTTAGGAAAAACTGAGATTGTTTGGTGAAATAATCTATTTGTAAGTCTCAATGATAGTGTTCAACATTTTTTCTGTTTTTGCAGCGCCTTCGCCCAAAATAAATCCAATTTGTTGCACTTGGCGTAGGTTTTCTTCAATCACATCGTTAATGCGGTTCATAATCTCTTCAGGCCGCTCTTCTTTAGAGTGTAGGTTTCGCAAAATAATACCATATAATTGATTGGGTATGAGTTGAAACAGTGTACAGTTGGTTAATTTTCCGTTAATTTCAACATCTTTTACAAATTTTTCCTCATCGTGTTGCATCATGTAGTTAAGTTGGGACACCAAGCCGGAAGGGAGTAATGTTTTAATATCTGCGCCTATTAAGAATGGAATAACATCGTGCACATCCAAAGCATCTTCTCCCAAAATATCCACAAAGCCCTGGTTAGAATCCACTACTTTCAACTCAGGGTTTGTTATCACAATTCCCGTATTCAAATTTCTTATAAAAATAGTAAAAGCAGATTTCAAAGAGTTGGCTCTGGTTGATAAAACGCTTGTTTCTTTTTCCAATTCTTTAAGTCTTTCTTGCGCTTTTTCCAAATCTTCTGTATTTCTTCTCATATCAATAACAGCCTCTCTTGAGCCGAGTTGCGAGTTCGGTACACACATCTCCGGAATAGCAATGCCCTGCGCCACTGCCAATGCTAAACCTCTGCACGACTCATAGCCACACGCTCCGCAATTGAGCTCAATTCCTTTTTTTAGTTCCGTTATTTTTTGCAAAACACGCTGCATTGACAACACTTGCACTTCATCACTACTGTCAACCTTAAATTTTTTATCAGTAAATGTAGCTTCCAACTCTTTGTATCTTGTGTGTTGTATAATTTCGCCATACCAGCGGTCAACTTCAAAGTTTAGCAAACGTTTTTTTACATAGTCTTTGGTAAAAGTCTGTTTTAAATATTTGTTTCCGGCTTGCGACATACCGGGTCCGGAGATACATCCTTCGCAATAGAAAATATTCATATTGCTACGAATGGTGTCGTGGTAATCTTTAAACTGTTTGATGGCTTCAATTGCATTGTGGCTACCTTCAACACTTTGCGTGTTTCCCTTTAGAATTGTGATATCCAAATCGGTAGCTTCTAAAAAGCCTTGAGAAACTGGATACATACCTCCTTTATAGCCAAATGGGGTATCAAACTCTGAAGATTCTGTAAAAGCTTCTTTAATTTTAAACTCTTCAAAAAGGTCGCGCAACTCTTTGAAAGTAATTACCGCATCAATTTTGTTCATCCCTTTGTTATAGCGTGCTACGCCATCTTTTGCAGCTACACAAGGGGTAATTTGCACAACTTTGAGTGTTTTTCCATGTATTTTTCTTAAAGTAACCGCCATGGCAGCCGCAGGCGAAACTATTGGCAACAGATTAGGAAGCAGGTCGGGAAACGATTTTTCTATCAATTCTACAACGCAAGGGCAGTGGCTCGTAATGAAATATTTCTCGTTGCTGTGCTGGGTTGTGATTTCTCGGTACTTGGCAGCAACAATATCAACTCCAAACGACATTTCGTTAACGTAAGTAAAGCCAAGGTACCGTATCATCTTCACAAACTTCCTGTAGTCTGCAATATCCACAAATTCACCCGCAATAGAGGGTGCACAAACCGCTGCAACTTTATTTCCGGAATTGAGCATTGTTTTCACTATCTCTTTTGAATCGAAGAAAGAGATAGCGTGGTATGCACAAGCGGCGATACAATGTCCGCAGTGGATACATTGGTCTTCTTCAAAATAGGGAAAAACACTATTGTTTTTTACATGGATGGCTTTTACTTTGCATGCCCTTATGCAAGAATAGCAGGTCTTACATTTCCCGCTATTCCATTGGATTACACTATTTTTCATAATTCATTTTTATCCGCAGTGAAAATATTTATTCACTAATTCTAACATTTTTTTAGGGTCTTTTTTAATCTCTTCTCTAATATTTTTATCATTAAAAGATTTCAAATGTTTGATAATATCGTCAATCATTTCAGCCGGGAATACGCCGTGTTTTTCATATATAGCTCTATTCTTTGTAAGTTCTTCGGCAGAATCCCAACACGAAGCCGGTAATTGCTTCAAGCTCATCAGGCGCTCTTTTTCTTCAGGTTTATGAATATTTACATTTACGTAGGTTTTTTCGGCAAATTTAAGTGCATTTTCCATTTCAAATCCATGACGGGCAGCAACAACAAGCCCTGCTAAGAGTAAGTAAATATCAGCAGAGCCGTCGGGACAGCGAAACTCAACCGTTTGTTTTTGAGTAAGATTATCGCGTTGTGGTTTTTCTAATGGGTTAATATCAGCAATCATGTCATTTTTGTGCATCCAACCGAGCGGAACGCGCACTAATACGGAACGGTTTCTGTCGCCCCAGCATATAGTAGTAGGCGCTTCCTGATGCGGAACCAAACGGAAATAGGAGGTAGGGTTTGTGTTTCCGAAGGCAGTAAGCGAAGAGGCACAAGTCATATAGCCGGCAATAGCTGTTTTAGCAATAGAGTTGAGTTTGCCTTTATCAACCATTTTATTTACGCCTGTTTTACTTAATATCTGCGTGTGGAAATGCAACCCGCTACCCGCTTTGCCTTCTGTAATTTTAGGCGCAAAAGTAACGTTCAATCCGTATTGGTAAGCTAAATTACGGATTACCCATTTTGCTAACACTAATTGGTCGGCGGCATCAATGGCATCTGTTACCAAAAACTCTATTTCGTTTTGTTCATATATTTTACCATTTAGAGTAAAATTGCCAACTTCGGAGTGTCCATATTTTGTTAAACCACCAATTTGTGCAATTAACAACATACATTCCGTACGGAATTGTTCAAATTTTGCAAACGGCATAGATTCATGGTATCCCCGTTGATTTTCTGTAAGATAAAGTTCTTCTTCGTCTCCAATTACGTAGTATTCAAGCTCTCCCATAGCATGGAAAACCATTCCGGTAGTTTTTTCAAATGCTTTTAATGCTTTACGAAGAATATTTTCAGGTGCATTTTCCATCGGTTGTCCATCTTTGTTAAAATAGGAACACAAAAAGCAGAGGGTTGGAATTTCACTAAAAGGGTCAATAAATGCGGTGTTAAAACGGGGTACTACGTACAAGTCGCTGGAACCGGCATGAATAAAAGCGGGGAATATATTGGAGCCATCTAAGCGCTCTCCGGCGGATAATATTTGTTCTAAATATTCTCGGTTAGTAACAGTAAAATTTAGCGTTTTCAAACGACCGTCTTGCGCTACATAGCGAAAGTTTACCATTTGAATGCCTTTCTCTTCAATGTATTTAACGATGTCAGCCTTAGTAAATTCGCATGGCATTTTTTTTAAAAATTGAACCAAAGGGTTCATGTTCATTGCAATTTTTTCTTTCATTATTAATAGTTTAAATGATTTAACTTCAAGCCACAAAAATAGCATTTTTATTCTGATTACTGCAAAAATCAAAATAAAAATGCTATTTTCGTCCCCTTAAAAAGTGAAACACTACTTATGGTATAAGTACATTAATATTAATAACATAAAAAACTTAACTATGGCATTTAAAGGAACATTAAAAATTGACATGGAACGTTGCAAAGGTTGTGGCGTTTGCGTTACCGGTTGTCCAAACAGTTGTATTGAGCGATCAAAAAAGGTGAATAAAAAAGGGTACAACTATTTAGAATTAATCAACGACGATTGTATTGGTTGCGCAAACTGCGCCGTAATTTGCCCGGACGGCGTTATAGAAGTATATCGGGTTAAAGTATAAGACTTATGAAAAAAATAAACAACACATCATTTTACCATATCTTCCCATTATTGCTGCTTTTTTGCTTAGCAACTCTCAACCTTTATGGGGCACCGCTGAAAAATATTCCCATGGTAGTAGTACAACAAAATGGCGATACACTCTATTGCTATGCCTCAGGCGATGAATTTTTTAATTATCTTCACGACGCAGAAGGTTACACTATTATTCAAAATGATGAAGGAAATTATATGTACGCTATGTATGATGGGAACAAAATAGTCCCTTCGCAGTTCATGGCCGGAACTGTAAATCCGGCAGTTGTTGGTCTCTCCCCACGTGTTCTCATTTCTAATGAAGAATATCAGGAAAGAAGGGAGCAATGGCATAGATATGAAAATATTTCGCGTACAAAAACTCCGAACAGAAACCAGGGTACGATAAATAACTTAGTGGTTTTTATTCGTTTTTCTGACCAAACCGAGATTACAAGACCTTTTTCATGGTTTGATAATATGTTTAATAATGAAACTCCGGGATATAATTCCATGAAAAACTATTTTCAAACGGCATCCTACGGACGGTTAAATATTCCTTCAACTTTTTATCCTCTACCAGACGAGAATCAGGTTTTATCGTATCAGGATATTTATCCAAGAAGTTACTATATGCCTTTTCATCCGGTTAGCAATCCTGACGGATATGATGTAGATGATTTTTGGGAACGTGTTGAACGTGAGCATGATTTGTTGCGTAGAGCCGTTGAACACATTGCCGCTTCGGTTCCTGCCGGTTTAAATATTGATTATGACGGAGATGGCTATGTGGACAATATTTGTTTTGTAGTAAGAGGAGGTGCAACGGCATGGGCAACACTGCTTTGGCCTCACAAGTGGTCTCTGTTTTCACACGATGTGTATATTCACGGAAAACAGGTTATGGAATATAATTTTATGCTGGAAGGCCAGTCAGGCTACTTTACTACCGCAGTATTAAGTCACGAAATGTTACACACACTAACTTTCCCGGATTTGTATCGCTATTACGCTAATGGAACGCCTACGGGAAATTGGGATATTATGTGCTCAGGCTCTAATCCTCCTCAACAAACTACCTCTTATATGAAATGGAAATATGGAAATTGGCTGAATGAACCTACTTTAATTCAACCCGGAAGATATACACTCAATTCGGTGGGGAGCGGTACAGGTATTGTCAGTTATAAAATTCCTTCCTCTGTGAGCTATCAATATTTTGTGTTAGAATTTAGAAATCCCGCCGACCCTTTCGAGAATTTTGGTTATGGAAACTTACCCGGACTATTGATTTATAGAATTGATACAAGATGGAATGGTAATGCCGGATATGACGGATCAAGTACTTTTGATGAACTCTATCTTTTCAGACCCAATGGCATTTTTCCAACTCATTATGTTGACCCACAAAATCCTAATATTCATAATAATGGTGTAATTAGTCAAGCAAACTTTGGCGTAAACGGAAGATTATCGTTTACGCCCGAAACCAATCCATATCCTTTTTTAACCAATGGTACTTTAGTTAATGATATTTTTATCACAGACATTACCATTACAGATGGCAAATTATCATTTACCTATAGTAAAGAAATGCCACCGCCTATTTACCACCCAATTACAGCGACAAAAAGCGTACTTTATCTCCTAAAGGAAGAGTATGGTTCAATTACTCCGGAAGGCGAGGTTTTTGTCTTGGATAACACAGACCAATTGTTTATAGTTCAGGCTAATCCTTTTTATAGTATTTACAAATTAGTGGTTGATGGAGATGAGATTTTTCCTCAAAACGAAGAACAATTTACGAATATGTCCTATTTATTTACGAATGTTAGGGCAGCCCATACTATTGAGGCTGTTTTTATTAATGATGTTGGAACTAAGGATAATAAAAGCTCTAACATTTTGGCCTCAATACAACCTAACCCTGCGAGAGGATTTTTTGAAATTATTTTAGGCAGTTGTGACTTACCGCAATCAGGGATACCCGTTCAGATTTACGATGCACAGGGCTTACTTATAAAAACGCTTCAACTTTACGACGAGAAAACGAAAATAGATATTTCTAACCTTTCCAAAGGTTTTTACATTGTTAAAATTGGAAATGAAGCAAAAAAATTAATTGTCAAATAATAAAAAAATTATGAAAGAACTCAAATTATTGAAAGGAAACGAAGCGATTGCTGAGGGTGCAATTCGCTGTGGTTGTGATGGATACTTCGGCTACCCCATTACGCCGCAATCGGAGATTTTAGAACATTTAATGTTGGAAGACCCTTACGAAAAAACGGGGATGGTTGTACTTCAAGCCGAAAGTGAGGTTGCCTCTATTAATATGGTATATGGCGGAGCTTCAGTGGGCAAAAAAGTGATGACCACCTCTTCAAGCCCCGGAGTGAGTTTAATGCAAGAGGGTTTGTCTTACATTGCCGGTGCAGAACTGCCGGCATTGTGCGTAAATGTTGTGCGCGGTGGCCCCGGATTAGGCACGATTCAACCTTCGCAAGCCGACTATTTCCAAACCGTTAAAGGAGGTGGACATGGCGACTACCGATTAATTACCTTAGCGCCCGCTTCCGTACAAGAAATGTACGACTTTGTTGAACTTGGCTTCGACCTCGCGTTCAAGTACAGAAACCCCGTTATGATTCTTTCGGATGGTATTATTGGACAAGTGATGGAAAAAGTGGAGGTAAGCGATTATAAACCACGCTGGACAGACGAATATATTGCAAAAACTTATCCCTGGGCAGCCACAGGAAAGAGTAAGGCTCGCGAGCACAATATTATTACCTCTTTACAATTAGAGGCAGTAAAACAGGAAAAAGTAAACCTGCGTTTGCAGGCTAAATACAAAGAGTGTGAAGAAAAGGAAGCACGTTGCGAAACATTACAGTGCGATGATGCCGAATATCTCTTGGTTGCTTATGGTTCTTCGGCACGTATTTGTCAAAAAGTTTTGGAATTGGCACGCGCCGAAGGTATTAAAGTGGGACTTATCCGTCCCATTACTTTATGGCCGTTCCCTACGAAAACTATTTTTGAACTCGGAACCAAAGCCAAAGGTATTCTAAGTGTGGAAATGAATGCCGGTCAAATGATTGAAGATGTAAAATTGGCGGTTGAATGTAAAGTACCTGTGAAACACTTTGGTCGTTTTGGTGGTGTTATTCCTACTCCGAGCGAGATATTAGATGCTTTGAAGAATTTCTAATATAATTCATGCAATCCCATAGTCATTATTCAGGGCTAACAGATACGCAAGTTTTAGAAAACCGTAAACTACACGGTGAGAATATTTTAACTCCTCCGAAGAAAGAATCGGTATGGAAAGAGTTTTTTAGAAAATTTACCGACCCGATTATCATTATTTTGCTTATTGCCTTGTTTTTGTCAATAGGAGTAGCTTGTTATGAGTTTTTTTCCGGACAAGACGGGATTGGAGTTTTTCTTGAACCCGCAGGAATTCTAATTGCCGTTTTGCTGGCAACTGCTGTAGGATTCTTTTTCGAACTGAGTGCCAACAAAAAGTTTGAAGCGTTGAACCAAATGAATGATGACACGCCTGTTAAAGTCATTCGCAACGGGATTGTGTGTCAGATTTCAAGAAAAGAAGTTGTTGTAGGCGATGTCGTTGTTTTGGCTACCGGCGATGAAGTGCCTGCCGACGGAGAACTATTAGAGGCTGTTGCTCTGCAAATCAATGAATCTACACTTACCGGTGAGCCGATTGCAAAAAAAACAACAGACCCGACAAGTTTTGACTTAGATGCCACTTTTCCTTCAAATCATGCTTTGAAAGGAACAACAGTTGTGGACGGGCACGCTATTTTATTGGTCTTAAAAGTAGGTGATGCTACTGAATACGGAAAGGTATATGAAGGAGCGCAAATTGACAATAAGGTGGAAACTCCGCTCAACCGGCAGCTCAATAAACTTGCCGGTTTAATTACCAAAGCAAGCTATAGCGTAGCTGCACTCATTATTTTGGGGCGTTTCATCAGTTTTTTTATGGATGCAGGCGGGTTACATGTGGACAATTGGTTGCATTTTTATAGCTACTCGTTGCACACAATTATGTTAGCCGTTACCATTATTGTTGTTTCTGTGCCGGAAGGATTGCCCATGAGCGTTACTCTCAGCTTGGCGTTGAGTATGAAACGAATGTTGCTCTCTAATAATCTTGTACGAAAAATGCACGCTTGTGAAACCATGGGCGCTACAACAGTAATTTGTACCGACAAAACAGGTACATTAACCCAAAATAAAATGAAAGTCTGCAACTATGACTTTTATGAACACGATTCTAACCTTATTTTTGAAGGAATTGCGGTCAATTCTACTGCTTTTTTAGACATTTCTGATACAAAAAACATAAAACCGTTGGGAAATCCAAGCGAGGGCGCTTTGCTGCTTTGGCTACACGAAAACAACATTGATTACTTGTCATTGCGCAAAAACGCACCACTCATAGAACAACTCCCGTTTTCTACCGAACGAAAGTATATGGCAACCGTGATTCAATCGCCTTTGCTAAACAAAAAAATATTGTATGTGAAGGGAGCGCCGGAGCTTATCCTGGATTTATGCCAAGAAACGCCGGTTGGAAAAGAGGAAATTCAAAACAGATTGTTTGAATACCAAAATAAAGCAATGCGAACGCTGGGGTTTGCCTATCAAATTATTGAGGATGATGAATGTTGTTTTTTTGATGGAAAACTGAATAATGTGATGCTTACTTTTTTAGGTTTTACTGCTATTTCCGACCCTATTCGCGAAGATGTACCGGAAGCGATTACAACCTGCCTTCGTGCCGGCATTGATGTAAAAATGGTAACCGGCGATACTCCGGCTACAGCCAAAGAGATTGGAAGGCAAGTAGGTTTGTGGCAAGAAAACGAACCGGAAAGCCACCATCTTACCGGAGTGGAATTTGCTGCATTGCCCGATGAGTCTTTATTTGAGCGAATTTTAAGTTTAAAAATCTTATCGCGTGCACGCCCTATGGACAAACAACGCTTGGTAAGACTTCTCCAATTAAGAAATCAGGTTGTTGCGGTAACGGGCGATGGCACCAACGATGCACCCGCTTTGAAAGCAGCACAAGTGGGCCTTTCTATGGGCGATGGCACCTCAGTTGCCAAAGAAGCCAGCGACATTACTATCCTCGACGACTCGTTCAGCAGTATTACGAAAGCAGTGTTGTGGGGGCGCTCGCTGTATCAAAATATTCAACGTTTTATTGTGTTTCAGCTAACCATCAATGTGGTTGCCTGCCTAATTGTAATGCTCGGCGCATTCCTCGGTACCGATTCTCCACTCACTGTTACGCAAATACTCTGGGTGAACCTCATTATGGACACCTTTGCGGCTTTAGCGCTTGCTTCGCTGCCACCCGACAGTAAAGTAATGGGCGATAAACCACGTAAAACCTCAGACCACATCATTACGAAAAAGATGGGGAAAAACATACTGAGTGTGGGCTTTGTTTTTGTAGTTTTGTTGTTTGGAATGGTACAATATTTTAAACATTTTGACATCACCTCGCTTGCTCAATTTAACATTATTGATTTTGGCAACAGTTTTTTTGATTTCAGTTCGGGCAATGGCTTGTCGCTTTACGAACTCACCCTGTTCTTTACTATTTTTGTAATGCTGCAGTTTTGGAATATGTTCAACGCCAAAGCATTTATGTCAGGAAAATCGGCATTTGTAACTTTACGAAACAGCAAAGTTTTCTTGGCAGTGGCTTTGCTTATTATTTTCGGGCAATGGCTAATTGTAACCTCAGGCGGCAGAATGTTTTCCGTAACGCCGCTATTTTTTGTGGATTGGATAATTATTATAGCCGGAACTTCGTTTGTCCTCTGGATTGGAGAGGTTTTGAGATTGGCAAGCTACTCAGCAAGTCGAGCCAAGAAAGACACGTATGTCGAAAGTCAATTATAAAAAGCTAAGTCAAACGCTTCTTCTGTAATCAACCCCAGTTCTAAGGCGGCTTCTTTCAATGTTACCTCGTTTTTGTGTGCATATTGCGCAATTCTTGCAGCCTTTTCGTAGCCAATTACAGGGTTTAGAACTGTTACCTGCATTAATGAATTTTCGTAATGCTTTTTAATGTTTCTCAGATTGGGTTCTATACCAACCACACAATTATCGTTAAAAGAACTTATCGCATCGCTCAATAGATGAATGGATTGTAGAATATTTCTGATGATGAGCGGCATAAAAGTGTTCAACTGCAACTGCCCTTGCATAGCGCCGGTTGTAACAGCCACATCGTTTCCAATTACTTGACAACAAACCATAGCAAGCGCTTCGCATTGCGTAGGATTTACTTTACCCGGCATAATGGATGAGCCGGGTTCATTTTCGGGAAGGAGCAACTCGCCCAACCCGCAACGAGGCCCGGAACTTAACAATCTCACATCATTAGCAATTTTTAGAAGTGAAACGGCAAGCCGTTTTAAAACGCCAGATAGCTCCACGAAGACATCGTGAGAGGAGATGGCTTCGAACTTATTGGCAGCTATTTTAAACTCATATTTACACCCCACAAATTGGTTGATATAATTTACTGCTAAAAGATCATAACCTTTAGGGGTATTAATTCCGTTCCCTACAGCAGTACCTCCAATTGGAATGTAAGTTGTTGAATATAACATATCTGCAATGCTTTCATAGGCGAGTGTCAATTGAGTGGCATAAGCCGAAAATTCATCACCCAACGTGAGAGGGGTGGCATCCATTAAATGGGTGCGTCCAATTTTTTTAATCTTCGAAAAAGATTTCGACTTAATATTTAGAATTGCGTTTAATTTTTCCAATACCGGAAACAAGCAGTTCAGCACTGTTTGCGTGGCAGCAATTCTCATTGCTGAAGGAAAAACATCATTGGTAGATTGTGATTTATTCACATCATCGTTGGGCGAAAGTATTACCGGTGGATCGAGTAATTTTGCGTATTGCGCAATGACTTCGTTGAGGTTCATGTGTGTTTGCGTACCTGAGCCTGTTTGCCAAACCATTAAAGGAAAAGCATCGGATAGCTTACCTGTAAGAATAGCATCGCAACTTTGCGCAATGGCATTTCTTTTCTCTAAGGTTAGTACGCCACAGTCGTAATTAGCAAAAGCCGCAGCTTTTTTTACTACGGCTATTGCATCTATTATCTCTTTCGGCATTTTTTCATTGCCGATTTTAAAGTTATCTAATGAACGTTGCGTTTGCGCTCCCCACAGTGCATTTACAGGCACTTGAACTTCGCCCAATGTGTCGTGTTCGGTTCTAAACGCGCTCATTTTACTTTATCTCTTCGTCTTTCTTCGCGGAAACTTTTGGTTTTCCAATAGAATCGCGCATTTGCGTATCTGCTTTTATATTTTCCAATTTATAATAATCCATCACACCGAAATTTCCCGACCTAAAAGCGTCTGCAAGCGCTAAAGGCACTTCTGCTTCAGCGAGAATTACTTTGGCGCGCGCTTCTTGTGCCTTTGCTTTCATTTCCTGTTCGCTTGCTACTGCCATAGCCCGACGTTCTTCTGCTCTTGCCTGTGCAATGTTTTTGTCGGCATTGGCTTGATCCATTTGCAAGATAGCACCAATATTCTTACCTACATCTACATCGGCAATATCAATAGATAGAATTTCGTAGGCTGTTCCGGAATCTAATCCTTTTGTAAGCACTAATTTAGAAATAGAGTCAGGATTTTCCAATACTTGTTTATGCGAAGCGGCTGCTCCGATAGCAGAAACTATCCCCTCTCCTACCCTTGCCATAATGGTTTCTTCGCCTGCACCACCCACTAATTGTTTGATGTTGGTACGCACCGTAACCCGCGCTTTTGCAATTAATTGAATACCATCTTTAGCTACCGCAGACACCGGAGGCGAGTCGATTACCTTCGGAATTACAGAGGTTTGAATAGCTTCTAAAATATTACGCCCCGCTAAGTCAATAGCCGTTGCTGCTTTGAAATCGAGATTAATATTTGCTTTATCCGCAGAAATTAATGCATTTACAACCGGTACAACACGTCCACCGGCAAGGTAGTGCGCTTCCAATTGGTCGCGGTTAAGTTTAATTCCTGCCTTTGTACCTGTAATTAATGCGTTAACAATAACGCCCGGAGGAACTCTACGCCAGCGCATAAGGATTAGTTGTATCAGTGAAATACGTACGCCGTTAAGAAGTGCATTAAACCACAAGCCAAGTGGAACCAACCACAAAAATAAAATGAGTAAAAAAATGATGCCAACAATGGTTAAGAATAAGGTTACATTAGGATCCATAAATATTTTTTTTAAAGATTAAGAATTTTGAACGGCAAAGATAAACATTATTGTGAATGAGCAGAAAGCAATGGTTGAAATAAAATTCAAAATTTCATATATTTTTGTTGCGATTAAAAAAACGTTATGTACATCATTGGCATTGCCGGCGGCTCAGGTTCCGGAAAAACATCTGTGGTAAAAAAAATCATTAACGGTTTCCCTAACGAAAGCGTGAGAGTTTTATCGCAAGATTCTTATTACAAAGACAATGGGATTCTTACCCAAGAAGAACGCGAACAGATTAATTTCGACCACCCTGAATCTATTGAGTTCTCATTGTTAGTGCAACACCTTCGCGAACTAAAAGAAGGAAAAACAATCGAAATGCCTACCTATTCCTATATCACTTGTTCAAGGCAAAAAGAAACCATTCCCGTTACACCCGGAAAAGTACTCATTGTGGAAGGTATTTTGATTTTTACTGACACTGAATTATGCAATATGTTTGATTTAAAAGTATTTGTTGATACTGAAGCCGACGAACGGCTTATCCGCATTATTCAACGCGATGTAAATGAAAGAGGCAGAGGCTTAGACAAATCTATTTGCCATTATGAAAAATTTGTAAAACCGATGCACCAAACGTTTATTGAGCCTTCAAAAAAAAGCGCAGACATAATCATTCCCATTGGTGGGCACAACACCAAAGGAATTGACATTTTGATTTCTAAAATCAGATGGATGCTACACGAAGCGTAATGAAACTGCACGTCGCAATCCCAGCCCTTGATGAATTAGAGTATCTGCCCCAAACTCTTGCAGCTATAGCGCAACAAAAAACAAGCTATCCTTTTTCGGTTTATGTTTGCGTAAACCAACCTAATAATTGGTGGGAAAAAGAAGATAAAATTGAAATTTGTAGAAACAACCAACGCTTACTACAATTTCTGCAAAACTATAGTGAATTTCCGATTCATATTATAGATAAGTCTTCTCAAAATAAAGGGTGGCAAGGAAATAATTTTGGGGTAGGCTGGGCGCGAAAAACATTATTTGAAGAGATTTTCAAATGGGCTAACAATGAAGATATAATCATCAGCTTAGATGCGGATACATTGTTTAATGAGCTTTATTTTCAATCTATTGGAGATAATTTTAAGCACAATAAAATAGAGGTACTTGCCCTACCTTACTACCATAAACTTACCGAAGATGAAATTGCCAATCGTGCGATATTACGTTACGAGATTTTTTTACGCAATTACTTTATTAATATGTTTTTCATTGATTCTCCCTATACTTTTACGGCTATAGGGTCTGCCATTGCGTTAAAAATAAAAGCATTACGAAAAATAAGAAATATTACCCCCCTTAGTAGCGGTGAAGATTTTTATCTTTTACAAAAATTGCGAAAAATGACCTCCATTTCAAACTACAATACTGAAATGGTGTATCCAGCTGCACGTTATTCCACCCGCGTATGTTTCGGAACAGGCCCTGCCATGATCAAAGGAAGCCAAGAGGATTGGAGTAGCTACCCTATCTACCACTTTTCTTTTTTCGAGAAAATTAAAGAAACATACGATTTAATTCCTGCACTTTTTACAAAAGATATTAAAACAGAGTTTACCGATTTCCTGCAAAAGCAGCATAAAACTAGCGATTTATGGAGTCCGCTAAGAAAAAACTTTAAAACGTTGCCACAATTTTTTCGCGCATTCCACGAAAAAGTCGATGGACTCAGAATTTTACAATTTCTTAAAACGCAGCAAAACCAATTGAAATTTAGCGACGAACAGGCACTTAAAGAAAATCTTGAGTTTTTCTTACAGAAAATAGAAATCCAGAAAAAAGCAGAGAGTTACCAAGAAATTCGAGAACTCCTTTTCCAAATAGAAACCTACTTACGCCACTACTCAACATTCAATAAATAAGTCTATTAGTTTTTTTAAAAATTCATGTTTCAACGTGTAGTTTGAGTCCTTATACCACATCAAAAGTCATTGTCTTTTTTTGCAAGTCAACTTCCGTTACTTTTACTTTAATGGTATCGCCAAAGCGGATGTTTCTTCCTGTGTGCAAGCCTGTTAGTGTAAAGTTATCGTCATCAATAAAATAGAAATCATCATCAAAACGCTTAATGGGGATAACGCCTTCGCATTTGGTCTCTTTCAGTTCGGCAAAAACACCCCATTTGGATATGCCACTTACTGTAGCATCAAACACTTGCCCAATTTTATCGGATAGATACTCAGCCTGTTTGTACTTTACTGAGGTACGCTCGGCTTCGGTGGCTCGTTGTTCCATTTTTGAACAGTTTTTACACAACTCCTCATATTCGTTTTTATTTACCGAAGGTTTATCCTGTAAATAAGCATCTAACAACCTGTGTACCATTAAGTCGGGGTAGCGGCGTATGGGCGATGTAAAGTGCGTGTAGTACGGAAACGCCAGCCCATAATGCCCGATATTGTCGGTAGAATAAACTGCCCGCGCCATCACACGAATGGATAGCTTGGTAAGCAGTTCATACTCATTTTTTTCTTTCGAACTTTCTAATAGTTGATTCAACGATTGGGTAAATTGTTTGCGATTGCCGGTTTTTAGTTCAAATCCCATTTTTGCTACAAAATTTTTAAAATCGGCTACTTTATCTGCAATCGGCTCATCGTGAATACGATATACAAAAGTCTTATCCTCTTTCAATCGCGATGTTTTTTTGCCGATTTTTTCAGCAACTCGTTTGTTTGCCAACAACATTAACTCTTCAATGAGCCAATTGGCTTCGCGTTGCACTTTTAAGAAAACGCCAATTGGCTTTCCGTTTTCATCCAATTTAAAGCGCACTTCTTCGGTTTCAAAATTGATGGCATTATTTTCAAAACGTTGTTGTCGCAATTTTTGCGACAAACCGTGTACTTTTAAAATAGTTTCTGCATAATTACCTTGTTGGGTTTCAATAATCTCTTGCGCTTCATCGTAATCAAAACGTTTGTTTGAGTTAATAATAGTTCTTCCAAACCATTCTTTATGTACTTTGGCGTTGTCATCCAAATCGAAAACGGCGCTGTAACATAGTTTATCTTCGTGTGGCCGGAGCGAGCAGAGTTCATTCGACAATTTTTCGGGCAACATGGGAATGGTTCTATCTACCAAATACACGGAGGTTCCTCTTATGTAAGCTTCATTGTCAATGGCACTGTTTGGACGAACATAATAAGAAACATCTGCAATATGAATGCCTACTCTGTGCATACCACTCCCCAAATTTTCGTAAGAGATGGCATCGTCGAAGTCTTTGGCATCGGCGGGGTCAATGGTAAAAGTGGTAATATTTCTAAAATCTCTGCGAGTCGCAATCTCTTTTTCAGAGATGGTGGTCTCAATCTTTTCGCACTCTTTTTCCACTTCCGGGTTAAAGCGGAGCGGAAAATCAAATTCAGCTAAGATAGCGTTCATTTCCACGTTATTGTCGCCGGGTTTTCCCAAAATGTGCAACACTTCACCCAGCGGACTTCTGGTACCGGCAACCCAATCGGTAATCACTACTACCACTTTTTCGCCCGATTTAGCATCTTTTAACAAAGCTCCGGGTATCAAAATATCGCGCCGAAACGATGGATTATCGGGAATAAAATAGGCAATTCCCTTGGAAATGGATATGATGCCTACCAACTGTTTCTTGCTTCGTTCAACAATCTCTACTATTTGCCCTTCGGGGCGGCGTTTCTTTCGGGTAGGGTAAACGTTAACTTTTACAATATCATTATGTAAAGCATTGCTCAAGTTGCTCTCTGCGATGAAAATATCTTCTTCGCCCACTTTTTCCGTAATGACGTATGCCGCACCGTTTTTGTTTACAGAGAGTTTCCCAATTACGTAATTTTTCCCGGTATTCTCTTTGGTTAAATATTTCGGGTTAATAACGTATTTCCCTCTGCCCGCATGGAATAATATCTTAGCATCAACAAAATCGTTAATAATTTGTTTTACATTTTCTCGACCTTTCCGGTCGAAAACGCCTACTTTTGAGGCAATCTGTTTGTAATTGTATTTTTCTCTTCCGCTTTTGGAAAGCACTTCTACAATGCGGTTTCCAAGAGGAGATTGGGGTGTATCTTTCATTTGAGATTATTTGAGGTGCAAATAAACATTAAAAAAAATTACAAAATCAATTCCAAAAAAGTCTGAAAATATTTGCTACTTTTGCCGTTAATTGCTCGTAGCAAATAGAGAAAGGAATAAACACGATAAAAAAGAAATTCGCATAAAATTAAAGTATTAATGTTAAACTTATTGAATATGGAAAACGAATCATCTGAAAACCAATATGAAGAAATTGACAATTACGACATTTGGGGGGAAATAAAACAGAAGTTAGAGGAAAAGGGACAAACAGTTGATTGGTTGTCAGAACAGGTTTCTCAAGGCAAAAAGAGTTTTTATTGGCATTATAGTAGAAAGAGAATAAAGACGGATATGCTTTTTGAAATATCAAATATATTGAAGCGCAATTTTTTCGAGTATTATTCCAAAAGTATAGAGAAATTTTTGTTATCAAAAAAGCAAGCGCCTTAAAATTAAAACTTTGCGCTCTTAG